>ERZ1643251.2311-NODE-2311-length-19634-cov-4.859339_pt1 | contig 19634 bp, 18 predicted proteins | sample MGYA00579261_ERZ1643251 | MGnify/ENA primary metagenome ERZ1643251 (study PRJEB29033, sample SAMEA4952267) | chicken gut metagenome | biome: Broiler Chicken; feature: Gastrointestinal Tract; material: Caecum | place: Ireland | collected 2018 | study: Broiler... | reverse complement strand
ACCAGGGCATCAAGAACGAGGTGGGCGTATATGTCACCCCCGCGTTCCCCAAGCTGGTGTATGTGCTCGACGAAAATAACTGCTTAAAGGGCGGAAAGTACGACTATTTAACCAGGCTTGCGGTTAAGTGTTCTTCAAAGCGTCTCTATCCCGATTATATTTCGGCTAAAATGATGCGCAAAAATTATGAAGGCAACGTATTCTCGCCCATGGGCTGCCGCTCCTTCCTTTCACCCTGGAAGGACGAAAACGGCAACTACAAGTTTGAGGGCAGGTTTAACCAGGGCGTCGTATCGATAAATCTTCCCCAGTGCGGCATACTCGCCAAGGGCGATGAAAATAAGTTCTGGGAAATTCTTGAAGAGAGGCTTCAGCTTTGTTTCGATGCGCTCATGGTTCGCCACAATGCACTCATGGGAACGGTTTCGGACGTATCTCCCGTACATTGGCAGTATGGTGCAATTGCCCGTCTGGATAAAGGCGAAAAGATAGATAAATACCTCTTTGGCGGCTATTCTTCGATTTCTTTGGGATATATCGGTCTGTACGAGGTAACAAAGCTGGTCAAAGGCGTCTCCCACACCGATCCCGAAGGCGAAAAGTTTGCCGTAAAGGTAATGCAGTGCCTGCGCGATCATTGTGAAAAGTGGAAGAAGGAAACCAATATCGGGTTTGCCCTCTACGGTACCCCTGCGGAATCGCTTTGCTACCGTTTTGCCCGCATCGACAAGGAGCGCTTCGGCACAATTCCCGACGTAACCGACAAGGGTTACTACACCAACAGCTATCACGTAGATGTGCGCGAGCATATCGACGCGTTCTCCAAGTTCAAGTTTGAAAGCCAGTTCCAGGAAATTTCGTCCGGCGGCGCAATATCCTACGTCGAAATTCCCAACATGCGCAACAACCTTACGGCTCTCGAAGACGTCGTCAAGTTTATTTACGATAACATCCAGTACGCTGAATTCAACACCAAGTCCGACTATTGCCAGGTCTGCGGATTCGACGGCGAAATTATCATCAACGACGATAACGAGTGGGAATGCCCCGTCTGCCACAACAAAGACCAGCGCAAGATGAACGTAACCCGCCGCACGTGCGGTTACCTCGGCGAAAATTTCTGGAACGTCGGCAAGACGAAAGAGATAAAGGCGCGCGTGTTGCATCTTTGATATTAACGCTAAAATTATAATTTGTCGGCGAAAAAATTCGCCGACAAAGTTTTATTTGATAGAGTGAAATGGCGGCATATATGCCGCCGTGAAATAACCCTTTGGGTTGTGAAATGCCGCCTCAACCCCTCATTTTAATCTGCTGTATCGCATGGCGGCGTGAAATGTGCAGCTGCGCTGCACGTTATGGTGAGTATTTATTTTAAATAATAATCGTCTACCACAACGCAACCTGAAAGGTTGCATTTCACGCGCCACTGGTTTTAGCTGAAATAAGCTATCGAACAGATGGCGCATTTCACGGCGTAGCCATTTCACGCACACGAAAGTGTGCATTTCACCCTTTTGCCGGCGTCGCCAGCGCACAATTTTTGTGAGTAAACTTATATGAATTACGCTAAAATAAAATGGACTGATATATCAAACGGGCCCGGAGTGCGCGTGTCGCTGTACGTCAGCGGCTGCCGCAATCACTGCAAGGGCTGTTTCAATCCCGAAACGTGGGATTTCAACTATGGCGACCCCTTCACCGAAGAGGTTGAAAATTCGATAATCGATGGCATGAAGCCCGACTATATCAAGGGCTTTACGCTCGTCGGCGGCGACCCGTTTGAACCCGAAAACCAAAAGGCGCTTGCGCCTTTTCTTGAAAAATTGCGCGCCGCCTATCCTGCAAAATCTATATGGTGCTTTACGGGCTACGACTTTGAAAAAGACCTTTTAACGGGCAAGCTGGGCGATGCAGACCTCGTCACGCGCATGTTGTCCTGTCTCGACGTGCTCGTCGACGGCAGATTTGTCGAAGAGCTTAAAAACCCCGGCCTATGGTTCCGCGGTTCGTCTAATCAGCGCGTAATTCTCGTGCAGCAGTCGCTCGCGCGCGACGAAGTCGTGCGGCTGGTCGCTATAACCGACAGGCTGTATGTGCGCAAGTTCAATGAGTGCGACGAAGAGGGGTTGTATGAGATCCTCGGCGACGGACAAACGATGAAGTTTATCGAGCCGCCCTTCACGCGCGACGGAACGCGTGAGTTCTTGCGCGATATCTGTATAGGAAAGGGGTATGCGCTCGCAGCGGAGCTCAAAGATACGGGCAAACTCATCGGGTATATTCTCATAAAGCCCTGCGGCGACGGGCTTTATGAAACGGGCTGGATATTCCATAAAGATTATCGCGGCAGGGGCTATGCTTACGAGGCGGTAAACGCCGTATTTGATTATGCCTTTGCAGAGCTCGGCGCGTCCGAGTTTACGGCTTCCGCCGATGAAAGAAACCAGCCTTCTCTCAACCTTATCGAAAAACTCGGCATGAAATATGTGCGCTCGGAAAAAGAGGACGGCAATCTCCTGCTCGTCTATATGAAGAACAAGGGCAATAAATAGTTGCCGGCAGACAATAAAATTTTTTATACAGGATATTTTATGAAAGTACAAATCAAAAAGCTTAACCCCGATGCAAAACTTCCCGTCTACGGCAGTTCGTATGCCGCGGGCGCCGATCTGTTCGCCTGTACGGACGGCGACGTCACGATCGAACCGCACAAAACGGCGATGATTCCCACAGGATTTGCCATGGAACTGCCCGAGGGCTATGCGGGATTTATTTATGCGCGCAGCGGACTTGCCTCCAAAAAGGGACTTGCCCCCGCCAATAAAGTGGGCGTGGTCGACTGCGATTACCGCGGCGAGGTAAAAGTCGCCCTGCACAACCACGGCGAGACGGCGCAGACGGTGTCGCGCGGGGAACGCATAGCACAGCTCGTCATCGCGCCCTATGTAACGGCGCAGTTCGAGGAGGCGGAAGAACTTTCCGGCACCGAGCGCGGAGCGGGCGGTTTTGGCTCGACGGGTACAAAATAATGGCATATGCGCTTCGGGCGCGCGAAAATTTTTTCGCGCGCTCGCTTTTTTGCCGTTTGGGATTGACATATGCTGTTATTTGTACTAAAATATTAAGTAGAATTATAACGATATGATGGGGGAGGGACATTACCTCTTCCGTAAGGCAGGTTATTTATGGAATACTATCTCGGTTTAGACATCGGCGGCACGTTCGTAAAGGGCGCATGTATGACCGCCGAAGGAAACCTCCTTGCAGAGGATAAATGCGATACGGGTTGCGAAAACGGCGGCTATGCCATGTGCGACAATATCGCCGCGCTCAGCGAAAAATTGCAGAGCAAAATCAAAGGCCAGCTCTCCGGCGTCGGCGTCGGCTGTCCCGGCATGATCGAAAGTTCGCGGGGGGTGGTCAAATTCGCCGGAAATCTCGGTCTGAGAAATTTTCCTCTCGGCGACGAGCTTGCAAAGCGCCTCGGCGTGCCTGTAAAGGTGACAAACGACGCAAACGCCGCAGCGCTCGGCGAAGCGCGTTTCGGCGCCGGTAAAAACTTTAAAAATTCCATCCTCGTCACGCTCGGCACGGGCGTCGGCGGCGGCATCATAATCGACGGCAAACTCTATGAAGGCGGCTCTTCCGCCGGCACAGAGATAGGTCATATGGTCATAGAGCGCCATGGCGAAATGTGCACCTGCGGCAGAAGGGGATGCTTTGAAAGATATTCCTCGGCTTCCGCGCTCACCCGCTATACAAAACATGCTATGGAAGAGGACGCGGGTTCGGCAATGTGGGGCAAATATACCTCTGACACGTGCACGGGCAAAACGGCGTTCGAGTTTATGAACGTCGACCGCACGGCAAAAGAAGTTGTCGACTGGTACATAAAGTACCTCGCGTGCGGACTCATTAATCTCGCCAACATTTTCCGCCCCGAAGTAATAATGCTCGGCGGCGGCGTCGCCGCTCAGGGCGAGCGCCTTACCAAGCCCTTGCAAAAGATAATGGACAAGGAAATTTTCGGCGGCAACGACTACGCAAAGGTGCTCGTCGTGCCCGCTTCGCTGGGCAATAGTGCAGGCGCAATGGGCGCCGCCGCGCTATGCCTCGACTGATATTCAAATAAGGGAGGGGAATGATTATGAACAAGGACATACCCGAATTTTCGTTGCAGAGAATGCCGGTGTATCTCAACTATCTGCGCACTCTGCCCGACGACGGCAATTACAATTTCATCTCTTCGGGTGCGATAGCACAGGCGCTGGGTTTGGGTGAAGTTCTCGTCCGCAAAGACCTCGCGTATACGGGGTGCGCAGGCAGACCCAAAGTCGGCTATCCACGCGTCGAACTCATTTCCGCCCTCGAAAACTTTTTGTGCGTTAACGATGCAAAGAGCGCCGTGATAGTCGGCGCGGGCGGACTCGGAAGGGCGCTTCTGTGCTACGGCGGCTTCAAAAACTACGGCATAGAGCTCGCCTGCGCTTTTGACACCGATCCCGAAAAAATAGGTACTGAAGTGGGAGGAAAGCCCATATTGCCGGTCGAACAGTTACAGGAAGCCTGTAAAAAGTACGGCGCGGTGCTCGCCATAATCGCCGTTCCCGCATCTGCGGCGCAGCAGACGGCAGAGCTTTTAAAAAAAGCGGGAATAAAGGCGATACTCAATTTCGCGCCGGCGCAGATAACCGCCTGCGACGGCGTAAAGGTCATAAATATCGACGTCGCCGCCAATCTCGCCATCCTTGCATCCATGTTATAAAAAGTCAAAATTTCCCACTCTACTGTCGGTAGAGTGGATTTTTTTGCCCGTAGAGCGTTTATTTTAAATGTAGAATATTCTTGAACGGCAGATTGTTGACAGTTCAACATTTTTGGGTTACAATCTGAACTGAATTTAATTTATTCAGCCGCGCCTGTGGTGCGGGCGCGCACTTTATCGGGAGGTTTTTCATGAAAGATTATAAAATAACCTGCTGCTCCACCTGCGACCTTACGGCGGAGCATCTCGCTTCGATAGACGTTGCTTTTGCCAAATACCATTATATTCTGGACGGCGTCGACCACAAGGACGACCTTTTTGTTTCGTCCACGCCCGAGCAGTTTTACGGCATGATACAGGCGGGCGCAATGCCCACCACCTCGCAGGTCACGCCCGAGGAACTCATCGAACTCTGGTCGCCCATACTCAGCGAAGGATACGACATTCTTCACATAGAATTTTCGTCGGGACTTTCGGGCGGTTATCAGTCGGCGCTGACCGCTCAGGAAGAAATTGCAAAGCACTATCCCAACCGCAAAGTCATCGTCGTCGATTCCCTCTGCGCGTCGTCCGGCTATGGTCTGCTCGTAGATAAGGCGGCAGAGCTCAAAGCGGGCGGCATGGGGCTTGAAGAGCTCGCGGCGTGGGTAGAGGACAACAAACTGCGCGTAAGACATTGGTTTTTCTCCACAAACTTGCAGCACTTCAAGCGCGGCGGCAGAATTTCCGGGCCTGCGGCGGCAATCGGCACCCTTTTAAAGATCTGCCCCGTAATGGACGTAAACTGCGAGGGTAAGCTCATCATCCGCAAAAAGGTGACGGGAAAAAAGAAGGCGATAAAGGAGCTTTACGACCAGATGACCGCCCAGGCCGTAGACGGAGTCGATTACAGCGGCAAGTGCTATATCTGCAATTCGCTCGTAAAGTCGGACGCGGAAGAGCTTGCGGCCCTCGTCGAGGCAGGTTTTTCCAAGCTCAACGGCAAGGTGTTAATTGAAAATATCGGCACGGTAATCGGCTCGCACACGGGGCCGGGCACCGTCGCTCTCTTCTATTTCAGCGATACGAAGAGGGGTATTTAAGCGCATAAAACAGTTGATAAAATTAAAGCGCGGGCATTTGCCCGCGCTTTTTTATGACTTAATAGTCAAACTGTCATTTCGACCGAGCGACAGCGAGCGGAGAAATCTATCAATATCAAGCCTCCCCTTGCTTAGGGGAGGTGGCACCCCGAAGGGTGACGGAAGGGTAGATTTTTAAATAAATATCGTGCATCTGCGTATTGCAAGTTGAGCGATATCCGAAATATCTCGGAGCGTAGCGACGGGAAATAACGCTGCGTAATTTGCTTTACAGATAGATTTCTCCATGCGCCAAACTGTGTTTGGCTTAGTCGAAATGACAGAGTGGCTGGCGGCTGTCGGAATAAAAGCGGCGAGCATTTTAATGCGCGCCGCACAGTATAAATAGAATGTGGATAAACAGTCAAAAAATTTTATTTATACGGCGACCGGCGCGGCGTTCGGCTTAGGCGGAATAATGCGCTTTCCCGCCCTGTGTTTAAGTTACGGCGGCGCGTTCGTCGCGGCATATATTGCGGTCATTGTCTTTGCGGGGGCGCCTCTTCTCGCGGCGGAATTTGCCCTCGGCGCAAGTAGCAAAAGCCTGTTTCCGTTAAAGCAAATCTGTCCATACGGCGGGGCTGTAGGTGGGCTGTCGGCAATAAATTCTGCCGCCATGTGCGCCTGTTACGGTGCGGTAATAGCCGTGCTCGCCATGCGCTCATGCACTTTTTATTCGCAGGTCAATTACGGTTTGACGGCTGATATGCCGCAGATAACGCCCTTTATCGCCGCGCTCGCCTTTATCGCGCTCGCGTTTTTTGTGTGCAGAAATGCGCGCACGCGTGCGCGCGTCGCCCGCGCGGCTGTAATTTTTCAGGCGGCGCTCTTTGCCGTGCTCGCCGCGCGCGGGCTAATGTATTCCAACTGCGCAAAAGTGCTCGCGGAGGCGTTTGCTCTGAACGCTTCCCTTCTCATTTCGCCGCAGGTGTGGCTGGCGGCGGTGGGGCAGGCATTGCTTTCGCTCTCGCTCGCCGCCGGGGTGATGCCCGCTTTTGCCGCAGAAATGCCGCGCTCTCTTTCGCCCGTCCGCGCGGCGGCGATAGTCTGCGGCGCCAATCTCGGCGGAGGGCTGCTCGCTGCCGTGGCAACAATAACCCTCGCAGGCGGCGCGGGCTGCCTTGACGGGTTGGGCGGCAGCGCCCTGCAAAACGCCCTTTCGCTCTATCCCGCGGCGCTGTCCGCCGCATTTTCAAACGCGCATATATGCGGACTTTTCGGCAGTATATTCTACATTTCTCTGACGCTCACGGCGTTTGTTTCCACCCTGTCGCTCGTCCGCCCCGCCTATCTTTGGGTGTGTCGTACGCGGATTTCGGCGCGTACGGCGGCGTTTATGCTGTGTGCGGCTCTCTTTGCCGTCTGTCTGCCATTTTGTCTGGGTGCGCCCGTAGGCGCTGCGGACAAAATTTGCTGCGAAGTCGTCGCGCCGATAGCGGCGGCGGGCGAAATTTCGTGTTTTGCATTTCATCTCTTGACGGCGCGCAGAAGGGGTGCTAAAATAGAGGTATGGAAAATCTTGAATTCGTAAATCAAAATCTCAACAGGCGCGGCTTTAAAAGTTGCATAGTGCCGGGCGCGCACGAAGCTCTCACAACCGCCCTCGGCATAATAGGCAGTTGCTCCGTCGGCATAGGCGGCAGTCTTTCGGTCGAACAGATAAAGCTGTACGACGAACTCAAACAGCGCGGCAACGCCGTTTTCTGGCACTGGCGCGACGGTGCGGCGGCAAAAATTCAGGCGGCGCGCGCCGATTTTTATGTCTGCTCTGCCAACGCCGTAACGGCTGACGGTATAATTTTCCTCACCGACGGCTCGGGCAATCGCATTTCCGCTCTGTCGTTCGGGCCCAAAAACGCAATTTTAATAATAGGCAAAAATAAAGTCGTCGGAGACGGGCGCGAAGCGGTCATGCGCATACGCTCTGCCGAATGTGCGGGCGCAAATGCAAAAAGACTGGGACTGCACACTCCGTGCGCCGACCTCGGCGAGTGCGACGACTGCGCCTCGCCCGAAAGGATCTGCCGCGTGACGGCGTTTTTCGAGCGCCCCTCCAACGGTCTTGAAAATACATACGTCATCCTCGCAGACTGCAATCTCGGTCTGTGATAAACCTGCATATATGCTGCATTGAATGGATGGGGCGCGGCTTAAAAAAACGCGCCCCGAGTGTATTATGCGTTAAACGGCATAAAAAAAGGACGGTTTTAACCGTCCTTTTATCAGTTATTCTGCGTCGCGGGGACGAATGCAATTTTTTTTAAACGGCTTTCCGTGCCGTCGCGTATTTCGTCCGCAAACATTCTTTCTGCCTTTTCAAGCGAGCGTTCAAGGCTGTATTTCTTAGCCGATTCGGCGTAGACTTTGCCCATTCTTATCCTTTCTTCGTCGCGGTCGTACCAGTAATCTATCTTTTCTGCGAGAGAATACTGGTTGTTATCTTCAAAGAGCGACCGCTCGTCGAGCGCGAACTGCGGCGTAGCCGAGCAAGCGCTGTTTGCGATTATGGGTACAAGCCCGCACGCAATCGCTTCCAGGGCGGCAATCGCTTCTATTTCTACCGTTGCGGCGTGCACGTAAAGGTCGCACGACTGCAATTTTTTTATCAGATCTTCCTTTTTGAGAAAGTCGAAGCTGACGTCTACGCCCAGTTTTTGAGCAAGCTTTATAAGCGCTTTCTTTCTCGGGCCGTTGCCCAAAAGGGTCAGGTGTATGTTCTGCTTGTGCTTTGAAAGGGCAATCGCCTTTATTAAAACCTGCTGGTTTTTTTCGGGCGCCAGTCTGCCCGTCATGACTATTTCAAATTTGTCGTTGCGCGTCTTTGTCTGTGCGGGCACGAATGCGGGGTCGTACCCGTTTGAAATCACGTAAAGTTCGCTCTCATATCCGTGCGCTGCAAGCTGCCCTGCAATGAACGCCGAGGGGCAGTGTATGCGGTTGAATTTTTTATAAAACGTCTGCCTGAAATAGGCATATACCAGCGCGTTGAAGGGCTTGAACCAGTTGAGGTGGGCGTTGTAAGAGACGTTTTCGGGCTGAACGTGAAAGGCGGCGGTGGTGGGTATGCCCATCTCGTCGGCAAGCGCCTTGCACTTTTTTTCAAGTTTGAACGGAAATATGAAGTGTACGAGGTCGACACCCTCGAACGCCTTTTTTATTGCGTTTTTATCGAACTTGCCGAACTTTATCTGGTTCATTGCCGAAACTTCGGTGAGCACGGGAACATACCGCTCCTTTACGTTGCAGTCGTGTTCGCCGTCCGCGCCTATCGCCACCATTCTCACTTCGTGGCCGCGCGCCCTCAGCCCTTCGGCAAAGCGTATTGCGGTTATAACCGAACCGTTGGTTTTGTTGTCGATAAGGTCGATTACTATTGCTATTACCATAATATTTTCCTTTTATCGTGATTATAATAGCCTTTAAAAGTAAATTGATTATAAACTATGTGTTGATTTTTTGTTATTATTATAGTATAATTGTATGCAGAAAATTATCCCCGCCGCCATGCGCGGCGCACGCGGCGGGGAAAAATATAATTATTGCAGGCGTATATGGCAAAGATACTCATTGCAGAGGACGACGCAAACCTCAGGATGCTCATCACTCTGCGCCTTAAAAATAAATACGAAGTCGTCGCCTGCGGCGACGGCGTCTCCGCGCTCGCGCGGTACGAGGAGGGCGGCATAGATCTGATAGTCACCGACGTCATGATGCCCGGCATGGACGGCTACGCTCTCGTTGAAAATCTGCGTTCGATGGGGCATAGTACCCCCGTAATCATGCTGACCGCCAAGGACGGAATGCCCGACAAGGGAAGGGGTTTTGCCGTCGGCACGGACGATTACATGACCAAACCCGTCAATTTTGAAGAGCTGACGTGGCGCATAGACGCGCTTCTTCGGCGCAGCAAAATCGCAAACGAAGGCAAAATTACGATAGGCGACGTCGTCGTCGACAAACAGTCCTTCACCGTGACGCGCGGCGACGAGGTGTTTGAACTGCCGACAAAGGAATTCCAGCTGTTATATCTGCTGTTGTCCTATCCGGGCAAAATATTTTCCAAGGAAAATATTCTCGACAGCGTGTGGGGTTACTCGTCCGAGAGCGACGAATTCACCGTCCGCACCCACATAAACAGACTGCGCAACAAGTTCGAGCATTTTTCCGAGTTTGAAATAGTTACCATCCGCGGCGTCGGATACAAGGCGGTGATAAAAAAATGAAAACAGTTAAAAACGACAATAAAAAGCGCATGATAAATTCCCATGCGTGGGTGCTTGCGGTCATTAGTTTCATTCTCGCGCTCATAGTAGGCGAGATAATAGTTATCGTCTTTCAGTACTTCAACAGCATAAATCACATCGCCGACGACGGGTTGCTTATAACCATGTATATAATCCCCGCAATAGCCGCAGTCGCTATGTGCGTGGCGATATATCTCAACCATCGCTCGCTCCAAACTTCAAACATGCTCATAGAGGGGCTGAACAAGGTGGCGAACGGCGATTATAACGCCAAAATTCCCTATAACCGCCTCGACGGGTTCAATGCCGTATACGAAAACTTCAACAAGATGACGGAGGAATTGAAGAGCGTAAAGGCTCTGCGCGATGACTTCGTGCATAATTTTTCGCACGAGTTCAAAACGCCCATAGCCTCTATAAACGGCTTTGCCAATCTTCTGCTCGAAGGCAACCTTTCTGAGGAGGAGTGCAAGCAGATAGTAAAAATAATCGCAGACGAATCGGCGCGCCTTTCGCAGCTGTCCGAAACGGTTTTAACGCTCTCGCGGCTCGAAAGTCAGCAATTCATAGGCGAAAGCAAAACCTTCCGCCTCGACGTGCAGATAAAGGACTGCATAATCCTCTTGCAGCGCGAGTGGGAGAAGAAGAATATTGAAATAGAGCCCGAACTTTCGCCCGTAAAGTACACGGGCGACGAAAATCTTTTAAAGCAGGTCTGGCTCAATCTGTTGTCCAACGCCATAAAGTTCACGCCCGAAGGCGGAAAGGTAAAAGTGTTGCTCTCGGCTGAGGGCAACAGGGCGGTCATCAGGGTAGCCGACACGGGCATAGGTATTCCCGAAGAGTCGCTCTCTAAAATTTTCGACAAGTATTACCAGGTCAACGCGGGTAACGGCAACGGGCTGGGGCTCGCCATATGCAAGCGCATAGTCGCCCTGTGCGGCGGTGAAATTTCGGTTGCAAGCAAGGTGGGCGAAGGTTCTGAATTTAAAGTCAGACTTTGAAATTTTATTAAAAGACAAAGTATCCCCTTTTACATGGCATTACCTTTAAAATTCAATTTTAAATGCAAAAAGCCCCCGCGGGCGCGGCTATGCCGCGCCCGCGGGGGCTTTTTGCCCGAACATCGCATCAGCCGGTCAATGCGGCGGGGTTGGTTTACCTTAAATTTTTAATCTGCAATTTCAGCAGTCTGTTCTCGTCGCTCAGCCGCTGCACGAGCGCGGTAAGGCGGTCGTTTTCGCTCTTCAAAGAGGCGGTAAGATTGTCGTAAAGCTCGTTGATTTTGTCCTCTATGCGCTTCTGACCCTCGGGAGACGTGTCCAGTCCGCACTCGTTCATAATCGCCTTTATGCGTTCGGGCTGTTTTGCAAGCACATTGCGGTACTTGTTCTGATACCTCAGCATAAGCTTGTCATCCCCGCCCGAAAGGTTCAGTACGGCGCGCCGCACAGAAACGCCCTTGCTCTTTTCGGTGAGTATGGCGCGCAGAATTTTGTCGGTCTCCTCGTCGGTGAAGGGTTTTATCTCCTCGGCTTTGAGGTTGCTGCCCGCGAGCAGCTTTTTTACGTCCTCGTCGTCCGAATGTTTCAAAAGCGCATAGTAATAGTTGCGCACGCTGCCCTTCGCCCTGCCCGTCCTGGCGGCGTATTCCTCGAATATGCGCGTAAGCGTCTTGCCCTTTATTTTGCCTTCGCATACGTATTTGACAAGGCTGCCCGCCTCTTCCGCAGTGTATCCGTTTATTTTGTTCATAAAAACCTCCTTAGGCATTCGGGTTATTGACATAAAAATCTGCTCTTATACATTTTATAATAATATGACCGTATATTTTACAAGCTGCGTGCCCGCCGCCCTCCGCCTCAACGGCGCATATGTCGGGGTTATCGACGGGTTTGCCCGCCGCGTCGAGGTCGCGGCGGGCGATAGGGTGTTTGTCGAAGCCGTGCCGTCGGACGACAGACTGCCCGCAAACTTCATGTTGCGCGGCGCGCCCCCGACCTCCGCCCCCGATAGTGCCGACATATTCTTAATGGGCGGCGACATGCTCGTCGCCATAAACAGGTACATGCGCAAGGATACCTCGCTCTCCGCGCTCTGCCAGGCGCGCTTTTCGGGCAACCTCATCACGCTGTACAGGCAGGGCGGCGTAAAACTCTGCTGCGAGCGCGCCGACGGCGGGGCGGAGCTAACAGACCTCGACGAAGGTTTTGCCTCCGCCGCCATGAGCGAGGGCGAAGTGGGCGGATACCCCGTGCTGTGCATATATGCAAAGGGCAGGCTGGCGATAGTTTCAACTGAGGGCAGACTCGCCTTTCGCAACGCCGTAAACAGCTATTCGTTGGGCGATATGTTGGGGATAACGATAAAATTTTTAACCTGCGCGGGGGCGGTGGGAGAGTGCAGCTATTCCTACGACGGCAAAACTTTTTGCCTCGTTTCGAGTCGGACGGTCGAAACCCGCCCCGTGCCAGAAAGCGTCAGGCACTTTGCCTTTTTTGAAAGCGTTTTAACGCGCGCCGACCCTTCAAAATACCTTTCAAAGGAGCTCAAAAGTCGGGCGGGAGAGCTGGGCGGCTACCTCGGAAACTTTGTCGACGTAATAGTCCCGCCGCAGAAGTTTTATGAGGTCACGGGCGAAAAGCGCGCGGCGGGGCTGGTGTACGGGCGGAAGAGCGGCGTTTACGTGGTCAGATTTTTTGCGACCGACATGGCGGGCGGGCTCATTGAAAATATCAGAGAGGTTGAATATTGAAACGCGGGGGCGCACATTGTGCGCCCCCGCGCCCCTTTATTCAAACTTTTTTGCCGTTCGCGCGAAAAAAGTTTACAATTGACTTGACAGGTGTAAAGTTTTACTGTAAACTTATACCACACCAAAGAAAAACAAAAGAGTTTTCATTATGGCATTACTCACGCGGGAGCGCCCGCAAAGAAGGTTAAAAACACAATTAATGATAAAACTTGAAAAAAAGTACGACGTAATCATCGTCGGCACGGGCGTAGCGGGCTTGAACTGCGCCCTCAACGTCTCGCCCGAAAAGAGCGTGCTCGTCATCTGCAAGGACACGCCCGACAAGTCGGACAGCTACCTCGCGCAGGGCGGCATCTGCCGCCTTCCCGAAGAGGGCGATTATCAAAGTTATTTCGACGACACCATGCACGCGGGGCATTACGAAAATAACCCCGTCACGGTCGACGCCATGATACGCGGCTCGCAGGAGGTCATCGACGACCTCATCGGCTACGGCGTCGATTTCGCGCGCAATGCCGACGGCTCGCTCGCCTACACAAAGGAGGGCGGTCACTCCCGCCCCCGCATATGCTTTCACGAGGACACCACGGGCAGGGAAATAACCACCCGCCTCATGGCGCAGGCGCGCGCGCGGCACAATATACTAATAGTGCCATACGTCACTTTGCTCGACATAATAACCGACGGCAAGGTATGTTACGGACGGCAAAAACGGCAAACTCTATCGTCTTTACGCCGACTACACCGTGCTCGCCTCGGGCGGCATCGGCGGCATTTTTGAAAATTCCACAAACTTCCGCGTGCTTACGGGCGACGCGCTGGCGATATGTTTAAACCACGGCATAGCCGTCGACCACATCAATTATATTCAGATTCACCCCACGACGCTCTACTCCAAAAAGAAGGGCAGAAGGTTTTTGATCTCCGAGTCTGTGCGCGGCGAGGGCGCCGTGCTGCTCGACAAAAATTTCCAAAGGTTCACCGACGAGTTGAAGCCGCGCGACATAGTCACCGCCGCCATACGCGAGCAGATGGCAAAGGACGGCACCGACCACGTGTGGCTGGATATGCGCCCCATTCCGAGGGAGGAGGTAATAAGTCACTTCCCCGGCATAGTCCAGCACTGCCTCAACGAGGGGTACGACGTCTTCCGCGAGTGCATACCCGTGGTGCCCTCGCAGCACTACTTCATGGGCGGCATACGCAGCGATACAAAGGGTGCAACCGCCATGCCCCGCCTGTACGCCGTGGGCGAAACGTGCTGCAACGGCGTGCACGGCAAAAACAGGCTGGCTTCCAACTCTCTTTTGGAAAGCCTGCTCTTCGCCAAACGCGCCGCGCAGGACATCAACGCGCACTATTCGCCCATAGATATCCCCTCGGCAAAGGCGGCGGAGGGCGCGCTTGACCTTTCAAAATATTCTAATCCGTCAAAACTTTTAAAGCAATACAAATGTATAATCCGCGACGCGATCGACGCCGAAAACGCAAAGACGGCCGCGGCAAAGGAGGCACAGGCATGAACGACCCCGTAACAAGTTCGGTAAACTGCGACAAACTTATAAAAATGGCTCTCGCCGAGGATATCACCGGCGAGGATGCGTCCACAAACGCCGTAATCCGCGGATATGTGCGGGGCAATGTGCAGCTGATATGCAAGCAGAAGGGCATAATCTGCGGGCTCAATGTCTTTGCTCGCACCTTTTTGCTGCTCGACGACAAAACGCAGATAACCTTTAACGTCAAGGACGGCGATATGGTGGAGCCCGGTCAGCTTCTGGGCGAAATAAGCGGCGACATACGCGTTCTGCTCTCGGGCGAGCGCACGGCTTTAAACTTTTTGCAGAGAATGAGCGGCATAGCAACCTACACCCGCAGGGTGGCAAAGCTTTTGAAGGGCTCCAAGACCCGCCTTCTCGACACCCGCAAAACGACGCCCAACATGCGCATTTTTGAAAAATACGCCGTAAGGGTGGGCGGGGGATACAACCACCGCTATAACCTTTCGGACGGCATACTCTTGAAGGACAACCACATCGGTGCGGCGGGCAGCATAACAAAGGCAGTGCAGATGGCGCGCGAATATGCGCCCTTCGTCCGCAAAATAGAGGTAGAGGTCGAAAATCTCGACATGTGCCGCGAGGCGTTGGACGCGGGCGCCGACATAATTATGCTCGACAACATGACCCCCGCGCAGATGAAGGAGGCGGTGGCATTGATCGGCGGCAGGGCGCTCACCGAGTGCAGCGGCAACGTCACCGCAGAAAACATAAAAAATATCATAGATACGGGCGTGGATTACGTATCTTCTGGCGCGCTCACCCATTCGGCGCCCATTCTCGATTTGTCGCTCAAAAATCTCCGCCCCGCGGAGGATTAAATGAAAGCTTCCGAACGCCGCAAGGAAATTTTAAGCCTGCTCGGCAACTCGTCTGCGCCCATCCCGGCGGGGCTTCTGTCCGAAAAGTTCGCCGTCTCCCGCTAGGTCATTGTGCAGGACATAGCGCTCCTGCGCGCCAACGGTTACGATATAATCGCCACTTCGCGCGGATATTACATCGGCGGCGCCATACGCGCCCAGCGCATATTCAAGTGCCGCCACACCCTCGACGAGCTCGTGGAGGAGGCGGAACTCATTATAGACAACGGCGGCAGGATAGACGACGTGTTCGTCAATCACCGCGTCTACGGCAGAATATCCGCCCGCCTCGACCTCATAACGCGAATGCACGCCGAGGAGCTGCACCGCTCTCTTGTTTCTGGCGCTTCAAAGCCGCTCATGAGCGTGACCGACGGCTATCACTATCACACCGTCTCCGCCGACAGCGAGCAGTCGCTCGACCGCATAGAGGCCGCCCTGCGCGCGCGCGGATTTTTAATTGAAATTTAATATACATTTTTATGATTGCCCCCGCAATATGCGCCGATTATAATGTCTGTGCGTATGCGGGGGATTTTTTTGCGCACAATGATATTATGCGGTTTGGCCGCATATCCGAAAGAGCGCGCCGAGGCGCGCAGGGGTAAACATATGAAGTGCAAAAAAATACTAAAAATTATCTTATGCGCCGTGGTGGCGCTCGTCATACCATTCAGCGGCTGCGCGGCGAGCTGTAACGGCTGCCGCGACGACGAAATACAGACGCCCGCCCCCGGCGGGGATCCGGGCGGTGAATCGCCCGAAAACCCCGGCGATAACCCGGGCGATGCAATTCCCGAAGAGCCGGACGGCAATCCCGGCGGCGATAACGGCGGGGAAGATAACGGTGACGAGCCGCCGCCCGACAACGGAGGCAATCCCGACGGCGAGCCTGCTCCTCCCGACAATGGGGGAGACATAACCCCGCCCGAAGAGGATCTCTCGCCGTGGAGTTACGGCGTCTACAATCCCTCCAAGGTGGGGTATTCGGCGGAATATATTTCAAGTTATTCCCGCACGCCTCCCGCCATTTCTGACGGCGGGTTAGAGCGCTACCCCGCTTACGGCACGGTGCTGCCCGACGCGTCCGAAGGGGAAAAAGAGCAGATTATTGCCGAAAACTTAACGCTGATTGCGGGAACTTCGACTTATGACTCAATGGATGCCGAGGGCAATCTCTACCTCGACGGCGCCCCGACGGGGCAAAAGCTTTACAAACATACTGCTTCGGCGGGTATGTACGAAGGCGACGTCTCCGACGGCGAGCCCGCAGTCGTCAAGCGCATATCTTACGTTCCGCGTGGGACTTACGGCAACCTTTTAACGGGACTGTACGCCCCCGCGGGCGAAGTGGTCACAATTGAAATGAGCGCCGAAGACGCCCGCGCAACGGGTGGGCTGATCGTATATATCGGTCAGGCTCTTACAAACGGTGCGCAGAATAATATATGGGCTGCGCGCGATTTTGTGCGTATGCCGAATATATGCAATAAGATGGAGACCGAAGGCGAATGCTCTTACGTCGGTTCTTTCCTCGGTGGGCCTGTATATCTGGCGCCCAGAAAAAATTGCCGCAGTTTTTGTGTTACAATTTCGGGCGCGGTCAGTTACCCGCACTATATCCACGGCTATACCTCGCGCAAAGAATACGAAGAACTGCAAAAATCCACCGCGCCCTATTTCGATTTGGAGGTGTGGGACGATGCCGTGCGCCATTCCGGGCCCGCGTTCCGCGCGTCGAAGTTTGGCTATGACGAACTCGTCGAGGCGGCGGAGCTGTGGGACAAAATCGCCTGCGTATCAAACCGCGTTCCCGCAGGGTCGGGCGGCGATACTGGCATTAATTTTTTATATGACCCCTTTATCGCGGCGGGCAGCATGGTCGCGTTTGTCGGTCGTCACACGGTAAACTGCCCTCTCGCCTGCCTTACCGCCGCCCTCGATGCCCGTTCGGCGACAGAGAATGCCTCCGACGAGTTCTGGGGATGTATTCACGAGTTTAACCATCATTATCAGCGTTTCGGCTTTTATCCCGGCGACGAGGTGACAAATAATGCCGTCAGCATCGCCGAATATACGCTGTTTACGCGCATTTCGTCCAATCGTTCGGAAAACGGGCAGGGCAATTATGCCGTGTCGTGGAACCGCTACACCGACCCCGCCTGGTCGCTCTCCCGCACGATAGCAACCGACGAAGCAAATTCCGCGCTCGACAGCTATACAAACCTCATCCATTCCTTCGGACAGGATGCATTTATAAAAGCTGCGCAAAATGGCGGCGGCAGCGGGGGTGCGGACGTGTGGTACAAAGCTGTCAGCGACGCCACGGGCTATGACATGACTTATTATTTCACGCAGCTTCTGCATCAGCAGGTGGACGAACAGTTGACGGCGCAATATGCCGCGGCAAACCTCCCCGTTTACGTCCCTGTCGCCACCGTTTACCAGACGGGCGCGGGCTATCTTTCGGGCGGCGAAAGGGTGTATGTGCGCACCGCCCAGCCTTATATAATCCGCCCCGACAAGCCTTTTACCCTCAACTTGCGCGACAGTCTTATAGTTCCGCAAGGGTTTTCTTTTAAGGTAAAATCTCTCACTTCTCCCGCCTCGGGCACGCTCGAAGAGCAGGGGGAGGGGGTGTATGTCTACACACCCTCCGGCGTCGGTCGCTCGGGCGAAATGGTGCTTACCCTCGGCATATCCCGCGACGACGGCGCGTTCGCCGTCGAAGATGTGCAGCTTGTCATCGAGCTCGAAGCGAGCTATTCCAATGCGCCGCTCACCCGCACGACGTATGTTTACGACAGCGACAGTATGTTTTCTTCGGCAGAAGATGCGTACAACGCGGCTTACGCGGGCTATTCGTCGGTCTCTTCGGGCGATAACGTCAATCGCATCCAAAACGGCAACTGCGAAATCTGGGAGCCCGAACACGCCCCTTACGCCGTAATGGAGCTTTCGGGCAAGGTCATAGCGCCTTCGGACGGCAAGTATCGCCTCGCCCTGCGCGGCAGGTATCACGCCGCTATGTACCTTTCCGTCGACGGGCAAAATTATACGCTCGCCGGCAGCCTGCGCGACGCTCCCCGCACAGATACGTATTTTTTGGACGACCCGTCCACGTATACCGATTTGTCCCTCGTAAAAGGTCAGTCCGTCTACTTCAAACTCGTTCTGCTCGTCACCCGTTCAGACGCATATATAGGGCTGGGAATGGGAAAATTCAACGGCGAAAGCGTCCGGATCTCGCATGTCTACAACGGTCAGCACACCCTTTGCGAGGAGAGACAGCCGTTTAAAAGCGCTTATTTTTATTCAAGGCAATACGTTTACGACGCGGCGCAGAATGTCTCTCGCAATCAGTCGCCCGTCTGGGCGCAGTACAGCCCGTGGAGCGAAGAATATGCTTTGGATAACCTGTTCGACGGGGACGATACCAACTTTATTCATTCCGACCGCACCCGCATAAGCGCAGACAACCCCTTCGGGCTGACGGTCGACCTCGGCGGGGTATATAGCGTAAACAGAATAAGGATTTACGGCGAGCCTTCGCGGCAGTACCAACCTAAAAACTTTGTGCTTTACGGCGGTATATCCCCCGACCAACTGCATGAAATCGCCGCGGTTGAAAATGCCGGGCGCGTCGGCAACGATGTTATCATTGATTTTGACGATATGCAGATGCGCTATTACAAGATCATCGTCACCGATACTCACTCGGGTTTGGGATATATCGCATTCAGGCGCATCGCCGCGGAGCATGTCAACGCCGCTCTCGAAGGCGCAACGCTCATCACGCCGGACGGGGCGGAGTATTCGGGGGATTGGCGCTTTGAACCCGGGCTGTATTCGTTCGGGCATATATATTCCGCAGATAACGGGCGCGTGCAGTTTAATTTTACGGGGTCGCGCTTAGGTATTCTTTCATTCGACGGCGCCGATTGTCAGGGCTTTGATGTGTATATCGACGGCGAATTTTCAGGTTCCGCCGAATTCGGCGGGAATAACGTCAACAAATTGACATATGTCTCGGGACAGCTTTCCGAAGGCGGACACTCCGTCGAACTGCGCGGAAAAAATTTCAACGTCGAAGGCTTTGTTTTAAAATGAACCTGGTTAAAGGCAGGCCGCCGCGCGGTATCCGCGCGGCGGTCTGCCTGCACCTTACAATAATAAAAAAATAAAAAAAGGTAAAAATCCCCGCAAAAATGCTTGTATTTTTTTAAAATGTACATTATAATATATCTCGCAACTGCGAGGGCAGTATAGTTTAATATTGGGGTGTCGCCAAGCGGTAAGGCAACGGACTCTGACTCCGTCATTCGTT
>ERZ1643251.2308-NODE-2308-length-19639-cov-6.128064_pt1 | contig 19639 bp, 18 predicted proteins | sample MGYA00579261_ERZ1643251 | MGnify/ENA primary metagenome ERZ1643251 (study PRJEB29033, sample SAMEA4952267) | chicken gut metagenome | biome: Broiler Chicken; feature: Gastrointestinal Tract; material: Caecum | place: Ireland | collected 2018 | study: Broiler... | reverse complement strand
CCTTGATCCTACGGGGCTTTTCCGGTTTGTCGTAATTATACCGTAAGGGCATAGCCATGTCTCTCTTCTTATCAATATGGGATTTAGTGCATTAGCTATAGGGAAGCGTGTGGGGCATGAAACAGAGAAAATTACTTATCGCTATGCACATTTATTCCCGACTGTGCAAAATGAGATGGCTGAGAAACTGGAAATTGAGAGAATGACGAAGGAGGCGTAACTATATGGAGAAAAGTTTAGATGCGAAAGGCAGATGGAGAAATCGCAATGTTGGATTTAGAGTATCCGAGGAGGAAGCAAAGCTGCTTGATAACTTAGTGGAATTATCTGGACTTGCAAAGCAGGATTATATCCTGCGAAGATTATTAAACCGTGAGGTGGTTGTTCAGGGAAATCCGAAGGTATTCAAGGCATTGAAGAATCAAATGACACAGATATATGAGGAACTCAAACGTCTGGAATCCGTCAGCGATGATAATGAGGAGCTTTTGATTGTGGTGGAAATGGTTGCAACGATTATGAAGGGGATGGTGAATGAGTATGACGGATAAGCAAAAAGAAAAGGCTGCTCGGATTCCTGCTATTGGCGTAGCTGGTGAGCAACCTTTCCATATGTATAACAAGACAATTATAGCAGATGCAGTTGGTTCTGACAATTTGCAAAATGATGAACAGCTAACGTTATTTGAGAAGCTGGGTGTTCAGTATGAAGAAAAAGATGGAATTTTCTATCTGCTCATTTCGGCGGAAGAGGAGCAGATTGATGTAGGAAAGTATGGATATCTTTGGATGGAGTATATGAAATTGGAATATCCACAGAGATATTTGAGTCTAAAAAGATGTTGTAGATTAAGAGAAAAAGCGGCTGAGATAAATGAAGAAGCATATAAACTGCTTGATAATATCACAGACCGTTATTTGCAAAGCCATAATCCAAAGAATCCAACTTCTACGATGGAGATGTGGAGAATTAGAGAACAGGCAAAGATGATTGCAGAGGAAATGATTTTTGCTGAAATCGTAAATCAATTTCACTAAACAAATTTACAGATTGACAAATAAGTCAAAGAAAGAGAGGCAATTATGGAAGAAAGAAATACTAATTTTTATACAAATGATGGACTTATCATGCAGGGCGAACAGATAGATACAAGCGTAGCTGTAAAAATTGCATTAGATCATGGATGGAGCTCTATCAAAGGAGAGCATATTTTTATGGAAACCTTGGTATCCCCTGTTGATTACACACCGCTTACAAATAGTGGACTGCTGGAGTATCTAGGCAAGAAATATATTATCGGTCAGGGAAGACTTGGAAAGCAGGCAACCAAAACAGAAAACGATAATTATTTTCTTCTGACACTGGCAGGAATTGCAAAGGAGCTGCGTTATCAGGGACTTGAGAAGACAACGCATGTTGAACTTTATGCCGGGGTACCGCTTACTATGTTTGGAGTGGAGAGAAAAGAATTCCGTGAATATCTATGGCACAAGGAACAGCTTTCCTTTACCTTTGAGGGCGTGCATTATTGCTTTTATCTGGATAAGGTGAAAATCTATGCACAGTGCTATGCAGCGATTGCAAATCGTATGGGAAATATGAACAGACTTCGATGCGTGGATCTTGGTTCGTGGACAATGGATGTCTTGAGTGTAAAGGACAAGGTTCCGATGGATAAGGATGCCTACACCTATGAAGTAGGACTTATCACAGCAATTGAACGAATCAAAAAGGATGGACTTCCTAAAGTGCACTGTGAGATTCCGGAGGAAGATATTACAGACTATATTAAAGGGAAGGTTACCGGTGTAAGTGCAGAGTTTATCCCAATCATTGAAAAGGGATTGCAGGAATATGCTGACAGCGTAGAAGCAAAGCTTAGGGAAATCAAGGTGGATTTGAAGCATAAAAATATCGTCTATGTGGGCGGTGGTGCCAGTGTGATGAAGAAGTATGGAAGAACTAAGGGAATGAATATTCAGTATGTTACAGATGTGAAAGCAAATGCAATTGGGTATCGTTATCTTGCTGATAACATCGGATAGGAGGCACTATGGGAAATTCCGTTACTTTTCGTTTGAATCCGAAACATGCTGAAGATAGAGCAATCATAGAATGGTTAGATGCAAATGCAGGTACGGAGGGTGGGCAAACTGCCCTCGTCAAAGCTGCACTGCTAGCTGTTATTCAGGAAAATAATGAATCAGACTATTATCAGAAAATGTTAAAGGAAGTTAAGGTGGCGATATCAAAGGAAAATGAAGTATTTGCTGGTACAGTGAAAGAAGTGATGCAAGCTATGGTAAATCAGTTATTCGCCGGATCTCTTGCGATGATGGGGCAGGTGCAAAAGCCATTACAGGTGGAGCAACCACAACAATCATTGTCGCCCTTATCCGTATCGGAAGCCAGATGCTGTAGAGCAGAAGAAAATCTCAATACAGAGGTTAGGGAGCTTGAAGCGGATAATCATAATTCTATGGATATGGACACAAGAAGTGCTCTTGGAAGTCTGTTTGATGATGAGGATTAGGCAAGCGAATGGAGTATAAAATTTAAAAGGGCGTTAGTCGGACTGTCTTACGAAAAGGCTTATTGTTAGCCAAAATGTAGGGCAGTTTTTTATTGGAACAGTTTGGATAGGATGAAATGTCTTACGGTATCGTTAAGCCGAAGAGAGAAAAATAAGGCTACAAAGCAGACATATTTTTCAACTCACAGGCGTGGGCGGCTGGGGCTTGGGGATGCAATCCCCAACAAGTTCTGCCCTGTGTACACACAGGGCGGAACTTGCTCTACTAATTGCGACGTTAATGGAGCATCTGCCGACTGTAGTCGGCTTGCATCAGAGAATGAATGAGCTCTTATGAAAAAGGATGCAATAGCTATGGGAAGATTTCGGATGGAAAAGGAATATGAATGATTTCTGTAAGACAGAGCGTCTAACAAATTTTCCATATGCACCACTGGCGAATAGCCTGGTTTGTGGTGCAAGAACATTCCTCGGTTTACGATATTCACGAAACGGAGTGGAGTGTATCACGAGCAAAGCGAGTTATCCGTGAGCGACCATAGGGGAGGGAGCGTATAACCGGAGGGAGGAGCGATAGCGACGGCGAAAAATATTGCCGTATCCGGCACAAATGTAATTGGAGACTTAGTAGAAGCAGAAGAGGATAACTACTCTGAAATCTGCTTTTTTACGGAAGGAGAAGTGAAAAAAATGAGACAACATACAGATAAAAAGAAAGAAGCAATGACACGAATGGAGATGCGTATATCCAAAGAGGATAAGGCACTCATAGAACAAAAAGCAAAAAAAGCAGGAATTACCACATCAGAATTTATTAGAAGAAGTGCACTTGGAAGACGACTTCCTAATTATGGAGATACAACAATTTTACAAGAGTATTCCATGCAGCTTGGAAAGATTGGTTCTAATTTGAATCAGATTGCAAAATATGTCAATCAGGAATTTCCCACAGATAGTCTGAGAGGAGAAATCAGAGAGACTTGCAGGGAACTTGTGGATTTAAAATTTCGTATCTTACCGGCACTTGAGGATGTAGCCTGTGGCAAGAAATATAAAAAGAAACCTGGAAATACAGCAACTGGAAAGGAAAGTGGGTGATTAAATGGCAATATTAAAGCATATTCCAATTAAGAACCGTTATTACTCATCTGCTGTGGAATATCTTACATGCCAGTTTGATGAATACACAAATGAGCCAGTTCTTGATGAAAAGGGAAGAATTATGGAACGAGAGGAGTATCTGATAGAGGGCGTTAACTGTGAGGTAGATACTTTTGGAGCAGAATGTATTGAGACGAATCGATTCTATGGTAAAAATAATGCAGTCAAGGATGTAAAAGCACATCATTATATCATATCCTTTGATCCGACAGATAATATAACGATGGAAAAAGCACTTGCATTTGGAAAAGAATGGTTATCTGTCTTTGCACCAGGGCATCAGGCAGTGATTGCAGCACATCCGGATGGTCATCATGGTAGTAAAAATATGCATGTTCACATCGTATTTAATTCAGTAAGGAAATATGCAGGAGTGCAGGAGAAGTGGCATTACAAGCCCTGTGAATGGAAGCAGGGCTGTAAGCACAGAAGTACAGGAAGGATGATGCATCATGCCAAGAAGTGGGTAATGAGAAGATGTCTGATTCAGGGATATGAACAGGTGGATCTTCTTACCAAGAAACATCGGGATGATTACTGGGTAGAGAAACGATTGATGCAAGCTAATGCGAAGGACGGTATTGGAGTAACCTCAAATAAAGAGATGATAAGAAATACGATTGATAAGCTGATACCGGCGGTAAAATCATTTGAACAGTTGGTGGAATACCTAACCGGTATTTATGGTTGGAACATACGTGTTACAGATAAAACAGTCACATTTACTATGCCGGATATGAAGCGGGGAATCCGTGGTAACAAGCTTGGAGATGGATATGGAAAAGCGGAACTGATAGAGCGTATTGATGTTGCTGTAAAAGAGAAGGCTGCTTTGGAAGCAAAAAGGATTGCAGAAGAAAATGAAAGAGCAGAAGCAAAGAGGATTGCAGAGGCAAAAGCTAAGGCGGAAGCAGAGGCAAGAGAAAAAATAAGGATTGAAGCAGAAAGAAAAGCGGCTGCTGAAAAAGCGGAGCAGAGAAGAAAAGAAGAATTGTCTCAGCAAAAGAGAAAATTAGCATTTGAACGAAATAGTATTCAACATAATTATTTTATGGAAAATGCTAATTCAGATGATTGGAATTCAGATTATGCGAAGTATCTGATGGCAGAGAAGATTACTGATTATGATTCCAAAACATTGGAAGAGTTATCTGTGTCGATTCTGACGAAGGAAGAATTTGAGCAGAAGCAGATTGAAAAAATGCAGGAGGCAATCAGTGAGAAAGCAAGAAAATTATGGAATGATGCACTCAGTAATATTGATGGGACGGTATATTCGAATAAGTGGGAATACCTGGACTATTTAGAAGAGATAAGGTTTCGACGGGGATATACACTTACCTTGCAACAGGTAAAAGAACCAATTCTATCTTTTGTTGAATTCAATGAGATGAAGGAACGGGAAAATGCCAAGTCCGTGGTACAAGTTGAGAGTACTCAGAATGTTGCAGTAGAAATAGTTACAGATAATCAGAATAATTTTGAACTGGATATTACAGAAAATGTTGTGCTTGAGGAAAATCCGGTGGTTGAATCAGCAGTAGAGGACGCAGTTGTGGTTGAGCGGGTTATTGAAAAAGCATTAACTGTTGAAGAAAGAGCAGAAGAGATTGCAACATTTATTCGTGATAATTATGGAAAATATGAAAATGTGCCGGTAAAGGTAAAGGCAGAGCAATTCCAGTTCTCAATCGATGATTTGGGTGCAGATATGAAACTCCATTCATTGGTGCTAAAGGAACTTAAGGAGAAGATGTATAGTTCGGAATTGTATGATGATTATATGAGTATTGTAGATGTGACAGATAAAAAGCAGTCGGATGAACTACAGAAAGTTGATTATTATAGCAATGTGAAACGATGGAACCGGAGCAGATGAGTAGAATTATTGCTAATTATTGATGATTTGGATAGATATTTATTGACTTAAAATTGGCAAAAAATATCTGTCTTTTACATAAATTCTACAGGTTGAAAAAATCAATTTTAGATTGAAAGAAAAATGCTTTGATGATATAATAGAAAGGGCATAGTAAATAGTTGTGATGTCACGAAAGGGTATAATAATGGCAATTAGATACAACAAATTGTGGAAGAAATTAATAGATGAAAATATGATGAAAGTTGACCTTAGAGACCAGGCAGGAATTACAACAAATGCACTGGCAAAACTAGGGAAGAATGAACATGTAAGTACACAAGTTTTGGAAAAAGTATGTAATGTATTGCATTGTGAGATACAAGACATTATGGAATTCGTTCCAGATGAGGAAAGGAAAGAAAAGTAATATGGCTAAGAAGAAAACAGTTGAAAAAGCATTGAACATAGATAGTATTTTATTTAATTGTAGAGATTACTTACGTGCGGCACGTAACTCCGGCTCATTCTTTGAAAAAAGAGATATGATGCTTACACTTGTGTTCTTGAGATTTATTGGAGAAAAGTATGAAGATGGAATTGAAAAGTTAAAGCAAACACTTATAGAACAGGGATTAGACCCGGAAGATGAAAATATAAGAGCAGCCTTTTTTGATGATGCTACTTTCGCAGATGGAACATATAATTTACCACCAGAAGCAAGATGGTCGACAATTATTCATACACCGGCTCCGGGATTAAATGTTGCACTTGATACTGCTTTGCAAAGACTAGAGGAAGAAGATCCGTGGTTGAAAGGTTGTTTTGTGAAAGGAACATTTACGGCACGAAATCTTGCTGCCAATGATATAAAGAAAATAGTTGATGAAGTAAACAAAATCAGCCATAAGGCATTTGGTGAAGAAAAAGATCTTATCGGTCGTGTATACGAATACTTTCTTAAAGAATTTGCAGTAAATGCTACAAAAGAAGAGGGAGAATTTTATACACCGCATGACGTGGTTCAATTGATTGCAACTATGATTGAGCCTTATGATGGCACTTTATATGACCCTTGCTGTGGTTCGGGAGGTATGTTTATTCAGAGTGCTGAACTTGTAAAGTCAAAGCAGGGAAACTTAAATGGCATTAATATTTATGGTCAGGAAAAAGAACCAGCAACATATCGTCTTGCAAAAATGAATCTTGCACTTCGTGGTATTAGCCATAATCTTGGTGATGAAGCTGATTCTTCATTCACTCATGACTTGCATAAGGGATTGTATTTTAATTATATAATGGCAAATCCCCCATTTAACCTTAAAGGCTGGTATAACGACAATTTAAAAAATGACGCTCGTTGGGCAGACTATGTAACACCACCGGAAAGTAATGCTAACTATGCCTGGATTCTGCATATGCTTTCGCATTTGAAGAAAGCTGACGGAGTTGCCGGTTTTCTTCTTGCAAATGGTTCATTAAACGACAGTGACACTTTAGAAATTCGTAAAAAATTAATTCAGAAAGATAAGGTGGAAGCTATTATTGTTCTTCCTAGAGAATTGTTCATTACTACGGATATCAGTGTTACCCTTTGGATACTGAATCAAAATAAAAAAGGCGGTAAATATCACGGTAGAAATCTTCGTAATCGTGAATATGAAATTCTTTTTATGGATTTACGTCAGTGGAGGGAAAACCCAGTTAAAGGCGAGAACAAAAAGAAGGTACGTTTGGTAACGGAGCAGATTGAAAGAGCAGCAGACATATACCATACATGGCAGAGCGAAGGCACTGATGGTACGAATTATGAAGTGCCTGAACTTTATCGTAGTGTGGGTATTGATGAGATTGAAAGCAAGGGATGGACACTTACTCCGAGCAAATATATAGAATTTATTGACCATGATTTGGATATAGATTATGAAAAGGAAATGGCTCGTATTCAGGCGGAAATGAAAAAAGTTTTGGTGCAGGAAAAGAAATCCCAGCAGATGCTGGAAGATGCATTTAGGGGGATTGGATATGGGATTGACTAAATATAAGCTTGGAGAATTAATAGAACTTGTATTAAAAACGAATTCAGAATTGCGATATGGTCCAGATGATGTAAGAGGCATGACCATTACTAAGGAAATAATACCTACGAAAGCTGATGTAACGGGAACGGATTTGTCAAAATTCTTAGTGGTAAGTCCTGGAGAATTCATTTACAACCCAAGAACACATGGCAAAAGAATTGGTTTTGGCTACAATAACACAGGCGATACATTTATTATTAGTTGGAATAATATTGCATTCAAAGTAAAAGCATCTATGAAGGATGTTGTTTTAGCTGACTATTTATTTTTACATTTTAAACGTGACGAATGGGATAGGGAGGCTTGTTTTCAGTCATGGGGAAGTTCGACAGAAGTTTTTTCTTGGGAAACTTTATGTGATATGGAAGTTGACCTCCCACCGCTTTCAATTCAGCAAAAGTATGTAGATATCTACAACGCTATGCTTGCAAATCAGCAAAGTTATGAGCGTGGGTTGGAGGATTTGAAACTAGTTTGTGATGCGTATATTGAGGCTTTAAGACGGAAAATACCTTGTGAGGCTATTGGTGTGTATATTGAGGAATTTAATCAGAAAAATGAAATTGGGCTGACTTTAGATTCTGTAAGAGGCATTGCAACAAGTAAAGAATTTATTGATACTAAAGCTAATATGGATGGGGTCGCTCTTGATAATTATAAAATAGTAGAACCGGGTATGATTGCTTTTATCTCTGATACATCAAGAAGAGCAGACAAAATTTCTCTTGCTTTGAATCAATCAGAAGAATCTTATTTGGTGTCATCAATAGCTATTGTAATTAAAACTAACAAAAATAAACTACTTTCAAAATATTTATATCTATTTTTTTGTAGAACTGAGTTTGACCGTTATGCTCGTTTTCATTCTTGGGGCAGTGCAAGAGAAACATTTAGTCTTGAGGATATGAAAGATGTATCGATTCCAATACCAAATTTGGAGATTCAGAAATCTATTGTGGAGATACACGAAGCATATATAACACGTAAAGAGATTAACGAAAAACTCAAAGCACAAATAAAAGATATCTGTCCGATTCTTATTAAGGGATCTATTGAAGAGGCGAGAAAAACAAAGGAGGCGTAATCTATGGCTAGGTTAAAAGAATACAATGGTCATTATTGTGAATCAGAATATGAATATGCCTTCATTGGATTTTTAGAGGCTGAGGGCTGGAGTTATTCTTCTGGTAACAATATTTCTCGTGTAACCAAAAGAGATGTGCTGATTGCTGATGATTTCAAGAACTTTATATCCGATACCAATTCAGACTTAACAGAAGATGAGGTTACTCAGATTTTTGATAATGTTCGCCTTGTCGGAAGCGAAAGTGACTTTGCTACTTTACACAAGGTATATGGCTGGATGGTCGATGGGGTTCAGTTTACACCGCAAGACGGACTGGCGAGAATGATACCTCTCATTGATTTTGAAAACCCAGACAAGAACATATTCCGTGTGGTAAACCAGTTCGCAGTAGAATATACAAACAATGGTCAGAAAGAAAATCGTAGACCGGATGTACTCTTATTTGTAAATGGTATGCCATTGTGCGTTATTGAATTAAAAAATCCTGCTGATGCAAATGCTACGATTTATGATGCGTGGGAGCAAATTAATATACGCTATTGGAGAGATATTCCACATCTTTTACATTACTGTCCTTTGGCTTGTATATCTGACGGTGTTAAGACAAGACTGGGAACAGTTCGTACTCCTTATGAGCATTTTTATGCATGGAGACGTGTGAATGACGGAGATACAGTATCTACTCTTCCTTTTGCAGAAACAGAATCAATGATAAAGGGTGTTTATGCACCTGAGCGATTCTTAGAGATTTTCAGAGATTATATTTATTTTCAAGATAGCATTTACGATAGTGACGAAGTTGAAATTGTATGTCGTTATCCACAGTTCTTTGCTGCAAGATTACTCAAGCAAAGTATTATTAATTCCGTTGTTCAAAAAAGCGGTAAAGGTGGAACATATTTTGGTGCGACAGGATGCGGAAAAACATATACTATGGCTTTTCTTGCCCGTCAGCTTGCGCTTCGTTGTACAGATATACCGGAAATCGGCTCACCGACAATTATACTTATTGTTGACCGGGATGAACTTCAAAAGCAGGGGGCAAAGCTTTTTACAAAGAGTATGGAATTTTTGAACCTTGGTGAAGTATCTGTTGTAAAAAATAGAGCACAGTTAAGACAGGAACTTGGGGCAAGGCAAAGTGGTGGTTTTTACATTTGTACCATTCAGAAGTTCTGCGACCGGGAAGATGACAAAATCGGTCTTATTAATGACCGACAGAATATTATATGTTTTTCTGATGAAGCACACAGAACTCAGCTTGAACATTCTAAGAAAATTCAGTTTAGCAAGGATGCTGATGAAAATATGAAAGCTATGATTTCAAAGCCATATGCAAAGGTTTTGAAAGAAGCATTTCCACAGGCTACTTTTGTTGGATTTACCGGTACTCCTATTGCAGAGACCTATCAGACTTTTGGTGACGAAATTGACCGATATACAATGGATCAGGCAGTTGCAGACGGATTGACTGTGTCTATCAAATATCATCCTCGTATTGCAAAGGTTTTACTTGATAAGGTAAAAGTAAAAGAGATTGAAGATTACTATAAAAAATGTGCTGATGATGGTGCAACATATGAGGATATTGAAGCGAGTAAAAAAGCAATGAGTTCTATGGAAGTAATTCTTGGGGAACCTTCCCGATTAGAACGTCTTGCTACAGATATCCATGACCATTATATTTCTTCCTGTGCAGGTGATCCGGACAGAATACAGAAAGCAATGGTTGTTTGTTCAAACAGAAAGATTGCATATGCGTTACTTCAGAAATTCAAGGATAAATATCCAGAATGGTTTGAAGAAAAGAAATCACCTGATGGAGTTTCTGTAACTGAAGAAGAATTGAAAGAATTGAAGCCAATGCCATTTATCGCAATGGTATCCAGTGTCGGTAGTAACGATGAGAAAGATATGTATAACTATTTGGGCGGAGTTAAGAATGATAAGCGTTCTGAAGAACTTGACGCTGCTTTTAAACAGGAAAAATCAAACTTCCATATCGTTATTGTCGTAGATATGTGGATTACAGGCTTTGACGTTCCTTGTCTTACATACTTATATAATGACAAGCCTCTTAAGAAGCATTTGTTGATACAGACAATTAGTCGTGTAAACAGAAAATATCCTGGAAAAGAATTTGGTATGGTAATCGACTATATCGGCATTCGTGACAATATGCGTGAAGCAATGAAGGTTTATGGTGGAGATACTTCTGTTGCCCCTACATCTGATGATGTTGAACAGGCTACATCAGTGTTCAGGGAAGAGTTAGAAATTTTAAAAACACTGTTTAGTGATTATGATTTATCACCTTTCTTAAATCCAGATTGTGATCCTATCGAGCGTTACAGATTTCTTGCTAAAGCTGCCGAGTATGTGTTTGCATCAACGCAGGAATTACAAACAGAAGGAAACAAGGGCTCTCAGAAGGTTTCATTTAAAACCTACTTCTTAAAAACAGTAAAACGAATGAGAACTGCTTTTGATATCTGCCAGCCTTCAGGTAACCTTGGTGAAGAAGAATCTGCACTTGCACAATGCTTTATGGCTATAGCTGGTTTTGTTCGTAAAATGAGTGGAACAAGTGAAGTGGATACAGATACCATGAATCGTGCAGTTTCCAAGATGGTTGAAGAAGCATTGAAATACAATCAGGTGGAAAGTGTTCTTGAAAGTGGCGAGGAAGAAGATATCTTTTCGCCAGAATACTTTGAAAAATTATCTGATGTCAAAATGCCAGCAACCAAGTTAGAACTTCTTATCAAAATGCTTCGTAAGCAGATTAAGGAATACGGAAAAGTCAATCAGTTAGCTGCAAAAACGTTCAAAGAAATGTTGGAAAAGACTATTGCGGAGTATCATGAAAGACGTAAACATCTTACAGCGGAAGAAGCTGGAGAAACACAGGAAAAGGCATCAGAGGATATTATTAGGATTGCAACAGAACAGGCTTTAGCTATTCTTCGTCAAATGAATGAAAACAGAGAAAGCTTTCGTAAAATCGGTTTAACCTTTGAAGAAAAAGCATTCTATGACATTTTGATTTCACTGCGTGACCAATATAATTTTGAGTACGGTACAGATAAAGAAGTAGATGGTGTTGTAGTCAATGATAAATGCAAAGCATTAGCTAAGAAGATAAAAGATATTATTGATACAAAATCCTCATTTGCTGATTGGCTTAATAATCAGAATGTTCGGAATGATTTAAAATTTGAAATAAAGATATGTCTGGTTAAGAATGGTTATCCGCCTCAGTATAGTCCGGAAGTATTCAACAAAGTTATGGAACAGGTGGAGAATTTTGAGGAGTATTCCGTAACAGAAGATATAGGAAATGAAGCAGCTAAGTTTGCAAAGATTTATCAATATGAGCCAGAGTATAATGTGATGAAGGTGGCGGAAGATTCGGCACATTATGGTGATTCAAAAAATAATCAGTAGGGGAGGCACTGAAGATGAAGTACATTTTTTTCTATGATGAAACAGAGCATAGTAGAAAGATTAATTATGAAACTGTTACTGCGAATAATTACTATGATAATTTCATAACTGGAATTGTAGGGTGGAAAGCAGAAGAAGATGAATGTATTTCTGACAGATACCTTGCTTTTGAATCGAAGTATGCTTATAGAAAAAAAGACGGAGAATTAAAGAGCCAGACCATGAAAGCAAAAGATTTTAGGCTTGGGTTTGCTTCTCTTAATAATCATACGATTGAGTTTTATGAAGACCTTGTATCATTATTTGATGAGAAAATAATTATTTATTTCTCTGTGTTTAGCAAAATAGAGTATGTTATTAGCCAGTTGTTTGTAAATTATCATAGTTCTATGTTTGTTGATGTTGATTACATGAAATACTCAATAATTAAGGCTATCAATGTATATCGACCACAAAATGTGATAGAAGCAATTTATAAAGAACCACAAATATTTGTTAAAGAACTACGGTCTTTTTTAGAAGATAGGATTATTAAAAATCAAGCGAATACTACTTTGAAAGAGCATGAGAATCAAGCATTTCAGGAAATACTTTTACTGCTTGAGGACACAGAGGTACCCGAAACATTAGATTGGTCCTATTTTGCACCTTTTGATGGATTTAAGAAATTGTTGACAGAGATGAATGTTAATGAATATCAGTTGATGATTGACCGAGAAGGAAAAGAATCGCATACATTGAATTCTGCAAAGAATGTAGGACTTAAAAATGTCATCGAAGAAGATTCTAAGGATTATGTTGGAATCAGAATGGCTGATATGCTTGCTGGATTGATATCTCGATTGATGCAATCATTGAAGATATCGTTAACTGGAGATTATAAAGATGGGAAAATGAAGAAGACACTTTTAGATTCGGGCTGGTTTGCATTGAATCAAAGACAGCTTGATTTGTATAAAAAATTATATCGGGTAATTTGTGAGAATAATGACTATTGGTACAAATCTTTTTCTGGAATTTATTCGGATGATTTGGTGGCTTTTGTAGCACTTCTTCAATTTATGAATCATTTTTCAGATGCAGATGAGATTCGTAATAGTAAGATAGAAATGCAACCAGAATATTATAATGCTTTTGTCTGCGAGAGCTTGAACGAACGTTATAAAATAATGAGGAACAAATTACCGATTGATCCTATAGTAGAAGATGGAAAAGATTATTTTTATAATCAAAGAGGCGCAAAGGTTTATAAGGATATTAACAAGCAACCTATGTTGCCATTACATAGTGGACAGAATGAGTTTTATGTTCTTTCAGTTGGATTTTCACAGAATAGGACCCCATTAGTAACAATCTCTGAAAATGATAAGCCGATATGTTATAGATTGCCGAATGAGTACAGTGATTGGACTATGACTGTTGTTGGGTTTTCCAGTATGGGTGAAAGATTATTTCCATCAAAAGTGTTATTTTCATTAATTGGTGGAAGGTATTTGGTTGATATTTTATAGATTTTAGGTATTTCAGAAATTTAAATATATAGCTTTGAAAAGTAGGTGAATGAATGGAAAAGATTTTTTCGTATAATGTAGATATAGACAAAACAGCATATATGAATTGGAGAACCAGACAGCATCAACCCATTCATGATATGATGATTATTGCTGATGGATACATGAAGGCAGCGATAATGCTTGCACAAGATTGTTTGCAGGATAATGGAGATAAAAAGGCGGATATTGTAGTTTTCCCAATGCTGTTTTCGGCAAACCATGCAATAGAGTTGTATCTAAAATCTATAAACTGGTCTTTGAATATGTTGCTGAACATGAAAGAGTCATTTTGTGGAGGTCACGATATCAGGCAGATATGGAACACAGTAAAGAAACGTATGATAGGTTTTGAAACCGATAAAGAACAACGAAAACAATTTAAGGAAATGACCAAAGAGCTGGACGATTATATTTCAGAATTATATGATAAAATCGATAAAGATCATAATGCTAATGCAAAGATGAAAAATATGGATTTTTCACGTTACCCGTTTAATACCGATGACGAATATCATTTTTATATCGAAAATTATGGAAATGAAGTTGTTGATTTAGAGATGTTTGTGGAGGTATTCAAAAAGATAGACTATAATTTAAACTGTATTGCTGGATATTATGAAGAAATGGCAACATTTGTTCCAGATTATGATTGAGAGAAAGCATCGTAATAAGTTAGGATAAATATCTGTATAAAAGAGTGTTCACTATGTGAAGTAAGGATAGGAGGAAAGCATGAAAGTAATAGACGCTAACACATTTGTAAATAGTTTTAAAATTAAGCCGGATAAAAGTGTGTCTTTCCTCTTGGGAGCGGGAGCATCTGTATCATCTAATATTCCATCAGGTGGGCAAATGGTATGGGATTTTAAAAGAACGTTGTATTGTACAGACAATAACATTCGGACAAGTTTGTATGGTGATTTGTCTAAGGAGAATGTACAGAAGGAGATACAATCATACTTTGACGGTCGAGGGGGATACCCGGAATTATGGTCGCCAGAAGAATATTCATTTTATTTTGAAAAGTGCTATCCATCAAGAAGTGATCGAGAGTATTATATTCGAAATAAGGTACGAGATATAAAACCATCATTGGGATATTTATGTATGGGGGAATTGATAGTCAATGGAAAAATAGATTTAGTTTCAACGACTAATTTTGATGATTTAGTACAAGCTGGTGTTCACTCAATTAATCCAGGGTTTTCAATTAAAACAATATCATCTGCGGTTAGCAATAGTGTCGGATTTGCGTTGAATGAGGGATTTCCTAATATAATAAAGTTACATGGAGATTATTTATTTGATAAATTAAAAAACACAGAGTCAGAATTGCAAAAGCTAGAGGATAAAATTGCAGATATCTGGAAGACCTCTATAATACAAAATGGATTAATAGTTATAGGATATGCTGGCAATGATAATTCTGTTATGTCTGTATTGGAAGGATTAATCAATGAAGGCGGTATAAAGAAAGGGGTATATTGGTGTAAACCAAGAGGCAGTAATCTTAGTATAAGAGCATGCAAGTTTATGGAGAACGCATGTAATGTTAATGAACAGTCAGCTGTGGTTGAAATTGATGGTTTTGATGACCTCATGTATAGTCTGTATTTGGCTATGAATTTGGAAAATTCCAATATTGATGAATTATGGAAGGGGAATGATAAAAAACAAGAGATTTTATATGATGCGATAGGAAGGCATACAGCATCAGCAATTACTAATGCATTACCAGCAATACAGTTTCCAAGAAAATGTTATGTATTTAGTTCAAACATTACCACTTGGAAAGAATTACGGTCAATAACAAATAAATCTTGTGTTGCTATTTTACATAAAGGAAAAGTATGGGCATTGGGTAGTAAAAACGGAATTTTAGAGGCTTTTGCAGATAAAAACATTAGTTATATTGAGGAAATGGATATTCCAATATATATGATGAAATTGGAACATTCGGATGTTATTGGTATGTTTTATGAGATTATAGAAAATAATTTGTTAAGCAAAGGCTTGTCTTCATTTGGAAAAAATAAGTACTTTGATAGAAATAGCAAGCGATTAAGAAACGGTTATTTTGTTTATGATGCAATTAAAATAGCACTATCATTTGTTAAAGATAATGTAGTTATGAATTTATTGCCTACAGTACATGTATTAAAAAGTGACGGATCTCAATTAGATAGATTTGCGTATCAGAATATTGTAAACAATGAAATGTCAACACTATATAATAAGCAGATGAATGAAAAGGTAGAAATATGGGTACAGAAATTATCAAAGAACAGGAAACTAATCTTTGAATTAGGAAATGCTATATTGGAGTTTAGTACACAACGAATTCGATTTGCAGGAACAGGCAGCATTGATAAATGTTATCAAACAAAGGAAACTGAACTTGCTTTTGACTATGAAAATGATAGTTGCATTGCAGTCAATCAATTAAAAGGATTAATTAATTATGGACCATTAGAATCATATGCTAATCGAAGTGTACGATTAGCAGTGCTGTCGCCTAGAGAATGCGCAGCAGATATATGGAGGCACTTAAATGAACTAAATAAGCACCATGCAACAACTTTAAAGCAGGATAAGGCATTTTTACCAGAATATATAGGATTTCAAGATGTTTTTAGATGTGGATTGAATATTCCAAATGGAAATGATACCAAAAGATTTAAGGGTTATTCTTTAAGCGATGCTTTAAAGGCATCTGCTGAAGAGTTCTTTAATGGAATTTGTCGATATATTGATGTGATGGAAAGGGAAAAGCATGAATTTGATGTTTTGGTAATCTATATTCCGAATCAGTTAAGTAAAATGCGAGAACTGAAAAATGAAAATGTTTATTTTGATTTACATGACTCACTAAAAATATATTGCGCAGGAAAAGGTATTGTTACACAGATAATAGAAGAAAGATCAGTCCATACTAATAGTGATATGGCAAAGATTATGTGGGGGCTTTCCACGGCTATATATATAAAAGCTATTGGAAAATTGTGGAAACCCAAGATAACAAGATATGACACGGCGTATATTGGATTAAGTTATGTACAATCAATAAAGAATAATAAAAAAATATCAATTGGTTGTAGTCAGTTGTTTGACTCAGAAGGAAATGGCATGGAATTGTATTTACGTCCGTTAAAAGATCCACAGATTATACAGAAAAATCCGTATATGAGAAGTGGAGATGCTTGCCGCCTTATGAACAATTTGAAAAGAATTTATGACGAATCGGTTCCTTTGCATAAACTAAATCGAATTGTAATACATAAGACAACACATTTCACAAAGGAAGAAATGGAAGGAATAACAAAAGGACTTGCAGGTGTGGATAATATCGAGCTGCTGCAAATTCAAGAATTTTCTGCGTGGAGGGCTATAAGATTTCAGAATGATGTTGCAACACCATTTCCAATTCAAAGAGGAACGGTTATTCCACTTGATAAAGATACATTTTTAATCTGGACACATGGAAGTGTTCAGCATGATGAATTGGCTGGAAAAAATTTGAATTATTACAAAAATGGTAGAGGAATACCTGCACCATTATTGGTAAAAAGATTTATGGGAAAATCATCGGCTCTGGAATTGGTCAATGAAATTCTAATGCTTACTAAAATGAATTGGAATAGTGGGGACGGATTATACAAAATATTGCCTGTAACGCTGGATTTTGCTAAGGCATTGTCCCGTGTTGCTAAGCAAGACTTAGTGGTCTATGATAGACCGTATAATTTTAGATATTTTATGTAAGGATTGTCAATAATCAAGAATGAAATCTGTTTAAAGGAGTGGCATCGAATGATTGATATATATACAGAAAAAAAAGAGTCAAAAGATTGGATTCTTCAAAATGACTTGTATTTCAATTTGAATACAGGTAATGAAGAAATGTCTGAAAATGAAATAAAGCTCATTCAGCAAGTGGATGAGGCAAAATTGACACCAGATAAACATATTGAAACAAAGTATGGATTGGGTACAATACGTAATTTATCATCTGGATGTAAGACATTACTCAATATTGTAAAGCATCCTGATAAGGTGGTGTGCGTAGAGGAATGTGGTCCAAATGTATTAAAATTTATATTTGCGATGGATGATATAAAGATATATATGTCACGCCCTACACTTGCAGAGATTCCGGATGATGTAGAAATCAGGTTTAATGATAAAGATATAGTAACCGGTAATTCAGGATACAATGCTTGGTGGAGTAAAGAGTATGAAAGGAGAGAAGCAGATGATCTATAAGAATATTACATTTAAAGCAGATCCATTTTCATACGATTTGATGTTTGATGACAGAATAACTCTCGTTGGTGGAGATAGTGGCACAGGTAAAACAGTTCTGTATGAGATTTTAGAAGACTTAAGATTTACCGATGAATATAAAGCGATTAAATTGTTTAATTACAAATCAGATAATCTTTTAGAGGCAGTTAAACAGTGTAGGGATAATTTTATTGTGATTGATAATGCAGATATTTTGATTGATGATGATATCAGGAGATTCATCAATTTTGAGTTTTCCAATCAGTATATGCTTTTCTTAAGAAATTGTGATGGGCTCAATGTATCGGATAAGAGCTTTAAAGTGTTGAAACTTGAAGATAACAGGATAACACTGGAAGAGGAGTTGTGATATGAAATATTTATGGACAGAAGATACCGGCGCAGGACTTCACTTCTGGCAACTGATTAATCGACTTTTCTTTGATGATGCATTTGTAATCGAAAGTAAAGGAAGCAATCAAGGATTATTGGATGCGTTGTCAGATTTAGACATTAAAGAGGATGATAAGTATTATATTGCATTTGATTATGTGGTTGACAATCAGGATATTCGAAATAAGTATCGTATGTTGAATTCGATAGCAGATAAGTCAGAGGGGAAGATTATAATTCTGGATATGATTTGTTTTGAATATCTGATTCTTGCCTTTGACAAGTTGGTTGCATGGACAGGCACTGGAAAGACAGATAAAATCAAGATTCGTGAAGAGGTTTTATCGGCAATTGAGAATCATAGAATCAATTTGTCAAAGATTGATGATGAGAAGACATTACAGTACTTGGCAGGTTTTAAGAGATATTCTACAGAACGAGTAATGAAATCATTGGTGGGTGAATTTACACAAAACGAGAAATGGTCTGTTAAAGGCCCACTTATGGGTGAATGTTGGTATAAAGATTGCTGCGTATCTGAACATCAGGATAGTCTTAGGTGTGGAAAGCCTGAAGTTGAGGATGGAAACGAGAAGATGAAATTTTTGATAAAGACTAAAGTAGCTCAAAAATTGTTAAATACATTACTTTATGATTGAAAATATGAGATGTGCGGATAAAACAAAAATATAATTATATGGAGGAACATAAAGGATTAAATGCTTATAAATAAACATATTTTAGATGACAAATATATTTTTGAGCTTGCTTCTATTTTTAAGGAAAAAGGATGGATAATTGAAGAGAGCACAGACGATGAATATTCAATATTTGATCTTTTTTGTGAGCGGCTTCAGTCTTTGGAATCAGATTCAGACAGAGATTTGATAATGGAATTGACTAAGAATTATTTAGTTGTGAATGTGGATGAATATTGTAAATATCTAATGAAAGTTTTTAAAAATTTTATTGAGGATAATAAGTATTTACTGGACGATTTAGATACAATTCATATTTTTCCTATTCAAGATAAAGATTATTTTGATAAAACGAAGAGTGGAAATATAATTTGTTATTTTTTACAGGGAATTCCATTTCGGAAGTTCTCTGTATTTCGTGATAAAAGAGTGAGATTAATTGAAACATTTAGTGGGTTAGAAAAACACAAGGATGAAATTAAAATTTTTAATTTGAATATCAGTAAATTATGACCTTTCAACAGAGGTTACAGTGCTTTAATA
>ERZ1643251.2306-NODE-2306-length-19653-cov-5.381621_pt1 | contig 19653 bp, 18 predicted proteins | sample MGYA00579261_ERZ1643251 | MGnify/ENA primary metagenome ERZ1643251 (study PRJEB29033, sample SAMEA4952267) | chicken gut metagenome | biome: Broiler Chicken; feature: Gastrointestinal Tract; material: Caecum | place: Ireland | collected 2018 | study: Broiler... | reverse complement strand
CCGCGTACAGCGAATAGCTGATCAGCCAGTCGATGGCGGGGAAATGCCGCCTGTATGCCAAGGAGGCGCTTAAGCCCCAGAACACTTTGACGATGCGCAGCGTCGCCTGGGAGACGGGTTCGCTCAGATCCCCGCCCGGCGGCGAAACGGCGCCGATCGCCGTGACCGACCCGACCCGTTCCCCTTTGCCGAGCAGCTTCACGATTCCCGCCCGCTCGTAAAATTCCGCGAGACGGCTGGAAAGGTAAGCGGGATACCCTTCGTCGCCCGGCATCTCTTCCAGACGCCCGCTCATCTCGCGCAGCGCCTCCGCCCACCGGGAGGTGGAATCCGCCATGACGGCGACGTTATAGCCCATGTCCCGGAAATATTCCGCGATCGTGATGCCCGTATAGATGGAGGCTTCGCGCGCCGCCACCGGCATATCCGACGTATTGGCGATGAGCACCGTCCTCTTCATGAGCGGCTCGCCCGTTTCGGGGTCTTTCAGCTGCGGAAATTCGTTCAGGACGTCCGTCATCTCGTTGCCGCGTTCGCCGCAGCCGACGTAGACGATGATGTCCGCGTCCGCCCATTTGGCGAGCTGGTGCTGCACGACCGTCTTGCCGCTGCCGAAAGGCCCCGGCACCGCCGCCACGCCCCCTTTGGCGATGGGGAACAGCGTATCGATGACCCGCTGCCCCGTGACCATGGGCATGTCGGGCGTGAGTTTTTCCCTATACGGCCGCCCTTTGCGCACCGGCCATTTGCGGAGCATGCAGACGGGCTTCGCCCCCGACGGGGTTTCGATGACCGCCACCGTCTCTTCGATGTTGAATTCCCCTTCGGACACGGACAGCACTTTGCCCGCGACGCCGTTCGGGACCATGATGCGGTGTTCGACGATCTCCGTCTCCTGCACGACGCCGAGAATATCCCCTTCGGACACGACGTCCCCGACCCGGACGCGGGGAGTGAAATGCCATTTCTTCTCCCGGTCGAGATTGTTGACGGACACGCCGCGGGAAATGCGGTCGCCGTATTTGAAACACAGCGTCGTCAAAGGGCGCTGAATGCCGTCGAAAATGCCCGCGATAAGCCCGGGCGCAAGCTCCGCCGAAAGCGGCTCGCCCGTCGAATACACGTCCTCGCCGGGCCCCAGCCCGGAAGTCTCTTCGTATACCTGTATGGACGCCTTGTCCCCGCGCAGTTCGATGATCTCGCCGATGAGTCCCATTTCGGACACCCGGACGACGTCGTACATTCTCGAATCCGCCATTCCCTCCGCGACGATCAGCGGTCCGGAAATCTTCACTGTCTTGCCTGCCATCTGCCTTACTCCTGTTTTGTCTTTTCCTGCGGCACTACGAGCGGTCGCCGCTTCCCTGCCCCGCTCTTTTTCCCTTTCCGCCGTCCTCCCCGAAGAGAATATCGACGCCGAGCGCCCGTTCCATCGCCTTTTTCAGGATCTCGTCGCCGTAGCCCGATTCCCCCTTGCCGGAGGGGATGCTCAGAACGACGGGATAGGGAGTCTCGTCAAAGCGCTTCAAAAAGGTTTCCAGCGCCCGGGCAAGTTCTTCCGTCAAAAAGATGATGGAATAGTCCGGGGCGATTTTGCGCAGGATCTCCCGCGCGTGTTTCTCGTCCGCGGCGGGGAACGCGTCCACGCCCGCCGCCTTGAACACCAGAATCCCGTCCCCTTCGCCGACGATCGCCATCTTTCCGGTCATACGCCCTCCTTACTGCATCGCCCTGAGGCGCTTTGCGATCTCCCCTTCCCCCATGCCCGCCAGAAGACAGGCGAACACGACGCGCACGTTGGCGTTTTCCGCGCGGCGGCGGAGTACGTAATAGAGGTAGGGTTGATTTTTTTTCAGTTCGTATTTTTTCAGGGCGAAAAACTGCGTCTCGAAGGACGCCGCCTCCCGCTCCGCATCCGTCAGCGGCTTTCCCTCCGCCTTTGCCCGGACGCATTTCTCCGCAAACGCCGCGCAAGGGGTGCCGTCGAGAGCGTGCGCCGCCCTTTCCGCATCCGCCGCAAACAGCCCCGAAAGCTGTTTTTCCGAAAGGGCTCCGCCGGGCAGGTACTGCCCTTTTGCCTCCTCTTCGGAGGACGCGCGCACCGCCGTCAGGATATTCGCCCGATCCGCCCTGCCGGCGAGCAGTTTTTTCAGCGTCCCGTTGCCCGAGACGACCCGTTGCAGACACTTATACAGCGCGCGCTCGAAAATCGTCCCGATCGCGGCGCCCGCCCCGCCCCCGTCCGCGACGTACGCGTCCGCGCTTTCCAGCGCCTCTTTCAGTTCCTTCCACGCCGCGGGATAAGACTTTTCCGAAAGGGCGGCGGACAGCTCGGAAAGGGGGATTTTCCCCTCGGGCGCGAGCAGTTTTTCCGCGTCCGCATGCAGCAGGGACGCCTTGAACAGCGCTTTGGCGTTATGGAAATCGAAGGGGTAAAGAAAATATCCCTCTTCCGCCTCCGAAGGCGCATATTCGCGGATGAAATCGCAGACGGCCCTCTCTTCCGCCTCCACGAGCGCCTCGTAATCGCGGGCGGAAGATGCGGGCGCGCCGCAGCCGTAACCGCTTTCCGAAAGCGCGGCAAACGCCTCCTCCGCCGTGCCGCCGCACATGCGCAGCAGTCTGTCGCCGAGAAAGCGCTTTTCGCGGACGGCGATCACGCCGCCGGTGTACACCGAATCCCTGCCCATACCGTTTACCCGTTGTCTTTGAAAAGTTCGGCGGCGATCTCCGCCTGATGCTCCTCCCTGTCCGCCGCGAGCAGCGCGCCGTAAGAGAGGTCTTTATCGCTCGTTTTCCCGCGGAGGACGAAGCCGCCGCCGATCTCCGCCCGCTCGGGCGAGAGGGTGAGTTTCTTCTCCGCCACGACGGGCAGCCGGGCGACGAAAGCAGCATAGGGATAATCCGCCGCAAAGAGGATCTCGTCCCCCTCTTCCGCGTATTCTTCGAGCAGCCTGCCCGCAAGCGCCAGGGCGTCCTCTTCGTCCAGCCCTTTCAGCCGGGCGAACGCGGCTTCGTAAACGCCGTCCAGCACCCGCCGCTTTTCGGCGAGCAGCAGTTTTGCCGAATCCAGACGCGCGGCGGCGGCGCGCCGTTTCATGACGTCCTCCGCACGCACCTTTACTTCCGCCTCCGCCTCTCTCCTGCCCTGCTCGGCGCGCGCGGAAGCCGCGGCGATCACTCCCGCCGCCTTTTCCTCCGCCTCCCGCCTGATCGCGTCCGCTTCGGCGTTCGCGTCCGAGAGGATACGTTCTACGATCGCTTCCCTGCTCATCTCTTTTTCAGAACTGCCCGAGTAGCATGATGGAGATGATCAGGCCGAGAATGGCATAGAACTCGACCATGCCGGGATAGAGAATGAGCCGCGCGGAAAGGGAGGGCTGTTTCCCGACCGTATAAATACAGTTGACGGAAGTTTTGCCCTGGAAAATGGCGGACACAAAGCCGGTGATCGCCATGGGCATCACGGCGCCGAAAAGCGCCCAGCCCTGGGCGGTGACCATATCCCCGCCGAGCTTGCCCGAAGCGATGATGCCGATGATAAACCCGTAAATGCCCTGCGTTGCGGGCAGAAGCACCAGAACCATGATGGAACCGAATTTTTTGGGGTCCTCCGACAATACGCCCGCCGCGGCGCTCCCCGTCTTGAAGAGGCCGACGCAGGAGCCGATGCCGCAGAGCAGCACGCAGAGCGCGATTCCCGCCATGGCAATGGCATATCCCGTTGTAAACATGAAAGTATCCTCCGATAGCTGTTTTTTTGATTTGCGTTTGTTTTTGGAATGTATCCTGTTTCGTCCCGCCGGGCAAAAGGGCGCGGCGTCCGTTTCAGAATCCGGCAGGCGACAGCTGAATATATTTATGCGTGGCACCCAGGGGTGCGAACAACGTCCCTTCCCCTTCGAAAAACTTGCCGTAAAACTCGACGTATTGCAGGCGGGAATCGTGGATGTACGCACCCAGAAGATTCATCGCCAGATTGAAAGCGTGTCCGACGATCAGGATAAGGACGCCGAGTGCGGCGAGGGCGGGATTGCCGCCCGTAATAAAGCCGACCGAATACTGCGAGATGATCTGCGCGATGACCGCGCCCGAGAGCATGAGCCCGTACAGACGCGCATAGCTCAGAATGTCCGACGCGTAATTGATGATGCCGTACACCGCGCCGAATCCCTTGGTGAACTTGCCGAGAAACTTCTCTTTCCGTCCCGCCGTGAGCATGGCGAGAAGCAGGGACACGCCCGCGAGGATGCCCCCCGCCGCCGTGAGGACGGGAAGCCCCGATTGCTCGATGAGTCCGACGAAAGCCAGCCCCGCGCCCAGCGAGAACATCGCCCATATCAGTCCGTCCCAGACGCCGTCCCAGAAATTCCCCCGCCGCCATTCCTGCACGGCGCGGCAGAAGTAGCCGACGAGCAGCTGAAAGACACCCATGAGCAGCGCGATCGCGAGCACCGCGGGCACGGACACGCCCGCAAACGTCCACATGTCCTCCTGCGGATTGGGCATTACCGTGGGCAAAAACGCCAGCGGCAGGCCGAAAAAGGAATTGAAGAGCGCCCCCCAGACGACGGCGAACAGTCCGCCGATCGCAAACACGCCCGAAAGCCGCCTGAAACCGCTTTTACGGTCCTTGATTTTTAAGCATATGCCGCCGCCCGCGAAAAACATGATGAGACCGTACCCCATGTCCCCGATGATGAAGCCCATGAACACGCTGTAAAAGAGCGCCATCACGAGATCGGGGTCGAATTCCCGCGCATTGGGGGGCGAATACATGTTGGTGATCGGCTCGAAATTTTCCACGATCCTGCCGTTTTTCAGCAAGGTGGGCGGCATTTCGTCGGGCGCGGGATCGGAAAATTCGAAATACGCCGCCTCCGTCACCCCGTTCACCGCCTCCTTTACTTTCTCTTCCGCCTCCGCCGGCACGTACGCTTCCAGAAGGAAGGTGCGCTCGGTGGCGCGGAGTTTTTCGGAAAGCTCCGCCTTTTCCAGCTCGTAACCGAGTCGGTCGCAATACACTTTCAGAAGCCGAACCTGCGCGTTCATCTCGTACACGGCATATTCGTTTGCCGCGATTTCCCGCCCGATCTCCCGTTCCTTTTCCAAAAGGGAACGCGCCTTTTCCCTCCCCGAGATCTCTTCCGTAAAGGGACAGGCTTCGAATTCCGCTTCGCCGAGCAGGGCTTCCGCCTCCGCCGCGGCGGACTTGTGGAAAAACGCCGCCGCCGTGCATACGTCCCCGACCGCCTTCGTCTCGCAGACGGCGAGGGGCAGGGCGGCAAATCCCGCTTCGAGCTTTTCCCGGCGGGAGAGGGGGATTTTTCCCAGCCGCGCCGAAGTGTGCGCCGTATCCTTAAAGGCGGAAAACGCCGAATCTGTCCCCGCATACGTTTCCGCCTCCCGTCTTTCCTTTCTTACCGATTCCGCCTCCGAAAGCAGCCTTCCCCGCTCCGCGAACAGCTTTCCGATGCGGTCGATCGCCTCTTCCGCCGCCGTCGTCGCTTCCCTGCCCCCTGCGGACATAAATTCGGAGTAGCTTATCTCCGGCTTTTTGGAAGCGGACGGATTCTTTACTTTGTTCTGCCGCTCGTATCCGGAAATCCCTTCGAGCAGCTTTTCGAGCGCTTCTTCCGTGCGCGAATAACGGGCGCGGAGTTCCTCCGCGTCCGAAACGGGCACGACGGTGTGTTCCGCCGCCCCGTGCATCTTCACCTCCACCGCCCCCGTCCGCTGCATCGCGTCGAACAGGGCGTCCTTGTCGTAGGACATGGCGACGAGGTTAAATTTTTTCATCTCAGCGACCGCCACGAACGATCCTCCCGACGATGATTCCGACAAAGCGATCGGCCTTTTCAGACAGCCGGTCGGCGTATTCGCGCGCGGCGGCGCCCTGTTCGGAAAGAGCGGACCGATACGCCTTTTCGGCGTTTGCCGCCGCGGCTTTCATCTGCGTTTCGCGATATGCCCGGCATACCTCTTCCGAAGAGCGCAAAATCTCCGCGGCGCGCACTTCCGCCTGCGCCGCCCTGTCCGCCGCCTCTTCGACCGCCTTGTTTTTAACGGCTGCCGCCTCTTCCTCCGCCGCCGCGATCGCCCCGATGATCTCTTCCGTCATAGTCTTCCCCTTTTGTCTTACTTATTCCAGCCCGATTTCTTTAAGAAACGCCCGGGCGATGATGAGGCTACCCACCGGGCCGGGATGCACTCTGTCCCAGGTGATGTACGCGGGATAGCGGTAGCGCAGGATGTTCCCGAACGCCGCCTGTAAATCGATACAGGGGATATTCCGCTTCGCCGCCTCTTCCTTCATGATCTGTCCGTATTCGTCCATGCGGGCGCGCATCTTGTCCGATTGGTTCGGTTCGAGATAGTACGGCGTCATCCAGATCATCTTTGCCGCCGTCTTGTCCGCCATCTCATTGAGATTTGCCCGATATTCTTCCGGGGAGACGGCGTATTCCCCGATGGCGGGGGAATCGAACTGCCGCCATACGTCGTTGAAGCCGATGCACAGGATCACCCAATCGGGAGAAAGGGCGTTGACGTCCGTATCCCACCGCGCGAGCAGATCGCGGGAGGTATTGCCGGAAATTCCCATGTTGACGAGATGAAAGAGCTGTTCGGGACAATCGACGTTGAGGAAACAGTCGATGAGCCTCACATATCCGTTCCCGAGCTTCTGCGCGTTCCCTTCCCCGATCGGCCGCGCCCGGCCGTCGTCCGTGACCGAATCGCCCGCAAAGACGATCTTCTCTCCGTTTTTCAGCAGCATGATTTTTCTCCTTTTTTCACATTCGTTTTCCTTTCCCTATCATTATACCCGCATCGGCGCGGAAAGTCAAACGCAGAACGGAAAAATTTCCCCCTCTGCGAAAAAATCTTTGTAAAAAGACCTCCGCGCCGCCGATCGCGGCACGGAGGATTCTTCCGTTTGAGCCGATCCCGCCGGCGGCATACAGACGGCAAAGCCGCCTTACTCAGTATGCACCTTTCCGGCACGGATTATGTCCGCACTTCCGCGCTCCCGGACGCGGCGCGAGAAAACTGCTCTCTTCCGCCCCCGCACGGAAATCACGCGTCCATCGAAAGCAGATCTTTATATCTGTTCTCGTAGCGGACGACGCAGGAGGAAGTGTTGTACTCGCCGAGGATCTTGTTCTGCACCATCGACGAATAGGAGGAGGAAGAAGAGGAATCGGACTTCAGAGATTCGTAGAAGAGATAGGAGAAAGTCCCCTCCGTCTCCCGTTCGTTCCAATCGAAACCGTACACTTCGCCCGCCTGATCGTACACGAAAGATACATAAATGATGTGCCAGCCGTAATCGGAAGGACACACGACATAGGTGCCCACCCCTTCGCGGATGGCGGCCTGCGCGGCATATTCGAATTCCGCGACGTAGTCCGTCTTATACGGAGAGACGGTGTACCCCATATAGGTATTGAATCCGCCCGTATCCGAACTGTACGCAAACATCAGTTCGTTGAACACGGACACGGCGGTGTACGCCTCCGTCCCTTCGACGAAATAATCTTTATGCTCGGTCCCGCCGAGAGTCGCGCCGTCCGAGCCCGTCACTTTGCCCTGATAATAGATGAATTTGGAATAATCGAATTCGTCTTCCGCCTCGTCGTAGATGTCCTGCATATATCCGGCGTTTTCCGTACCCGACGCCCGCAGCCCCGCATAGGCGTAATACCCTTCCATCTCGTCGAGGAAAGTATCCACGGACAAACGCTGGGGAACGAAATTCCACTCTTCTTCGGTCTCGTCGAAAGTCGCCGTGCCGTTGTAAGGATACCGCCCGTAATACTGCGTGAGTTTCTCGTACTGCGCGTTGTCGCCGCTGCTCTTTTTGAGGTTGTCCTCGAAGAAGAGATAGGTCTTGTTCCCCGCCGCCTCATTGGACTGCGTGAAGGTATTTTTGTAATAGGCATCCTCCGCCGTCGCTTCGAAGGCGTAATTGCTGTCCTCATCCGCCGAGAACCAGGGCGTACGCAGATCGGTGGCGCGGATGTTGGAAAGCAGCGCCGCGCGCTTCTGATAGATCTCCTCCTGCCTCAGCCCCGTGTCGTTGGTATAAGTGGACAGAATCTGGCTCTGCGTCGCCGAGAAGGGCAGCACGATGTTGTAGACGAAGCCGAACCCTTCGCGGGGACTGTACAGGACGAAAGAGGTATCGGAAACGCTCCCGATCGCCGTCTCAAAGGTGTCCTGATCGCTGTCGTAGGAATTTTTCTGCGTCGCGAGGAGGGAATTGTATTTCTCCTCGACGTACTCCTGCGTGAGCTCTTCGTTCGCTTCGTCGTTCAGATCGTCCGCATATTTGTTGATGAGCGCCTGTTCGAGCTGGCTGGCGAGTTCCACGTAATAATAATCGATGCCTTCGAGATTTCCGGTGTCTTCGCCTTCGTTGAGCAGATTATTCGCCGAAAGATTGGAAAGGAACACGTTATAAGCTCTGCGGCGGGTCGACTGCGTGGACCCGTCCTGCGCCTCGTACTGCCCGCAGCTGTCCAGCGTATTGTGCCCCGTATACACGTCGTAATCGAGATTGCCTTCGGCGTCCACGGGATAATAATCCTCCACTTCGGTGCCCACGCCCGTCGGCGTCGTACGGGTATCCCCCGTCGAAGAAGAGGTATCGTCCTGATCGGAAATGTAGTCCGTCTCCGCCGAATCGAGGGTGGAATTGATCATCGATTTCAGCGAATAGACCGCCCGGTCGTAATCGGTGCCGTCCCTGCCCCCTTCGGTGAGGAAATATTGCAGCGTGAGCAGTTCGGGATGGTTTTCGTAATGCACTTTGAGGGCGTCGTCGAGCGCCGCCGTCTGTTCTTCGACGTACTGCGTATAATCGGAGACCGAATAAACGCCGCCATACTCTTCGTCGCCCGCGTCCGCGCCCCGCTCGAAATAATACGCCATGGCGTACTGCACGATGATCTTGCGGTTTACCAGGTTGTCCATGAGCAGATTGAACGTCTGCTCGTAGGTATAGCCGTAACTCTGGACATAAGTATATCCCGTATTGAGGAAATACGCCACGAGATCCCGCTTCAAAATGTCCGAATTGACGCTGGAAATGGCGCTCGCATAAGCCGCGTACTGCCCGCCCTCCTGAAATTCTTCGTGATTGGCGATATTCACGGTACCGACGACCTGCGCCATGTCCTTTTCGCTGTTGGTCGTGATCATCCCTTCGCCGCAGGACGCCGCCGAAAGGGCGAACGCGACGCAGAGAGCCGATACCGCTGTTCTTCTGAATGCTTTTCTGTTCTTCATAAAACCGCTCCGATTATTTCTCCGGCGATCGCCGGCGCAGGCGCCGACCCGAAACACTGCGGCACTCTGCACTTATCTATTATAACCGATTCCGCGCAAATGTGCAATCGATTTTAGTTACAAACTTGTGAAAGTCAGAGAAAATTTCAAAAATTTCGTCATTCCCGCCATGAGATCGGCGGAATCTCTCCCCCCGACGAACTCCACCACGGGCGCTTCCGTCATGTTCAGGCGGACGTGCGAACGGTATTTGTCCATCGCCGCCTGGATGCGCCTGTCGCCGAGCGATTCGAGAGAGGGAAATTCCAGCGCCCCCACCCCCTTGACGAGAGAGATTTTCCGGATGTTGAATTTTGCCGCATAGCTCTTCAACACGGCGACCGTCAGCAGGTTGACCACGGCCTTGGGCAGGGGACCGTAGGCGTCCTCCATCGAAGTGTACACCCGCTTGTAATCGGCGGCGGACGAGATCTCCGCGATCTGCTTGTAGGCGTCCATCCGGGCGGCGGGGGATTCCATGTACCGCTCCGGAATATAGGCGTCGGCGCGGATGTCCAGCTCCGCCACCGTCTGCGTCTCCCCCGTCAGTTCCTCTTTGAGGAGCTTGGCGTACAGTTCGTAGCCCACTTTGTCCATGTGCCCGTGCTGTTCCGCGCCCAGGACGTTCCCCGCGCCGCGGATTTCCAGATCGCGCATCGCGAGTTTATACCCCGAACCGAGTTCGGTGAATTCCATGATCGCTTTCAGCCGTTCGGAGGCGTTCTGCGTCATCACCCGTTCGGGCTTGAAGGTGAAATAGGCGTGCGCCAGCCGGGTGCCCCGCCCCACTCTGCCCCGAAGCTGATACAGCTGGGCGATGCCCAGGCGGTCGGCGTCGATGACGACGAGGGTGTTGGCGTTGGGCAGATCGATCCCGTTTTCGATGATGGTCGTGGTGATCAGAACGTCGGACTTGCCGCTGTAAAAGTCGAACACGCTGTTTTCGAGCGCCGTCTTGTCCATCCTGCCGTGCGCGACGGAGATCTCCGCCTCCGGCAGGATGCGGCGGATGTTCGCCGCGAACGTGAAAATGCTCTCCACCCGATTGTAGAGGATAAATACCTGCCCCCCGCGGGAGAGCTCCCGGATGCAGGCGTCGCGGATGAGGGTCTCCGTCTCTTCGACGACGTACGTCTGCACGGGCAGCCGTTCGCCCGGCGGGGTCTGGATGGTGGAGATGTCCCGGATTCCCGACAGGGACATGTGCAGCGTGCGCGGAATGGGCGTCGCCGTCATCGTCAGGCAGTCGATGTCCTTGCGCAGATTTTTGATCTTCTCCTTGTGTTCGACGCCGAAGCGCTGTTCCTCGTCCAGAACGAGCAGCCCCAGATTTTTGAACTTCACGTCGGAAGAGAGCAGTCGGTGGGTGCCGACGACGAAATCGACGCTCCCGTCGGCGAGCCCCTTCAATATCTTTTCCTGTTCCCTGGGCGTATTGAAGCGGTTGAGCGCCGCGATCCGCACGCCGAAATCGGCGAAACGGCGGCAGGCGGTATTGAAGTGCTGGTTGCACAGCACCGTACTCGGGCACATGAGCGCCGCCTGCTTGCCCGCCAGCACGCACAGGTACACCGCGCGGAAGGCGACTTCCGTCTTTCCGAACCCGACGTCCCCGCACAGCAGACGGTCCATCACCCTGTCCGAACACATGTCCTTTTTGATCTCCGCCACGCTGTCCGCCTGATCGGGGGTCAGTTCGTAGGGAAAGGCGTCTTCGAACTCCCGCATGAACACTTCGTTTTCGGGAAAGCGGAATCCCTTCGCCTCCGCCCGCTCGGCGTACAGCTTTCTGAGGTCGAAGGCGAGCTTTTTGAGGGAGGCACGCACCCGCGCCTTCACCCGTTCGAAGTCGGCGCCGCCGATCTTGCTCAGCGCCGGCGCGGAATCCCCCACGTATTTGGAGAGGATGTCCATGTGTTCCACGGGCACGTACAGGACGTCCCCGTCCCTGTATTCGAGCGCGATATACTCCTTCGTCCCGTCCGTGGTCTCTATCTTCCTGGTGCCGATGACCTTGCCGATGCCGTGCGTCTCGTGTACGGCGTAATCCCCCACTTCGGGGGCGGAGAACATATCCCCCCTCTTGCGGCGGATGCGCCTGGTTTCGCGCGCCTTGGTGTACAGGTCCCCCGTGCCGATGACCGCGAGCTTGCATTCGTGCAGGACAAAGCCCCTGTCCGCCGTCTCGGGCAGGACGCACACCCCGCGGAAGTCGGAGAGGCGGTCGGGCAGGCGGACGGTGGAGACGTACTCGTCGCCGAGCATCTCCTCCATCTTCGCCGCCCGCGCGGCGTCCCCGCAGTACATGAGTACCCGATATCCCCCTTTCAGCCAGTTCTTCACGTCGGTGAGCAGGGCGGGAAAGCCGTTGAGATAGCGGGAGACGGGCGTGGCGGTCAGGTTGAAGATCTTCAACGGCTCGAAGAAGAAATTCCTGCCCGCAAACGTCTGCAGGGCGACGCGGCGGAAAGAACTTATTTTTCCGAGAAAGTCCTCCTTGTCCGCATACTGTCCTAAGGAGAAGGAAAACGCCTCTCCTCCTTCCCGCAGGCGGTGATACCGCTCTTCGTGCTCCTTATAGAGCGCGTCGAATCTGTCCCGGAGCGCCTTCCCTTCATCGAACACCAGCACGGCGTTCCCGGGCAAAACGGAGAAAAAATCGACGGAATTTTTCAGGAGGGGCATCAGGAAGGGATTGGACAACGTCGGGTCGGACAGAAGTTCGTCCGCGATGGCGCCGGCGCGGGTGTACGCCTCCGTGGTGCGGAAATTTTTCAGATCGCCTTTCAGCGCCTTTTCGACGCGCTCTCTGTCCCCCTCTTCCGCAAAGACGTCGGAGGCGGCGAGAATGACCAGCCGGTCCGTCTCTTTCAGCCTCTCCCCCGTCCCCGCGTCGTAGGGGCGGATGCGCTCCACCGAATCCCCGAAAAAGTCCACCCGCACGGGATTTTCCCCGTTGACGGGGAAGATGTCGAGGATGTCCCCGCGCACGGCAAACGTCCCCTTCGCCTCCGCTTCGAAGCCGCGCACATACCCCATCCGCGCCAGCTGACCGGGCAGGGAGAGAAAATCCCGCTCCTCCCCTTTGACGAGGGTGAGGACGGGCAGGCGGGCGGGGAAGAGCTGCACGAGCGCGTCGATCTCCGCCGCCACGAAGGGACAGCCGTTTTGGAGGGCGTATATCCCGTTCAGGCGGCGGAAGAGGGAATCCTTGGAAAGCGCCTTGCGGTACAGCAGCACTTCGTCCTTGGCGGCGAGTACGGCGGTTCGTTTGCCCGAAAAGGCGGCGGCGTTTTCCGCGGCTTTGCGCGCCGACGTGCCGTCCGACGTTATATAGACCACGGGGGCGTCGATCCGGGACGCCAGAAAGCATTTGAGGGAATCGGATACGCCGAAAACCGCCGTGGGCGTGCCCCGGCGGAGTTCCTCTTTCAGAAGGGCATAGTCCCCTCCGATTTCGTCGAACGAAAAAAAGTTCTCTTTCATAAAGGATGGTTTCGTCCGTTTTCCCGGACAAAAAGTTTACTTCTGGTTGTACTTGTTCATCACCAGATCGATGGGCATGCCGCGCGCAAAATCCGCCGCCGCTTCTCCCGCCTTACGGCAGGCAGAGGCGAACAGCTCGTAATCCTCTTTGCGGACTTCGGAAAGGACGTAGTCGATGATGGGAATGTTCACCTCCGGATCGCGGATGCCGATGCGGATGCGGGGGAACCCCTTCAATCCCGTCTCGCCGATGACGCTGCGCATGCCGTTGTGGGTGCCGGCGCCCCCCTCCGCACGGATGCGCACCTTCCCCTTGGGCAGGTCGTAATCGTCCGAGATGACGAGAAGGCGCTCTTCGGGCACCTTGTATTTCGCCATGAGCTGCCTGACCGCCCTGCCGGAGTTGTTCATGTAAGTCAAAGGACGGGCGATGACGATCTTCTCCCCGCCCGCGTAAGCCTCCGCGACCGACGCTTCGCACTCCTTCTTTCTGAATTTCACGTCTAAGATCTCCGCGGCGTCCCCCGCCGCGATAAAGCCCATGTTGTGAAAGGTCTTTTCGTATTTTTTTTCGGGGTTGCCCAGCCCCACGATCAGATACATATTTTCTTTCTTCTCCTTTCCGGATATCAACCGCCGAAACCGCCGCCGCAAAGCGCGGCGGCGGTCTTTTTATACGCAGTCTGTTTTTTCAGTCGTACAGCTTGGACATGGGCTTGTCGAGATAGACGTTCTCGATCGCCGCGGCAAAGATGTCCGCCGTCGAAAGAATGCTGAACTTGTCCCGCATCTTCTCTTCGGGCAGGTGGATGGTGTCCAGCATCACCAGCTTGGTGATCGCCGATTTTTCCAGCCTCTCCACGGCGGGGCCGCTGAGCACCGCGTGTGTGCAGGCGGCGTAAATTTCCGTCGCGCCCGCGTCTTTGAGCGCCTGCGCGCCCTGGCAGATGGTGCCGGCGGTGTCGATCATGTCGTCGATCATAAGGCATCTCTTGCCGTTCACGTCGCCGATGATGTTCATGACTTCCATGACGTTCGCCTTGGGGCGGCGCTTGTCGATGATGGCGATGGGCACGCCGAACTTTTCGGCGACCTTGCGCGCCCGCTTGACGCTGCCGACGTCGGGGGAGACGATGACGTCGATGTTCCCCTCTTTGGCGAAATATCCGCACAGCGTGGGCCCGCCCAGAAGATTATCCACGGGGATGTCGAAAAATCCCTGGATCTGCTCGGCGTGCAGGTCCATCGTCAGAACCCTGTCCGCGCCCGCGGCGGTGATGAGGTTGGCGACGAGCTTAGCCGTGATGGGATCGCGCGAGCGGGCTTTCCTGTCCTGACGGGCATAGCCGAAATAGGGCATGACCGCCGTGATGCGCCCTGCGCTGGCGCGCTTGGCGGCGTCGATCATGATGAGCAGCTCCATGAGGTTGTCGTTGACGGGGGTGCAGGTGGATTGGATGATGAACAAATCCCTGCCCCGGACGGTCTCCTCGATGTGGATGCTGATCTCTCCGTCGGAGAAGGTGGAAACGTCGATGCCGCCCAACTCGGTATTGAGCTTGCGGGCGATCGCCTCCGCCAAAGGACGGTTGGAATTGCCGGAGAACAACTTGATTTCATTGCCGTGAGTTATCATGATGTACCTTCCTTTATATTTTTCCGGCGGCCGGAACGCGCTTTCCCGCGCGGCCCGCTCCTTCCGGATATTTTTTCTGACGTACGTCCGAATCCCTCTTTCGCAGTTTGCGTTTGTCTGTATGTCTCCCCTGTTTTTTACCCTTTTTTTACAAATACAATTATATAATACCCTCTTTGTCCCTTTCAGTCAAGCGTTTGCGCGCCGTCGGACAAATTATTTCCGGAATTTTTTGCCGCCGCCTTCGCCGCCTTCTGCCTCTCCCGCAGTCCCGAAAAGAAGCCGGTGAGCAGCGCGGAACACTCCTCTTCCGACACCCCGCCCTGCACCTCCGTGCGGTGGTTCAGGAGATTCGCCTCCGCCAAAGCTTTGGTCATCGACCGCCCCTTCTGCTCGTAAGCGCCGAAATACAGCCTGTCCACCCGGGCGTTGAGCGCCGCGCCCATGCACATGGGGCAGGGCTCCAACGTCACATACAGCTCGCATCCTTCGGGCAGCCGCCAGCTTCCGAACTTCCGGCAGGCGGCGTCGATCGCCATCATCTCGGCATGCGCGGAGGCGAGCTGCTTTTCCGCCCGGCGGTTGTACCCCCGCGCCACCACTCTGTCCTCATAGACGATCACGGCGCCGATGGGGACTTCCCCCCTTTTCAGCCCGCTTTTCGCCGCGCGGATCGCCGCGCCCATAAATTTTTCCTCTCTCGTCTTCTTCCGTCTTTCCATATCCTTTTCCGTCTCTCCGCGCCCCTGCGATCTGCCGATTTTCGGCGGCTTTTCGTCCGTCATCGCTCCCCTGCCCACCTCTTCCACTCTTCCGCGAGCGCGCGCAGCGCAAAGAGGTTGTGCGCCTCTATGTCGGCGTACTCCCCGTCTCCGAGCGGATGGGAAAACGAATCCTTTCCCGCTTCGATGGTAAACGCGGGGATGTGCAGGGCGGAGATGCACCAATCCTTATACCCGCCCGTGCTGCCCGCCGCCCGGCGCAGGGGATACCCCGTACTCCGCGACAGCGCCTGCGCCAGCCTCTTATCCCGCGCGCACGCGGAAAGGGGCTGCCCGTAATACCAATAGATCTCCTCTCCCTTCGTGTGATAGCTCACCGTGAAATCGGGGCGGATCTCCCGCGTGAACGCCGCAAGCGCGCGGCTTTCCGGCTCGGAGAGGGGACGGGTGCCGACGTAGTTCGCGCTCGCCGGGGAATACACGTTCGACGCTCCCCTGCCCCAATCGGCGGGAAAATTGACGTTGAGATCGACCCCCCGCCCGTTCGCCTTCCACAGGGAAAAATCCGCCCCGCCGTTCAGGGCGCAAAGCCCCTCCCGCTCCCCTTCGGGCGCGGAAGGGACGCCGTACTCGCACAGCGCCGCCCCGTCGGGGTTGACCAGCGGCACCGCCCACAGCGTTCCGTTCAGCCCCAGCGAAAGGTGGGCAAACGCCAGCCGCGCCGTGATGCGCTCGCGGGCGTGCACGGCGTACTGCGCGAGGCAGACGGGCGAGCCCGATCCCACTCTCATCGCATACACGGGTCTGCCGAATACGCTTTTTCCGATCACTTTTTTCTCGCCTTCGAAACGACAAAAGAAACGCTCTGTTTCCGCGGGAATATCCATGTCCTATCCTATGCGGCGGGCGGGGAAAAGCGTTTCTACTTGTGATACGTCCCGCCGCCCGCGATCATAAAGGCGCGGTACACCTGTTCGGCGAGAATCACCCGCATGAGCTGATGGGGAAAGGTCATGTCCGAAAAGGAAATCCGCCTGTCCGCCGCCCGCTTGACCCGTTCGGACAGCCCGCAGGAAGAGCCGATGACGAAAGTGAGTTCCCTGCCTTCGTCCCCTATTCTGGCGACGAGAGAGGCGAATTTTTCGCTGGACATCTTCTCCCCCTCCACGGCGAGGGCGACGATGTAGCCGCGGCAGGCGCGCAAAATCTCGTCCGCCTCCTCTTCCGGTCCCGCCCGTTCGGGCAGTTCGCGGATCTCGATCTTCGCAAAGCGGGACAGCCGCTTGACGTACTCCGCGACCGCCGCCCGGTAAAAGTCCTCTTTGAGTTTGCCCACGACGACAAAATATATCTTGCGCATGTCAGCCGCCGAACCCCGTGAACAGCCCGCTCAGCCACACGACGGCGCAGAGCGCGATGCCGAGCGCCGCCCCGAAGAAAAATCCCTTTCTGTCCGGCGCTTCCCCTTCGTCCGTTCCGCCCGTTCCGTCCGCGGTCGGCGGGGCTTTTTTCCGTTTCAGCGCTTCGAGGACGATCCAGACGACGGAGCCGATCAGGCAGAGGACGGACACGACCATCACGGGGACCGCCGCCGCGGCGGGAATTTCCGAATAGCCGAATTTCGCCAGCAGGATGATCGCGGCGTTATTGATGAAATGGGACAAAATCGTGGGCAGGATGCTTCCCGAAAGCAGGGCGACGAAGGCGAACGCCGCGCCGCAGATGAACTGGTAGACGGTCTGCACGGGATTCTGATGAAAGAGGGAAAACAGCGCGCCGCACAGAAGCGCCGCCCCGACCAGTCCGAAACTCTTCATCCCTTTCAGAAGAAGCCCGCGGAAGATGAGTTCCTCCCCGATCGCGGGCAAAAGCGCCACGGCGATCAGGACGCCGATCACCTTTCCCCCGTCCAGAGAGGGAATCTCCACCTCCGAAGGGACGTAGCCGAACCGTTCGAGAAAGGAGATGAACTGCGTATTGACTTCGGACAGGGACAAGAGCCCGATCTGCAGCAGCACGGCGAGCAGAAAATACTTCGCCCGGCATTTGCCCACGACGGCTTTGGGGGAATCCTTCGTCCTGACGAACCAGACGGCGGCGACGATCGCAAAGGCGACGGGCGCCAGAAGAAAGCTGAGGTACAGATACCAGTCGGCGTGCGCCGCCTCCGCCGGGTCGACGCCCGCGAGGGACAGCGCGACGACCAGGACAAAGGAAAGGAGCAGGGAAGCGACCGCCGCCCCCGAATAGACCAGCCCGGACTTTTTCTCCGGCGTGAGTCTGCCCAATAAATTCGATCCCGTATTGCGTTCCATATCTATATTATAACAGATTTTTCGCGGAAGGCAAACAAAAAAAGGGCGGGGAAGAAAAACTTTCTTTCCCGCCGTCAGCCCGTCAGCTTTTCCCGGAACTCCCGGATGATCCGGCTCTCTATCCGCGACACCTGCACCTGGCTCACCCCGATCTTCTCCGCCACTTCGCTCTGGGTCATGTCCCGGAAATAGCGGAGCACGATGATCTTCCTGTCCCGCTCGGAAAGGGATTCGATCGCCGAGCGCAAAAGCAGCTTGTCGATGAGCTCGTCCTGGTCGTCGCGGGCGGGCAGGGTTTCGATGAGTTCCCTTTCCCCGTCCTTTCGCTCGGTGCTGCCGTACAGGGAAAGGGGCATGCGCGAAGAGCCCAGGACAAACACCGCTTCGCTCTCTTCCAGCCCGAATTTTTCGGCGATCTCCCGGACGGAGGGCTGCACGCCGCGTTCGGCGATGTAAGCCGAGACGAATTCGTTCATTTCCTTCGCCGTCTGCTTCATCGCGCGGGAGACCTTCACGGCGCCGTCGTCCCGCATAAAGCGCTTGATCTCCCCCGCGATCATGGGCACGGCATAGGTGGAAAAGCGCACGCCGAAGGACTCGTCGAACCCCGCGATCGCTTTGAGAAAGCCCATGCAGGCGAGCTGGAAGAGGTCGTCGTACTCTACGCCCTTGCCGAGATACCGCCGGACGATACATTTGATCAGCGAAACGTTCCCTTCGACGAGCGCCTGTTTGGCGTCCCGATCCCCCGCCTTCGCGCGGCGGATATATTCGATTGTCTCCTTTTCATCAAGCATCTGCCCTGTCCTTCACGTCGAATTTCTTGCTCATCCGCACCGTCGTGCCCCCGCCCTTTCGGCTGGATACGGAAAAGTCGGACATGAAGGTCTGCATGATGGTGAATCCCATGCCGGAATGCTCCTCCCCCTCCTGCGTGGTGAAAAAGGGCTGAACCGCCTGTTCGACGTTTTCGATGCCGCAGCCGTAATCGGTGACGGAAATATGTAATGCGCCCGAATTGCCGTCCCCTTCGATCCGGCACTCGATGAGGATTTTCCCCTCTCCCTTTCCGTAGGCGTGCACGATGCAGTTGGTGACCGCTTCGCTCACCGCCGTCTTGATGTCGGAAAGTTCGGAGAGGGAGGGATTGAGGGGCAGGGCAAACGCCGCAACCGCGCTCCGCGCAAAGCTCTCGTTGTCCCCGACCGCCGCGATTTCAAGTTTCATAAAATTTTCCATGCTCTTGCTCCTTGTTTTCTTCCGGTCTGTCCCTCAAAGTCTGGGGATCAGAGTATATACGCCGCTCAAAGCCAAAATTTTGTCGGCGGCGGGATTGGGATTGGTTATGTACATGGGTATGCCGTACCGCATGAGTTTTTTGTATCTGCCGATGAGAAAACCGATGGCGGTGGAATCCATGAAGGAGACCTGTCCCAGATCGAAAACGACCTTTTCCGCCCGCGTGTGTTCGTCGAGCAATCCGTCTGCCGCCCGCCTTGCGTCCGCGGCGGAATGCTCGTCGATTTCGCCGTTTAAGGCGATGTATAACACGCCCCCTGCCGTATGTGCCGCGAGATTCATAACTGCCGACCTCCTGCCGTAAAATAGAGCGCGGCGGCTTTGCCCCACGTCCTTTCGCGCTTTCCGATGGGATTTTCGGGCAAAGCGGGCGGACGTCTGCCCTCCCGCTTTCGCGCGCTTTTATTATATCGGAAACGGGAAGTCGGATCCTGCCATTTTCGGACGGATTTTTCCGTTTTCCGTCGAAAAAATTTTTCGGAATTGCCGAAAAAATACTTGACATTTTGCGCAAAATAGTATATCATATACAAGCATTGTGCGACGGATACTCGCCAAGCGGGGCGTGTGGGCCTTTAGCTCAGTGGTCAGAGCTGTCGGCTCATAACCGATTGGTCCGCGGTTCGAATCCGTGAAGGCCCACCAAAAAATTCATCCTGCCTTACGGCCCAATAGCTCAGTTGGTTAGAGCGCCAGCCTGTCACGCTGGAGGTCACGAGTTCGAGCCTCGTTTGGGTCGCCATTTTTTTATCGTTTTCCGGTCGATCAAGGCCGGAGAAACGGGTTTATGCCTCGATAGCTCAGTTGGTAGAGCAAGGGACTGAAAATCCCTCTGTCGGCGGTTCGATTCCACCTTGAGGCACCA
>ERZ1643251.2305-NODE-2305-length-19654-cov-10.566100_pt1 | contig 19654 bp, 19 predicted proteins | sample MGYA00579261_ERZ1643251 | MGnify/ENA primary metagenome ERZ1643251 (study PRJEB29033, sample SAMEA4952267) | chicken gut metagenome | biome: Broiler Chicken; feature: Gastrointestinal Tract; material: Caecum | place: Ireland | collected 2018 | study: Broiler... | reverse complement strand
ACTCAGGACTTTTGTATTGTGGAAGATGTGGAACAGCAATGTATAAAAGAAAAGGTACAAGTGGAACAAGAAAAAGACCAGATAGTTATTTATGTAAAAAATATAGTAATGAAGGAGCAATAAAAGATATAAGACCAGATTATGGCTGTAAACCTCATAGAATTAGAATTGAGTATTTAGACCAAATCGTAAATGCGTATATTGATAATTTAATTAGTAATCCAGAGTTTAAAGATTTTGTAATGAACAATGTAAAAGCAATTAATACAAATAAAGTTACATTAGAGAAAGACTTAAATAAGCATAAGCAAACGATAGAAAAATTAGAAAAACAATTCAAACAAGTATATGAAGATAAGTTAAATGATTTAATTCCAGAATTTATATATAAAGACAAAAAGCAAGAATTAGAAAAGAAGTTAAAAAATGAAAAGGAAAAATTACAAGAAACAGAAAATAAGTTTAATACATTAAACAAATTAGAAGATAAAGAAGATTTAATTTTCAAAGCAATAGATGACATAAAGAAAAATGGACTAACAAAAGAAGAACTATCAAGATTATTTGATAAAATCGTAGTATTTGATCCAAAAGAAATAACAAAAGAGCAAAAAGAAGAATATAACCTAAATGATGAAATGTACAAAGAACTCTATGAAAATGGAGGCTTAGCATTCCATTTGAAGTTTATGTATCCACAAACTATCACAAACAGGAGGATGTGACATTGGAACAAGACCAATAGATTTACATTTAAAAGCTTTTGAAAAATTAGGAATAAATATTGATAAAAACTATGGAAAAATAGCATGTAGTTGTGATAAAATAAATGGGGAAAAAATTGACTTTGAATTTCCAAGTGTCGGAGCAACGGAAAATGCTATACTTGCAAGCTGTTTAGGAGAAGGAACAACTATAATTACCAATGCAGCAAGAGAACCAGAAATTATTGATTTACAAAATTTTTTGAATAAAATGGGAGCAAAAGTAAAGGGCGCAGGTTCTAATAAAATCGAAGTAATTGGTGTCAAAAAACTAAAAGATGTAAGTTATAATATTATGCCAGATAGAATAGAAACAGGAACATTTTTATGTATGGCAGCAATGACAAATGGAAATTTAATACTTGAAAATATAAATAGTACACACATTGTTCCAATTGTAAATAAATTAGAAGAATGTGGATGTAAAATTGATATTAAAGCCAATACTATGGAGATTAATGCACCAAAAAGATTGAAAGCAACAGATATAAAAACAATGCCCTATCCGGGATTTCCAACAGATATGCAATCTATATTTGCAACGGCACTAACGATTGCAAAAGGAACGTCTGTTATTGTAGAGAATATATTTGAAAACAGATATAAATATACACAAGAATTAATTCGAATGGGAGCAAAAATAACAATCGAAGGAAGAACGGCAATTATAAAGGGTGTTAGGAAATTATATAATGCAAATGTAAAAGCTACAGACTTAAGAGGCGGGGCGGCTTTAGTTATGGCAGCATTATCCACAAAAGGTGAATCAAAAGTGGAAAACATAGAATACATTTTAAGAGGCTATGATAATTTCGAAAATAAAATACAACATATCAATGGAAATATCTTGAGAGAAGTAAATTAATGCTTCTCTTAAGATGAATAAAACATAAGAAAAGGAGGTATCAAATTGTCAAAAAAAACAAAGGAACAAGAAGTAAATTTATATTATTTTGATAATGGACAAGATGCTAATTCAACACAACAGCGAGAAGAGACGATTGACGACATTATGAAAAGGAAAAAGGCAAAAGAAAGAGAAAAAAGAATTGAGCAAAGAAAAAAACAGGAATTTGATGATGAATTTGACATTGATACAGAGACTGTTATTGGAATGACAAATAAAAATAAAATAAAACAAGAAGAGCAAAAGAGAAAAGAATTTACAAAACAACAAAGGAAAAGAAATAGATTGGTAAAAAGAATCAAAAGAATTGTAAAGACGCTTGTTTTATTGGGGATTATCATAGGTGCTATTGCATTTGCAACTTGTTCACCAATATTTAATATAAAAGACATAGAAGTATTAAATAATAACAGAGTGTCAAGTGAAACCATTATTAGTTTATCTGGAATTAATAAAAATGAAAATATATTTAGATTTATTGCCACAAAAGCGATGAATAATATAAAACAAAATGCATATATAGAAGATGTAAAAATAAAAAGGGTTATACCAAATAAAATACAAATCGAAGTAACAGAACGAGAACCTGCATTTAGTATACCTGTATTAGGAGAATTTGCTTATATAAATACACAAGGATATATACTAGAGATTGCTCAAAATGAATTAAATTTACCAACTATATATGGTATAAAAACAAATGAAGAAAACATAGCGGTAGGAAATAGATTAGAAGAAGAGGATTTAACATCACTAGAAGCGATATTAAAAATTGTAAGTGCAATGAAAGAAAATGGACTATATGATAAAGTTACCAATATTGACATTAGTAATAAAAATGATTATAGTATATATATGCAAATTGAGAAAAAGACAATTCATTTAGGAGATGCCTCAAATTTAAGTAATAAGTTGTTGTATGTAGTGGCAATCATAGAACAAGAAAAAAATGTTGAAGGCGATATATTTGTAAATGGAGATTTTAATGATAATTTTAAAGCATATTTTAGAGAGAAAGTATAAAAGACTGATATAAAAGAGGTGAAATCATGACAAATAAGAAGATAATTGCAATTATACTTGGGGTAATGTGTTTTGCATTGAGTTTAGGAGTTGTTGTACAAGTAAGAACCATAAAAAGTACAGATTCAACAATAGGGCAGAATCAGGAAGCAAATGCATTACGAGATGAAATATTGAAATATAAAGAACGATATGATAACCGATTTAAGGAATTAGAAACAGCAGAGAAAACATTGGAGCAAGAAAGACAAGAAGCAACCCAAAACAACTCTGAATTAGAACAAGCTCAACAAAAAATCACAGAGGGAAATAAAATAACAGGAATGACAGAAGTGACTGGACCAGGTGTTACTATCACATTAACAGATGGAAAAGGGATAACAACTTCTACATTAAATCCAAGTCAATTAATTGTACATGACTTAGATGTTTTGAGTGTCGTTAATGAATTAATTAATGCAGGAGCAGAAGCTATATCTATTAATGATCAGAGATGGGTGTTAACAACTGCAATTTCATGTAGAGGGAATACAATAGATATTAATGAACAAAGAATTGGTGCACCATTTGTTATAAGAGCAATAGGATTGCCAGAATATTTATCTGGCTTAGAGAGAGTCGGTGGATATTTGGAATATATGAAACAAGATGGTGTAAATGTAAAATTAGAAAAGTCAAACAGTATTACAATACCAAAATATTCAGGTGTTATCAATTTTGAATACTTAAAAAATGTAGAAGAGTAGGAGGACAATCATGAAAAAGGGCAAAATAACAATGATAATAACCATTGGAATAGCATGTTTTGCATTAGTAACTGTAATGATGATGCAATTTAAAGTCGTTAATGAGACAGATATTACGGCCATAGAAAATATGCAAGAGACGGAGTTAAAAACAGAATTAGCAAATTGGAAAACAAAATATGATGAAATAAATGCACAATATGAGGAAATAACACAAAAAATAGAGGAATATAAAAATGACGAAAAATCTAATAATGAAGCTAGTAAATTAATACAGGAAGAATTAGAACAAACCAATACCTTATTAGGATTAACAGATGTCCATGGAGAAGGGATTGTTATCACATTAAAAAGCGGAGAAGATGTGACAGCAATTAGTGCTGATGATTTGTTAATTATAGTAAATGCATTAAAATTTGCAGGAGCAGAAGCCATATCTATCAATGATGAAAGAATTATCAATACAACAGATATTGTGGATATTTTAGATGGATCTTTTATAAAAGTAAACGGACAGAGAATATTAGAACCTTATGTCATAAAAGTAATCGGAAATCAATCTCATATGGAAAGTGCCGTAACAGGAAATGGTGGAAAAGTACAAGAATTACAAACTTTAGGACACACAGCAACAATAGAAAAAGACAATGATATAAAGATAGAAAAATATAATGGAGAGATTGAAACCAAATATATAAAGTAGGGGGAAAATAAAATGATATTTATTGCAATATTAATAGGATGTATATTAGGAGCTATTCTGGGATTAAATGTACCAATGATTTCATATACATATTCAAGTTATTTAGCAATCGCAATTATAGCAGCATTAGATTCTGTATTTGGAGGAATTGCCTCTGTTATTAAAAAGAATTTTGATTTAAAAATATTTATATCAGGTTTTTTTGGAAATGCGATTTTGGCTATATTATTAACCATTTTAGGACAAAAATTAAATGTGGATATATATTTAGCAGCGATTGTTGTTTTTGTTTGGAGAATGTTTATGAATTTAGGAACCATTAGAAGATATTATGTAGAAAAATGGTCAGACATGGTAAAAAATAGAACATTTCAAAAAAGCCCAAAAGAAGATAAAGAATACAATAAAGAAATTAAATAGAAATTAAAAAATGAGAGAAAAAGAATATAATGAAAATAAGAGTTTATCTTAAATAAAAGACAAAAAAGCACCAAGAATTTTAAGATTAACTCTTATTTAAATGGCAAAATATAGATAAATAGAATGCATTTCTGAGAAAGTATTATCAAAAAAAAGAAAAAATAGTATTACAACATTATTGCAAAAATATTACAAAAATATTACAATTTCTATTGACTTTTTTTTTAAAATGTAATATATATACACTTAGAAAAAATATACTAATAAATGGAGGAATTAACTTGGCAATAGGTGATATCATAGTGGGTATTGACATAGGCACAAGTAAGGTTTGTACCGTTGTAGGAGAAGTAAATAATTTTGGACAAATTGAAATTATAAGCAATACCTCATATAAATGTAGTGGACTAAAAAAATGTAAGATAATAAATGAAGATGAGATAGCTTTAAGTATAGCCAAAACAATAAAAGATGCTGAAGAAGAAACAAATTTAAAAATCAATTCAGCATATGTAACGATTCCAGGAAAGTATGTAACAATTGTACAAAATACAATCACGAAAGAAATAAAAGATAAATATTCTGGAATATCAGTTAGAGATGTACAAAATGCTATCATGCAAGTCAAGGATATAGAAATACCAGATGGAAAGACATTAATTGATATTGTTCCAGATACAATAACATTAGATAATGGAACAATCGTAACAGATCCGGTTGGGAACTTAAGTTCAAGTTTTACAATAAGTGCACAAATCATATTAGCAGATAAAGATTATGTAAGACAATTACATACGATATTTAAAAAAGCCGACTTAGAAATTGATGGAATTGTACCAACAACATTGGCGGAAAGAAATTTAATACTAGATAGTAATGAATTACATGATAACATCATGCTTTTAGACATAGGAGCAGGAAATATTGATATAGGTGTTTTTGAAGGCAGTAGTTTCATATATACCAATTCGATTCCTTTGGGAGGAGACAACATAACAAATGATATTGCTGTAGTGTTAAATATATCAGAAGAAGAAGCAGATAAGTTAAAAAGGCAATATGGATTAGCCTTAAAATCATTCATTGATAATGACAATGATATTATCTTAAACACTTCAAAGGATGAAAATAAAAACAGAATTATAAAAAGCTCAGAATTAATAGAAATTATTGAAGCAAGAATAGAAGAAATGTTTTCAATTATCAATAAAGATATTACAAATAATGGCTTAAAGCATAAAATCAATAATGTAGTTTTAACAGGGCAAGGTATCGTAAATATCAATAAGAGTGATGTGGCAGGAAAAATAAACTTAAATATTCCAGTGAAAATTTCAACAGGAAGAGCGATAAGTACTGTAAAGCCAACATATAGGACAAGTTATGCGTTAGTTAGATACATAGCTGCAAGACCATTTGCAAAGACAGTCTCAAGTAGTATAGATACACAAAATAATGAAAATTTCTTAAAAACAGTTATAGAAAAAATAAAGGAATTTTTCTATACATAAGATATTAATTTTAAAATATATAAAAATAAGGGAGGAAAAACCAAATGATGGATTACAATGAGGATAACAATATTACAATGATGGATGGAACAGCAACAATAAAAGTTATAGGTGTTGGGGGAGCAGGAAATAATGCTGTTAATAGAATGATTGAAGCAGGAATCAAAGGCGTAGATTTTATTGCCGTTAATACAGATAGACAAGCTCTTCAAACTTCAAAAGCAAATACAAAAATTCAAATTGGAGAAAAAATAACAAGAGGATTAGGAGCAGGAGCAAACCCAGATATTGGAGCACAATCAGCAGAAGAAAGCAAAGGAGAATTTGCAGAAGTATTAAGAGGAGCAGACATGGTATTTGTTACAGCCGGAATGGGTGGAGGAACAGGTACAGGAGCTGCACCAATTGTTGCACAAGCTGCAAAAGAAATGGGAATATTAACAATAGGTGTTGTTACAAAACCATTTACATTTGAAGGAAAGAAAAGACTTTCTCAAGCAGAAAGAGGAATTGAAAGTTTAAAAGGAAAAGTAGACACATTAGTGGTTATACCAAATGATAAATTATTACAAATCATTGATAGAAAAACATCAATCATTGAAGCATTTAAAATGGCTGACGATGTATTAAGACAAGGTGTACAAGGCATATCAGACTTAATTGCAATACCAGGACTTGTTAACCTAGATTTCGCAGATGTGAAAACAATTATGTTAAATCAAGGTATGGCACATATGGGTGTTGGTAGAGCATCAGGAGAAAATAGAGCAGAAGATGCAGCAAAAGAAGCGATTCAAAGTCCATTATTAGAAACATCAATTGAAGGTGCAAAAGGTGTTATTATCAATATTACAGGTGGAGAAGATTTAGGATTACATGAAGTGAACACAGCAGCTGAATTAGTTCAACGCAGTGTTGACCCAGAAGCCAATATTATCTTTGGTACAGTAACAGATCCTACAATGGAAGATGAAATTCAAATTACAGTTATTGCAACAGGATTTGAAAAAAATGAACCAATATCCAGTATAGGAGTAGATAATATTGTATCAAAAACTTGGGAAAAGAAAATTAATTCAATTCCAGCAAGTTCAGAAGTAAATACATCACAAAATGATTTAGATATACCATCTTTCCTAAGAAAGAATAAAAACAAAAATATGTAGGAATTTATTCAATAAAATAGAAATAACTCTATAAACAAAGAGAAATAATCGAAATTTATCGATTATTTCTTTTTTTTTACAATAAGAAAGGACAGATTTTTCGCTAGATAGGTAGTAGAATAGATAGGCAGGTGATCATTTAATGACAATCTATATAGATGTTGTATTAATAGAAAATTTAGTAATGAATTATATTATCTTATTTGCTACAGCAGTTGTTTTAAAATTGAAAATAAAACAAATACGATTGATATCGGCAAGCTTAGTAGGAGCAATTTATACAGTGATTTCGTATATTTCTGGCTTAAGAATATATGCTAACTTTTTTTTAAAACTTATATTATCAGTCATCATCATATATATCGCATTTAATCCGAAAAGTTTGAAAAAGTTATTAAAATTTACATTGATTTTTTATTTGACATCATTTGTTTTTGGTGGAGCAGCTTTTGCATTAATATATGTTGTAAAACCGCAAGATTTATTAAAGAATAATGGACTTATTTTAAGTTTAAATTCATTGAAAATTATAGCGATATCTGCAACCATTGCATTTATTATCATCATAATTGGATTCAAAGTTGTGAAAAATAAAATATCAGCAAAAGACATGTATTGTGATGTAGAAATAAAGATAAACAATACCCAAATAGAAACAAAAGCAATGATTGATACAGGGAATTTTTTAAAAGAACCAATCACCAATACACCTGTTATTGTTGTAGAACATACACTTTTGTATGAATGTATACCAAAAGAAATATTAAATCATCTAGAAAGTATTTTAGGAGGTGATTTTAGTGAGATACCTGAAAATATTAAAGAAGAATATATGCCAAAATTAAAAGTAATACCATTTTCATCTTTAGGAAAGCAAAATGGTATGTTGTTAGGAATAAAAGCAGAAATGGTTATTGTAAAACATGAAGAAGAAGAAAAAGAAAATGCCAATGTGATTATAGGTATTTATAACAAATCATTAACTAAAAGGGGAGAATACAGAGCTTTACTGGGAATTGAATTCATGTAGTGTCCAATTGGGGACATTTCTGTTTGGGACATTAAAAAAGGAGTTGATGAAAATGAAAATAATTGATTTTGTAAAAAATAGCATCCATACAATATGTGCAAAGTATTTAAATGATAATGATGAAATAGAGTACTTACCGATATTTTATATAGCAGGCAGTCAAACACTCCCACCACCATTACCACCTGAGGAAGAGGAAGTTTATATAAAAAAATTATCAGAAGAAAATAATTTAGAAGCAAGACAAATTTTAGTAGAAAGAAATTTAAGACTAGTTGTATATATTGCTAAAAAGTTTGAAAATACAGGAATTGGTATTGAAGACTTAATATCGATAGGAACGATTGGACTTATGAAAGGGGTTAACACATTTAACAATGAGAAAAAAATAAAATTAGCAACATATGCATCAAGATGTATAGAAAACGAAATCTTAATGCATTTAAGAAAAAGTAATAAAATCAAAGGAGAAATATCAATAGATGAACCATTAAATAAAGATGGGGATGGAAATGAATTATTACTTTCAGATATCTTAGGAACAGAGCCAGATGTGACATCTAGAAATTTAGAGGATGAAGTAGATAAAACATTACTTCGAGCAGCTGTATTAAAATTAAACGATAGAGAAAAAAATATCATGGAAATGCGATTTGGATTTAAAACAGGAAAAGAAAAAACACAAAAAGAAGTGGCAGACGAATTACGGTATTTCACAAAGTTACATATCAAGATTAGAAAAGAAAATTATAAATAAAATGAAAAAAGATATTGTAAGTAAAATTGGATAATGAATTAGTATAAAACGTGAATAAAGTAGTTATAGAAATAAAGTGGTGATGAAGTAAAATATCATCACTTTTTTCTTGAAAAATTAAAAGTTTTCTAATTTCATATTTTTTGTTTAACGAATAGAAATCTCTTTTTAGGAAATACTTATAGTAAGAATAAAAAAGGAGGTTTTCTTTTTGCTAAACAAAGTTGAAATCTGTGGAGTGAATACATCGAATTTACCATTATTAAGTAAAGAAGAAAAGGAAGCACTTTTTGTAAAAATAAAAGCAGGAGATGAAGAAGCAAGAAATACATTTATCAATGGAAATTTAAGATTAGTATTAAGTGTTATACAAAGATTTTACGGAAGAGGAGAAAATGCAGATGACCTATTTCAAGTCGGTTGTGTAGGATTAATTAAAGCAATTGATAATTTTGACTTGAGCCAAAATGTACAATTTAGTACCTATGCAGTACCAATGATAATAGGAGAAGTAAAACGATATTTAAGGGATAATAATAGCATAAGAGTCAGTAGGTCTGTGAGAGATTTAGCATATAAAGTCATACAATTTAAAGAACGATACACAAAAGAACATGGAAAAGAACCCAATGTAGAAGAAATTGCCAAAGAATTGGAAGTGACAAAAGAAGATATCGCATTTAGCTTAGATGCGATACAAGACCCAGTCTCTTTGCAAGAACCAGTATATAATGATGGCTCAGAAAGTATCTACATCATGGACCAAGTAAAAGATAGCAAAAATACAGATGAATTATGGGCAGAAAAAATCACGATAAAAGGAGCAATGGAAAAATTAAATGAAAAAGAAAGAATGATTATCAACAAACGATTTTTTGACGGAAGGACACAAATGGAAGTAGCAGAAGAAATTGGGATATCACAAGCACAAGTATCAAGACTAGAAAAAACCGCCATACAACATATCAAAAGATTATATAAGTGAAAAATGTTCAATTGGCCAATTGGGTGGCCAATTGGGGACGTGCCAAAATGGACATTTTTTGTCCAAAAGGGACAGGCCTAAGAGCGTGTTTGCTCAATTGTGAAAAAAAGACATGAATATTAAAGCTTACTCCTAAAAATTATTGGCAATTTTGCTGAATTTATGAATATACTATAAATAAAGGAATTTTGGCAAATAGGAGGAAAACAAATGCAAGAAAAAGGATTAGATTTTAAGCATAAAGAAGTAATAAATATTAGTGATGGAAGAAGATTAGGTTATGTGCAAGATGTATGTGCGGATTTAGAAACGGGAAATATTACGCATATCATTGTGCCATAAAAGAGAATAACTATCAATCTTGCAACCATAACGTCTATAATTGTGCCTTAATAGAGAATAAATATACAAAGTTTGATTTTGACAGAAAAATAGTAAGAAAAGATTATATAACAGCAAATAATCAGAATAGGACAGGTTATACAATAAAGGAAAAAATTAAATATGATGTGATTTGTAAAGTTGAATTATAGGCAAAGAAGAGTATATAAGGATAATTTAATTATTGAACAAAATATTAATTAATAATTAAATTCTTCTGGAAATATACTCTTTTTTATATAAATTTAATTATAAGAATCAAAAAAATAAAAAAATTAAAAAATATTGTAGACTTTATTTTTTGTTTGTATTATAATTCAAATAGATGTTAAAAAATAATACAAAATAAAATTCTGATAAATACACGAAGATACAATAAAATGTATTAAAAAAGGAGCGATACTAGAGATGAAGATAGAAAACTATATAGCACAACTTATAAGAGCGAGTTTAGATAATGATTTACAAATGGTTAGAGCAATATCTACTAAGGTTATAAGAAATTTAAAGAATGAAAATCCCCAAATTGCATCAGAAATATCAAAGGCTTTAAATTATAATGCTTCTGGATTAAGAAGTGCTAAAGCACTGGGATATGAATCAACACCTCAAGATGTTGAAAATAAATTGGAGCTGTTAAAAGTAAGTGAACCAATTGATGTTGAACCTCCAATATATCCTAAAGAAATAGAAGAAAAAATAAAAATGATAATAAATGAGAGAAAAAATATCAATGAATTAGTTGCATTAGGGTTAAAACCTACATCATCAATTTTACTATATGGAAAACCAGGAGTAGGAAAAACACTATTAGCTAAATATTTATCAGGCTTATTAAATATTAAATTTGCAGTATTAGATATGTCTTCTGCAATTTCTAGTTATTTAGGAAAAACAGGTAAGAATTTGAAAAAAGCAATAGATTATGCTAAAGAACAACCAACAATATTGTTGTTAGATGAATTTGATGCTATTGCAAAAAGAAGAGATGATTCTAGTGATTTAGGAGAATTAAAAAGGGTAGTTAATATTTTACTAAAAGAATTAGAAGAGTGGCCAGAAAATTCAATATTAATTGCAGCAACTAATCATCCAGAACTATTAGATAATGCAATTTGGAGAAGATTTGATATATCAATAAATATACCTATGCCAGAAGAAAATACGAGAAAAGAAATATTTATAAATAATTTTCAAAATACTAAATTTGAAAAATTAATAACTGAAAAGTCTAATTTATTAGGAAAATTATCGACAGATATGTCACCAGCAGATATTGTAAAAGTAAGTCAAAAGGCACAAAAAAAGAATGTTCTATATAATACAGAAATATTTAAATCTTTAATAATTGAAATAGCAGATATAAATAATAAGGGAAAAGAATTCAATAGGTTTTTTTGTAAGATTGCAAAAAATGAATGTAATATGACTTATAGAGAAATGGCACAAATATTAGATAAAAGCATATCTGCAATACAAAATTATTTAAAAGAGAGGAGAAAATAGAAAATGAGTAAAGGAATTAAAAGACCTATCCTAGCAAAAGGAGAAGAATATATAACAATATATAAAGAGCACAATGGATTTCCTGCAAAAGATAATAGACCTTCTTTTGATGTCGCTAGAAATAGATTAAGGGGAGAAATAGACTCAATTATTGAAAAGATAGATGAAACAAATCAAGAATACTTGATGGAAGATATAGTTTTAACAATGAAAATTGATATTGATTATTCAGCAAAAACATATCATCCATCATCATTAATAGCTAAAATTAATGCAGAAGATATCGGAAGTAAAAAGTGGACTAAAAAAAAAAAAGTAAAGGATAAAGAAAAAATAAAAATAGGAAAGGAAATCTTTATTAAGATAAATAAAAATAATTTACAAGAATTTGCTAGAAATTTACAATCAGAAAAATATTTTAATAAAATACAAAAGGACAATATAAGAAGTATAGAAGAATTATATTTTGACGACCATGAGGAACTAATTAGAAATTTCAAACAAAACTGGAATCAAGGTCAAGTTGAATTTGTATTACATCCTTTTGGAAATAAATCAAATAATGTTAAAGAGGAAATTTTAAAAAAAATAAAAAAATATGGAGGAGATATAAATAAAGTAAAATTCAAACAATATGATTCTGGAATAACATTTGTGAGTGCAATTTTAAATAAGAAAATATTAAAAGAGATAATTAAATTCAATCCTATTAGAACAGTTCATCCAATAGAATTTAGGCAATTACCTACTATTAGGTCTTTAGGATATCAATTTCAATTACCTAAGCCTCCAAAAGAAAAAGCTACATCTTCAATAAGTTTAGGGATTTTTGATGGAGGAATAAATGATAATAATCCATATTTTTCAGGATTTGTAGAAGAATATAATCTTGTAACTACACAAAAAGAAGAAAATTCAGTATCTCATGGGAGCGGTGTAGCTGGTGCAGCACTATGGGGGAATTTAGCTAAATATAATAGCAATGATATATTACCAATACCTAAAATTAATGTAAAAAGTTTTAGAGTATTACCATTAAATAATAGTATGGATATAGATTTATATGAAGCAATAGATTTAATAGAAGAAGAGGTACCGAAGCACCAAGATATAAAAGTATATAATTTATCTTTTGGACCATATGATCCAATTGAAGATGATTGTATATCTAGATTTACATATGCATTAGATAGATTATCTAAAGATGGAGATAAATTGTTTGTAGTTGCAGTTGGAAATGATGGGGAATTACCGGATGAATTAGGAAGAATACAGTCACCAGCAGATGGAGTAAATTGTCTAGGAATAGGTGCATATACCAAAAATTATATAGATGAATTAGAAAGGGCACCATATAGTTGCTATGGTGATGGAAGAGAAGGGTGCAAGGTTAAGCCAGATTTATTAGATTTTGGAGGTACAAATAATAACCCATTTCAACTGATATCATCTGATGGAAAAAGTATAAATGCTTCAGCAGGAACAAGTTTTGCAAGTCCGTTAGTTGCTGCCAAAGCTGCAGAAATAGAAGGAAGATTAGAAGGAGCTAATTCATTATTAGCTAGAGCCTTATTAGTTCATACAGCTAAACACCCGGATAATAGAGCCGATAAGTATATGGGACATGGTATTGCTAATCCAGATGTAGATGATATTTTATCTTGTGCAAATAGTGAGGTTACAACAATTTACCAAGCAAAGATTATGCCGAAAAATTCAATTAAACTAGAATTACCTTATGTTACAGGGTTAAATTATAATGGAAAAGTAAGAGTCACATGGACTATCGCTTTAGCAACTGAAATAGAACCTCAAAACACAGAAGATTATACTACTACATGTATAGAAGACACTTTTTATCCAAATATTAATAAATTTACCTTATCTAAAAGAATTAATGGAAAGAGAAGGACAAGAACGATTAATATAGAAAAACAAAGGGAAGAATTTGAGCGATTGATACAAGAAGGATGGGATAAAGAAAATACACCTGTTGCATATTCTAATTTTGATAATAAATATAAGCCTGAATCTGAACGAAAGAAGAACTTTAAATGGGATACAATAATAAAAAGAACAACAGAAATCAAATATACGAATTTAAGTAAACCATATATTGTTCTCCATGCTATGGATAGAGGAAAAGGAACAGATAATTATGTAAAATATGCAGTTGTGGCGACATTAGATTATGAGGATTGTAAAGAAGATGTATATGATTTAACATTAAGAGAATATAATAAATTGGAAATTTCAGAAATTAAAAATCTAAATGAAATTTTGATAAGAATATGAAATATTAGAAGGTATTATTGTACCTTCTATTTTTATACCTAAAAATTAAAGAAAGTGAGAGTGATATTTATGAAAAAAGAAGAAATTATAGAATCAATAGAAAAAATTAAGGATATAAGTGAAAAATTATTAAAAACGAAAGAAAAAATAAAAGATGAAGAACTAGAAAAATATTTTTATAAATTAGAGAAAACAAGAATGGACATGTATGATGCAGTAAGACAAAGAAATATGTGGTTAGAATTTATGGACGACAAGGGAACAGAGTTTATAGATTATGATTATAAAGCAAAAGTAGAAGATGATATTTTAAAAATATATATTCCAGAAAAGATACCATCTATAAAAAGGGGAGCAAATTATATTCAAAAACAAATTACATATAATGTTTCAAAAGTTACAAACAAATTTAAAGGAATGTTTTATGATAAATTTGTAATGGTAATTATAAAAATATATGACGATATGAAAATATGGGATACAGATAACAGAAATGTAAAACCAATTCATGATGGATTAATAGATGGAAAGGTAATAAAAGATGATAATATTTATTGTACTTGTTATATGGTACAAGGATATTATTCAGATAGACCACATACGGAAGTATATGTATTATCAGCAGAAGAGATAACCAGAATAATTAACAAAAGAATAAGATAATAATATATACGAACATGGCAAGATTTTACAGAAAAAATAAAGAAAAATTTTGCCATGTGATTTCATATCTAAAAGTATACAAATAATAGGCATTAGAAAAATATTTTAATAAAAATAATTGTCTAGAGTAGAGGTAACATATACAATATGTTGCCTCTACAAAAGTATGATTTAATGAAAATTTAGGGGAATGATTAATGGGAATTTTAGGAAGAGGTGATTGAAATGAAAGAAGAAATAAGGTTACAAAATAGAGATATAGAATTATTAATTTTTTTAGGAAAATATAAAATAATATCATTAGATAATACAAGATATATTTATGAAACAAAGACATATCAAGAAAAAAGAATTGTAAATTTGGTAAAACACAATTATATTAGAAGGTTAAAACATAGATATATAACTTTAGGAATTAAAGGAAAAGAATATTTACTGGATAACGGACTTGAAGTAAGGAATCATTGTAGAAGTGAAAATAACATAGAAAGATTAAAAGTTATAAGTGACATAGCAAGTTCTCTAATACAAGATAACTTGAATTTTATACCAAGTTGGAATATGAAAAAGGAAGATGAACCAACAACACATTCAAGAAGATATATAGGAAAATTAGAATACAACGAACAAGAGGATTTTTTAGTATATGCAATTTATGAAGGAAAAGATGATAAATATATAAAGTCAATATATTATGATATTAGAAAAGAACATGAATATGAAAATGCAATGATATTTACAAATGATATTGAAAAAATAGTTATGAATAAAAAAGGATTTTACTTTGGTAATAATTACACGATTTTAATACCATACAATGAATACGGAAAATTTTTGATAAGAAATAATTTCGAAATAAGAATAAGTATTTATAATAGATTAAAAGAATTATATGAGGTAGCGATTACGGATTTTAAATTTGCTGATTTAAAGTTAGATGATAATAATTATATTGTAATAATGCCATTAATCAATATGGAAAAGTTATCAAGACTACATTACTATTTTAAAGAAAATGAAAATCATAAAAATATTCATATTTTCGGACTAGAAGAATATGAAACAACTATCACTAAATATTTGCCAGAATGTCATTATAAAAGTCTAACAAGAGAAAAGATAAATGAGTTACTAAAAGAATATAGAGAAACAATTGGAGGTAAAGAAGATGAAAATATATAAAATAAATGAAACATTGGAATATAGTTTTTATCAAATGCCACAAGAATTATTTGATAATGAAAAATATAAAAAATTAAGTTTAGAAGCTAAGGTAATTTATTCATTTCTATTAAACAGAATGAAATTATCAAAAATAAATCATTGGATAAATAATCAAGGAGAAATATATTTAATATACACTAGAAAAGAAATTCAAAATAAATTGAATTTAAGTGATAAACCAGTAACAAGGGCATTTAAAGAATTAAGAAATGCTAATCTAATTAAAGAAGAAAAACAGGGATTTGGAAAACCAAATTTAATTTATATAGGAAAGATAGAACATGAAGAAATAGAAACTAATGATATAATTAGTGATTATAATATGGAAACGGATTCGGAATATATACGATTGGACAATCAAAGAAGAAGAGATTATTTTGAAGGAGAACATCCGATTAGTAATACAGAAAATTTACGAATAAATAATAAATATATTATAAAACAAAAAAATAATAATATTGATGTTAGTCAGTCAGATATTGAGAAAGAAAATTTAGAATATATTAAACAAAAATGTGAATTATATTTATTTGATGAAAAACAACGAAATATTATAGAAAATGCACTTGATATAATGTTTTATTCTAAAGAGTTGAAAATAGGAAAAGCAATTTTACCAAAAGAAAATGTAAGAAGTAGAATGCAATTATTAAATGCTTCTATTATTTTTTATGCCATTGATAAATTAAACTATTTGAAACCAGATACTCAAATTTATAATAGTACAAATTTTATAATTAGTTGTTTATATAATGCAATTACAGAATATTATTCTGATAGTGATTTGCAATTTAAAATTGATTATGGAAGTGGATAAGAATGTTATTAATTAAATAAGTACTCATATTGCAATTTAACATAGAATAAATAAAAGGTTAGTACTTTATTTTTTTGTCAATAAATGTTATAATACAAAGGAAACATAAAAATGATGAAAGAGAAGAAAATGTTAAATTTAGAAGAAAACAATATATATTTTTATTATAATAAAAACAAATTAATAGAGAACTTTAATAAGTTTAGTAAATTAGGAAATATATATTATCCGTTAAAAACAAATTCAAATGAAATATTAATAAAAACATTACAAGCATTAATTAGTAAAGAAAATAATGGATTTTTAATTAGTTCAATAAATCATTTTGAAAAATTGAAAAAGTCAAAAGTTAATCCTTTACATATGTGCTTTATAAATGTTCTGGCTGAATATGAAACAGTAAAATATCTATATAATAGTGGTGTAAGATTTTTTACATTTGATAACCTAGATTCTATTATTAATTTTTCAAAATATGCAGATTTATCAAAGGTAAAGCTGGCAATAAGAATATCAACAATGCAACTGATTAAAGATAAATTCACACATTTAGGGGCGGATTTTGAGGAAACTTTAAAAATACTAACTTTTTTACAAAACAGTAAGTGTAAAGATTATGGGATTTCTTTTTATATACAAAATAATTTGAAAAAAGAAAATAACATTCTAGAAAAACTACTTAAGTATATACAAGAAAACTATGATAATTTAGGAATAAGTTTTGTGAGTATTGGCGGATTAGAGAAAAGTGAAAAAATAAAAGGAGAAATAATTAATGATTTAAAGAACAAACTAAAAATAAATCAAGTGATTTTAGAAGTAGGTAAGAATTTAGTAGAAGATACTATTGAAATGGAAACTAGAGTTATAAGAGATAAAATGGTTAATGGTAAACAAATAGTAATAATTAAAAATGGAATATATAGCGGTTTTTTTGATATTTTGCTTTATAATAAAAAATTTTCAATATATTTAAAAAGTAAATATGATGGAGAAATAAAAGTAGAATACGAAAAAACAGAAGAAAATGACGTTGAATTTTATATGTGTGGAGGATCATCAGATAGTGGGGATAAAATAGGAAAAATGTATATTAATCCTAAATATAAAGATGAATTAAAAAAAGATGCGAAATTTATTGTAAAAAATGTAGGGGCATATTTTGAAGAGTTCTTTATGCCATATAGTAGTGACTTAAAAAAAGTATTTATAGAGGTGTAATTATGAAATTTAAGATGTTTAGTGTAATAGTAGGAACAGAAGCATGTATGGCATCTTGCCCATTCTGTGTTTCTGGTGTAAAACCAAGCAAAGAAAATTTAGAAGAAAGAAATATAAATTGGAGAAATTTAAAAATTGCAGCTAATTTAGCTAATAGAAGTGATATTGATACTGTAATGTTAACAAGTAGAGGAGAGCCAACACTTTTTCCAGAGCAGATAACAGAATATTTGAAAAATTTGAGTGAGTTTCAATTCCCATTTATAGAATTACAATCTAATTGTATTCCAATTAGTCTTAATAAAGAAAAATATGAAAAGTATTTAAAAGAATGGTATGAAGAAGGTTTAACTACAATAACAATTTCAGTGGTTAGTAATAGAGCAGAGTCAAATAGAAAAATATATATGCCAAATAGCGATAAATATATAGATTTACCAGATTTAATAAAATATTTACATAGTTTCGGATTTTCACTTCGTCTTACTTGCGTATGTTGTAAAGATATGATGGATACAGTAGATAAAGTACAAGAATTCATAAATTTTGCTAAAGAAAATAAAGTAGAACAAGTTACATTAAGACCAGTAAATGATGAATTTAGAAGAAAAAGTGCAGAAGAATGGATTAAAGAAAATAAGTTAACAGACAAACAAAAACAACAAATAAAAGATTATTTGGAAGAAAAAGGAACAAAATTATTGGAGTTAGAGAGAATAGGAACAATTTATGATGTAAATGGCCAAAATGTTTGCCTTTCATTACCTTTAAATAAATATACAAGAGACACTAATCCAGAAAATGCACGAAATTTAATATTTTTTCAAGATGGTCATATTAGATATGAATGGGAAATGGAAGGTGGAATATTATTATGAAAGTATATAATGAACAATCAGATAAAAGACTTAGTGAACAATTAAAACAAATACTAAAAAAAATGAGAGAAAAAAGAAATTTTAGCGCAAAAGATTATATAGAACAAAAGTGTAATTTATTAAATGAATATATGAGTAAATATGGTTTAAAAGCATGTGTAGTAGCAATAAGTGGAGGTATTGATTCAGCTATAGTATTAGGGATTATAAAAAAGGCTTCAGAAAAAGCAAATTCTCCAATAAAAAAAATTATGCCTATGTTGTTACCAATATTAAAATCAACGGGTGTAACTAATCAAAATGAAGCTACAAATAGAGGAAAAGAATTGTGTAAAAAACTTGAGTTAAAACCATATATATTAGACTTAACATCAATTAATAATGAAATTAGAAACAATTTAGAACCTGTAATAGGAATAAAAGGAGAAGATTGGGCAATAGGACAACTTGGACCTTATAGTAGAACACCAATACTTTATTATACTACAAGCTTGTTAAATCAAGAAGGATTTGGATCAATTATATGTGGTACAACTAACAAAGATGAAGGAGCATATTTAGGATATGTAGGTAAAGCTTCAGATGGAATGGTAGATGTACAAGTTATATCAGACATTCATAAATCAGAAGTATATCAAGTTGCACATGAATTAGAAA
>ERZ1643251.2304-NODE-2304-length-19660-cov-7.973527_pt1 | contig 19660 bp, 16 predicted proteins | sample MGYA00579261_ERZ1643251 | MGnify/ENA primary metagenome ERZ1643251 (study PRJEB29033, sample SAMEA4952267) | chicken gut metagenome | biome: Broiler Chicken; feature: Gastrointestinal Tract; material: Caecum | place: Ireland | collected 2018 | study: Broiler... | reverse complement strand
AGGGGCGCACCGGAGGTGCGCCCTTTTTTCAGCCCGAATTTTCTGCAAATGCAGAAAACATCTTGACAGTTATCTTCTGCAAATGTAGAATAGAAGCAGGAAAATTTGCAAATGCAGAAAAAGGAGGGACGGCCATGAAGCGGGACGGACGGCTGCCCGAGTCGGAGCTGGACATCATGCTGGCGGTGTGGGAGGCCGGAGAGAAGGGGGCCACGGCCCCGGGGATCCTGGAGGGGCTGGCCCGCCCCCTGACGGCCAGCGCCCTGCACAGCTATCTCAAGCGGCTGGAGGACAAGGGCTTTCTGGCCTGCCGGAAGGAGGGGAGAACCAACCGCTACTTCCCGCTGATCTCCCGGGCGGACTATGAGAAGCAGGAGAGCCGCACGGTGCTGGACAAGCTGTACGCCGGGTCGCTGAAGCGGTTCGCCGCCGCCCTCTACGACGGGGGCGCCCTGTCGCCGGAGGATGTGAAGGAGCTGGAGGACTATCTGGACACCCTGAAAAAGGAGGGGTAGTATGGAAAACCTGTTCCTGCGGGTGCTTACCCTGTCGCTGACGGTCTCCCTGGTGCTGCTGCCCCTGCTGGCGCTGGCCCCCCGGCTCCACCACCGCTACGCCGGGCGCACCTTCTATGTGCTGTGGCTGCTGCTGGCCGTCCGGCTGGTGCTCCCCGTCCAACTCACCCTGCCGGAGCCGGCGGTGACGGTGGAGCTGCCCCCCTCCCAGGTGGTGACCGTGCCCGCCGCGGTGCGGCCCCGGGCGGAGGCGGCGGTGTCCGATGTTCCCCAATCCGCCGGGGCCGCGGAACCCGCGCCCGCTGCGCCGGAGGCGGGGCGCACCCTCTCCTGGACGCAGCTGGGGGCCTGGCTGTGGCTGAGCGGCATGGCGGCCCTGCTGGTGTATCAGGGGGCGGGCTACGTACTGGCCCGGCGGAGGCTGCTCCGGGACGCGGAGCCCGGCTCAGAGGAGGAGACCGCCCTCCTGGCGGCCCTGGCCGCCGGGCTGGGGGTGCGGCGGGCGCCGCCCCTGCTCCGCACGGCGGACGCGGCCTCCCCCATGGTGCTGGGGCTGGCCCGGCCGGTGCTTCTGCTGCCGGAGGGGGCGCTGCCGGCGGAGGAGCTGGAGGTGGTGCTCCGCCACGAGCTCACCCACCTGAAACGCCGCGACGTGGCCTATCAGGCCCTGCTGCTCCTGGCCCGCACCGTCCACTGGTTCAACCCCCTGGTGTGGTGGATGGGCCGGGAGGCGGGCCGCAGCCTGGAGCTGTGCTGCGACGACGCGGTGGTGCGGGGGAGGGACGAGGCCTTCTGCCGCCGGTACGGCTCGGTGCTCCTGCGCACCGCCGCCGGTGGGCGGGTGCCCCTGTCCACCCGGCTCGGCGGAGGCAAGGGACAGCTGAAAGCCCGCCTGGGCAACCTGTTCCGGAAAAAGCGCAACAGCGCCGCCCTGGTGTGCCTTGCCCTGGCCTGCGCCCTGCTGGTCACCTCCCTGGTGGCCTGCGAGCAGGCAAAGCTCACCCCCGAGGAGGCCCTGGACGCCCTGGAGGACAGCATCGCGGTGGAGGGCGACCGCATTTCCTTCACCGTCCCGAAGCACTGCGGCCCGGAGGATCTGTGGGAGATCACTGTCAGCGGCTTGTCGGAGACGGAGGAAGGCGTGGTCAGCCTGCATTACTTTGAGAACGAGGCGTGGAAGGCGGGGCAGGGCTACGCGGTAGGGATGACAACAGAGGTGTGGCAGACAGTCACCGAGCTGACCCTGGAGGCGTATCCGCCCCAGGCCTACGGCACGGGCACTTATACCGCCGCGCGGCTGGGACGCACCATCGACCTGCTGGCCCTCTGGCGGGCGGCCAATGGCCTGATGACCGGCCAGGAGGCGCTGGATGCCGTGGAGAGAAGCGTAGCCTATGAAAACGGGGTGTTGACCTTTACATTGCCGGGCGGGTATTCGGCGGGGGAGTGGACGATCAACATCTTCGGCTTCGAAAGCAGCTCGGAGATGGTTTCCTATCTGGAGGACACCGACTGGCAGGGGGGAGAGACCTATACCCTGGATTTCACACCGGAGCAGTTGAGAGCGCTCACCGGGCTGTTTATGGACATATATCTCCCGGCGCCGGAGGGGGCGGTGGATGAATGGGGCAATGCACTTCTGGGCTACAGCCGAACCCTGGATCTCCGGGAAGCCGCCGGGCAGACGGCGGGCCCCTCTGAGGTTTATGTCAATGAAACCTACGGCTTCTCCCTGACCCTGCCGGAGAGCTGGGCGGAGTACGGGGCTTATCAGGAGCAGGAGGACGGCAGCGTCCTCTTCTACTGCGCGGCCCTGGGGCCGGAGACGGGCGGGATTGCCCAGGTGCATATCCTGTCCCAGCCCATGGAGGCCACGACCGGCCGGATCACCCTGCTGGGCTGCCGGCCTGGGTGCTATGTGTACAGCTATGGCTATCAGGCCCCGCTGGCCGCCCTTCAGCAGGCGGCCCTGACGATGCGGGAACAGTACAATATCCTGTACAGTGAGTTCTATGACGGCCTGACTCTGACCTTTGAGAATTAGCCTGTGACTTAGTGGAGTATTAAATGGTTTTTAATATAAGATAATATAATATAAAAAATAAACAAACGGACAAGCTGCAAACAAGCCTGATTTTAAGCAAACTGCCGTTTTTGTCTGAAGTTTTGACAGGAAGCGGATTTTGTCTATTTCACTTCCGAAGGATGCGCGGTATCATAGCCACAATGAAAGGTATTGCAATGCCGCGAAAGGGGAAAGACAAGATGAAGATTCCTGACAGCCTGAAACGCTACGGTCTGGCCAAGGTGTTCGACTACCTGGATAAGGATCCCATGAACAACATGGCCAAGGTGATGGAGCTGGTGAACAAGTTTGCCGGCCCTGAGACGCTGGCCACCCAGCGCCAGGCCTTCGACAACGTGATCAACGACGAAAACTCCTGCTGGCATCAGCTGATTGAGAAGGTCTGGACTCAGACGGATCCCAACGTGCTCAAGACCCTGTTCAACAACTTCTTTGTGAACGCCAACCTGGTGGGCTGGCCCAAGCAGGAGGAGATGCGCAAGAAGTACGGCTGCAACATCCCCTGGGCCATTCTGCTGGATCCCACCTCCGCCTGCAACCTGCACTGCACCGGCTGCTGGGCCGCCGAGTACGGCAACAAGCTGAACCTGACCTTTGACGAGATCGACTCCATCATCACCCAGGGCAAGAAGCTGGGCATCTACCTCTATATCTATACCGGCGGCGAGCCCCTGGTACGCAAGAAGGATCTGATCGCCCTGTGCGAGAAGCACAACGACGCAGCCTTCCTGTCCTTCACCAACGCCACCCTGATCGACGAGGAGTTCTGTCAGGACATGCTACGGGTGGGCAACTTTGTCCCCGCCATCTCCCTGGAGGGCTTTGAGGAGGCCAACGACTCCCGCCGCGGCCAGGGCGTGTACAAGAAGGTCACCGACGCCATGGCCCTGCTGAAGAGCCACCACCTGCCCTTCGGCATCTCCGCCTGCTACACCAGCGTCAACTACAAGGACATCACCAGCGAGGAGTTCTACGACAAGATCATCGATCTGGGCGCCTACTTCATCTGGTTCTTCCACTACATGCCCGTGGGCAACGACGCCGCCCCCGAGCTGATGCCCAACCCCGAGCAGCGGGAAGAGATCTACCACCGCATCCGCGCCATGCGGGAGACCAAGGGCATCTTCGCCATGGACTTCCAGAACGACGCCGAGTACGTGGGCGGGTGCATCGCCGGCGGCCGCCGCTACCTGCACATCAACGCCAACGGCGACGTGGATCCCTGCGTGTTCATCCACTACTCCGACTCCAACATCCGGGAGAAGACCCTGCTGGAGTGCCTCCAGTCCCCCATGTTCATGGCCTACCATGACAACCAGCCCTTCAACGAGAACATGCTCCGTCCCTGCCCCATGCTGGAGAACCCGGAGTTCATCGAGAAGATGGTCAACGAGACCGGCGCCCACTCCACCGATCCCCAGTCCCCCGAGAGCGTGGAGCACCTGACCGCCAAGACCCACCCCTACGCCGACAACTGGACGCCCACCGCCGAGAAGCTGTGGAGCCAGTCCCACCCCGGCTGCGGCGGCTGCACCGCCTGCGCCTCTGAGAAGCAGTAAAACACCTGCTGTCCGCCCGCACGGGTTCCGTGCGGGCGGCTTTTTGCGTCATGAGTGAATAAAAGTCATTGACTTATTTTCACTGACATGGTAAACTGGGGCCGAGGTGAGAACAATGGCGCGTATATCCAAGCCGCCGGAGGTGCGGCGGCAGGAGATTCTGGACACGGCCATGGAGCTGTTCGCAGAGAAGGGGTACGAGGACACCTCCATGGCGGACATCGCCAGGCGCATGGGGGTGGTGCAGGGCCTGTGCTACCGCTACTTTGACTCCAAACGGGTGCTGTTTCAGGAGGCCATGGAGCAGTACGTGAAGGAGTGCTGTGCCGCCGGCCTGCCCATCATCCACGACCGGGGCCGTACCATCCGCCAGCGGCTGGACGCCATGGCGGAGCTGATCCTCCGGATGGAGGACACCGCCCGCCACCGGGCCTTCTACCACCGGCCGGGCAGCCAGTCCTTCCACACGGAGCTCAACCTGCGCATCTGCGAGTATCTGGTGCCCCACGTGGCGGAGGAGCTCTCCGACGCCTGCGCCCGGGGGGAGCTGCGCCTGGAGCACCCGGAGCTGACGGCCAGCTACCTGCTCCACGGGCAGATCGGCCTGCTGGGGGAGAGTGGCACGCCCCTGGAGATCCGGGTGGCGCTGCTCCGCCGCTGTGCCGACCGGATTCTGGCGCCGGAGAACTGAATCCCCCCATCCGCCCCGGCCGGGGAGACCCGCCGGGGCCCTCTCACCCCACACGAGTGAACTATATTCAATGACTAAAATTCAACGAAGGGATGGACAACCATGCAAGATTACAAGGAGAACTCCCGCCGGGCCTTTGACCGGCAGGCCCCCACCTACGATACCGCCAGCTTCGGCAGCCACGCCCGGGGCCTGTACCCCATCCTGCTCTCCCAGCTGGCCCAGATCCCCCGCCGCCGGGTGCTGGACGTGGGCTGCGGCACCGGGGAGCTGCTGCGGATGGTGGGGGAGCGGTTCCCGGAGACGACCCGCACCGGGCTGGATCTGTCGGCGGAGATGCTCTCCGTGGCCCGGCACAAGCTGGGGGAGGGGGTGGAGCTGGTGCAGGGGGACGCGGAGCGCCTGCCCTTCGCCGACGGGGCCTTCGACGTGGTGCTCTGCTGCGACTCCTTCCACCACTACCCCAATCCCAGGGCCGTGCTGGCCCAGTTCGCCCGGGTGCTCCAGCCCGGCGGGATCCTGCTGCTGGGGGAGTGCACCGCCCCGGCGGGGGTGCGGGCGGTGACCAACCTGCTGCTCCCCCTGTCCCGGGAGGGGGATGTGCGCATCTACAGCGCCCGGGAGCTGGAGGAGCTGCTTTCCACCGCCTTCCACGGGGCGGAGTGCCGCCGGGCTGGCCCCACCGCCCTGGTGGCCTGGGGGGTAAAATAGCCGGAATTTTGGATAAAAATGGAGAAAATGACTGTAAATTTCACAATTGTGCGGCGAAAGGAGACGTGATACACTTTTTTTATTCCAAATCCTAGAGCAAAGCGGTGAATTTCCATGGCAATCCACGAAGAATGCGGCGTGTTCGGCGTCTATGACCCGGCCGGCGGCTGCGCCCGCACCACCTATTACGGACTCTACGCCCTCCAGCACCGGGGCCAGGAGGCCTGCGGCATCGCCACCATGCAGGGGCTGGAACTGCGGTTCCACAAGGATCTGGGCCTGGTGGGGGAGGTGTTCGACGCCCAGAAGCTGGACGAGCTGGGGGGCACCCTGGCGGTGGGCCACGTGCGCTACTCCACCACCGGCGGCGTCCGCCGGGAGAACGCCCAGCCCCTGACCCTGAAGTACGTCAAGGGCACCCTGGCGGTGGCCCACAACGGCAACCTGGTGAACACGGCGGAGCTGCGCACCGCCTTTGAGTACCGGGGAGCCATCTTCCAGACCACCACCGACTCGGAGCTGATCGCCTACGCCATCGCCCAGGAGCGGCTGCGCTGCGGCTCGGCGGAGGAGGCGGTGTGCCAGGCGCTGAAGGGCCTGCGGGGAGCCTACTCCCTCATCGTCATGTCCCCCCAGAAGCTCATCGCCGCCCGGGATCCCTGGGGCTTCCGGCCCCTGTGCATGGGCCGCCGGGGGGACGCGGTGGTGTTCGCCTCCGAGACCTGCGCCCTCAACGCGGTGGGGGCAGCCTTCGAGCGGGAGCTGGAGCCCGGCGAGATCGTGGTGGTTCACAACGGGGAGGTGCGCTCCATCAGGGAGAACTGCGCGGCGGCCTCCAGCCACCTGTGCATCTTCGAGTACATCTACTTCGCCCGGCCCGACTCGGTGCTCTGCGGCCAGTCGGTTCACGAGGCCCGGCGCAACGCGGGCCGCTTCCTGGCGAAAGAGCACCCGGTGGAGGCCGACGTGGTGATCGGCGTGCCCGACTCCGGCCTGGACGCCGCCATGGGCTACGCCCAGGAGTCCGGCATCCCCTACGGCGTGGGCCTGGTGAAGAACCGCTACATCGGCCGCACCTTCATCACCCCCGGCCAGCAGAGCCGGGAGCAGGCGGTGCGCATCAAGCTGGGCCCCCTGAAGAGCTGCGTGGAGGGCAAGCGGGTGGTGATGATCGACGACTCCATCGTCCGGGGCACCACCTCCCGGCAGATTGTCACCCTCCTGCGGGAGGCCGGGGCCAGGGAGGTGCACATGCGCTCCTCCGCGCCCCCCTTCATCGCCCCCTGCTACTTCGGCACCGACATCCCAGACAAGGACAGCCTGATCGCCTGCCGCTACTCGGTGGAGGAGATCCGGGCGCTGATCGGCGCGGACAGCCTGGGCTTCCTCAGCCTGGAGGCCCTGCACCAGATCGCCCCCGACGCCGCCTGCGGCTTCTGCGACGGCTGCTTCACCGGCGCCTATCCCATTGCCACCTGAGCGTCAAAATGCCCGGACGGATTTCCCGTCCGGGCATTTTTGGCCGGCCGCCTATTCAAACTGGCTGTAATAGAGGGCGGCGTAGGCCCCGCCCTTGGACAGCAGGGTCTGGTGGTCGCCCTGCTCGATGATGTTGCCGTGCTCCATGTAGAGGATCAAATCCGCGTCCCGGATGGTGGACAGGCGGTGGGCGATGACGAAGCTGGTGCGTCCGTCCATCAGCTTTTTCATGGCCTTGCCGATCTCCACCTCGGTGCGGGTGTCCACACTGGAGGTGGCCTCGTCCAGGATGATGATGGGCGGGTCGCACAGGAACACCCGGGCGATGGTCAGGAGCTGCCGCTGCCCGGCGGAGAGGTTGGCGGCATCGTTGTCCAGCACCGTGTCGTAGCCCTGGGGCATGGTGCGGATGAAGTAGTCCACCTTGGCGGCCCTGGCGGCGGCCACAATCTCCTCCCGGGCGGCGTCGGGGCGGCCGTAGGCGATGTTCTCCGCCACGGTGCCGCCGAAGAGCCAGGTGTCCTGGAGCACCATGCCGAAGTTGTGCCGCAGGCCGGCGCGGCTCATGGCGGCGGTGGGCACCCCGTCCAGGGTGATCCGGCCGCCGTTGACCTCGTAGAACCGCATGAGCAGATTGATTAGGGTGGTCTTGCCCGCGCCGGTGGCCCCCACCACGGCGATCTTCTGGCCGGGCTTTGCCTCGAAGCTGATGTCCCGCATCAGCAGGCGGTCGGGCTCGTAGCCGAAGCTGACGTGCTCGAAGGCCACCCGGCCCACGGCGTTCTCCACCACGGCGGGGGAGGCGGGGTCGGGGATTTCCTCCTCCTCGTCCAGCAGCTCGAAGGTGCGCTTGGCGGAGGCAAAGGCGGACTGAAGGGAGTTGATCATATAGGACGCCTCGGTGAGGGGTTCGGCGGTCTGGTTGATATATTGGAAAAAGGCCTGCACCACGCCCACGGTCATGGTGCCGTTGAGCATGGCCCAGCCGGAGATCACGGCGATCACCACCTGGCCCAGCCGGTTGAGCATACGGATGAGGGGGTTGACGCAGTTGGTGAGGAAGTCGGCCTTCTGGTTGGCGGCCCGGTTGGCCTCGGCGGCCTCGGACACCTTCCGGATGCTGTCGGCCTCATGGTTGTAGGCCTTGATCACATCCCGGCCGTGGTAGTACTCCTCCACCACGCCGGTGAGGACAGCGATGGTCTCCTGCCGCTGGGCGGCGCAGGCCAGGTTCCTGCGGGCCACCACGTTGGTGATGCCGATGCCGATGACCATGAACACCAGGAAAATGCCGGTGAGGGTCAGGCTGTACCAGAACATGACGATCAGGGAGCCGATGATGGTGCCCACGGCCACAATCAGCTTGAGCAGGCCGGTCTGGAGCACCTCGGAGATCTTGTCCAGATCGCTGGTGACCCGGCTGAGGATCTCGCCGGCCTTGTTCTGGTCGAAGAAGCGCAGGGGCAGGCGGTTGAGCTTTTGCGCCACCTGGCTGCGCAGGGAGAGCACCAGGCTCTCGGCCACGCTGGCCATCAGATAGGACTGGAGATAGTAGAACAGCCAGGTGAACAGGTACTGGACGGTGAGCTGGGCCATTTCCCGGCCCAGGCCGCCGGCGAAGGTGAAGGCCGCCCCCTCCCGCCAGCAGGCCTGGATGGTCGCCCACAGGTGGTCTATGACAATGGCGCTGTACATGGGGTTCCAGATGGACAGGGCCACATAGATGACGATGGATACGGCCACCACCCCCAGGCGGAGCCGCTGCCCTTTCAGATTGGCAAACAGGCGTACCACGGTGCCCGGCCTCTTTTGAACTTGGGTGCTCATGCTTCCCGGGCCTCCTTTGTCTGGGATTCGTAGATCTCGCGGTAGACCTGGCAGGTCTCCATCAGCTCCTCATGGGTGCCGATGCCCGCCATCTTACCCTCGTGGAGCACCACGATCTGGTGGGCGTGGCGGATGGAGCTGACCCGCTGGGCCACAATCACCACCGCCGCATCCTGTGTCTCGGCCGCCAGGGCGCGCCGCAGGGCGGCGTCGGTCTTGAAGTCCAGGGCGGAGAAGCTGTCGTCAAAGATATACAGCTCCGGGCGCTTCACCAGAGCCCGGGCGATAGACAGCCGCTGCTTCTGGCCGCCGGAGAAGTTGGTGCCCCCCTGGGCCACAAAGGAGTTGAGTCCGTCGGGCAGGGAGCGGATGAAGTCCCCGGCCTGGGCCACGTCGGCGGCGTGCATCAGCTCCTCCTCCGTGGCGTCGGGACGGCTGTAGCGCAGATTCTCCGCGATGGTGCCGGAGAAGAGCCACGCCTTCTGCTGGACATAGGCCAGGTGAGAGCGCAGGTACTCCTGGGGCATGTCACGGATGTCGGTGCCGTTGAGCTGGATGGAGCCGTCGGTGACATCGTGGAACCGGAGGATCAGGGAGGCCACGGTGGACTTGCCGCTGCCGGTGCCGCCGATGATGGCGGTGGTCTCCCCCCGGCGGCAGACGAAGTCCAGGTGGCTCAGGGTGTCCTCCTCCGCGTCCTGGAAGCGGAAGGACACGTCGCGGAAGGAGAGCACCTCGGCGGGGTGGGACTCCGCCGGGGCCTGGTCGGTGAGATCGGTGATCTCCGGGCTGTGATCCAGCACCAGCCGGACACGCTCGCAGCACTCCAGGGCCCGGGGGAGAATCAGGATCACCAGCTGGGCCATCATCAGGAAGAACATGACCAGGATGGAGTACTCGATGACGGCGGTGATGTCGCCGATCTGGAATTTTCCGGCGGCAATGCGCCCGCCGCTGACCCAGTAGACAATCACCACAAAGAAGTTGATGCAGAAGAAGGCCAGGCCGTCCAGATTGGCAAAGCGGCGGTTGGCCTTGATGGAGGTGGCCGCGTAGTTGGCAAAGGCGGTGATGAGGCGGCTCTCCTCCCGCGCCTCATTGTTGAAGGCACGCACCACCCGCACGCCGGTGAGGTTCTCCAGCAGGATGGTGCTCATCCGATCCAGCAGCTTCTGCAGACGGCGGAACAGGGGAGCGGCCCCCCGGATGATGAAAAAGGCGATGAGCAGGATCAGCACCACCACAGCCAGCAGGATCAGTCCCATCTGGACGTCCAGCCCAAAGGTGAGCCCCAGGGCGATGGCGCAGATGATGGGCACGGGGACGATCATCTGCAGGGTGCTGGTGAGGGCAAACTGGATGGTGGTGATGTCGGAGATGGTGCGGGTGGTGATGGAGGCGGTGCCGAACTGGCGGAAGTCATAGATGGACAGGGCCAGGGATTTGGCATAGATGGCCTGGCGCATTTCCTTGCCCACCTGGGCGGAGAGGGTGGCGCAGGCGTAGCCCCCCAGGACGGCGCACCCGCCCGCGGCCAGGGATACCACCGCCATCTTCACCCCGGTGTGCCATACCGCCTCAAAGGTGGCGCCGGAGGTGCCCAGGTTGAGCATCTCCGCCACCAGGGTGGGGATGAACAGGCCGCCGGTGATCTCCACCACCAGCAGCACCACGGTGAGCAGGGTCAGCTTCCAGTGGGGCCTGAGGAAGCGCAGGATCAGTTTCATGGGGGAATGCTCCTCTCAACAAAAAGGTTTCAGACAGCCGCCCGGGGCCCTGCCCCTGCGGCCGGACTCACGGCTCCGCCGGCGGGCATGGCTTCGGCGGAACCGTCAGCCGCTCTGCCATGGACGAGCTGAAGCGGCGCAGGAGCCGGATCAGCACCGCCTGCTCCTCCCGGGACAGGGAATCCCAGGCCTCGGCCTCCAGAGCCTCCAGCGGGGCCACGCGCTCCGACACAAAGGCCCGGCCCCGCTCCGTCAGCGCGGCCCGCTTGCTGCGCTGGTTGTGGGCGTAGGGCTCCAGCCGGATCAGCTCCTTCCGGATAAGCAGCTTGAAGGCGGAGTTGACCGTCTGGGGGCTGAGGCTGAACTGCTCGCAGATCTCCCGCTGGGTCTCCGCCCCGTGGCGGACAGCCACCAGGCACCAGAACTCCGCCTCTGACAGGCCGCAGGCCCTGGCCAGCTGGACATAAGCCCGATCCAGCTCCATAAACGCCTCATTCAGGGCGTCCAGGCCGGTATTCTTCTCCCGGCTGTCACACATAGGGATCACCTCAATTATCTGAAATCATATTTTACTAAAACGGATTATCCGAAATGATACCATAGCTCCCCCGACATGTCAACCCCTGTCTGTACACCCCGCTCCGGCCTTGCAAAGCGGGGAAAAATGGCGTACAATACGGGAAAGTGTGTGCAGAAAGCGGAGAGGGGGAGCAATTACGGCAAATCCGGGACAGAATGACTTCTCCAGAGGCGGGATGGCCCGCAATATCGTCCACATGGCCCTGCCCATGACGGTGGCCCAGCTCATCAACATCCTGTATAACGTGGTGGATCGGATGTATCTGGGCCGCCTGCCCGGCCACCTGGCCCTGACGGGGCTGGGCCTGTGCCTGCCCATCATCTCCATCCTCATGGCCTTTGCCAACCTGTGCGGCATGGGGGGCGCGCCCCTGTGCTCCATCCACCGGGGGAGGGGGGAGAACGGGGAGGCCGAGCGCATTATGGGCAACTCCTTCGCCCTGCTGCTCCTCTTCGGCGCGGGCCTGACGGTGCTGTGCCTGGCGTTCCGGCGGCCCATCCTCTACCTGTTCGGGGCCAGCGACGTGACCTTCCCCTACGCCAACGACTATCTGACCATCTATGTGCTGGGCACGGTCTTTGTCATGATCGGCCTGGGCATGAACCCCTTCATCAACTCCCAGGGGTTCAGCGGCATGGGCATGCTGACGGTGGCCCTGGGGGCGGTGGTGAACATTGTGCTGGATCCCATCTTCATCTTCCTGCTGGGCATGGGGGTGCGGGGGGCCGCCCTGGCAACGGTGATCTCCCAGGCCTGTTCCGCCGTGTGGGTGCTGTGCTTCCTCACCGGCCGGCGGGTGATCCTCCGGCTGCGGCCGGCCGCCCTGCGCCTGCGGTGGGCCCGGGTGCGGCGGATTCTGGCCCTGGGGGCCTCCGGCTTTGCCATGTCCATGACCAACAGCCTGGTGCAGGTACTGTGCAACGCCTCCCTCCAGGTATACGGCGGCGACCTGTACGTGGGTGTGATGACGGTGATCAACTCCGTCCGGGAGGTGGTCTCCATGCCGGTGCAGGGCATCACCAACGGCTGCCAGCCGGTGCTGGGCTACAACTACGGCGCGGGGGAGTACGGCCGGGTGCGGGAGGGCATCCGGTTCACCACCGTGCTCACCGTGGGCTACTCCCTGGCCGCCTGGGCCCTGGTGATGGCGGTGCCGGAGCTGCTCATCCGCATCTTCAACAGCGAGGCGGATCTGATCGCCGCCGGCATTCCCGCCTTCCGCATCTACTTCGCCGCCTTCTTCTGCATGTCCTTCCAGTTCATCGGCCAGTCGGTGTTTGTAGGGCTGGGGCGCTCTAAAAACGCCGTGTTCTTCTCCCTGCTGCGCAAGGCCTTCATCGTGGCCCCCCTGACCCTGCTGCTGCCCGCCCTGGGCATGGGGGTGAACGGGGTGTTCCTGGCCGAGCCCATCTCCAATGTGCTGGGCGGCCTGGCCTGCATCCTCACCATGTACGCCACGGTGTACCGGCCCCTGGGACGGCAATAGACAAAAACGGGACGCGCTGCACCTGTGCAGCGCGTCCCAGCGTGTCGAAAAAGCGGCAAAGCCGCTTTTTCGAGAAAGATCACATGGCGGAAGGGGTTCGTTTTCTTGCGAAAAAGTCACCCCTTCCACCATGAGAAGTGTCATTTCCGAGGCGCATGTCCCCGGAAATGACGGATTTTAATTGTATCCCTGCGGCTGTGGCCGCAGGAACTCTGCGAGGCTTCTCCTCACGGAGGTTTCTCGGCAGCCTGCGGGACGCGCTGCACCTGTGCAGCGCGTCCCGTTCGTTCTACCTGTTATACCGCGGCCAGGGCCTTCCCCAGCTCCCGGCAGGCGTCGGCGGCGTCCCCCTCCGGCGCGCCGCAGGCGATCACCGGCTCACCCACCAGGCTGCAGCCCGCGTCCTCGCAGTCGGCCGCCCAGGTGCGCATCCACTCGCCGTCGCCCCAGCCGTAGGAGCCGAACAGGCCGATGATCTTGCCGCCCAGGCTGGGCTTGACGGACTCAAACATGGGTTCAAATTCCGCCTCCTCCAGCTGCTCGGCCCCCATGGAGGGACAGCCGAAGGCCAGGGCGGAGTAGCCCGCCGCCTGGTCGGGGGAGAACTGGTCGGCGGTGAACAGGTCGGCGCTGCCGCCGGCCCCCTCCGCCACCAGGTTTGCCATGGCCTCGGTGTTGCCGGTGCCGCTCCAGTAGACAATCGCAATCTTGCCCATTGTGTGTCATCCTTTCTGAACTGTGATGTTGGCATAAAATCTTGTATCAAGCAGCTACCACGAGCTGAATGATCGGGGTGCCCGCCGCGTACCGGCGGCGGAAGGTCTCGGTGCAGCGGCGGAAGCCCTCAAACCGCCGCCTGGCCGCCTGGGGATCGCCGTAGCACTTCCAGCAGCCGCAGTAGGTGTAGTTCCGCCCCTTGTGGCGGATGAAGCCCTTCACGTCGTCCAGGGGATAGCCCAGGAAGACGCCGATCTCATGGGGAAACTCCGCCTGGAGACAGAGGCGGGAGGCCAGCTGCCGCAGGCAGTCCCGCAGGCCCGTCCAGGGAGCGTAGCCCATGGAGCGCAGGAACGCCTGGTGGGCCCGGCCCTCCAGCAGCTCCGTCAGCGCCCGCTCCCGGTACAGGTAGAGCAGGTAGGCGCCCGTCCGGCGGCAGCCCCTGAGGATCACCAGCCGCAGGCCGGCGCCCTCCAGTTGGGAGCGGAGGGAGAGAAAGGCGCGGACAAACTCCCGGGTGTCTGCGGGCTGAAAGCGGAACAGGCTGGCGGGCTTGAGGCCCACCAGCGTGGGGGAGCAGTGCTCAATCAGGGCCTGTTCGAGGGTCATGGCTTCATCTCCGTTCGATGGTTAGTATAAGCTAACTACTAAGGTTAGAGCATCGGTTAGCAATTACTAACCGATGCTCTAACCTTACCATGCTTTTCCGGCGCTGTCAAGCCCCAATTTTCCGCGGAGGCCGCCGGGGTTATGCCCCGGCGGCCTCCGTTGTCCCGGCGCCGGGCAGGAGGACGCGGAAGGTGCTCCCCGCCCCGGGGGTGCTCTCCACCTGGATGCGGCCGCCGCACAGGGAGACGATGCTGTGGACGATGGGCAGGCCCAGGCCGATGCCCCGGCGGGTGTGGGCCGGATCGGCCTGGTAATAGCGGTCGAAGATGTGGCTGCGCACCTCGTCGGACATGCCGATGCCGTCGTCGGCAACGGTGAACACCGCCGTGTCCCCCTGCCGTTGCAGCGAAACCCGGATGTGGCCGCCGTTGGGGGTGTATTTGATGGCGTTGCCCACCAGGTTGTTCCACACGTGGGGGAGTAGCTCCACGCTGCCCGTGAACTCCACCGGCGCGATGTCCGCGGTGAGGGTCTGCGCCTTCTCCCTGGCGCTGCCCTCCAGCAGCAGGAGGCAGTGGCTGACCTGCTCGTCCAGCCAGAAGGTCGTCCGGGACACAGGCAGGTTCCCGGTCTCCAGCTTGGTGAGCAGCAGGGCGTCGTTGGCAAGCTCCGCCAGCTGGGTGGATTCGCTGGCGATGATCTGGAGGTACTTCTTCTGCTCCGCCTCGGTAAAGCCGGGCTCCTGGAGCAGCTCGGCAAAGCCGCGGATGGCGGTCAGAGGGGTCTTGAACTCGTGGGTGAAGGTGTTGACATACTCATCCCGCCGGGCGCGGACGTTCTGAAGCTCCTCCGCCATGCGGTTGAAGTCGGCATAGGCCGCGGAAAAGGCGCCGCTCCCCTCAACGGGCAGCCGGACGGACAGATCCCCGTCGATGATGGTCTGGAAGCTGTCCCGGAGCCGGCGGAACCGGCGGTTGAAATACCGCCCCGCCAGCAGGGCCGTCACCGCGCCGAAGGCCGCCGGGACGGCCAGGGCGGCGGCCCAGACGGCGGGCCCCGGGCTGAGCCGGCCCGCCAGCGCCGCGGTCAGGACGCAGAGGGCGGCGGCTCCGGCGGACAGAAGGGCGGACAGGATGATAAAACGCACCAGCAGCCTGAGGCTGCCCAGCTGTGGAGATTCCCGCATCTCTCTCATTCTCCCATCTCTCCGGAGGCGGTCAGCCCTGCGAGCGGACAAAGAAGTCGCACCAGGGCCGCAGGGTGCAGCTGGGGCAGTCCGGCTTGCGGGCCATGCACACCGCCCGGCCGTGGAGCACCATCCGGTGGCAGAAGTCGTTGGACTCCTCGGGGGGGAGAATGGGCCGCAGCTGCTCCTCCACCTTGCCGGGATCCTTGGTGCCGTCGGTGAGGCCCAGCCGGCCGGTGATGCGGATGCAGTGGGTGTCCGCCACCACCACGCCGGGGGTGTGGTACACGTCGCCCAGAATCAGGTTGGCGGTCTTGCGCCCCACGCCGGGGAGCCTGAGCAGCTCCTCCATGGTGTCGGGGACTTTGCCGCCGTACTCGTCCACCAGCATGCGGGCGGCGGCCACAATGTCCCGGGCCTTGGCCCGGAAGAAGCCGGTGGAGCGGATATACTCCTCCACCTCGGTCACGTCGGCCTCCGCCAGGGACTCCAGGGTGGGGAAGCGGGCAAAGAGGGCGGGCGTGACCATGTTGACCCGCTCGTCGGTGCACTGGGCGGCCAGACGGACGGAGAAGAGCAGCTCATAGGGCTTGGGATATTGCAGGGAGCAGAGGCCGTCGGGGTAGAGCCTTTTCAGCTCCTCCACGATGGCGACGACATCCTCGTGGGTTTTCATCGAATCACCTCTTAGACAATATAGCACAGATTGCGGCAAAAAACGAGAGCCTTTTTTCAGAACGGGAGATTGTAATTCAGAGGCAGATTCTGTATAATGAACGAAACAGACTAAAAACCCGAGAACCATGAGAGAAAGGTGGAGGCAGATTTGGTCAAGGAGATTATGGAGTTCCTCTCCGGGCAGGATCCGGAGGTTGGCGCCGCCGTCCAGGCGGAGTACGACCGGCAGCGGCGCAACATCGAGCTCATCGCGTCGGAGAACTTTGTCAGCGAGGCGGTGCTGGCCGCGGCGGCCACCGTGCTCACCAACAAGTACGCCGAGGGCTACCCCGGCAAGCGGTACTACGGCGGCTGCCAGTGCGTGGACGTGGTGGAGGACATCGCCCGGAAGCGGGCCTGCGCGATCTTCGGGGCGGAGCACGCCAACGTCCAGCCCCACAGCGGCGCCAACGCCAACTACGCGGTGTACGCCGCCCTGTGTGACCACGGGGACACGGTGCTGGGCATGGATCTGGCCAACGGCGGCCACCTGACCCACGGCTCCCCGGTGAACTTCTCCGGCAAGAACTACAACATCGTGGCCTACGGCGTCAACGACCAGGGATACATCGACTACGACCAGGTGCGGGATCTGGCCAAGAAGCACAGGCCCCGCATGATCCTGGCCGGCGCCTCCGCCTACCCCCGCACCATCGACTTCAAGGCCTTTGCCGACATCGCCCACGAGGTGGGCGCCTATCTGTTTGTGGACATGGCCCACATCGCCGGCCTGGTGGCCGCCGGGCTCCACCCCTCCCCGGTGCCCTACGCCGACGTGGTGACCACCACCACCCACAAGACCCTCCGGGGCCCCCGGGGCGGCATGATCCTCTGCAAGGAGGAGCTGGCCAAGAAGATCGACTCCGCCATCTTCCCCGGCAGCCAGGGCGGACCTCTGGAGCACATCATCGCCGCCAAGGCCGTGGCCCTGGGGGAGGCCATGAAGCCGGAGTTCAAGACCTATCAGCAGCAGATCGTCAAGAACGCCGCCGCCCTGGCCCGGGCCCTCATGGCCGAGGGCTTCGACCTGGTGAGCGGCGGCACGGACAACCACCTGATGCTGGTGGATCTCCGCCCCGCCCACCTCACCGGCAAGGAGATGGAGAAGCGGCTGGACGAGGTGAACATCACCGTCAACAAGAACGCCATCCCCAACGACCCGGAGAAGCCCTTCGTCACCAGCGGCATCCGGGTGGGCACCCCCGCCGCCACCAGCCGGGGCTTCAAGGAGGAGGACATGGCGGTGATCGCCCGCCTCATGTGGCAGACCGCCACCGGCTTCGAGACCAAGGCCGATGAGATCCGGGCGGAGGTGGCCCGGCTGACGGCCAAGTACCCCCTGTACGAATAAATACCCGATCCAAACAGAGAGGCGCCCTTTTGCGGGGCGCCTCTCTGTTTTATGTAAATGCTATGCAGCCGGCTTATTGAAATGGATTATAAAATCTGGTATACAGAGGATAGCATTAACTGTAATGAAAGGAAGGTATGCTTTGTGAAAAGGAAGAAGTTCCTGGCAAGGGTGCTGTCCCTGTCTCTGGCGCTGCTCCTGTGCACGGGCCTGCTGCCTGGCGCGGCCCTGGCGGCGGAGGGGGAAGTGGACTACTCCAAGATGACGGAGAAGTTCGCCGAGGATACCGGGGAGGCCAAGACCTGGCCCATCTATCAGGACATGGAGAACTGGAACCTTCGGGTCAGCGACGAAGGCCGGAAATATTTCCAGGACAGCGGATGGGAGTATATGCTCTATCCCGCGTTCTACAAGGAAGTTTTCATGCACGGCACCCTGAAGGATCCCTACGATGCCGGCGTGGACATCCCCAGGGGTGCCACAGAGGTTTACGCAGACTACTATTGGATGCTCACGCAGCACTTTGAGGCGGGCCTTAATCTGGTGGAAGACTATGAGAACGACAAGGAGCTGCTCTTTGATTACCTGACCATGCCCTTCCGCTATTATTTTTCCACCTGCGGCTATGCCAAGCGGGTGTATACCGACGAGTACGGCCTGGAAGAGGCGGTATACTCCAAGGGGGACGACCACTTTGTCATCCCCTCCTGGAAAAAGGCCCAGGCGGTGAAGAATGAAAGCGGCGTGGTATATGTGGTTCACTTCAAGTGCCCGGTGGCGGCGGAGACCACTGCCCATACCTTCACCGGGGAGCAGCCCTCTTCCTGGGCTAAGGATCAGGTGGGCCTGGCCATCGACGCGGGCATTGTGCCCCAGTCCCTCCAGTCCCGCTACACCGATACCACCACCCGGGCCGACTTCTGCGCCCTGGTAGTGACCCTGATCGAGAAGTACGCAGGTGAGGAGCTCCCCGCGGAGGAGCCGTTTACCGACACTGATGATCTGAACGTGCGGAAGGCGGCCTGGCTGGGGATCGTCCAGGGTGTGGGCAACGGCGCCTTCAACCCGGACGGAGAGCTCACCCGGGAGCAGGCGGCCACCATGCTGGAGCGGACGTACCGGGCCTCCCTGCGCATCCTGCAGGGGAACGGTACCAGCGGCTTTGCCGATGCCTCCAGCGTCTCCAACTGGGCGGCCGACGCCGTGGCCAAGATGGAGAACAGCGGTATCATGAACGGGGTGGGCAGCAACCAGTTCAAGCCCCAGGACTCTTACAGCAGAGAGCAGAGCATCATGACCATGTTCCGCCTCTACCGTCTGTTCCTGCCCGCCGAGGGCAGGCCCGTCTATCAGGAGGCGGCCCCCACAGAGGTGGACGCCATGGGGCTGGCCCAGATCGGCCTGGATTATATTTATACCCGGCTGAAGGTGCCCTCCAGCATGGAGGTGCTGCGGATCTGCCATGGCTACTATGACCGTACCGGCCTGTCAGACGCTGTTTTCAGCGATACCGATGAGTATTACGCGGTGAGCATCATGGTGAAGGCCATGAACTCCCTGGGGGGCATGGTGACTGACAGCTATGTGTTCCTCTTTAACCTGACCACCGGCGAGACGGAGTACGACCTCATCCACAGGGCGGAGGACAACATTGACTACGCATGGGGCGCGTCCAAGCTCAACTGGATGGATATCCTGAACGAGGCCCTGCAGCTGGCCGGCGGCGGCCAGCTCAACGAGTTCAGCCGCGAGGAAGTGGATGAATTGGTTCGCCAGGTGATTGAGAAGCACGCATCCTGAACCAGGGAGCTCCCGGGACAGACCTCGTGGACTTCCGGGCAGGCACAAAGCCGGACAGAGACGGCGGCGCCCGAGCATCGGGCGCCGCCGTTTTGGGTATGAAGGAAGGCCGCTCAGAACTGGTTCAGCGGCACGGAGCCGTCGTCGGCCACCTTCTCGATGGCCTTCACCACCGCGTCGTAGCCGTACTTGTCGTTGACCTGGATGTGGAATTTCTCCCCCACCCTGCGGCCCAACAGGGCCTTCCCCAGGGGGGACTCCTTGCTGATCAGGCCGTGGAGGGCATCCTGCCGCATGGTGGTGACCACCTGGTAGACCTCCGTGTCCCCCTCGTCCTCCAGAAAGACGGTGACCTTGTCGTAGAGGGCCACCCCGTCGCTCTCCTCCGGCTCGGGGAGCACCACGGCGGTCTTGATCATGTTTTCCAGGAAGCGGATGCGGCTCTCGTTGCGGTTCTTCTCCTGCTTGGCGGCCTTGTACTCGAAATTCTCGCTGAGATCCCCGAAGGCCCGGGCCTCCTTCACCGCCTCCAGCAGCTGGGGCCGGAGCTGAATCCGGCGGTAGTCCAGCTCCTCCCTCATCATCTGAATGTCCTTCTTGGTCAGTTCGTTGTGCATGG
>ERZ1643251.2302-NODE-2302-length-19675-cov-25.805454_pt1 | contig 19675 bp, 7 predicted proteins | sample MGYA00579261_ERZ1643251 | MGnify/ENA primary metagenome ERZ1643251 (study PRJEB29033, sample SAMEA4952267) | chicken gut metagenome | biome: Broiler Chicken; feature: Gastrointestinal Tract; material: Caecum | place: Ireland | collected 2018 | study: Broiler... | reverse complement strand
CACTTTCTGCTGTCTGTTTATATTTCGTTTCAATATTGACACTATAATCAACATCCTTTAAAACGAAAGTCAAGGTGAAGTCATAGTTTGGTAGATATTCTAGTTGTCGTTGAGGCTGACCTTCGCCAGACGAAACATACGCTTCATTAAAGTACATATTGAAGTCAAAAGCCGTCTTTTCGCTATCATATATAAGTCCTGTTACACCCATAATTGCACTGCTTGTATCAACTGGCTCATAAACGGCAAAATAATCATTTAAAGCTGTTCCTTGATTTAGTTCGTTATAACCAAAAGGATTTCCACTAGAATCAAACATCGCACCGTCACGAATGATGTTTAAATATAGTTCATAGGACAAATTCCCAAGATTTTCATTATCTTTGTTTTTATCATCTTTATATACACCATCCTCCGACTGTCCTTTTAGTTCGCTAAACTTAACTGCAGTTGCGGCCAAATTGTCTTTACGATAATTCCATTGATAGTATTCGTTGTTGACAATTCTGAGCGTCATAGATTTAGAGGTAAGCGGACTTATGGTAATCTGCGAGCCTTGCGTGTATTTTGTCCACTTTTCCACATTTTGAACAGCATCATCCGTTGCATTTAGCGATAAATATATCACAGGCAAAGGCATTTCATCTGTTCCAGATATAATATTACCACTCTCATCTACAAATTGAATTGTGACTTTTGCAGTTATTCTTGTTTGAGATACCGTAATAAGCTCATCTGTCTCAGTGTCGCTAGACGCTCCAAGATAAACAGAAACAGAATAAAAATTTTCTCCGTTATCTTTTGCCTTTGCAAAGTCATAATAGATTTTTTGCAAATTGCTTGTTGTTATGTTTTCTACTGGCATCAAGACCTCAGGAGCATTAACATCATCATTGATAGGATAATCCACCATATAATTGTCGGCGCTTTCTGTTGAAAAGATTAAGCCAAACTCTTGATTAGTATAGAAGTTGACTGTGTAAGCCATATTGCCATATTCATCACTAGTCGCATCCTTCTCGCGTTCAACATTAGCAATTCTATCAACAATTCTAAAAGTGAAATCATTGTAACTTCTATAATAACTCTCCTGCCCTGAAACAACTGACGATGCCTCTTCCACAAGATATAGCGACATTGAAAGCATGGCGACATCATTATTTAATATCTCACCAAACTCATATAGATAATATTTGTATTGTTCGTCCTGCTCATTCTCTGGAAAATATAGACGAATTAAAAGCCCATTATAATTTAAATCATTATTAAAATTAACATAATCATTTGTTTCTGCATAATCAAAGGTTCTTACTGTGGAAAGCATATAGTTATCAAACATATTTAAACCAAACTTAAAGCCAAACAGTTGATTGCTAACATCCAAGAAAAATTCATAGTTATATTCTTGAAGTGGTATAAAGCCATCCTCGCTTTCACCTGTAAACACTTCAAAGAAACCTGAGTTTAGTGCAGTTTCTGGCAAAGCAAGAGCATAATAAACACCTTCGCCTACATTTAACTTAAACGAATTTGAAGAGCGTGCAATTTCCAAGTTGACGCTTGCGTTTCCGATTGCCTGTCCGAAAGAATATGTGGCAACTTCTTGTCTATCAACTTCATTCCATTCTGCTATTGTGCTTGGATATGTATAGAAAGCACTTCCATAAGTGTTAACATATTGACTATAACCTGAATTTCCAGAGATGTTAGATGGTCCAACAAAGGCATCAGGATATGACTTCATGTCGAATGTGAAACCAAATTTTAGTTTAACCTCTATCTCAATACTTTCATAATATTCGTCAACCGCATCAGTTGAATAATTGAATATGATTTGATTGTTAGAAATAGGTGTTTCATCTATGTCATACTCAATCGTTTCAACAGCGCCAATTGTGCCATTTGACTTTCTGGAATTGAAGCTTATAATGACCTCATCCACCGCTTCCGTCCAATCATATCTGTCAGCGTAACCATTTGCATCTAACGCAGTATCGGAGAAGTTTATTGTAAAAGTATAAGCATTGGTGTCTGTGCCCTGCCATTTTAAATAATAGTTATCATCGGTATTAAAGAAGTAACCTGTCGTATCTTGCCCACTAGAAAGAATATTCAATCCGCTATACACACCCGCACTAAAATTAGCATAGACGCCAGCAACCTCGAAATTTTCTCTGTTCAATGATGAGATAGTGCTTGATATCTGTTGCCTCAATCCAGCTAAACTATTGAAAGAGTTGTATGGCATATAGGTTGAAACATATCTATCAGTGCCAATATTTTCATAGTTTACCACATTTTCATAATACTCGTTCGGTCGTGTATTCCAATATTTCTCATAGGAATTATAATATATTCTAAATTCAACATCTTCTTCACTTTGCCATACTGCTGTTATGCCAAGATTTATAAGGTCAAGATAGGAGCTTGTTCCTGATAGACTGGATATCAGCGTTCCATTGCAATTATAGCCATCGTCATCGATTTTATAGCCCTCTTTAACGATATAAAAACTGTTATCCAAATCACGATCACTACTTGCTTCAATCGTATCAACAGGAAGTGAGGTCATGTAAGTTCTATCATAGAGTTTGCTACCGCTATTGAGTGTCACGCTTATTATATTACTTCCTACAACCACAAATTTACCGTCACCAATGTGAGGGGTTATCTCCCTTGAACCCGTGCTTATAACATCATCATACACCGCACCGCCCTCAGTATTTAAGTATGTCTCTACACCTTTTGTAAGAGATTGACTTGTTGTGCTAGAAAGATTCTCCATACCAGAGGTGTAGGAGCTACCTAAAACATTGTTTGAGCCATAGATGAGATAAGAAGCCGAAGCATTTGCAACCGTATAAACATCTGCACCATTAAGGTCATCATAAGAGTAGCCTGTGTTATCGCGACAGTTGATGATATATGACTGCACAGCATTACCGACAAGAGTTGCACGATTTAAGGTATAATTTGAACTGCCTATAAATCTAAAATCTTCTATAATCACATTACGCACAACGGCATTTTCTATTGTTCCAAACAAGCCAACGCTTTGATTGTAGTCCACTTGAAGCGAGCAGTTAATACCAGATATCGTATAACCATTACCATCAAAAACAGCATTCTTGAAGGAATAATTATTAATACCAATAGGCTCCCAAGCCTTTGAACTTAAATCAATATCATTTTGAAGAGAGAAATATGTAACACTAGTTTCGCTGTAAGAGCCAGCATTATATCTATCTGCAATAAGCGACAAATCTTCCGCAGTGTAAATTAGATATGGTGAACTGAGAGTGCCTTCCCCTTGCCAAGTGCCACTTACCGTGTTGTCCCAATCATCATTTGCATCCTCGTTATTGAAGTATAAATAAGGAAGCCCATCGTTGACAGTTTCACCGAGCATCCAATATCCGCTTGTGCCATTAAAGAAAGAAAGGTTCATACCATAGATGCCAGTAGCTTTATTTGGTGTTGTCGACAAAAATTCATAGGAAGTTGCCTTGCCTTCAAGGTGTGGCACACTTATCATGTTTCTAAGGTCATTGTAAGCTGAGGAATTATAGAAAATTTGATATGGTGCATCATAGTCGTAATAGACATCATTTTGACTTACGCCAGTAGCAGTGTAGCTAGAAATTGTTGTTCCCATAATCTCTCTAAAATGTAACCTACTGCCAATACTTGTAATTCTTGATGAACCATCCAAGGAAACAAGGTCGCCAATATTGAAGGCATAACTTATCAAACTGTCATTTGTAAAGACATTGACAGGCTTATCAGCAAAACCGACAAGTCCAGCTACATATACTGACCTATTGGAAGCACTTGAATACCCTGTTACACTGAAATCTCCTGCGTTATAAATATACTTAAATTTAAAGTAGTTGACAAGAGAAGAGCCAGACCTTATGCTATCCGCACTACCGAGTATTCCGCCCGCCCTAACATCAACATTGTTTGTGCTTGCGTTAAGTATAATATCCCCGTTGTTATATGAATTTGTGATGTTTAAATATTTACTTGTCGTCACGCTCTCTTTACCTACAAGTCCGCCGACACTTATAGAGGAAGTTAAAGAGTTTTGACTGTTTGAAATTGTGCCCTTGTTAAATGAAGTGATGATATCGACATCACCATCGGTTGCCCCCACAAGACCACCAACAACAGAAACGCCAGAAACTGAGGCATAGTTTGAGGAATTCTCAATGGTCGCAGGGCTTGATGTATCATAGTCATTAATGCCTGCATCATAGGCATAGCCAACAAGGCCACCAACATACGACACTGCATTGAACGCACTTGAAGATATACTTCCTTTTACGCTTACTCCTTGGATTGTTCCACCATGAAGCTCGCCCGCAATTCCACCGACATATTGAGAAGAGGATAAGGTGCCCGTGTATGTTATATTAACAGAAACAAGATTGATATCTCTCACTGTTCCCTCTACCCTTGAAAAAAGTCCAAAAGTGGTGTAAGAGGTATTATTCCTGAGGTTGTAGATTGTGTTATTATTGCCATCAAAAGTTCCCATAAAGTATGTAGTTGTTCCACCCATAGGTGTCCAAGCATGGCCTCCTAGGTCAATATCGCATTCAAGATATATAGTCTTATTCGCATAGGTACTTCCATTAGTCACCTGTCTAGCAAAATAGGAAAAGCCCTTAGCTGTGTATATTCTTATGATGGTAGCTGACGAAAGTGCCACTTCGCCACCCGAACTATTAAAGCCTAAGATATCAACATCATCAGTATTGACACTTGTGGCATATGTGCCATCCCAAACGCTGGCATCCACACTGACTGCCTGTGATATATTAGCTGTTCCAAGTGTTAGAGCAAACGCTCCAATTGAACCGCCAAAGATTAATAGTAGCGATATTAAAAAACTTTTTACTTTCATATCAACCTCTCTATTTTATTTACACTTTTATTATACATAAAAACAAACTGAAAAGGCAAATAAAATACCAAATTATTGCTACGATATATATTTTATATATAATAGCAACTTTTATTTGTCTTACGCCAAATTTTTACCATTAAAGATTTAGAAATAAAATAAACATGAAATAAAAAGCAAAATTTTTATTTGATACAAAATTAATTTTTTGAAAAAATTAAATAAAAAAATAAAAAAATCATAAAAAATCGTGTTTTTTAATAATTTTTTTGAATTTTAGGCGTATTTTTTTGTGTTTTTTCTAAATTAAAAATATTTTTATTGATAATCAAACAATATTGATGTCCCATGTTTTGATTTATTTGTAGCTTTAATAAAGCCAAGGAAATGCATATTTTTATAGGAATTTATTTATTATTTTTAGGTAATTATTTCTTAGATTTTATTTAACTTTAAATATTTTTATTTATAATAAATAAAATAATAAAAAAGGATGCAATAATTGCATCCTATAAAAGCTAAACTATTAATGAAATTCTCTCTAAAACTTTATCTTTACCTAAAATGCTCATTATTTCATATAAGTCAGGAGAGTCCTTATGTCCAGTCACTGCCACGCGCAAAAATTCACATACCTTTGCAACATTCCCCTTAAACTTGTCAGGGTTAAGTTTGTATTCTTTATTGTCGGTTGCATAACCTAAACTTCCTGCCATTTCTTTAATACTATTGAACCAACTGTCTTTATCGCTTAGGTCAATGTATTTTTTATAACTTCTTAACACCTCTTCAAACTTCTTTCTTTCAGTTTCGTCAATCTGATATGCCTTTGGCGCGCTAAACATATAATCGAAATAATCAAGCACCATACTCCATTTATAGATATCTTTTCTCGGCTTTGCTTTTTCTCTGTCAATATTTAACACTTTCACAACATAGTCTTTGTCCTTTTCAAGGTAGGAAACATTTTCCATAGAAAATTCCTTTGCCCACGCAAGAAGTTTCTCATAACAAGTTTCAGCAGAATACCTCGAAATCATATCTTTGGAAATATCATTTAATTTTACGATATCAAATACAGGACGATTTGCTGTTATATTAAAGCCATCAAATGGAAACTCATCAACATCAAGAAGTGGATTGTTTTTACGCCAAATCTCAAAATTTGAATTAGCAAGATTGGTGAGATACTCAATAAGCGCCTTTGGCTCGTACCCCTCTTTCGCAAAGAAACGCATGTCAGCCTCGGCGTCTATACGCTTTGAAATTTTGGTTTTTCCACCATTTTCACGAATTTTATTGATAAGCGGTGTGTGAATGTATTTAGGAAGTGGAAAATTAAGAGCGTTATGAATTTCAATGTGGAGAGGGTATGAAGGAATCCACTCTTCCCCTCGCACTACGGTTGTTGTGCCCATCAAATGGTCATCAACCGCATGCGCAAAAGCATAGGTAGGCATAAAATCACTCTTTAAAAGCACAGCATCTTCACCGTTTTCCTGAATTTCAAGTTCGCCTTTTAAAACATCATGCACTTTAATTTTGTTTTGTCCATTTCCAACTGATTTAAGCTTAATTGCAAATGGCTTTCCTGCCTTTAAATATTCCTCTATTTGCTCAATAGTCAGATTTCGGCAGACATCTTTATCTTCTGTGATACCAAGCGCAAACATCTTTTCGCGCTTTTCTTTGACATCATTTAACCCCTCAGTCTTTCGGCAGAAGCAAGGAAAAGCTTTCCCCTCAGCCACCAATTTTTTAGCATAAGCTTTATATATTTCCTCACGCTCGCTTTGAAAATATGGTCCGTAATTTCCTACAACTTTGATGCCTTTTTCTTCGTATTCATCTGGTAAATAACCATAGCGCTTTAATGTTTCTAAGATTATTGTGCTGGCTCCAATTAGCTCTCGCTTCTTATCAGTATCTTCAATTCTGAGATAGAAAACACCGTCCGACCTTTTCGCAATATTTCTGTCGATTATACATTGGAAAAATCCACCAATATGCATAAAGCCAGTTGGACTTGGCGCAAAACGCGTCACTTCCGCACCTTTTTTTAATTTTCTTGCAGGATATTTTTTTTCTATTTCCTCCACTGTCAATTTGTTGTTTGGAAATAAAAGTTCTGCTAATTTTTTATTGTCCATATTTTCTCCTTTTTTCGTCTTTTAAGCTCTCACAGCGTCATCAAGATAGCTAAGAAAGCTTGGAAGTGATATATTCACAAAATTTTCCACCCTTTCAAGGCATATTTCAGCACGGTCATTGTGAGCTAAGTAATCTTCCATATCATTTTTATAGTCCACACAAAGCGAGCGTACATCCAAAGTTTCTAACGCTTCTACATAGACATCAATTTCTGTTAAAAATTTATTCATCATCACTTTAAGTGCGTCAAGCTCTTCCGCAGAAAGCTCTTTCAATGGATTTAATTGCATGATTGATGAATATTCATCCATCAAATCTTGAAGCTTGTCTAAAACATTTTCAATTCTAATTTTGGTGTCAGTATCAGTTGTTTCTTTGAAATTAAATGTTCCAATATCTAAGATATATAGTTCATTATAAGCACGCAAAATCTTGTTTAAAATATAGTTCTTCGTAAGTCTGACATGTTCAACACTGTCTAGTATTCCTGTCGCCTCTACGGAGTTCGATAAATTTAAAGACATCTGCACACTTTTGTCTACAAAGTCAACATATTCGCGTTTAAAGGTGCGAAGTCTGGACATTTTTTCTTCTTCGCTTGCGGTGCTAGCGTAATTTTTATAATAAACATCCAGCCTATTACGCGCACCTACAAAATTTTGAACACTCTCGGTAAAATCATCAATGCTATCTTTTAAAGCTTTAAGCGTTCCTCTGGTGGCACTGTTGACTTCATCATCAATAAGATTGGTGACAACTTGAATATTTTCATCAACATAGCTCATAGCAAAAGAGAACACGCTATTGTAGTAATCCTTTAATTCGATATAATTTTCGTCTTGACTTCTGATATAACCATCCACTATGTCGCCATAAGAAATTTGATAATATTCTCTTGTGTTACGATAAGTGTTCTCATCTCCTTTATTTAGCACACTGTCATACGCCACAAGAGTTTCTACCATTGCATCATAGGACGCTTTGACATCTTCAACCTTTGTATTCGAACCGCATCCAGCAAGTGTTGCTACGCAGGCAACCGAAATTACAAGAAGTGATAGTATAGATATAATTTTTTTCTTCATCTCTCCTCCTTATAGCGTTCCTGTGATAAATGGCAAATAATAGGAACTATTTGTGCCGTTCTTCATAATATCTTCAATTTGTGCCTGCCAAACATCATCATAGAGATAGCCATAGACAAGTTCAGTTGTAAGGTAATTAGTCGTCATCATATATACATTTCTTGTCACAGCAAGTTTACCTTGCATATCTAAGTTCTCGTATGAAGAAAGATGTTCGCTGATCGCTCCAAGAACCTCGCTAGTATAATCGTTGTTGACAATTTGAGAATTGCCACAAGCAGTGTAAACATTGCCAAGGCTGGCAAACGCACGATTGTTTGCTTCAATAAACTCAAACATCATCACTCTGACATCGTCCCAAGTACGCGCTTCCCATGAATTATTATTGCCCGCCGTATGAGAATTGATGTAGCTTACCATGTCATCCATGCTGTTGCTTGCAGAGTTAAGTCCGTTTATTATGTCGCTCTTATTTGATTTGTAAGTGCTGTTATAACTTGTGAAAGCAATATGCGCTTTATAAAAATCTCCAAGCTTATCGTACACAGCAATTAAGGTTTTGCTTATTGTTATTTCATCGGCTTGCTCATTAGCTCTACTGCTCATATAATCAAGGTAATCTTCTATCGTTTCTTTGTCAGAATTTTCAGAAAGATAACCTTCATCCACAACACTGATTACTTTATTTGCAACCGCATCAGTGTCACGCTCTTTGAATAATGTAACAAACACAACAGTAAGAACGGCAGCGACAATAAGTATTATAACAGTAAAAATAATTCCCTTTTTCATCTATTCTCCCTCCTGCGAATTTACCGTCTGTTCTGCATTTGCGTAAGTCGTTATCTCTTTAATCCATTTAAGTTTTATCTCTCCTGGGGCTCCACTTCTATGTTTTGCAACTAGAAGATATACCGTTCCAGGCTCATCTTTCGAAATTATATCATTGTAATTTTCTGGATTGTAAAGGAACATAACAATGTCCGCATCCTGTTCAATAGAGCCAGATTCTCTTAGGTCTGATAGAATTGGTTTGTGATCCTCGCGCTGTTCAACAAGTCGCGATAATTGCGACAAAAGTATGATTGGAACATCAAGTTCTTTCGCCGCCACCTTCAACATCCTTGTAATTTCGCTGACTTCTTGCGTTCTGTTTTCTCTACTTGATTTACCAGATGACATAAGTTGCAAGTAGTCTATGACAATAAGGTCAAGCCCCTCGGTCATTTTTAGTTTTCTACACTTAGATATGACATCAAGAGGAGTAGTTATGGAAGAGTCATCAATATATAACGGACTTTGCGCCAACTTTTTCTCTGCCGTCCAAATCCTTTTCCATTCTTCTTGGTCCATTGAGCCACGAAGCACATGACTTAAATTTACTTTGGCAAGAGAGGCAAGAGAGCGTTGCATAAGTTGCTCTTTGCTCATTTCAAGCGCAAACACCGCCACCTTTTTTCCTTCTTCAACAGCCACATGCGTGGCAATGTTCATAGCAAACGAAGTTTTACCAACACCAGGGCGTGCAGCTAAGATTATTAATGCACTTTTTTGCAGTCCGTTTGTGAGTTTATCAAAGTCTCTAAATCCTGTTGGAAGCCCTCGCATTTTTCCCTGATTTTCCGCCAAAAAACTTAGCTCTTTTAAAACATTTGTCAGCGTTCCGCCCGGTTTTCCGACAAGTTCAAGGTCGCTGTATTTTTCCTTTTGTGAAAGGTCAAAAATTATCTTTTCCGCGCTCTGCATTGCCTCTTTTTCATCGGCAGTATTGAAGGAATTTTCAACAATCTTTTGTCCGCCTTTGATGAGATTTCTTCTTATCGCATTGGACGAAACTATATCACAATAATGCTTGAAGTTGGCTGCTGATGGCACAACATTTGTCAAAAATGTGATGTAGTCAATCCCTCCAACTGTTTCAAGTTTTTTCTCCACTTCAAGTTCGTTTGTAAGCGTGACAAAATCAACAGGTATAGATTTAGAGAATATGGTTTGCATCGCCTGAAAGATATTTCTGTGCGACTCTGAATAAAAGTCATCAGCACTGAGCGATGATAAAATGTCAGTCTGTGCCTCTTGGTCAAGTAAAACACAGCCTAAAACTGCCTGCTCGCTCTCTAAACTGTTTGGTAAAATTTTGTAATCTGCCATTTTTTCTATTCCTCTGCAAATGGGTCCTTTTTGCCACTTTCTTTAAGCTTCTTTTCTCTTTTTTTATCTATCACCGAACAAATATAGAGATATAGAAAAAAGAGAACGAACAAGATGACAACTGTGACAATGATATTAACCGCCTCAGAAACACCAAAGCTCATCATCACCACAGATAGCACCAAGACAGGAATAAAAACAATCAGGCAAAAAATGCCTAACTTTTTTAATCTGTCCTTTAAAACCATCCTCTCTGAAACTTTCATAGTTACCCTTCAAGGAAAGTATAGCAACAAAAACATATTTTGTCAAGGAAAGTAGCATTTCCATCTTCATTTTTTTAATCCTACTTTTATATTTAATTAAATTTTATCAAAACAAAAAAAGCGACAATGTCGCTTTTAAAATATATTTATTAGATTTCGTTTGGTCACTTAATCTCTCAAAGCCAAGCATACACACTCAAAATCAAGAATCACATTCAGGAAAGAGGATTGGGAAGAGAAACCAAACTTTTAGCGGTTAGAAAAACTTGTTTTTCGTGTCCGCGTTTTAAAAGTTTGGTGTCTGTCCCAGCGCCTTATATTTCTCCTCTAAGCATCTTCCCTCTTTCACGAAGACGCATATTGTGGTCCAAAATAATCTTTCTAATTCTAATAGACTTTGGGGTGACTTCCAAATACTCATCGTCGCCTAAAAATTCGATACAATCCTCCAAGCTCATAATGCGTGGTGGAGTTAGTCTGAGCGCGTCATCACTGCCAGAGGCACGCATATTTGAAAGATGTTTGCGCTTACATACATTGACAACGATATCGCCTCCCTTAGGATTTGAACCAACAACCATACCAGCGTATACAGGTGTGCCAGGTCCAATAAAGAGTTCTCCACGCTCCTGTGCGTTGAATAATCCATAGACGATTGCCTCGCCCTCTTCATGAGCGACAAGTGAACCATAGTCACGGCGATTAATTTCGCCTTTGTATGGTTCGTAGTCATAGAAGATGGAGTTTATGATACCTTCACCACGCGTATCTGTCAAAAACTCTGACTTAAATCCAAAAAGTCCGCGTGATGGGATTAAAAACTCCATTTTCATACGAGAGCCATGTGGCGTCATACCTTGAAGTTCTCCCTTTCTAACACCCATCTTGTTCATAACCGTTCCGACACAGTCCTCAGGTACATCAAGATAGAGTCTGTCGATAGGTTCACACTTAACACCATCAATCTCTTTAATTAAAACTTTCGGCTGAGAAACTTGAAATTCATAACCATCCCTACGCATATTCTCAATGAGAATGGAAAGGTGCATCTCTCCGCGTCCACAAACTTTAAATTTTTCAGCCGTATCACCATCTTCAACTTTAAGCGACAAATCCTTAACTGCTTCCTTATAAAGTCTATCACGAAGATGACGCGAGGTGACATACTTTCCTTCCTTTCCAGCGAATGGACTATCGTTCACCATAAAAGTCATTTCTACCGATGGCTCTGCAATCTTCACAAATTCAATTGGACTAACTTCATTTTCATCACAGATAGTGTCGCCAATTGTGACATCTCCAAGTCCTGCCACACAGACAATCTCTCCAAAGGATGCCTTTTCAACATTGATGCGTTTAAGTCCTTCATAGACAAAAAGGCTGACAATTTTTGCTTTTAAGCGCTTTGTTTCATCATGCCAGTTGCAGACAACAACATTTTGCCCTACTCTTATCTCACCGTTTTCCACTTTCCCTACTGCAAGCTTTCCAACATAGTCATTCTGTTCACAAGAAGATACAAGCATTTTAAGCGGAGCATTTTCCTCTCCTGTTGGAGCAGGAATATAATCGACAATAGTTTCAAATAGTGGCTTTAAATCGGTACCTAATGTGTTTTTGTCAGTTGAGGCAATACCTTGACGCGCAGAAGCAAAAACAAAAGGTGAATTTAATTGTTCATCGTTTGCGTCTAATTCCAAAAACAATTCCAAAACTTCGTCAATTACTTCGCTGATGCGTGCGTCAGGTCTATCTATCTTATTAATTACAACAATAACTCTAAGATTAAGCGCAAGCGCCTTTTCAAGCACAAAACGAGTTTGTGGCATCGGACCTTCAAAAGCATCGACAACAAGTAGTACTCCATCTACCATTTTAAGCACACGCTCCACTTCGCCACCGAAATCGGCGTGTCCTGGTGTATCTACTACATTAATTTTAACGCCATTGTAAAAGCAAGAGGTATTCTTTGAAAGAATGGTAATACCTCTCTCTCTTTCAAGCGCATTGCTGTCCATAACACGGTCGGCAACAACCTGATTTTCTCTAAATACATTTCCTTGTTTTAACATTTCGTTAACAAGTGAAGTTTTGCCATGGTCAACATGCGCAATAATTGCCACATTTCTTATGTTCTTATTTTCCATATTTTCCTCTCATATCTTAATTAAATAACTTATTGATTATATCACATTTTCAGCGATTTTACAAGAACTAAGTAAAAAAATATGGAAAAATTGTGGAAAAGTGGAAATAAAAGTGGCTAATTCCTAGTGTTTTAGCTATTTTTAGCGAATAAATTTCAGTTTTTATCTAGTTCTACAACTTTGGTTTTTTGCGTCTTGTGGATATCTTGTGCCAAATTAATACACCAATTAAAATAGCTATAACTAGAACAATTACAGTTAAATACCACATCGCTCTATTTATTTCAAGATAATATATGGTTATCGGTTTTTCCTCTGCTAATTCCTCATAGGTGCGTTCGAAAGTATTGTAGTACAGCCCTCCACTTTCTGACATATTTTCACTTCGCGCTAGCTTTGAGGTTGATACAAGCTCATATACAAAGGTGGAATAGTCATAGAGAGATACTATCGTGCTGACATCCTTATTAAAAGTCGTTCCCCACATAACGACTGTATTTTTCATAAGGCTAATTAACGAATCGGCTGATGCCTTTGAAAATGGAAAGGAAATGTTGTAGGTCGATTTTCTAATAAACACGCCCGACTTTTTAGGCGTAATAGGTTCATCTTCCACTTCAAAATATTCATTAAAAGCGGTTATATTATCAAATTTAATTATAAAGCCAACTGCATCATAGGTAGAATAGTAATTCGGCTTTGATACGCTTATACCTTCTATTCCCTCGGCTTTTTCCTCATAACTGTCAGAGAGAAGTGAAACGGTGTTTTTTAAATAATACTTAAAGCCTTCATAGGAGATACTGTCTACATTTTCAAAGGCATAGGAATTAACAGGGAAAAGATAGGCAAAGGAGACTGAGTTGCCGTTTGTAATTTTCAATAACTTAAAAGAGTTCTCATAGCTTTCCGCTTTGGTTAGATTACTAAATGAAAGAGAAAAGACAAAGGCAAAAAATAAAAGAAGAATTTTTTTCATAGATAAATTCTATTCAAAAATTCTTCTTTATATTCTTTATGCTACTTAGCCACCTGTTACACCCGTATTGCAAATATAGTCATTTCTTGTTGCTCCTGTAATATTATTTACAACCGTGCAATCAGTGACAGGCGTGTTACCACTTACAGTACCTCTTGCATAGACTGCAAAGCCTGCAATGTAAACAGTATGCGAATTTCCGCTAACTCCATTTGCCGTAACTTTACTATTGTTTCCTATGGTGTTGTTTTGGAAAGTGCCAGTTGTGGTCACTGCAATACCAGCCACCTGATGTCGACCTCCGCCTGTGTTTTCAAGGTCAAGAGTGATGTTGCCAGAAAGCGTGCTATTTTCAATTATTCCTAAGCTTGTATAAGAAATTCCACCTACAAATATGTTTTGCACGCCCGTAGTGTTTCTATCAGAAATTTCAATATCGCCAGTGACAGAACCGCGTAAAATTCTGCCGTTATTGAAAGCGACTAGTCCTGCATACACCGCAACCGTCTGCGCCTCTGTGACATTCTGCACTGCAACAGTTGAGGTCATACCACTTATAGCAACATCTGAGATGATGGCAGACGCTGAGTTCTCGATAGCAAGTCCTGCAAAGAGCGTGTTATCACGAAGCACTGAACTGGAAGAATAAGTCGCATTAATTACCAAATTGCTAATATTTCCACTTACCCTTTCAAAAAGAGCTAAGCCTTTTCTAAAACTTATACCATTATCACCAGTGTTTAGGCTTGTTATCTGACCTACGCTTGCCGTCTGTGAGGAAGTCAAGTTGTTAGTGCTAAGTGCATTTGAAGTGTATGAAATTGTATGTGTTCCGCCATCAAGGTTACCTGCAAACTCACCGCTAAAAAGTATTCCGTCAAAGGTCAAGTTTAGGATGTCAGCGTCCAAGCGGAAACTGTAACGCGTGCTGTCATCTGTCACTTCTTCGCTGTCACTTATGTAGCTATTGAGATAGGAAAGCTTGCTCATTCTTGATTTTATATTTGTAAACTGTTGATTATTTGTTATGATGTATGGATTTTCTGCTGTACCCGCACCAGAATTAAATAGGTTAAAGTTTACCGAGCCTGCATAGGTCATTCGCTGAGATTGAAGTCCCTCTTTACCATATTTAATGGTGAGTGAGAACCTGACATCACCGATGATTGTCGGAGTGAACTCTTTGACAATGCTTCCATCAGCATAAGCTATCTCATAACGCCTATTCTCTTCAACAACCCTGCCACTACTCATATACATGTAGGTCACATCAAGGATGAAGAGGGTATTTTCATCTTCGACTTGTGTAGGCGAACTCCAACTGAAAGTTTGCGTGTCAGAATTCCAAATAATCACATAATCCGCTATCGGACGATTTAAAACCAAGTTAAATTCATCTGACGAAAGAAGGTTGTTGTGTGACTCATCAACACTGACCGCTGTGATTATCACATCCAATGTGTTAGGCACAACAAGCACTTCGCTGTAACCATCAAATGCGCTTGGAAGAGCGCTGTTGATGCTGTCATAATCATTTTGACTTGAAAGTATCAATACCCTGCTATTTTCTTTTGTCAAGTTAAAGTCAATTTCGCCGTCAATCTTTAAGTTTACTGTGTATGTTGAACTATTTTTATTGAAGTAGTTGCTAAAATCTAGCACTTCGCCTGATATTACTTCGTCGCCTATATCTATCATTATGCTTTCAACTATATAGTCACCATTTTCATCAACCGCCTCTTCAACCGAAGCAAGTTTATATACTTCAAGAGCTACTTTTCTTGATTTAAGAGTGTTTGCTCTGTCTAAAACAACATAGACATTGAGAGTATTTAAGCCAGCGTCAATTTCCCCTCCATTTTCCACAAAGGTGTAGTGAATATTGTCAGTGGTTGAAATATCTCCGTCAATAACATTGCCCTCTTCATCTGTCACAATGAATGTCACATCGCTTTCAGTTTCATATTGCCAAGTTAAATGTCCATCTAAAACTTGAAGAGAGGACACGCTATCAGCTAAGCTTAACCCTTCAATAACATAACCATTTGAACGAAGGATGTATGGCATTACATCTTCTGTCGGCTCTAATGAAGTGTATGTAATATTGTCGCCATAAGCATACTTGCCGTCAACAAGAGTGATATAGTTTCTGCCGATAGGTTCATTTTCTACCACATTTAAAAGGAGTGCTTGAAGTGTCACTTTAACATATTCTGCTCTTCCATTTATGAGTTCTGGGAAGGCATCTTCAATGTATGATAGGTCAAAAGTTGTATCTGTGGTATATGCCACAATCTCAGTTCCGATATTCGATGTTGTTGTGCCAAGAGCTGTATTTGTTATCTCATAGAATTGGACACCAACTTCATATACAATCGCGCCGTTTCCAAGTCCTAACTCCGCACTATCAAAACTCATAGGCGCCCACGACAACATTCCATCTTCCACCGAAGCAGTTGGCACTGACGGAAGCATCTTTCCACCAGCATTAACCATGTTTGATTTTATTGCCGTCATCGTAAGAGATGTACCTTGATTTGCAATCATTAGGTTATAAACATTTAGTTCTATTCCATCGCGAACAGCCAAGTAACTTGCAGTTGAACCTAGTGTTGTAAAGGAAAATTCATCCGCAGAGAGCTCTGTAAGTTTATAGATATAGTCAGGGTCGTCAGCGGAAGCTGTGTAGTTTGTTGTGCCCGCTTCATAGATAGATTTGCTAATATTCGCGTCATAGCTTTGAGCAGTAAAGATGAAACTTGTATTTTGAGTATTCGCATTGTTATTTACTTCATACTTAATACTTCTATCGTCTGAATAGATATTTGTATATACATTTCTATTGTTATCTTGAAGAGCAAAAGCGTTTAATTCTGTCGTCACTGTTGGACTTGATAGTTTATATACATTTTCAACTATATAAACTTCGCTATCAATGTTGATTTGATTGCCAATAATGCTTCCGAGTGTGGCAAATTTGATGTATTCATATTCGCCGTCCGCAAGGTTATCCAAGCTAAAATACGAAACAGAATTTTCTTGTGGGTATACCGTAGCGGAAGCAGAATTTCTGCTTGATACCGCCTTGTATATGATAGTTGTTGGCAAGCTTCTAAATGCCGTCCATGAAAATTCACCGTTTGTAACTTTGAAATCCTCACAAGCACTATAAAGCGTCAAAGTGAACAGAGTAGATTTACTTGAAATTGAGTAGTTGTTACCTTGTGCAAACACTTCAAAGTAATATGCGCCTTTTGCAAAAACATCTGGGTATTGACTTAAAACAGCATTATAGCCTTTTGTTCCATTATCATCCACACTGATGTTAAGGTAGAGTTTTAGATAGTCATATTCTCCGTCATCATCTTCATCCACCTTTTCCACGCTAAATGAAGCACCATCATTTCCAGCAAGTTTAGCGTTCCACGAAGTACCGCCGTCAAGAGTGGAAATCTCAATGCCATATTTTTCACTCATCGCTTGGCTTTGCCCTGATATTTGCATAAAGTAAGTCGTTGCATCTTGCTTAGTGCCATCTTGCATGTAAATTTTCGAGCGATAGATTTTTATATAGTAAGCACTGACAATGTCCTTTTCGCCGTCCACCATAACATTGTCAAGCCCCGCCTCAACATGAACGGTTGGATTGACAAAGAAGTCTTGATTATCACCACTTGCTAAAACTTTCCATTCACTTGTTAAAGTTGAGGAGTTTCCAAGCAGGCAATATTCAATTTCGTAACTGCCCTCTTGAATAGCCTCAAAAACAAAGTCAAAGACATTTTTATAGTTTCCAATACCGCCTGTGCTATATTTAAGAATGTTAAAGAAGTTGACAATAAGTTCTCTATCGGTGTTGTTTGTAGTATTTGAAGCGAATGCTTCTGAATATGCATTAAGCCTGTCAATATCACTTGTACCTAGAAGGTCGCCAGTGAAGATATATCTAGCATCCATATCAGCAACACGCCTAAAATCAATTGTCGTTTTATCTTCGTCTACATAGGAGGTAAAGCGGAAACGAAGGCGAACATTACCATTTACTAAATCTCTGAGAGTGAAGGTAAAAGGATAGTAGAAGGTGTTTGTAACAAGCGCTGACACAACATCTTGCGTCACCTCGTTTCCTGCTCTTATACCGCTAAGTAGCTCATAGATGTCATGCGATTTATTTATATCATCTTCCGCCCAATCTATTCCAGAATTCCAATTGATAGACAATGTTCCTGCACTTAATGTCAATTCTGAGTTAAATTGATTTTTAACGACAACAGCAATATTATTTGCAGTATCAAGCACAAATCTTTCACTCGAAGATATCACAAACGGATCGCTAGAAACACAAGCAAGCGAAATGTTGTATTCATTTCCTGAGCATTTGAATAAGTCACCGTTAAAGGTGCGTTCAGTTGTGTCCGAAGTTTCATACCTATTAAATAGTTCAGTGTTGCCATTATCATAGAGGAAGATATAGAATTTTTCCATAAGTCCAAGATAATTTTCATCAATATTCCATTCGACATTACCGCTATCAATGATGACAGAGAGAGCCTCTGGAAGTTTTGTAAAATTAAGGTCAAGGTCACCAAACTTTGTGATATAAGGGCTGAAATATATCTCCTCATTTAGCGTTCCAACCTCGCTTATGTAGAACATATAAGTACCCTCACCACTCTTGTTTGGGAATGGAATTAACGAACTATCTTCGTAATCAAATACCGTATCAAGTTCCTCTAATATGCCGTAGACATCTATAAGAATTTCATCTCCTGAAAGGGTAGCATAGGAGTTTTCAAGTGCCACGCCATCCACATGAGTTGTACCGTCAATTTGAAGCATGACATTAAATCTAAGTGCTTCTGAGGTATTTTGTGGATTTGTGTATTCAATTATAATGTTAAAGCCTGTAAGAGGTATATCTGAGCGCTGTTTAAAGACGATGTAAGTGCGCATATAATCAGCGTCAAGCCCCTCTGTTATCTTTCTGACATCATAGACGCTATCAGCACTCAGCACTTTGAAGTTATATGCCTTAGCCTTAGAAACAACATAGTATATTTCGTCAGGTATAGCTTCTTGAACAACATATAAGTAAATGGTTGTATCAGAGGTCAAATCAAACTGTTCTTGAATTAATGACATATTTAAATTGTAGATATATTTTCCCGCATCCGCCATGAAATTATCATAAATTCCTTCGATATAAACGGCATCATCTATATTAAAAGTATCACTTAAACTTGCAAATACCTTAACAACCTCACTTTGAACGGTTATTGAAAGCTTGCTATTATCAACAGTATTCACAGAAACATCATCAGGAGTAACTGACTGCATGAACACCCTACTCCCTTGAATATACTGAGAATCTAGTTGCAGTAAAATTGTGTCATCATTATAAACAACTCCGTCTGTTGTTGCATCGCCAGCGATACTTACCCGCACGCGGAAGTTCATATCGCTTGTAATTAAATCCACTTTGGAGATATCAATCATCACACTATCTGAACTCGCTGTCACCTCAGTCCATGGAAGATAGGTTGTAAAGCCGTCCACGCTTACGATACTATATAGGTATTTTTGCATAGGAGTGGTGCTAAAATAAAGCTCACCGTTTGCTGTAATGTTCATATCACCGCTATCTAATCCATTGGCATCTGTTCCAAGAAGTGTTGTTTTTACAAGTCTTACTTGTGAATTATGGTAACTAGTTTCTGTTGATGAAGAAATTATCTCGATATTTATATCTCTGCCTGCGCTTACAAAAGATGATAAACTTTCATAGTTATTGCCAAATAATTCATGGAGGTAAATTTGCGTAGTTGCTGTTTCAACCTCAGCTCCTATGTATGTCTTTTCCTCCTCGTTCAAGATATAAGCGCGAACAATATAGAGGTTGGCATTATCTACTGCATCCCAGGACAAGATTAAATTTGATAGGTTAGCATTATCTCTTGTTAAAGTTACATTTTCCACCCGAGCTAAGC
>ERZ1643251.2301-NODE-2301-length-19681-cov-10.935494_pt1 | contig 19681 bp, 24 predicted proteins | sample MGYA00579261_ERZ1643251 | MGnify/ENA primary metagenome ERZ1643251 (study PRJEB29033, sample SAMEA4952267) | chicken gut metagenome | biome: Broiler Chicken; feature: Gastrointestinal Tract; material: Caecum | place: Ireland | collected 2018 | study: Broiler... | reverse complement strand
TCAGTTGGTAGAGCAGAGGACTGAAAATCCTCGTGTCAGTGGTTCGATTCCACTTCAAGCCACCAAACAATATTTTTAGAAGTAGTTGCTTTAACTAGTAACTACTTTTTTCTTGCAAAAAAATATATATCATGATATAATACTAGCAACATGGCATATCGCCATTTATTATATAATAAATTTCATCACGAACCGTATTGGAAAAATCAACAAGGAGGCATCTCTATGAGTGAGAAATTTAAAAATGGTTGGCGGAAAGTAAAAGATGGAATCATTATTGGAATAGCTTTTCTTCCTATTGAACTTATAGGTGTTGCTGTAGCGACATTAGCCCTTATTGTTTCTGCAGTTATAGCAGGAGCATTTGTAAGCATATGTTGGAATATAGCAATGCCTGCAATGTTTGGCTTCTCAAAAACAACAATATTCCAGGCTTTTGTACTTACCTTTACAATTGGCAATCTTAGAGCCAATCACTATGGCAGTGCAAAAAAGGAATATAAAAAGCTTAAAGAAAAAATCTTCGAAAAATGCCAAAAAGAAAAAATGGCGAAGGTTGTTTCTATACTTCTTATTATATTATTTGAAGTAATTGCAATTCTTATTGCAGTTTTTACTACAATGTATTCTTGGAATAATATTCTTCCAAAGCTGTTAAATGTCGAACTGGTTCAGATTAACTTTTTGCAAGCTATTGGATTTGGATATTTGTTCAATTTACTTTTTGGTCATTCTAATGATGATTCCAAAGAGAACAATAAGAAAAGTGACAGTAAAAACAAGCAACCTTTGATTAAAGATGAATTTGTATCTAAAGAATTGATAAATATGAAAGATTACATCAATGATTAAATGCTAACCAGTGTGGTGTGAGTTTGTCTAAAATTCACACCGCATTTTTTGCTCAGTATAAATATCTACATGAATTTGAATAAGAAAAAATAAAAAGTATAAAAATAATAAAAACAAAAGGAGGAGCAATATGTGTACAGCGGTAACTTATAAAACAAAAGATTTTTATTTTGGTCGAACATTAGACTATGAATTTTCATATGGAGATGAAGTAGTAATAACTCCACGAAACTATCCATTTCATTTTAGAGAAAAAGGAGATTTAAATGAACATTATGCAATTATTGGAATGGCATATGTAATAGAAGATTATCCTTTATATTATGATGCTATGAACGAAAAAGGATTAGCAATTGCAAGACTAAATTTTGTCGGAAATGCATATTATAACGAAAAAATAGACGGAAAAGATAATATAGCGCAATTTGAACTAATTCCATGGCTATTGTGTCAATGTTCTACAGTAAAAGAAGTCAAAAAACTAATTACACAATTAAATATGGTAAAAGAACAATTTAATGAAAATTTACCTGTAGCACAGTTGCATTGGCTAATTTCAGATAGTAAAGAAACAATAACATTAGAAATAGCAAAAGAAGGAATTAAAATATATGAAAATCCTATAGGAGTTTTAACAAATAATCCACCTTTTGATATGCAAATGTTTGAATTAAATAAATATATGCAATTATCAAACAAACCTCCTAAAAATAATTTAGCAAAAGAATTAAATTTAAAACAATATAGTCGAGGTATGGGAGCAATTGGACTTCCAGGAGATTTGACATCACAATCTAGGTTTGTAAGAGTAGCATTTACAAAAATGAACTCTATTTCTGGAGAGGGAGAAAAAGAGAGTGTTAGTCAATTTTTCCATATTCTTAATTCAGTTGATCAACAAAGAGGTTGTTGTGAATTAGAAGATGGAAAATATGAAATAACAATTTATACTTCTTGTTGTAATACTAATAAAGGAATTTATTATTATACAACATATGATAACCACCAAATTACTGCAATAGATATGTATAAAGAAAATTTAGATGGAAATAAAATTATAAAATATCCATTAATAAAAGATGAACAAATAAAAATGCAAAACTAACAATATTGAATATCAAAAAAGTGTGTTTTGAAATTAAAAACACACTTTTAATATTTATAAAAAACATATTCGGGATTATATGTATAAGTATAACTTCCATCATAAATTGAAACATCACTTTCGCCAAGTGGTATATCAATATATACTGGACAGCGGAATTTTTCTCCTTGATTATTTTCAATATAAATTGTAAAACTTATTTTTGCTTTAATATTATTTAAAAGTACATTACAAGACTTTAATAGAGAACCATCATATGCAATTGAATTAGAATTATCAATTGTATAATTATTAACTATATTTGAATTTACATAACATAAAGTAATAGGGTTTGCACAATTGTTATATAATGTTGGAGAAGAATAATCAATTTCATCACTAGAAGTAACAGAAAAATCAAGTGTTGAATCAATTTTATTTTCTTCAAGAAAATCAGGTGTTGCAAAAGATGTTAAGCTCTTATAATATAAATTTGGAATTCCATTTGTTGGAGTTTCGTTAAAAACGATGTCTTTTATTGAAACAGACTTTAAAGTATTCTCTAAATTAAATTCTGTTGCAGAGTTATTTATAAAAACAGCTATGTCTGTATATTGTGTTAAATTATTTATAGTAGTGGTATTATTTGAATTTATATTAGAATCTGCTGAACAACTACTAAAAAGAACAATTTTATCTATACTAAAAGTATTACTGACTTTTGAAACATCATTTTCTAAAGCAAGTTTATTCATAAAATTAGAATATACAATATTAACTAAAACAACTAGTAAAACTAAAGATATAAACAAAGTAGTATAGAAAATAATCTTTTTTATATCAAATTTCATGTCAACCTCCTAAACAATAATATAATATAAAATATTAATTAAGGCAAGCAAATATTAAAAAATTCCAAAAATTTAAATTGACAAAAAGCGACTAAAATATTACAATAAAATTAGGTGATAGGAGATGAAAACAAAGGATAAAGTTATACTTGGAATTGTAATATTAATTTTATTAATCTTAATATTTTCATACTATAATATTTATACAAATCAAGCTGTCTCATATGCAACAGATGTGCAAGAACAACAAGAAGATGTTGTTATTTCAAATGCCCAAAAAGTTGATGTAGAATCACTAATTGAAAATAAACAAAAACAGAATGTAGAACAAATAATAACGGAAGAGTTAGAACTTGAATATACAACAGTATATAAAAATAATAAAGACCTACCAAAGGGTACAATGCAAGTAGTACAAGAAGGAAGAACAGGATTACAACAAGTTACCAAGAAACGTACAATAGATGAAAATCAACAAATTCATGAGGAAGAAATAAGTTCTATTGTTATAAAATCTGCTGTTAATAAAATCGTAGAAATAGGGACATCAAATAGTAAAGCAACATACAAAATTTCTAAAGGAACAGATGTATATGTTACTTCAGATAGAGCCAATATAATGAGTGAGGATAATTTGCAAAGTAATAAAATCACTACTATAGCTAAGAACACTCAGATGAAAGTATTGGAAGTAAAAAATGATTGGTATAAAATTTCTTCACAAGGAACTACAGGATGGATAAAATCTGAGAATGTAACAGCTATAAATCCAAATCCTACATATTCAACTGAAAATAATCAAATAACAAAATTAAGTTTTGATATGGCATTAAATACTCCAAGCGGATTAAGTTTAGAACAATTTAAAAAAGTTCTAACAGATTCAAAGGATGTAAATAACATATTTAGTGACAATGCAGAATATTTTTATTACATAGAAAAACAATATAACATTAATGGAATATTTGTGGCATCAATAGGAATACATGAGAGTGCATGGGGAACATCAAGAATAGCAAGAAATAAAAAGAATTTATTTGGATATGGTGCATATGATTCTAGTCCATATAGTAGCTCAAGTACTTTTTCATCTTATTCTGAAGGAATAGATTTAATAGCTCGTGTACTAGTTAAATATTATTTAAATCCAAAAGGTACAAGCATTTATGGTGGAGAAACAGCAAATGGAAAATATTATAACGGAAATACTTTGACAGCTGTAAACCAAAAATATGCAACAGATAAAGGTTGGGCAAATAAGGTATATAGCTATATGGAATATCTATATTCTAAAATAAATTAAAAAAATAGCAAGATTTTCCTTGCTATTTTTTTAATTCTAGTGTATGATATATAAGTAAAATATTATGAACTAATTGGAAGGGAGAAGCGAACATGAGAAAGATAGCAACTACAGTAATAATATTCCTAATGATTGTTTTATTATTAGGTTCAAATCTAGTTTATGCAACAGAAAATGTCATAGATCAAGAAACAGAGAGTCAACTAATAGAAATAAAAGATAATGCAGCTAAATCTCTTGAAGATTATAAACAAAAATATGGTTCAGATGCATATGGGTTAACGGCATACATTTTAAATATAATAAGAATTTACAGTATTCCACTTTGCTTTTTAGGAATAGCAATAAGTGCAATATATCAATATGTCATAGGAATTAGAAAACTAGACACACAAGAAAAAGGGTTAGTAATGATGGTATCATTTATAACTATATTAGTAATATGCCAAATTTTACCGTTAGCATTTGCAATTGTTGTAAAATTTGGAAGGGGGTAACCAATGAAAGTTTTATTTGCAGTAAGTAATGATAAGATGTCTGAGTCAATAGTAAAACAATATCAAAAAGACTATAAACAAATAATTACATATAAAAATGTTTATTACTTTAATGCAATATTAAAAGAATTACAAAGAGATAAAACATATGATAGAATCGTAATAAGCGAAGACTTAGAACAATATGTAAATACAGATTATGAACAAATGGATAATTTCATATTTGGAAGATTAGACAATATAAGTGATGAGGCTTCTAACATGAATGGAGAAGATATTCCAATAATATTAATTTGTACAGGAAGAAGAAATAAGTCAGAACAAATTTTAGTAAAATTATTTGGTATAGGAATATATAATGCAATTATAGGAAATGACAGAAGTGTCAATGAAGTATGTAGGCTAATAAATAGACCACGTTCAAAAAAAGAAGCTAAAATCTATTATAGAATAGATTCAGAAGATGTAAATTATGAAAAAGATGATGAAAATGATGTAAGTGAATTAGAAATACAAAACATATTGGCTCATTATAAAAGACTTGGAAATGATGAAGAAAAAATGGTTGAAAGTTTCGACAGCATAGCAAGTCAATACAATGATACACAATTAAAGGTAATTAGTAAATGTCTTCCTTTAAATGTAAGAGCAGTACTAGAAGAAAAGTCACCAAAATATCAACAAGTAAATGCATATACAACAAAGGTTTCAGATCAAGTAAGAACTAATAAAAAACAAGCTAAAGGTGGACCAAGTGAAATTCTTCTAAAAAACAGCAATACTGTAAAATTGAGAGAACCAGTTGTAGTACCATCAGCAATAGATACAAGTAAAAAGAAGAAAGTATTAACAAAACCAGTACAACAATCTCAAGAAAATGTACAGAAAATGGTTCAACCAAAGAACGAAACTCCACAACTTGAAGATATAGAATTAGAGGAACTTCCAGAAATACCAGATATACCAGAATCAGAATATATGCCAGAAGTAGATATGAGTGAACTTGAAGGAAAAACTATAGAAAATGAACCAGTTGTTGAAACGGTTCAAGAACAACCTGTAAAAAGAGGAAGAGGAAGACCAAGAAAAAATGCTATACCACAACCAGAACCAGTGATAGAGCAACCAAAAAGAAAAAGAGGAAGACCAAAAAAAGTTCAAGAACCAATAGTAGAAGAAACCGCAATACCTGAAGAAAGCTTCTTACCAGGAGTTGAAGAAACAGTAGAAGAAAATGTGTTGCCAGGAATAGAAGAACCAGAAGAGGTAGAAGAAAATGTATTACCAGGTTTTGAAAATGAAAACACAATGCAAGAAGAAAATATATTGCCTGGATTAGATGATGGTTTTAACTCAGTACAAAATAATTACACTAGTGCATTAAACAATTTAAAAAGAGAAAATGAGCTTACTCATGATTATAATCAAAACGTAACAACACAACAAGATATGCAAGAATATGAGGAATTAGACATAGAGAGATTAATGGTTCCAAATCAAAAATTAGTAGCATTTGTTGGAACAAGCAAAAATGGAACATCATTCTTAGTAAACAATGTTGCCGAGCTTTTATCAATAAATGGATTAAACACAGCAATATTAGATTTAACAAAAAACAGAAATGCATATTATATATACACCAAAAATGAAGAAGAATTAAGAAATAAATCTAATTACATTATGGAAAACTTAAAAAATGGTAGAGCAGATGGAATATTAGAACATAGAAATTTAACAATATATACATCTCCTTCAGAAAATGGTGATGAATTACAAGCAGTTGAACCTATAGTAGAAACTTTAATAAAAAATCACAATATTATATTGATGGACTGTGATTTTGATACACCAATGAGATACTTCAAATATGCACAAGAAATATATTTAGTACAATCAATGGATATATTAACAATACAACCACTTACTGCATTCTTAAGAAAATTATTAGATAAAGGCATGTTTAATGAATCAAAAGCAAGAGTAGTATTAAATAAATTTTCAAGAACAAGAGAAATTACAGAAGACCTACTTGTAGGAGGAATATCAATATATAATGATGCTGGAATGACAGTTAGAAAAGAACTATTTAATAGAAGAACAGTTCAAAGAATAACAATACCATTTGAATTAAAAACTTATTTAAGATATTTAGATGGATTAGTTACATGTGATGTATCACTAAAAGGATATTCAAAAGAATTTTTACAAAGTTTAAAAAGGTTAGCTAATATGATATACCAGGACAATGAAAAAAATAAAAAATATGTACCACCATCTGTAAAAAATAATAGTACATTTTCACCTAGTATGAATAGCACATTAGAGCAAATGAAACGAAATTATTAGTATTGGAGGGAAAAAAATTGATATTTATAGTAATAGGACTAGTTATAGTAATAATAGCATTAATAATATATAACATGAGCATACATAAAAAAATACAACAATTCAATAATTTAACTAGACAAGCTAATAATTTAAAAGTTCTTCAAGATTTTTTAAGTGCAATAGGAGAAACATCATCAGTAGATGAAAAAATAAGAAAAATAAATGACATATTAATTGAAAAATATGAAATAAAATATTCCACAATAGTAGTTTTTGATGGTGCAGAATATCAAATAAAAGCATCTAATGTTGAACAAAAACATTGGGAAACATTAAAAAAACTTCAAGAAGTACCAATTTTCAAAGACAGTGTAGCCACAGCTACACCTAAATATGTTACAGTAAATAATGAAAATGAAAAATTACCATATCAAGAAATGGAATTTGGAAGAGCAAAATCAGCAATATTTTTCCCATTATATATAGACAATGTATATATTGGATATTGGATAATTGAAAGTGGAGTTCCACATGACTTTGACGATATAGATACAACAATATTTGAAGTTGTAAGAGAAAATATTGTATCTGTTTTAAAAACTGTAGTTCACCAAAAAACACTAGAATCAATTGTAAGAAAAGATTTATTTACTGGATTATACTCAGAGGAATATTTATATGGTGAAGGTAGAAAAACAATAGATAAATACACAACATCAGCTGTATGTATGTATAGAATAACAAATATAGAAGAAATAAATGAAAAATATTCTAGAAAACTTGGAAATCAAGTAATCATAAAAACAAGCGAATTCATAAAAAACAATATATCAAAAGAATATATATTTATTAGATACATGGGACCAAAATTTGTAATTGTCTTTTCAGGAGTTGATACAGACTCTGTAACAGGCTTTATTACAGAGGTAAAAGCAGAGTTAGAAAAAACAAAAATATCATTAGAAGAAAATACAGATTTCGAAGAAGTTGAACTTGAAGAAGTTGATAGAAAAAACAAAAAGAAAGCAAAACCAAAAGAAATACAAGAAGTAAGTCCAAAATTAAACTTTGTACTTACAACTTATTATAAAGGAACAGGAATGGAAGAAGTATTAAAGAAATTAGAGCAATATCTTGACAATGCAGATAAAAGCGAAAATGATATAACATGTATTTAAAATAAATATAGAATGGAGGTAAATATGGATTTTGATAAAACTATGAGTTTCAACTTTGAAAAAGAAAAAAATTCTCAAACAAAAGAAATTCTTAAAGAAGTATATGAAGCATTAGTTGAAAAAGGATATAATCCTATAAATCAAATAGTTGGATATATTTTATCTGGTGATCCAACATACATTACAAGTTATAAAGATGCAAGAAACAAAATTAGACAAATTGAAAGAGATGAATTATTAGAAAAAATGGTTAGAAATTTTATTGGTTTGGAGGACTAATATAAATATGCGTAAATTAGGAATAGACTATGGAGACGCAAGAACAGGAATTGCAATTACAGATTCACTAAATATAACTGTACAAGGGTTAGAAACTATTAAAAATAATGGCTCTGATAAAGTAATCTTAAAAAGATTAGACGAATTATTAGAACAATATGAAATAGACACTTTAGTTGTTGGAAAACCAATAAATATGAATGGAACAGAATCTGAAAGAACAATTAAAACAGAACAATTTATCCATAAACTAAAATGCAAATATAATAAAATTAAAATTGAAACAGTTGATGAAAGATTAACAACTGTAGCAGCCCAAAGAACAATGAATTTCTTAGATGTTAATAAGAATAAAAAGAAAAATATAGTAGATACTATATCTGCAGTATATATTTTAGAAACTTATATAAATAAAATTAAAAATTAGTTGAAAAAATGGAAAAAATATTATATTATGGTATAAATTAAAATTGAAAGGAGTAAATGATGGAAAACGAGGAATTAGATAATATAGTAACTCTAAATGATGAAGACGGAAACGAAGTAAAATTCGAGTTCTTAGACTTAGTAGAACTTGATGAAGAAGAATATGTAGTACTACTACCTGTATCTGAAGAAGGAGAAGAAGATGAGGGAGAAGTAGTAATACTAAAAGTTGAAGATTCAGACGGTGATTCAGATGAAGAATCATATGTAGGAATTACAGATGAAGAAATTTTAAATAAAGTATTTGAAATATTTAAAGAAAAATATAAAGATGAGTTTGATTTTGTAGATGAAGATTAAAAAAGGTGTTGGTGGGTGGAAAAAATTTCTACAAACCAACACTTAATTTAAATTTAGAGATATCAAAAAGGAAGGTATTAATATATGAAAAATTTTTCTACGTGGCTATTAGCTATTTTTATGGTAATGTTTTGGCTATTTAGAGCAATAGTTGCATTATGTACTCAATATTCAGTAGATATGTTAGGATTAGTAGCATATAATTTAAATATAGAAATAATAATAGCATTTTTAACTATACCATGTATTGTTTTAGTTATAAAAAGAAAATTAGTAGGTTCACTTGCATATTTATTAATATATGGATTGTATTTTGGAAACCACTTATTTAATGGAATAATTACAATGGTACAAGGAGAAGCATTGACTATGGAAGTTAGTTTGAATTTACTTTCTGACTTTGTTGCAATTATACTAGCACTTTTTGTATTTATGGATATGTTGGTTGATAAGAGCAGAAAAGCTAATCCGATAGATAAAAAAACTGATTGGTATTTCAAAAACGAAAAATATGATGAGGAACTTAATGCACGAGATAGTAGAGAAGATAAAAATCAATATAAATTTTATTAAAATTAAATATAACTTGAAAAAGCAAGTAGCTTGAAAACTACTTGCTTTTGTGGTATTATAGTATCTGTAGAGGAGAATAGTATGGAATTTAAAAGGGAAGATGTAATAAAAGAATTAAAAGAAGTAATTGGAGTGGAGAGTGAAAATAATGACTAATAATGACCAACCAAATAAAGTAAATATTAACTGGTTCCCAGGACATATGGCGAAAACAAGAAGGCAAATAACTGAAGATTTAAAACTTGTAGATGTAGTTGTTGAAATATTAGATGCGCGAATTCCAATCTCTAGTCAAAATCCTGATATAAGACAAATAACAAAAAATAAAAAGAAAATAATAGTCCTAAACAAAGAAGATTTAGCTGACGAAAAAGAAAACCAAAAATGGGTAGAATACTTTTTAAAAAGAGGAGAGAAAGCCGTTCTTGTTAATTCTAATGATGGTAGAGGAATAAATAATGTAATTAAACAAATTCAAATAATTATGCAAGATGAATTAGAAAGCAATGCTAATAAAGGACGTATAGGAAGAAAGATTAGAGTTATGGTCGTTGGAATTCCGAATGTTGGAAAATCTTCTTTTATAAATAGAATAACAAAAAGAACATTAGCAAATGTGGGCAATAAACCAGGAGTAACAAAACAAAAACAATGGTTTAGAATAAATGATAATATTGAGCTTATGGATACACCAGGTGTATTATGGCCTAAATTTGAAAGTGAAGAAGTAGCACTTAACTTATCTTTTATTGGAACAATAAAGGATGATATATTAGACCTTACAGAAATAGCATATAATTTAACTAAATTTTTATTAAAAAATTATAGATTAAACTTGCTAGAAAGATATAAATTAGACAGCAAGCAAATAGAAGATATTTTACAACAACCGCAAGAAGAAAATTTAAATATTTATGAAGTTATGCAAGCAATTGGAAAGAAAAGAGGAGCAGTAATTTCTGGAGGAAATATTGATGATGAAAAAACTTCTAGAATTATTTTAGAAGACTTTAGGTCTGGAAAGTTGGGAAAAATAACTTTAGAAAAAGTAGAAATAACAAAAAAATAACAATTTTTTTGTTATTTCTATTGACAAAACTTTGGAAAAATATTATAATAATCATTGTCGCAAGACAAATATGCCAGTTTTATAAAATTCAAATGCAGATGTGGCGGAACTGGCAGACGCACAGGACTTAAAATCCTGCGGGACTTAACCTCCCGTGCCGGTTCGATTCCGGCCATCTGCACCAAAATATCAGGTTAGAAATCAAATTTCTAACCTGTATTTTTTTGCGTAATTTCAAGAAATTTCCCTATTTTATAAGGATTAAAAAAGAGTTTTTAAAAGTTCTCAAAAACACCCTTAAATGTATATAAGATGTCGGGATTACATGTCGGGAAAATTTTTAATCTTTGATAATTCTATCAAATACTCCCTTTATTTATTATTATTCCTATTCTGATTATCAGAAAGGATGTAAAAATGGATTTTATACCATACAAAGCTCATGAATGTTTTGAGCATTTATATTATCAAATACCAATGGAGTTATTTTTCAACAAAAAGTATAAAGATAAACTAAATTCAGATAGCAAAATTCTCTATGGATTTCTACTAAATAGACTAACATTATCTGCTAAAAATAATTGGGTTGATAAAGATGGAAATATTTTTCTAATCTTTACAAGAAAAGAAGTACAAGAATTACTAGGCTTATCTGATAAAACTGTTACAAAAGCATTTAAACAGTTAAATGAATGTAAATTAATCTACGAGAAAAAACAAGGTGCCAACAAACCTAATTTAATTTATGTTGGCAAAATAGATCATGATAAAAATCTAATACAAGTGATTCGTAAAAATTACGAGTCCAGAATCGTAAAATCTACGACTCACGACACGGAAAATTTACGACCAAACTATAACAATAATAATTATAACAATAAAGAAAAGAAAAACGGCTATCAAAATTATGAGCAAAGGCATTATGATAATTTAGATTTTTTATATGCAAATTATAATTTTGAAAATTAAAAGAAATGGAGTGATTTTAATGAAATTAGAATATACAAAATATGGAGATTATTATTTGCCTAATATAGTAATGCTAGAAGAAAGTAAAGAAACAAAAGGAAAAGATATAGGCAAATATGGAAGATTAAGATTAAACTTTTTAAAAGAACATAAGCGAGTTTTGTATCAAGAGTTACTACTAAATAATAAATTACACGAGCATTTAGTAAAGACAAATGGAGAGGTCAAAACAAAAATAAATGCTTTAATAAGTGAATTTGCTAAGGAAGAAAATGTTGATGAAAATTTAAAAGCAACTAACCAGTTAGATTGGTTTCAAAAAATGAATAATATTAAAAATCGTGCTGAAGAAATTGTATGTAATGAATTAATTTATACTTAATGGAGGGTAAAAGATTATGGAAAATTTTTATATAGAATATGAAGATATGTTTGAAGAATATATCGAAGATAGAAAAAGATATTTAAGAAATACAAATGAAGAATATGTAAAACTACAAAATAAAGTCCATGACATTTTAGATAAGAATGAAAATCTTACTTGGATTTTAGAAGGTGAAATTAAAGATAGAACTTTATCAAACGGAGAGTGTCTCGAGCTCTCAGAATTGGTAAAAATTTATTATGATATACAATCAATAGAAGAAAAAGAAATTTTCTTTTCTGGTGGTAGAGAAGCTTATCTTTTTTTCAAAAAAATTGGAATTTTAAAATAGAAATATAATTATATTGCAGGAGTAACTTAAGCTTTCTATGTATTAGCAAGCACTGAATTGTTACTCCCGCCACAATTCTGAATGGGACTTTAGTCCCAAACCCTATTAAAAAGAAATGGAGATGATTTTTAATGAGAAATAGAACAATAAAAAAACAATTTTGGTTAAATGAATCTGAAGATAAATTGTTAAAAGAAAAATCTAAAAAAGCAGGCTTATCTGAAGCAGAATTTATAAGAAGTTTTATAAAAGGCTATAAGCTAAAAGAAAAACCAGATGAAAATTTTTATTATGTGTTGCAAGATTTAAGAAAAATTGGAACTAATATAAATCAATTAGCAAGAAATGCAAACAGATATGGATATATTGATGTACAAAAATACAATACAGATTTTCAAAAAATAGCTGATTTTATAATTGATATACAAGAAATGTATTTAATGCCTGCTAGAAAGGATTAATATGGCTACAACAAAAATATGGAAAATTAAAAGTAGATTTGACAATGTTATTGATTATATCACTAACAAAGATAAAACAGATAATAAAAAGTATATAACAGGTATAAATTGTATGGCAGATATAGCTTTTAAGGAAATGAGTATTACCAAACAGCAATTTAATAAAACAGGTGGAATTTTAGGTTTTCATGCTTATCAATCTTTTAAGGGTTGTGAAGTAACTGCTGATGAAGCACATGAAATTGGAATAAGACTCGCAGAAGAATTATGGGGTGATAAATTTCAAGTTGTTGTTACAACTCACACTAATACTAAAAATGTGCATAATCATTTTGTTATAAATTCTGTTTCATTTGTAGATGGAAAAAAGTATTATGATAATAAAACAAATTATGCTATTATGAGACAAGTATCAGATAACATTTGCAAAGAATATGAATTACAAACTTTAGAAGAAAAAAGTTATTATAAAAATATTTCTAATAAATATGCCAGAAGTAGTAAATATCTTAATTCAGTTCGTACAGATATAGATTATGCAATATCACAAGCAAGTAACTATAATGATTTTACAAAAATATTAACTAAGATGGGCTATGAATTAGAACATTCAAGTAATAAAATGAGTATTAGAAAGTTCCCTTATAAGAGATATGTCAGAGTAGAAAGAACTTTTGGAGAAGAATATTCAAAAGAAAGTATTTTATTTAGAATAAAACACACTGTATCTTTTAAAGTACCTTTTCCAGAAGTGCACACTTTAACAGGAAAATATAGGAGAAAAAATAAAACTTCTATAAGGCATAAACAAAAGATTAAAGGATTACGAGCATTATATTTATACTATTGTTATTTATTAAAGGTGTTTCCAAAACAAAAATATCCGCCTAAATATTCAAAAGCTATGAAAGAAGAAATTAAGAAAATGGATGAGTTTTCAAATTCAGTAAGGTTTTTGAGTAAATATAAAATTACTGCACTAACTGAAGTAAGGAAATATAAAACTAATGCCACAACAGAAATAAATGAATTAAAGAGTAAAAGAGAAAATTTATGGAAAAGACATAAACAAATTAAATCCGATGAAGAAGGACATTTTATTTGCTCTGAAATTCAAAAATTAGCCACAAAAATAAATGAGTTAAATGAAAATATCAAACTATGTGATTTTATTGAAAATATGACTGTAAGAATGAGGGAGAATATTAAAGATATGATGCATGAAGATAAAGAAAAAGTAAAGTATAAAGATAGAAATATTAAATAAAAATTAAAAAATGACTGCCCCAGTTCTTTTTTAGAAACTGGAGCAGTCGTAGTAGCTAAATTACTCAACTACCACACCTATTACAGGTTTTCCTAGGTCGGCTAACTGTTCAAAGGATTTCTTGATTGATTCTGCCCTCTGCTCCTCAGAGTCCTGCTTGCCGTTGAAAGCTCTTTCAGCTTCTGCCTTAAGTCCCTCATAGTTGAGACCCATTTCATGTGTCCATACAGGGCGACCAAGAAGGAATTCAAGAGCTTCATGAAACTTGTCAAACGGAACCAAAAGAATGGGATTCATAAGCTGGTAGTAACCAAGAACTTTTTTGTCTTCACTGGTCCACCAACGGTTGTCGCCAAACTTCTCCATTTGTTCCAGGCACTTCTTGACCATCTTGTATGTTTTCTCATCTTCAGAAGTTGCGTTTTCCGTAGTCGCTTCAAAGCAAAGGAAAGTTTCGACCTTGTAATCTCCCAAGATTCCTCTCAAATACTCGATGTTTTCCTCATTGAATGCATGTGCTGTGTTTCTCATAGTTGTCTTACCTCCTAAAAGTATTTTTGATTAGCCAATCATTCTATCGCTACTATAGCAGCGAAAATAAAATATGACCTAACTATATTATACTACTATTTACATAAAAAGGCAAATGTTATTAAAATATAAAGGATTCCACATAGAACCCTTTTATAACTTAATCAAGTTTGTTATTTTTTATTTTATCTTATAGGAAAAATCCCCTATTTCACAAATTCATAATCATCAGTAGGAAGTTTCGCACCACTTCTTTTTAGTAGTTCAAAATCATCATATTCTGTCATTCCATATGTTGCTAAAATCTCTTTAATTTCTGGTCTTGTTGGCTCGGGTAATCTTGCTGCAAAATTAGCAAATAACTTTGGATTATCATATAATGCATTAATTTGTGGAAATGCTACAAGTAGTTTAAAACCTGCTTTTTGAGCTTCTTTAACATTTTCTAAAATATATTTAAAATAAAATGTATTTCCCTGTTTATATAATTCTGCAACTTTATATTTATTACCTGTCTTTGTATCTGTCCAGACTAAATATACTAAATCTTTTTCCATTTTTTACACCTCACCATCTAAATTATATATATCAATAATTCTATTTCTTCTATCAATTATAAACTTTTTTAATAATTTCTTCATTTGACTGCTTATAATATTATCATCAAAATTACATAGAATAGTATTCGCTGATTGCTCAGTTATGTTTTCCTTGATTTTTATTACAAAATTAACTGTTTCATCATAATACTCATTCCTTAAATTTTTAATCAATTCGAAATGTCTAATAGGTCGTAGATTATTCCACCCTATAGCTGATTTTGATTTTGTATTTATAATAGATTCATATCTAATTTTATCTTTTAATATTGTTTCAATATCACTTTCATTTATGTATGAACATAGTGATGAACCATTGTCATATAAAGGACTCAATGTTATTACATTAACTGGAAATAGACCTTTTTCTACATATAGAGATGCCTTTGTTTCAATAATTCCCCAATTACTATGGTGTCTATCACTATTGCCTATAAGTGCGTCAAACAATAATATTTTGGCGATGGTACTTATTCCTAATATTGGTTTCATACTTTCTACAATCATTTGAAAAGAGTATGGCATACCAGAATATCTGTCTACCAATGTATCTTTATCATAATAAGGATATTTTCCTAAAATGAATTCTACCCCTTCCACTAGAGAAGTGGTATTATTTAAAAAACTATAACTCATTGAGCCAATTCTTCCGTTTATATGTACCAATATCAACTTTAGCACATTCTACACCTATTAGTTTTCCTATTTCTGTAGCAAGTTTTTCAGCCCAATATTCTCCTGTTATTGTTCCATCATGTTTTACTTTAGGATATTTAAAAATCCCTTTTTCATTATTTTCAGGATTTACAAGCCATATTTTTTCACTTGCACCACTACCAAACTTTCCAGCTTCAGAATCTTCAACCCAGTTGTCAAAGTTTCTTACCTCAATCATATTGTACCTCCAATTAATATATTTTAATATAAACCTTATTCAATAAAATTATTTTTCTTCTGTCTACTTCTATTTATATTTTCTCTATTTCTACATTGTATAGTATCATATTCAGCTTTAATATTTTTTGCAATAAATGGTTTACCACAATGCTTACATAGTTTAACTTCTGTTCTTCCAGATGTTTCGTTTAATAATAAAATAGTTTCAATGATTTCACTTAAAGACATAAAATTCCACTTAAATTTTATTTGCTTATTTTCTATACCATACGAAATATTACATTTTTTCAAGCTATGAGAAGTAATACTATTTTTATATATTTCTTTTATATCATCAGAGACATCATCATACAAATATGCACAAATTAGAAGTTTAATATTATAAATCGTAGTTGCAAAATCAATTATTTCTGAAATTGTTTCTGTATAATTTTTTGAAAATATTATATCATCTAGTCTATCTCCTTCAGTTTGTTTAAAATAATCATCAAGACCTGTATTTCGATGATAATCATTAGATTTCATTGTTTTTGACCAATCAATTTTTGAGTCTTTCCAAAAATATTTTTTTTCAAATTCCAATGCACTAATAGAAGTATTATATCCTAAATTTACAGGAATATCTCCATTATCCATAAAATCATAATTTTCTGGTAAATATCTAAAATTACCAAGTAACCCATAATTGCTAACAAATTCTAGTACTAATTTTTGAAATTCTTCCATCTTGCTTTGTGCTTCTATAGTTATTTTCTTATCCCCTAATTTGAATATATTATTTCCAACTGATTCTTTTCCTATTGCTAATAAATCTTTTAGAATCTGATTTCTTATTTCAAATGGATCGTATGTACTAGGTATTGCATTTTTATCTGCAACTATGTAAAATTGCTCGTCTTTTTTTTCTATATTATATTTACTGTATTTGCACCATTTAGCTGTAAATTCAATTTTTTCTTCTTTTATCATTTTCACACCTCAAAAAAATTTAGAAAATTTAATAAAACTTATTGACTTTTACAATAATATATTATAATATTGTAATTGACAAGTTACTAAACTATTTCATCAAAATATATTTTATGTATTTGAACTATATCTATATTATATAATTTTTGATAAATAATGTCAATAGATGGTAACTTTGCAAAATAAAATTAACCGAAAGGAGGAATGCCAATGAAAGAAGCAACAATTAAAGAAAAGCCAATGCCAGTTATTTATACTACAAAAGATGTTTGCAAAATGTTTCATATTGGTAGAGTAAAATGTTTAGAACTATTCCACAGAGCTGATTTTCCAGCACAGAAATATGGTAGAGGCTTTGGAATTGAAGCAACAGCTTTAACTAATTATTTAAGTTCTAGACATATTATCTCGTAAAAAACAGAAGAGATTTAGAAATGGCACTTCTAAACCTCTACAAAGTACACGGGAATGTCTTCCTATGTTTACTTACTAACTTATTATAGCACAAGTATGTATTTACTTGCAAGACATTCCCTTTGAAATTTTTGGAATGGAGCAAAAATGAGCAAGAAGAAAGAATTTATCGAAGGTATCGACTATGTAATTACTATAAGAAAACGAAAGAAATTTATAAAAAATCCAAAGAAAAATATTTGTCCTATATGTGAAAACTGTAATCATAAAAATTTGTGTTTAAACCGTAGAAATAAAGAAACTATGGAAAGATGTAATAAATGCAAGAATTGCACTGATAATGATTTATGCGATAAATTTCACTTTTATAATGAATATGAAGGAAGATTATTAAAACTTGGTATAAATGCAAATACAGGAAAAGCTATTAGACAATCTTTTTCTGGTAAAACTAAAGAAATTGTTTTGGAAAAATTAAAAAATCAATATATAAAAAATAAAGAAGAAGGAATAAAAGAAACTGTTTATACACCAAATGAAGTTTCAATTATTGAACTAGCTAAAGAAATTGAAGAAATAAAATATAAAAATGCAAAAACACATGATTCTGGTTACAACAGAAATATGCAAACTATAAAGGCTTGTAGTGCATATAACTTTATGTTTAAACCTATACAGAATGTAACTAGAAATGAAATTGAAAGGTTTTTACAAGCAGAAAGGCATAAATCTAATTCTACTATATCAAAAGAATATAGCATTATAAAAAATGCGTTTAATTTAGCCTATAAAAAACATCTTATAGATAAAGAGATGGCATTTGATTTTAATATTGATCCAGTAGAAAAGCCCAAAAGTCATAAAGAAGATAAAGATGTTGTAGCTTTTACCATAAAAGAAGAATATATGTTAATTCAATATATTGAATCTCATTCCTCACAATATAATAATATGCTACTGCTTGCATTATATACAGGAATGAGAATTGGAGAAGTATTGGCATTAACCACTGAAGATTTTAATTTTGATGAAGATTATGGAACAATCAGAGTAAATAAAACAATCACTAAAAATAAGAGTGGAAAAAGAGTTGTTGGAAATGTTACTAAAACCAAAAATGGTAAAAGAAATTTGCATTTAGATAAAAAATCAAAAGAAGTTGTAGAAAAAGCAATTAAAGAGATGACACCAAATAAAAGAAATCTGTTATTCCTTAGAAAAGATGGCAAAATTTATGAGGATAGCCAAATAAATAGTGCCTTTAAGAGAATTTGTAAAAATGCAGGAATAAAAGTAATTATGACTAAACACAAGAAAGTTTCTAAATCAAAAGGAGTTCACTATGTAAATGAAAAGACAAGCGATGTGCATGTTCATATGTTAAGACATACTTTTGCAACTAGATGTATTGAGGCTGGTATGGATTTGGCAACTTTGCAAAAAGTTTTAGGACATGCTAATATTCAAACTACAATAAATATTTACGGAGATATATTTGATTATCATCAGAAGAATCAAATGCATAAGTACACAGAATATATGGACAAGATGAATGAAAAGTATGAAAAAATACTTGAAAATAGTAAGATAAAAGAATAAGATAATAATAAATAATTTGATAGAAAAATATATTCCCGACAATGTCGGGACAGAGATATGAAATTTGAATATGCTTGCTATTAAAAGGAAAGATGGCAAAAATAATTTGCTCATCTGCACCAATGACGTTTCTGTTCGAACTTTTATAGAGCAGAATTGATACAAAATCAATCAGAAAATAAAATCTGGTTGATTTTTTTGTTGTCTATAAACAATATAAAAATCATCCAATCGAAAGGATGGTGCAAATAAATGAAGATAATTAAGCAAGAATTACAATTTGAAGAAAGTCTAAAGCAAAGACTAGAATTTATATGTGAATTTTCTAAAATTACTCCTACTTTTATTAATGGTAGTATTAGAAAAATTGAAAAAACTAATCTCACATATATTGAACCACATAGAGTAATAATTAAAAATATTACATTCTTAGTTTTTAATTATTCAAATGATGTATAT
>ERZ1643251.2299-NODE-2299-length-19704-cov-4.983969_pt1 | contig 19704 bp, 13 predicted proteins | sample MGYA00579261_ERZ1643251 | MGnify/ENA primary metagenome ERZ1643251 (study PRJEB29033, sample SAMEA4952267) | chicken gut metagenome | biome: Broiler Chicken; feature: Gastrointestinal Tract; material: Caecum | place: Ireland | collected 2018 | study: Broiler... | reverse complement strand
ACGGCGGATTCCGAAATGCCGTATATGTCGTATGATCTTTTGCAGGGAGAGGGCTTGGAGGACGCGGGGCTTTCGTCGATGGACGGGCTCGTGTTTACGGAGGGCAAGGAGATCGTGTCCCGCCTGATCAACGTCACCTATCGCTACGACCGCTCGGCGGAACCCTGGACGGTCTTTCCGGAAGATCAGAGCGCCCGCCTGACGAATTTGCGGAGCAAATTGGAAGCGGGAGAGGAAATCGAGCTGTTTTTGTACGGAGACAGCATCGCGGCGGGCTGCAACGCCTCTTCCGTGCTCGGCTATGCGCCCTATCTGCCCGTCTGGGGGCAGGCGGTCGCAGACGAACTGTCGGCGCAGTACGACACGGAAGTCCGTCTCCGCAACGGTTCGGTGGGCGGCTGGCAGACGGCGGACGGCGCCCGGAACATCATCGAACAGATTTCGGTCGTTCCCGACGACGCTCCCGACCTTGCGATCATCGCCTTCGGCATGAACGACGGCAGTGCGCACGTCGCCGCCAAGACTTATTACGGCAACATGATGAGCATCATCACGACGATCCGGGAAAGTTCGCCCGACTGCGACATCGTGCTGATCTCTACCATCCACGCCAATCCGCTGTGTTCGCAGGACTATGCCCTGACGGCGTCCTATGACGAACAGAACGATTTGCTGTGCGGGGCGGTGGAGAGATGCGTTACCGTCGATATGACGGCGTTTTCCGAAGCGCTGTACGAGAGAAAGGACGGGCTGGATCTTCTGGCAAACAACATCAATCATCCGAACGATTTTTTGGTCAGGTGCTATGCGATGAATATTCTGGACGCGATTGCGGGGGTGGCGGAATGAAGAGAAAAAGGGCGGCTTTGATCCTTGCGGCGGTTGTCGGAACTTTTTCGGGCGCGGCGGGCTGCGCCGGACAGGAGTCGCTTCCCGAATACGATCCCTATGCGTATTTCTGGGAGGGCGGCATCGTGCAGAACGAAACGGTGGTTTTGTCCGAACAGGATGACGGAAGTATTTCCGGCAGCCTGCTCTTTACGCCTGCCGAGATTCTCAGCGTGAAAAATTATACCCTTCAGAAGACGTACGATTCCGGGGAATACAGGACGGAGGGGAATGCTCTGATCGCGACGGAATCTTCGACGATGCCCTTCATGACGCAGGCGATGCTCCGCGGGGAAGAGGGCAACGACGAATTTATGTGGTCTTCTTATGACACCGGATATGTCTATACAGAGGGGATCGGCATCGTCATGCACCAGGTCGCGGTCACCTATCGTTACGACCCTTCCGAAACCTGGGGGTATATTCCGGAATATCGGGGAGACCGTCTCGTCAATTCCATGGCGAAATTGGAGCGCGGGGAGAATATGCACCTGTTTTTGTTCGGGGACAGCATTTCTTACGGCTGCAATTCTTCCAAGGTGCTGGGAACGGAGCCCTATCTTCCCTCCTACGGCGAAGGATTGTGCGGCAGACTTTCGGAAATTTACGGGGCGGAAGTCCGTTTTTCCAACGGCTCGGTGGGCGGCTGGCTGTCTGCGGAAGGCGTTAAAAATATAAAATCCGCCTATGAAGTGGCGGCAAAAAATTACGGCGCGCCCGACCTTGCAGTCCTCGCGTTCGGTATGAACGACGCATCGCATAAGGTGCCCGTCGAGACGTATAAAGCAAATATGCAGACGATTATCGATTCTGTCCGGGAAATCAATGCAAATGCGGATATCGTCATTATTTCTACGATTCACGCCAATCCCCAGGGATCGCAGGATAAGGCGCTGCCGGCGGCGTATTCGGCGGCGGATAAGGAACTCTGCGCGGAAAACGAGCGGACGGTAAACGTCGATATGACCCGTTTTTCCGAACTTCTTTACGGGAAGAAAAAGGGAGTGGATATTCTCGCCAACAACGTCAATCATCCCTCCGATTTTCTGGTCCGCTGTTACGATATGTGTCTTTTGAAGACGTTGACAAAGTAAAGGGGCTGAAATGTACATCGCGGCACAAATTTCCGGCGGATTGTCCATCGCGATATTACTGGTTTATACGCTCGTCAGGGTGAGCAGAAAGACGATTCTGATCTGCAATATCCTTATCAATTTGCTTTGGGCGCTGCATTATCTGCTGCTCGGGGCTTATACGGGGGCGATTTGCAGTTTTATCTGCGCGTTTATGGTTGCGGTCTTTTTCTTGAAAGGAAGGGTAAAATGGCTTTCCGGGATTTACGTACCTCTATTTTTTGCCGCCGTATTTATCGTTTTCGGCATCGTCACATGGAATGATATTTTTTCTCTTATCCCCATTGTCGGACATATGATTATCATTGTCGCGCTTTGGATGGATCGGGAAATCGTCATCAAAACGCTGTATATTTTCGTGGCGGCGCTCTGGGTCGTTTATAACGTCGCATATTTTTCATATATCGGCGTCATCGGACAAAGTCTGTCTTTTCTGTTCAATATCTTTTATGTGGCGAAATATTATTGCCGGCAGCGGAAACGGGAAAAGGGCGGCAAAACGGCAGAGAAAAAAGAATCCGAATAAAAATAAGCTGAATAAAAAACGGGAAGTTTCGTCTTCCCGTTTTTTATTGTTGGAGTTAAACGGATTCCCCCGGGAAACAGCGGAGTCGTGACGGGATTGTTTAATGGGATTTGCAGGAAATTTTGAAAAGAGTGTTGACAAAACGGACAAAATCATATATACTGATATCGATCGGATGAGGGGGCTTTCGGGATGCGCCTTGACCGGAATTCTCCGAAAGAGAAAAAGAGGCGTCTTCCGGAAAGGGCCTTTTGGGGCGATTTTATTGCGGGAGGCAAAATCCGGGAGGTGAAATCGGCCGTAAGAGGCGGAAAGTCCGGACAGAGTGGATCGGCATAAAGGAGGTTGAAAGGGTGAAAGACGAATTTTATGAAAATAATACGGATGACAGCTACTATTTTAATTTCCATTTGGCAAAAAATAATTTTATGCCCGCACATTATCATAAAAGTACGGAAATTATCTTTGTGAGGCAGGGACGGGTAAAAGTGATTGTCAACGGGAAAGAGCGGATTCTGTCGGCGAAAGAGATCGCCGTATTCAACCGGTTTGACGTACACTGTATCCGCGGAGAAGAGAAGTCCGAATTATATATTCTGGTTTTCAGCGAGATGTTTTACCCGAAACTCGCCCGCGGATTTGTTTTGGAAAATTTTCTTTCCACGGGGAAAAATACGGAAGAGGTTTTTTCTCTTCTGGATTATTTTTATCGCTTGCGGGAATCTTCCACGCATATGATGCAGGCAGGATTTATCGAAATGCTGTTGGGAATTTTATACGCCTCTTATTCCGTGCATGAAGAAAAATGGGATGACGGCGCGGATTATTATATCAAAATTTTGAGATATATCGATAAAAATTGCGCGGAGGCTCTGACGCTCGAAAACATTGCGGCGCACTTCGGATATACAAAGCATTATTTTTCCATGCTGTTCAACAAATTTACGGGAATGCACCTGAGGGAGTATCTCAACCGCCTTCGGGTGGAACGGGTGGCCATGTATAAAAAAGAACATCCGGATGAATCGATTTCCCGGATCGCCTTCGCCTGCGGATTCAACAGTCTCAATACTTATTATCGGGCGCTGAAAAATATTGAAAAGGATAATATAAAATCTGGTAATTTTTGATAAAAAATTCTCCGGTTGATTTGCGCGGTTGACAGGGAGATGCCGGGTCGGTTTCGGAAAAGCGAGGCGAAAAAGGAAGCGGACATCCTTTGTAAAAAAGGGAATCCGCTTTCTTTTTTGATCGGACGGGAGTCGGGAGACGAAAAGCGCCTCCTTTTTTGTATCGTAACTTTTGACAATATATCCGTAACTTTTCGGATTGACGGCAGTGGAAAACCGTTATATAATAGAGGCATGATCGAGATAGCCAAAAACGAAAAAATTCTCTTTGAAGGCGATTCCGTGACGGATGCTTTGCGCGACCGTTCGGATAAGTATTCTCTGGCGGGATATTCTTCTGCTGTCGCCGGCCGGCTTTCTTCTCTTTATCCGTCGCTGCAAGTCGAATGCTATAACCGCGGCGTGGGCGGCGATACTTCTTCCGATTTGCTGCGGCGTCTGCCCGCCGACTTGGAAGAGGTAAAGCCGACAGTATTTTCTCTGTTGATCGGCATCAACGATACTTGGAGGCGGTTTGATTCCGGAAGCAGAACTTCGGCGGAGAAATACGGGGAAAATGTGGAAAAAATCTTAAATGCGGCGGAAGAATATACGCGGAAAATTATCATTTTGGAACCCTTTTTATTGGATGTGGATCCGGAAAAGAAGGTTTTTCGTGAGGATCTTTGCGAGAAAATATTTGTTTTAAGGGAAATAGCCGCCCGTCATCGGACGGAATTTGTTCCCTTAAACGGTATTTTTGCGGAAGCGTGCTGCCGGGAATGCCCGCAGGTGTATTCCTATGACGGGGTACATCCTGCGGCGGCAGGACATGCGCTGATTGCCGAGGCATGGCTGCAAAGAGTTTATGCGGGAAAATCATATCAAGGAGTAAAAATATGAGAATAAAAAAATATATGGCTGCGTGGCTTGGCATATGTGTGCTTGCATTGTCCGGATTTTCCGCCTGTGCCGATCAGTATCGTACATCTGATTCGCAGGAAGAAGAGACGGATGAAACGAAGACGCAGTTGTATGTGCAGAATTTCAGCGGCGGATTCGGGAGCGACTGGCTTTATGCGCTGGCGGATCGATTTGAGGAATTTTATAAAGACGAATCGTTTGAACCGGGAAAGGTCGGCGTCCAGGTGCGTATCGAAAGGGCCAGGACGGACGGCATTTCCCTCTTGGCGGATTTGGACGCGACGCCGGCGGAGGTGTTTTTTAACGAAAGCGTCTACTATTACGATTATCTCGCGCAGGATCTGCTGCTCGATATCAGCGACGTCATGACGGAGCCTTTGTCCGAATACGGGGAAGAGGGCACGATAGAAGACAAGATGACGGACGAGCAGAAGAGCTATTATCAGTCCGGCGGAAAGTACTACGGGATTCCCCATTATGCGGGGTATAACGGGATTGTTTATGACAAAGATCTTTTCGACGAATATAATCTCTATTTCAAAAATGAGCCGGGGCGGAGCGTCCTCATCAACTCACCCGACGACGAAAAAAGTGCGGGACCGGACGGAAAAACGGGCACTTCGGATGACGGTTTTCCCGCGACGTATGACGAGTTTTATCAACTCTGCGATGCGATGGTGGAAATGGGGATCACGCCCTTTGTCTGGGCGGGGCAATATTACGATACTTATGTGGAGAAGGTAATGTACGCCATGTGCGTCGATCATGAGGGGCTGGAACAGACGATGCTCAATTATACGTTCGGCGGAAAGGAAGGCGGCGTTGCGACAAATCTCATCGGAGAGGTCGAAAACGGCTCTTACGAAAAATTGGGGGACATGAAAATCACCGTGGAAAATGCCTATAATCTCTGGAGAAGCGAAGGCAAATATCTTTCGATGAAATTTTTTGAAAAAATCGTAAAGAACAGGGATTATTATACCAAAAATGTGTTTTCTCCCGCACATTTGTATACGGAGGCACAGAAAGATTTTATAGAATCCCGGCCGGAGGGGACGCCGATCGCCATGATTCTGGAAGGTTGCTGGTGGGAAAATGAAGCGAAAAGCGTCATAGCGGAGTGCGGAGACAGAAACGGGGAGGAATACGCCCCCGAAAACCGCCATTTCGGGATGATGCCGCTTCCGAAGGCGAGCGACGACGATATAGGGAAGAAAAATACGATTGTGGACACGCATTATTCTCTCGGCTTCATTAAAAAGTCGATCGCGCCGTCAAAAATAGAGGTGGCGAAAAAGTTTCTGAAATTCGCATGCACGGACGAGTCTCTCAGCGAATTTACGGTGCTTACGAATACGGTAAAAGCGCTGAAATACGAGATGACGGAAGAAAATCTCGGTAAGATGACTTATTTCGGGAAATCCGTGTATCAACTTCACAACAATTCGGATATCGTATATCCCTATTCTTCGGAGGATGTCTATCTTGACAATCAGTCGAGACTGTCTGTACACAATTCGTATTACAGCATCGTCGGCGGAGGTGAAAAAGCCCGGCCGATCACCTACATGCGGGAGAGCGTCTCCAACGGCGCCGACGAATATTTCAACGGCATGTATGTCTATCAACAGCGGAATTGGGAAAACGTTTACGGGAGATATTACGACTGATGACAAAACGCGGGGAAAAGACGGCAAAGAGGCGGGAGATGCTCTTTTATATTCTGATGATCGCATTGCCCGTTCTGCAATTTTGTATTTTTTATATAGGCGTCAACTTCAATTCGATTTTGCTGGCATTTCAGACATACGATCGGGAGGGGAACACGTTCCGGTTTGCCGGATTTGAAAATTTTGTTTTCCAGTTCCGTGAGTTTGCCCTTTCGTCTACGCTCAGAGGATCGGTTGTAAATTCCCTGAAAGTATGGTTTGCCACAACCATTGTCTCTTTGCCGTGTGCCCTGCTGTTTTCCTTTTTTATCTATCAGAAAATGCCGGCGTCCGGATTTTTTAAGGCGATTCTATTTCTGCCTTCGATTATTCCGGGCATGGTTACCGTCATCATTTATATGTATTTTGTGGAAAGAGCCCTGCCCGTTTTCTGCGAGACGCTGTTCGGAAAAGAAATTGACGGACTTCTGCAAAATCCGTCTACACAATTCGGCGCAGTATTTTTCTATAATGTCTTTTTGTCCTTTGGCGGCAATATGCTTCTGCTGCTGGGCGGAATGAATACGGTGGACGTATCGGTGCGGGAGGCAGCGCAGCTGGACGGGGCAAGCGGTTTTCGGGAATTTTATCATGTCGTACTGCCGAAAGTCTGGGCGACGCTGACGACCTTTTTGGTGCTGGGCGTGGCGGGGATATTTTCCAATCAATTCGGATTATACAGTTTTTACGGAATTGCCGCTTCGGAGAGATTGGCGACCATGGGATATTTGTTATATGCGCGCACTTCGATTGCGACGCTTGCGGAATATCCCGCGTTGGCTTGTCTGGGCGTGCTGCTCACGGTCGTGATCGTGCCGGTGACTTTGGGCGTAAAGGCATTTTTGGAAAAAATCGGGCCGAAGGAGTAGATAAAATATGAAGGGAAAGGCGAAAATCAAAAAGACCTGGACGCCGCTTCTGGCGGTCGTTCTCGGACTCCTGATCGTATATGCCGTCCTTTTTTTGGCTCCGGTTGCCTGGAGTCTGGTCAGTTCGGTAAAGAGCGATTACGATTTCCGGCACAATATGTTCGGAATCCCGAAAGAATGGAGCTGGGACAATTATCCGCACGCTTTCTTCGGCTTTTTTGTGGAAGTCCGGGAGGGGACGGAATTGAGTAAAGTATATATGACGGAGCAGTTTCTCAATTCCTTTTTGTACGCCGGCGGGTGCGCGTTGGCGGCGACTTATGTGCCGTGTCACGTGGGATACCTGACGGCAAAATATCGCTATAAATTTTCCAAAATACTCACCTCCGTCGTCATCGTGTGTATCGCTTTGCCGATCGTGGGAGCGCTGCCATCCGAAATACAGATGGCGAGAAGGTTGGGGCTGTATGATAACATTTGGGGAATGTGGATTTTGAAGGCAAATTTTCTCAGTATGTATCTGTTGATTTTTCAGGGGATTTTCCGGGAGGTGCCGGCGGATTTTTCCGAGGCGGCAAAGATGGACGGAGCCTCCGCTCTCCGGATTTATTTGCAGATCATGCTGCCGTTGGTGTCCAAGACCTTTTTAACGGTATTTCTGTTGAATTTTATTACCTTTTGGAACGATTATCAGACGCCTCTCGTCTTTATGCCAAATCGTCCGACCGTGGCTTACGGATTGTATGAGTTTAATCAGCGTACGGATATAGAATTCAGCGTCGTTCCGCTGAAAATCGCCGGTGCGGTGCTGGTAATGCTTCCGGTTCTCGTCATCTTTTTCGCCTTTCAGAAAAAGATTATGGGAAATATTGTCATGGGGGGACTGAAAGGATAAATCGATAAATTTCGGAGGAATTTTGAACATGAAAAAATACAGGTTTTTCATCGCGGCCGCCGCAGTTGTGTCCCTTTCTTTTTTCGGGGCAGGCATAGCCGCGATATCGGGTAATGCCGGATATGCGCTGGTCGATTGGACGGAAAAAGAGCGCTATTTTGTCGGAGAGGAATTGAATTTGGAGAACGTCAAAATCTCTTCGGACGGCAAGAAATACGACTGTGAGAAATTTCTCGTATATCCGGGAGGCAGGACGTTCCGCGCGGATTCGTTCACGCTGAGCGAAGCGGGAAAATACACCCTGCGGCTGCAAGCGGAGATCGACGGCAAAGAAGCGGTTGTAAAAGAGACGTTTTCCGCCTATCTGCCTTATTGTTCGTTTGAGGGCAGCGCCTCCTCTTCCGCATTGACGGAGGATGGGTATCGGATCGATTTGGCGGAAGGGGATTCGGTCCTGTTCAATGAGGTCATCGATCTCGGAGCGGTGACGGAAGAAGACGAAATTTTTCGGGCGAGCATTCTCCCGTCCGTTCCCGGAAAGGCGGATTTTACCGTTCTCGATATTACTTTTACCGATGTCGAAGACGAGGACAGCACATTGCGCATACGCCTTCGCGGATACGATTGGGGGACTTATGCTTTGGCTGGAGCCACATATCAGCCGCTGACGGGTTACGAACCGGAATGGGACCGCCTGCATAAAGACAATGAATGGGGCGCATTCAGCAATCGGGTTAACTTTTTCGGATTGGAGGGGACTTCGTCCGCTTTCGATATTCGCCTGAATTCGGAAAGCAAGGAGGTCTATTTCCTGCCGGCCGCCAGTATAGCGGATCTGGATGATCCGCGGCAGTTTTCCAACCCGTGGGAGGGATTTTCGAGCGGAAAGGTACGGATCAGCGTAACGGCTTCGGAATATCAGGGATCGCGTGCGTCGTTTGTCGTGCATTCCCTCGGGGGCGTAAAGCCGGATTCGGAACTCTGCGAAGATACAGAGGCGCCGGAAATATTCGTGGAGACGGAGGGGGAAGAGCTGCCCGCGGCGCAGGCGGGAATTCCGTATAAGCTGTTTTTCGCAACGGCCGTGGACGATTGGGACGGCGAAACGCAGGTGACTGCAAAAGTATGGAAAAATTATTACGGATTAAACCGCTGTAATGTGACGGTTCAAAGCGGCGCTTTCGTTCCGGATTCGGCGGGGGAATATCAGATCGTCTATACGGCAAAGGACAAGGCGGGAAATGTCGCCGAAAAAGTGATTGCCGTGCAGGCGGAGGGCGAAGTGGAGCCGCCGGTGCTGTCGGTAGAAGGAAATATTCCGGAAAGCGGACCTTTGGGCGAATATGTCCCCTTGCCGGCATATTCCGTCGCCGGCGGCAGCGGGAAACCGCAGGTGCGGGTGCGCGTGTTGTTCGGTGAAAAGGAAATTTCCGTCGGGGAAATGGGATTTCTGCCGGAATACGAGGGGGAGTATGTCGTCGAATATTCGGCGGAGGACTATCTCGGAAGGATTTCGTCCGAACGTTTTTCGTTCTTTGCGGAGCGCACGGAAAGGGCGGTTTTGTCAGAGAAACCTTATTTCCCCAAATACATGATCCGCGGGAAGAAATATTCGCTGTCCGACGCGTTCGTTGCGGATTATTCATCCGGTAAACCGGAAGAGGGCAAATGCGAAGTTTTTGTCCGGACGGATGCCGGGGAAAAAAGAGTGACCTCCGGGCAGATAACGGCGGATTTTGACGCGGATGAAGCGACGTTCGTGTACAGATACAAGCAGCAGGAGCTTTGGACGCAGACAGTAGCCGTAACGGATGTGGGAGAACAGGGGAATCTGGATCTCGCGAAATATTTCTCCGTCGACGACGGTGTTTCTGCCGAAGCGACGGAAGCGGGGATTTTGCTGACGGCGGACATGGTCTCCGAAGCTGCGGGCGGGGAATTTATACGGGAAGTTCTCCCGGAGGAGCTGTCCGTCCGGTTTTCGGTGGATCCCTCCCGTGCGGAATACGAAGGGGTGGACCTTATTTTGACGGATTCCCGCGAAGAATCGCTGTCCGTTCGCGTTTCCTGGAGACGGAACGAAAAGGGCGTGTCGTTGTATCTTAACGGGAAATATCAGACGCGCCTGCTCGGATTCGGATTTGAAGCGGACAGCGCCGAAAACGATTTTACGCTGTCCCTGGAAAACGGTACGCTGTCGCCCTATGCGGATATATACATACAAATTCCCGATTATGAAAACGGGGAAACCTTTGCGGGATTTCCTTCGTCGAGGGTGTATCTTCGCTGGGAATGGGTGGCTCCGGACGGAAACTGCGCGCTGAACATCCGCAATATCAACGGACAGACTTTCAGCGATTCGGCGTCCGACCGGATGCGCCCGCAGATCGTCCTTTACGGGGATTACGGCGGAGAGGCCGCTTACGGCGAGACGGTTGTTACCGCCCTTGCGGATGCGGCGGATGTTCTCGATCCCGAGATCGTATTTACGGTCAGCGTACTTCGCCCGGATAAAAAGACTTATGTCATCTCTTCCTCGGGAGAAGAGCTGAAAGACGTGTCGCCGTATGAAGCGCATTCGTTTGCGGTGGATGAATACGGACAGTTCGTCGTGCGTTATACCGCGACGGACGGGAACAGCGGACAGTCCGCCGTGCGTTCGTACGTGGTCCTCTGTGAGGACAAAACGCCGCCGCAGGTGCGCTTTGAAGGGGGAGAAAGCAGCTGCGTTGTCGGAGAGGCCGTATCGTTGCCCGAAATCGTCGTAGACGAAAGCGCATCGGCGTATTATCTGTTCCTGACGGCACCGTCCGGACGGACAATTCTTCTGTCTGCGGACAACGACGGATTTATTCCGTCGGAAGCGGGAACCTGGATGTTGGTTTGCGTCGCTTATGACGAAGCGGGAAATCAGGGAATGGCGGTATATAAAACGGAGGCGGCGGAAAAATGAGGAAACAATGTATTCGGAATACGGCCGTATGGCTGGGAATCGCTTTGATTGCATGTTCTTTGGCCGGGTGCGGAAATTCCGGCGGGACGGATAGTCTGGGTGCCGGCGACGGACCGAAAAATCCCGCAGGGATCTCATCCGGGGTATCTTTTGAGGGGATCCATGAGGTAAAAGCGGAAATTACGGATAAGATGATTGCCGAAGACGGGCGGACGGATTATTGTATTCTTTTGCCCGACGATTACGGCGAATCGGAATACCTGCGGGACGCCGCTTCCGATCTGCGGCTGCTGCTCGGCGATGCTTCGGAGGCGGAATTTGAAATCGTGACGGAATCCGAGCTGCCGGGAGGCAAAAAGTACATATCTCTCGGCAATACCTTGCGGGCGGCGGCCGACGGGATAAAAGCGCAGCCGGAAGTTTTGGGGGAAAACGGTTATCGGATCGTCACGGAGGGGGAAAATATCTATATCCTCGGCGGGGGAGATGTCGGAACGCTGAACGGCATATACGGTTTTTTGAGAGAAACCGTGGATTTCGGCGCCTATGCTCCGGACGAAGTATATCTGAAAGAGGGAGATATTCCGCTCTATAATTTCGACGTGACCGAAGTGCCGGACATTCAGTACCGCATAGGGGATGTAAATACCCGGATCGACGGGGACGAATTATATCGCCGCCGTCTGCGGTATAATTGCAACGACGACGTGTTCATGTACGTCAACGGCACGCTCTACCACAACAGCCTGTATTATTTTGAGGATTATCTGGATAAAGAAGAGTGCGCATCCTGGTTTTCGTCCGGGAAGACGCAGCTTTGCTATACGGCGCACGGCAATGCGGAAGAGCGGAAAAAAATGCTGGAGATCGCCGCCGATGCGATTGTGGAAACGGCGAAGGAGAGCGACGCGCATACGGTCACCTTTCAGCAGAGCGACGGGGACACCTGGTGCGATTGTCCGGATTGCACGGCGGAAAAAGAGACTTACGGAACGGACGCCGCCGTCGCGGTCAAATTCGTCAACGATCTTTCCGACCTTTTGGCGATAAAACTGTGCGATGCGGGCATGGGAGACCGCACGATCAATATTTCATTCTTTGCCTATATGCGCACGGAAAAAGCGCCTGCGGTAAAGGATGCGGCGGGGAATTGGCAGCCGATCGACGAAAGCGTTCGCTGCCGGGACAACGTGTCCGTCTTTTATGCGCCCATCAATGCCGATTACGGAAAGCCGTTTTCGGAGGAATACAATTCTTCGGAATACGAAAATCTGCGGGCATGGCAGGCGATTTGCAAGACGTGTTACGTCTGGCTCTATCAGACGAATTTCTCCCATTATCTGTACCCGTATAATTCGCTGCCGACCATGGCGGAAAGATATAAATTCGTCGCATCGTGCGGCGCGGAATTTCTCTTTGACCAGAATCAATGGGACCAAAAGGTTAAAACGGGATTTCATCGTTTGAAGGCCTGGATGGGCGCCGAACTCGCCTGGAATGTAAATGCGGATTATAATTCCCTTCTGGATGAATATTTCAGCCGATATTTCCATGACGCGGCAGAACCGATGCGCCGGCTGTTTGACGGGATAACCTACCACATGGAACGGCTCGCGGCAGAGGGAATGGATGGCGGAATTTATTATTCCGTCAATCAGGCGGACTTTTTCGACAAAGCGCTTTTGGACGGGTGGATGGTGCAGATCGAAGAGGCATACGGGAAGATCGGGCATTATCGCGACAGCGATCCGGAGCTCTATAAAAAGCTTTCCGCGCGCATTTGTATCGAAAGCCTGAGCATCCGATATATGCGGCTTGAATTGTACGGCAGCCGGTTCAGTCCGGCGGAGCTTGCCGCCGAGAGGAACGCATTCCGGGAAGATTGCCTGAAAACGGGCGTGGAAATGCTGTCGGAACAAGTGAGCTTGTCGGTGATTTACGAGGCCTGGGGCCTTATATAAAATAAAAATAATCGAAGGAGAAAGTGATGAAAATCAAAAGGATCGTTGTTTCGGCAATCGCGTTTTTTGCCATATGGACAGGGATGGCTCTGGCGGGCTGCACGCAGTCTTCGTCGGATACGGGCGACGGCAGTTCGGCGGGGACTTCCGCCGAAGCGGGCATCGTATTGGGCAGGACGTCCTGTACGTTGGAAGTCGGTCAGACAATCACGCTGACGGCGGACGTTTCCGGCTATGAAGGGACGGTGACCTGGACGGTATCCGATCCGTCCGTCGCGGCGGTGGAAGACGGCAAGGTCACTGCTTTGAAAGAGGGATCTGCCGTCGTCAAGGCGCAAATCGGCGAAGCGGAGGCTTCCTGCAATGTTACCGTTCTCCGCGCTTCCGAAGTGGGGACATTGCTGATAGATTATTCTTCCGTCGACCTTTTGGTCGGAAAATCCGTAGAAGTCCGCGCTTCCGTCGTATTCGGGGGAGAAGAGGTATCGGGACTTTCGTTTTCGTGGGAATGCGAAAATACGGAAATCGTGTCCGTTGCGGCGGAAAACGATCGGGCTGCTTTTTCGGGAACGGCGCCCGGGGAGACGTCCGTTACCGTATCCTGTGTGCATCTGGGAGAAACGCTGACGGAGACGATCCCCGTATCCGTGCGCAACGACGTTTCCGTCGCCGTGGAAAATATGCCTTATGAGGACGGCGGATACAAACTCACGTTGGTGAAATCGGAACCTGCCGGCTACACCGGAGAGGAAAAGAGCGAATTTATCCCCGATTTTACCGTGACGGCAGACGGCGAAGAGGTGCAAAATCCGGAAGTGCAGGTGGAGATTCCCCAAGCGGCGGCGTCTGTCGTCCGTTATGAGGAAGGGGACAATAAGCTCGTTTCCGTCGGCGTGGGAGAGGCGGAAATCGCCTTTGTGTACGAGACGAACGGCGCGCGCTATGAAGTGAAGGCGGCAATTTCCGTCATATTGCCGGAAATTACAGAGGACAGGGTTTTCGATTTGGAAATTTCGGAAGGATATTCCGTCATTTCGTCGGATTTGTTACCGGAAAATCCCGTTGCCGTGCGTATAGACGGTAAAGATATGACGTTTTCCGAAACCGACGGCGGAATCCGGATAGAAGGATATACGGAAATGGAATTCGGGGAATATGTCCTGACGGCGGAAAGCGAAGATTTTGCGTACAGGGCAAACGCCTTCGTCCTGACTTCGGTGATCGAAAGCAAGGAAGAGCTGGATGCTTTGGGAAAGACCGCCGAAAAGGGCAACGGAATATGGGACGGATATTTTGCGCTCGGAAACGATATCGCGTATAACGGGGAATTCAGGACTTTCTGCGGCTTGTCTCATTGCGCGGGCTGGGGCGGTACGACGGGATTTCTCGGAACTTTTGACGGCCGCGGTCACATCATCGAAGGATTGACGATCGGCGCCGATGCGGAAGGCCGCGCCTATTTCGGCGGATTGTTCGGGGTTATCGGCATTTCGGGGACGGTCAAAAACGTCGGATTTGCCGATGCGAAAATTACGGCGGCGGATGCGTCCGGAATAGTGGCGGATATCGTGTACGGAACCATAGAGGACGTGTTTGTGGAAGTGGACAATCAAGGCGGTACGCGCTGCGGCGGCGTGGCGAGATACCTTCTCGGCGGCGGAAAGATGAATCGCTGCGTGGTGTTTCTGAGCGGCGCCAGGGAGGCGGCGGAGGGCGATTTTTCGGGGAGCAATCTCGCTCTGGTATCCTTTTCCGCCAATGACGCCGTGATCGACAACTGTTATTCGGTGGGTGCGCTCGAATTATATCGGACGGGAGGAGATATTCCGTCGGCGGGTATTCAGAGCGATACGCTGAGAAAGTTTTCCTCTTATGCGGAAATGAAAGAATATACATTTGCCGCGGAAGACTGGCCGGAGGACATCTGGCGCTCGTTCGAAGGCGTTCCCGTGTTTGCCTCCTATGCGGAATATATGGCGGAGAATGTCGGGGAAAAGGCCATTTCAAACGACGCATCCCAGCCCGTTTCGGACAGATTGGACATCGTCGGCTCCGGAGAGTTTGTCTATACGCTGAAAGAGGAAAAGGAAGGGATTTCGTTGGAGGGGAATACCGTCCTGATAGAGGGGAATTTCGGAGAATCCTTTACCGTTGCGGCGACGTGGATCTTCGACGAATCCGTCCGTACGGAAAAGACTTTTACCGTATCCGAAAAGGAATCCGTCCCTTTGGATGGGCTGTTTGACGTCGATATGAAAAAGGAACAGTCGCTGTTGTTTTCAGATGCGTTTTTCGGCAATCGGATTGTTTCCGTACGGATCGGAGATACCGCTTTGCAGTTTGAACAGGACGGGGCGTCTTTGACGATCGGCGGGTATGCCGGGATTCCCTATGGGGAGAAGCAGATGACGATTGAAGCGGAAGAAAAGACGTTTACGGCTTCGGCGCTCTTTGCGACGTTTATCTCCGGCACGCAGGAATGGGATGCGGAAGTCGCCGAGGCGGCGGCACATCCCGCCGAATGGGACAAATATTATGTCCTTACCGCCGATCTCGATTATACCGGAAAGGATTATGTCTCGCCGCAGGGCGAGCAGTATGGGGCAGTCAGCGGGTTCAAGGGCGTATTCGACGGCAGGAATCATACGATTGCGGGCGTCGTTCTGCGCGGCGTGGGAAAGAGCTTTTTCGGGACCGTGGCGATCGGCGGGACGATCCGCAACGTGGCGTTTATCGATTGCAGCCTGTCGAGTTACGAAGAGGACGGCGTTACGTTTGTCTCGACGAATAAATCCGCCGTCGTCGCCGATTTGCTGTACGGGAATGTGGAAAACGTATATCTCCGATATGCGAACGACGGACATTGGTGGTGTGCCGGGATAGCCTATTTTGTCTACGAAACCGCTTCGGTAAAAAATTGTTTTGCGGAAGTAACCGGTCACACGGGAGATAAATTGCATTCGCTGTTTGTAGTGCACAAAGAAGAAGCCGCCGTTGCCGATTGCTATGCGATTACCGCTTTGGACATGCCCCTTACGTGCGTGGGGGACGATCCCGCAACGGGAAGCGCTTTTGCCGAGAGGGCGGATATGCGTACGTTTGCTTCGGCGGAAGAGATGAAAGAAGCGGAAGCCGATCTTTCGGGATGGGACGGGACGATCTGGGACATTTCGTCCGGAGTGCCCGTGCTGCGTTCTCCTTTGGGAGAGGAAATATGAAGATAGCAGAAGATATAAAGGCGGCACACAGACTGAAAAGTCTTATACTTGCCGATAAAAGCCGACCGAAATTTCATTTTTGCGTGCCTTTCGATCTGGGCTTTCCGGCGGATCCGAATGCGGTGTTTTTTGCCTGCGGGCGCTGGCATTTGATGTATATTTACGAGAGCCGTGAGGATTCTTATCGGTGGGGACACGCCGTAAGTGCGGATCTGACGCATTGGTCGTTTCTCGAAGACGCCTTGATCCCCGACGAAACGGACGGAGGGATATACAGCGGCGGCGTATTGCTGGAAGAGGACGGCCGGGCGGTGGTCGCTTATTGGTCTCTCGGACGCGGACGGGATGCCGGCGGCATACGCATAGCGACGGCGGAACCGCCTTTTTACGAAAAATGGACGAAGATGCCGGGATACGCCGTCAGATGCAGTCAGTTCGGGATCGCCTGCGGAGAAAAGGGGCTGGAATTGGCTTGTGCGGATCCGGGAAATTTGTGGAAGGAAGGGGGCAGATATTATATGCAGACGGGAAATCTGCCCCTTCTCGACAAATACAGAAACGATCCGTCGGCGCCGACGGACAGGAGAGGGGATTGGACGGATTTGTTCGTCTCCGATAATCTTGAGACATGGGAATATGTGCATCGGTTTTACGAGCGGGATTCGAGCGGGAAGTTCACCGCCGATTCCGAAGACGCGATGTGCCCCTGGTTCGGGGCTTTGCCGCTGCGTGACGGGCGGGCGTCCGGTTCCTGGCTGCAGTTGTTTTTGTCGCACAATCGGGGTTCGCAGTATTATATCGGCGGATACGACCGCGCGACGGTTCGTTTTCTTCCCCGTTCACACGGCAGGATGTCTTTTAAGGACAACTGTTTGTTCGCGCCCGAAGCGGCTTATGCGCCCGACGGCCGCTTGCTCGCGTTTCATTGGCTCAGGGACAACCTTGACGACGATCTGGACAGAGAGCTGAAAAAGGGCTGGTCGGGAATTCACGCCCTTCCGCGGGAACTTTGGCTGCGGGAGGACGGGCGTTTGGGAATTGCGCCGGCGCGGGAACTTCGATCTCTTCGGATTATGGGAAAGGAGTATGTTTTTCCCGCGGTTGAAAAGGAGAGGGAAATTTCGGTCCCGGATCCGTTCTGCTGTGAATTGAATCTGGAAGCGGAAACGGCGCCGGAAGGAAAGTGCGGGTTTGAGATTTTCTTTGACGAAGAAAAGTCGGAAGTTCTATCCGTATATGCGGATTTTGGCAGAAAGGTATTGGTCGTGGATACGGAGCGCAGCGGAACGGCGGGAAGAGCCGTCAAAGACGAGGCACCGCTGGAACTTCCTTGCGGGGAGGGGCTGTGCCTTCGGGTTTATCTCGACGGATGCACGGCAGAGGTGTTTGCCAACGACTTGCAGGCAATGACGCGGCAGGTGTTTCCGAAATCTTACGAAAGTGCGAAAATACGCTGCTTTTATCGTTCGGAGAAAGTTTCGGAAAAAACGCTTTGCAAAGTGTTTGCCTATGATATGGCGGCAACAGGGGGAATATGACGGGATGCAAAATGAACGGAAGGGAATTATGCGATTGACGATTGAGGGAGATTGTCTGACCGAAGAGCAGGCAAACGAATTGTCCTCCATGCTTGAAGAAGCGGGATGCGCTTTGGAAAACGTAACGGTAAAAGCGCAGCCGGGAACGGAAAATTTCGTCCGCTTCGAAGCCGGAATTTTGGATATTGTCTATAAGGAGAAGGTGTATATTTTCCGTTCCGTCGGCCATCTGGCGGCTTCGGGCGGAAGACCTTTTGCATATCGGGAAAACTTGTCTTTCCGATCGTTGGGGACGATGATAGATTGTTCGCGAAACGGGGTTTATACTTTGACGTCGCTGAAAAAATTTATCAGGTATCTGGCGCTGTGCGGATATAACCGCCTGCAGCTGTATACGGAGGATACCTATCGGATTGACGGGGAACCGTATTTCGGATATCTTCGGGGTGCTTATACGAAAAGCGAATGGAAGGAATTGGATATTTATGCGGCTTCTTACGGAATAGAACTGGTGCCCTGTATTCAGACCCTGGCGCATTTGGAACAGATCTTTCGTTGGAAACCGTATGCCGAAATCAACGATGTGAACGATATTTTGCTGGTGGACGACGAGCGTACATATCGGTTGATTGACAAGATGTTTGCCGCGGTTTCGGAATGTTTTTCTTCCCGTACCGTCAACATCGGGATGGATGAAGCTTTTATGCTCGGCTTGGGGCAGTATCATCGTCTGCACGGAAAAACGGATCGGATGGAGTTGATGCTGCGCCATTTGCGCCGCGTTTCGGAAATAGCGGAAAAGTACGGGCTGCGGTGCGCCATGTGGTCGGATATGTTTTATCGCCTGGCTTTCGGCGGTTATTATGACGAAAATGCGCGGGTGTTCCCTTTTGATTGCAGCAGTATTCCGCAAAATGTCAGTTTGATCTATTGGGATTATTACAGCAAATCGCAGGAACATTACGAAAAGATACTTGAGCAGCATCGGCACTTGTCCGAAAATATCTGGTTCGCGGGCGCGTTTTGGACCTTTTTGGGCTTTCTGCCCAATAACACATTCAGCATCGAAGCGGCAAAGGCATCTGTCCGCGCATGCGGGAATCAGGGCGTTTCCGACGTCTTCTTTGCCATGTGGGGGGATTTCGGGGCCGAGTGTTCGATTTTTTCGGTTCTTCCCTCCGTCGTTTATGCGGCGGAATTCGCGTACGGGAACGAAGATTTGCCGAATGCGGAAAGGAGGTTTTTCGCTTTATCCGGGGTGACCGCCGAAGCGTTTTTGGCTTTGGAACAGGCGGATAAAATCGGGAATCCCACGGGAGCGGATTTGACGGATCCAAGCAAATACATGCTTTACAATGATTGTTTTGCCGGAGTTCTGGACACGACGGTCACGGTGGCGGACGGACGCGAATACGGAGTTCTGGCGGAAAGATTGAAGCCGTATATTTCCCATCGGATATGGGGAAATCTTTTTCGGTGCGTCTATGCGCTGACTCGGGTCATGGAATATAAAGTCACGATCGGGATTCGTACGCGCGCGTTGTATCGGGCAGGCAAAAAAGAGGAATTGCGGGATTTTGCCGAAAGGGATTATAAAATTCTCATCGGGCGGCTGCAGGAGTTTTATTCCGCCTTTTCGGAGCTCTGGCACGCCGAAAAAAAGGCATACGGATTTGAAATTACCAATTATCGCCTCGGCGGATTGATTTCCCGGGTAAAATACTGTCAAAGCAGATTGGCGGATTATTGTGACGGAAAGATTGAAAGGATAGACGAATTGGAAGAAGATTTGCTCGATTATTTCGGAGAAGGAGAAAAATATACCAAACGGCTGGGATATATCAATGAATTTCAGAAAATTGCCAGTGTCAATAAGTTTTAGACTTGAGAATTTAAACGAACGAATTGCGAATTCTACATAATGAACGAATAATAAAAAAATGTTATACTGCGATCGGAAAAGAAGCGGCTTTATAGTTAT
>ERZ1643251.2297-NODE-2297-length-19720-cov-6.403255_pt1 | contig 19720 bp, 34 predicted proteins | sample MGYA00579261_ERZ1643251 | MGnify/ENA primary metagenome ERZ1643251 (study PRJEB29033, sample SAMEA4952267) | chicken gut metagenome | biome: Broiler Chicken; feature: Gastrointestinal Tract; material: Caecum | place: Ireland | collected 2018 | study: Broiler... | reverse complement strand
TGAAAACAAAGTGAATATAAAAGAATTAGAAAAATTTCTAGGAAAGAGAGTAGAAATAAAATTATTTGATGATGAAGTGATTGTTGGAGAATTGCATAAAACACGTGAAGAACAATTTAAAAATAATCCTAATTTGTATTTTCCTTATAAGTATTATTTTCTTATAAATCCTCAATCATTTTTATTTAGAGGTTATCAGGTTAAGAAGATAAAGGAAGTGAAAAATGATGAAAATTAAACAGATTGAACTTAAAGATGTAGATTTAACAACATTAAATGAAAATGAAATATATTATTGTGAATTAAATAATTACTATATTCAAGATTTATATTATGAACAGATAGGTACATTACTTGAAAAGATAAGAAAAAAAAGCAATGTAGTATTGTTTAAAGTGGAAAAGGAAGTGAAAGATGATGAATGATATATTGCTTACATGTATTGAAATAGCACAAAATAAAGGTATTTTGTTTTATGAAAGTGATTTAGATAGAGCTAAAGAATATGTAGAAAATATGCTTGATGAAAATGAGTTAGATGCAAAAATTAAGGAAATAGATATTAGATTAAATGTAGCAAATGCTTTATTAATTTCATTAGATAAAGAAAGTGAAGCTTATAAAAAAGCATTAGAAACAAAAGAAATGGATCTAAACATTAAACAAAAATTAATGAAACAAAAGGAGCTGCTAAGATGAATTATTATTTTATTGCGTTATTAATATTATATGCGATGAACCTTGGAATAAATTTAACAAGACACGGACAGCCAAGAGAAGATAATTACAATTTTATTACATTTCTAATAGCCGCGATAATAGAAGTTACGTTGATTTATTTTGCAATTAAAAAAGGGTTTTAGGAGGAATATATGAACGAAGCGAAATATGAGTTAAAAAATTGGAAGAAATGGAAAAGAACAGTCCAATTATTAGAAGAAACAAGAGATCAATTAAAGGACATGAAAAAGGGGATAAATATCGACCCTTTTTCCATGCCTGGAAGTGGCCATAAAAGCACTATTGAACAAATGAATAAGATAATCGAGCAATGTGAACAGTATGATCAATTAATAGAATACTATAATTTTTTTATTAACAGATTAGAAAAAGCATTAACAGAACTGTTGGATGAAACACAGAGAGAAGTATGTTTAATTTATGCCAATTATAAAAGTTTTAGACAAAAAGAATTTGAAGCCATAAAAAAAGGATATACCACACCGACATTCTATAGAATATTGAATGATAGTTACAAATTATTAAATACTGTCCTCAGTCCAACATTTGAGAAAAATATGAGAGTAAAATCCAATGAAAATGATATATAATGTTAATGTGAGAAAAAACAGAAATCCCAAACATTTCTCACGACATCAACATATCGACGCTAGGAGCGAATGCTCCAATCTCACGTGCAAATGGGTGACCAAAACGGTCGATAGGTTCGAATCCTATCCACGTGGCTCGAGCGAAAACATTTGTTTCTTCTCTATCCCATGCCGAAAGGCTTTTTCAATTAGTAATATTATCAAATCAATAAGACTTCAAAAGCTCAACGAAAAGGACAGGAAAAACCTGTCTTTTTTGTTATAGCTAACTATCTATTAAAAAAAGGCAAGTTACACCATCAAGACTAATTCTTTTGTTCATTGTTTTTTAGACCTCCAACTTTATATATTTATTCGCATTGGATAGTTAGCTACAACAAGAAAGGAAACCTATGGACGATAAGCTATTAGAAATGATTAAAGATTGTATCAGGAAAGATAATATGCATCCGTTTTATGTAAGTGGAAAATGGAAGAAAAAAAGGATAGAAATTATGAAAAGAGACCATTTCGAGTGTCAAAAATGTAAGAAAAAAGGCAAGATAAAGGTTGTTAAAGCTGATTCAAAGTACAGAAGTCAAAGAGCATATGTTCATCACATTAAACACTTAAAAGATTATCCTGAACTTGCATTAGATGATAACAATCTTATTACGTTATGCTTCCAATGTCATGAAGAAGAACATATAGATGAAAGACATCAATTTGAAAAGGGAGGTGGATTCACAAATGAAGAAAGATGGTAAAACCATTATAAAATATAGACCTATGTCTATGTATGTTGAGGATTATTTGCCAAAGCAAAAAGAAAACAAAAATAAGAAAAGGGGTAAAAGAAAATGATTATTTTTATTAAGCTAAGAGATGGTACAGAATTGAACATTGAAGATGCTTCTGAATACGGAATGGTCAATGATTATCTTGAAATATATCATGGCCAAGAAATTACAAGAATTAACGAAGATCAGATCGTGTATTATTCTGTTAAGTAATTATGAAGATATTCTATAAATGTGATAGAAGCAAATGCAATAATTGTTCATATCCTATGTGTCAACATACAAGTTCATTAAAGCACTCAATTAATTACAATAAAAGACCTAACATTAAAATTATTAAAAACAAATTTAAAAAGATTGGAGATATGTTCTATGAATAAACATGATCAAAATGATGAGGTAATATTTTATATTGATGATAAACCTATCAAAATAAATCGTAAAAATAAAAAAGTATTTTTTAAATGTGATAGAAGAAAGTGTGATGTATGCATGGGTTTTATTGATGAAAATGAATGTCAACACACAACAGATATAAGACATGCTAAAAATTTTGAATTGCATGGAGATGTTTTTGTAGAAAAATGATACCCCCCCGTCTGAAAAAATGGGTCAAAAATGGCCAGAGGGAGAACGGTGCAAGGGAGAAGACATTTCTTAAATTTCCATGCGCATGAATAAAAAAGGAGGTGTAAGCTATGTCATACAAATCTAAAGCCGATAGGATTCGTGAAAAGGTCAAGCAAGATTTGCTCAATCAGTTAGAACAAAAAGGACTTGACGGAGAGCACTATAAAAATCTAGTAGATGATTATATTTTTTTATATAAGCAAAAAGAAAAATGCCAAAAAGACATTGATGAAAATGGTGTGATTATAGATTACACAAATTCTTATGGAAAGAAATCACGAAAGAAAAATGAATCATGTGATATGATTTTAAAAACAAATAATCAGATGATTAAGATTCTTGAATTCTTAAAAATAAATCCAGATGAAAATATAGATGGAAGTGATAACGATGAGTTGTAGACTTCCTTTTTTTGTCGAAAATTATTTTCAATTCATGGATGAAAACATTGATTGCTTTTGTGACGATCAATTCAAATTAAGAGAACTCATCATGAGAAGTTTTGAAAATGATGACATCTATGTTGATGAAGAACAGGCTAGAAAATATTTTTCTCTTGCAAGGTATCTCGATTTTGAAACAATGGAATGGCAGGAATTTATACTAGGCTTGCATCTATGTGTCTATTGGAGAAAAACAAATCTTCCAAGATGGAGTGATTTGGTGTGCTATATGGGTAGAGGAAATGGAAAAGATGGAACGATTTCATTAGAAACAATGGATTTGATAAGCCCATATAATCCAATAAGAGAGTACGATGTAGACATATGCGCGAATAATGAGTTACAGGCAAAAAGACCTGTACGTGATCTTGTCAATTTATTTGAAAACAACAAAGCTAAATTGAAGAAATTTTTTTATTGGACACAGGAAAGCATTCGTGGATTGAAAAATAATTCATATGCTTTAGGCCATACAAATAACGCTAAAGGAAAAGATGGATTAAGAAGTGGATGCGTTATTTTTAACGAGTATCATGCATATGAAAATTACGACAACATAAATGTATTCACAACAGGATTAGGAAAGAAACCACATCCAAGACGTTCTATTTATACAACAAACGGAAATGTGATTGACGGCCCTTTGGATGAGTTACTTAAAAAATGCGATGATATTCTTAATGGCGAGATTGAAGATGATGGAGTTCTTCCATTTATATGTAGAATTACAAATAAAGAAGATATAGATGATGAGGTGAAGTGGTATCATGCTAACCCCTCACTTTTTTATATGCCAAATCTTTTGAATGAAATCCGCAAAGAATATAAGGAATGGAAAGAGAATCCAGCAAGACTTCCTGACTTTGCTACAAAAAGAATGAATTTCAGAGATACTAAAAATGAATTAGCTGTAGCAAGCTGGGAAAACATCGAAAAAACAAAAAAGGAATATGATAAACCTTTGAAAAAGCATGAATGTGTATGTGGAATTGACTTTTCCAAGACAACAGACTGGGCATCTGTAAATCTTCACTTTAAGGATGAAGAAAAACGCATTGATATAAATCATGCGTGGATTTGTATGAAAAATCCTGAAATAGGAAGATTGAAATGTCCTTATGAAGATTGGGCAGATAAAGGGCTTATAGATTTAGAGTATGGTGTCGAAATAGCACCGGAAACGATAGTTGGTTATATCGCTGAACAAAGTAGAATATATAGAATACGTGCGATTTATATTGATTCTTATAGATACACGATATTACGTGAATGCCTTGAAAGAATAGGCTATTCTACTGAAAGAAAAAATGTTTTTCTTGTAAGACCAAGTGACATCATGAAAGTATATCCTGTCATAGATAGGTGTTTTGCCAATGGATACTTCCATTGGGGAGAGCAACCTCATTTAAGATGGGCTACTAATAATGCAAAACTTATAAGAGCAAAGCGTTCTAAATTAACAGATAGTGATGTTGATATTGGAAATTTCTTGATTGGTAAGATTGAGCCAAAATCAAGAAAGACAGACCCATTCATGGCATTGGTACATAGTATGGTCGGTGAAAATAATTTGAAATCTAAACCTAAGTCTAGTTCAAATATAATAACTAGACCAGGGGTGCGAGTATATTGAAAGGTGGTGAATAAATGAAGATTGTAGAATGGTTTAAGACAAATTTTCTTGAAGATGAAAAAGAAGATAAAAAAATTGACTACAAGTTTGTATGCCAGAAACTGGCAAGTGAAATCATGATAAGGGAACTTGCCTTTAACATGGTTGTCAATAAAATTTCAAGTGCCTTATCTAAGTGTAAGGTAAATGTATATTATAATGGCAAGAGAACCAAAGATGAGGAATGGTATAGATGGAATGTTCAGTCAAACGTCAATCAAAGCGCTAATCAGTTTTGGAGCAAACTTATTTACTACCTTTACAATTACAATGAGGCTTTAGTCATTACAAGAGGAAATGAATTATATGTTGCAGATAGTTATGTTAAAAATGAAGATTACGCTTTTTTTGAGCATACATTTACAGGTGTAACGATAAATGGTTATGCCTTAAACAAGACCTACAGAATGAGTGAGGTCTTTTATTTTGAGCTTAATAATCGCAATATAAGAAATTATTTAAACGGAACATTGCAATTGTACAGTGAATTAATAAATGCTGCATATTCAAGTTATTTGGTGGCGAATGGAAACAAGGGTGTTTTGAAGATAGACCAATTCGCAGAAAATTCAGAAGATTTCACAGAGCAGTTCAATCAATTACTGAATGAAGATTTTAAAACATTCTTTTCTAATGCCAACGCAGTATTGCCACTGTATGAAGGTTTTGAATATAGCCAGTTAGACAATAAAGGAACTCAAAGCACTACAAGAGATTTTAAAGCATTATTAGATGATGTCATATCAATGACCGCCAATGCATTTAATGTTCCATCTTCTATTGCCAATGGAACTGTACAGGATACATCGAAAGCAATTGATGAATTTTTAACCTTTTGTATTGATCCACTGATTGAAATGCTGACTGATGAAATGAACAGAAAATCATTCAGTCCATATCAGATTATTAATGGTCATTATTTTAAATTTAATACATTGGCCATTAAGCACATTGATATTTTAGATATTGCAAATGCGATTGATAAATTATTGTCTAGTGGATTCACATGTATAAATGATTTAAGAATTTTAATTGGATTAGATCCGATTGATGAAGAATGGGCAAATCAGTTCTTCATGACAAAGAACTATGCACCTATAGAAGAATTATTGAATGCATTGAAAGGAGGTGATGAAACATGAAAAAGTTCTATCAATTGACATCTCAAGATGAACAGAATGCTGAATTATATATCTATGGCGACATCACCTCTTATAAATGGTTTGAGGACGATGTTGTAGCTTATGATCTAGCAAAGGAATTAATTGATTTAAATGGAAAGAATTTAAAGGTACGAATTAATTCTTACGGTGGCGAAGTGGCACAAGGCTTGGCTATTTATAATCTTCTAAATGATTACAAAGGACAGGTGACAACAGTGTGTGATGGTGTGGCGTGCAGTGCTGCAAGTGTTATCTTCATGGCAGGAGCGCAAAGACTTATGCCACGCTCAAGTCTGTTATTTATTCACAACGCATGGACGTATGTGAGTGGAAATGCAGATGAATTGAGAAAACAGGCAGAGGAATTAGAAAAAATCACTCAACCATCCGTAGAAATTTACAAGAGCGTATCTTCGCTAGATGAGAGCGAAATCAAGAAGATGATGGATGAGGAAACCTGGATCACTGCTGATGAAGCGGTGAGTTATGGATTTGCTACTCAAGTTGTAGAAGATAATCCACAGCAATCTATGAAAGATGATATGATTTCCAGATTAGTTCATCAAAATAAAAAATTAGAAAAACAATTAAATGAAAAAGCTAATGAGCCAACACAGAAAAAGGGTTGGTTTTTTTAATGCAAAAAAGGGGGAATGAAAATGACATTAGCTGTTTTAAACCAAGACAAAACAAGAATCTATAACAAAATGATTGAAGCTATGCATAATCAGGATGCAGAGGCTTTTAAAAATGCATTTGAGGAAAATGCACAATTAATCCAAAATGAAGTATTAGAAAAAGCTAAAGAATTAGCAAATGTTCAAGACCAAAAAATATTAGAACAAAGAGGTATTAGACAATTAACAGGACAAGAAAGAAAATTTTATGAAAAGTTAATCGAAGCCTCAAAGTCACAAGATTACAAACAGGCATTAACAAATCCTGATTTGGTACTACCTGAAACTGTCATTGATGCAGTGTTTGATGATTTACAGACAAACCATCCATTATTAAGTCATATTTCTTTTACAAACACACGTGGAGCGATCAAGTTTTTATTAAGTGAAAATGAATTTCAAAAAGCTGTTTGGGGTAAATTATGTGCAACAATCACAGAAGAAATTGATTCTGAATTTACTGTGATTGATATGACATTAATGAAATTATCTGCATACATTCCTGTATGTATCGAAATGTTGGATTTAGGACCTGTATGGTTAGATAATTATGTTCGTCAATGCTTATATGAAGCATTAGCGAATGGTCTAGAAGATGGTATCATTAACAACTTAAATACAACTACTGGACCTGTAGGTATGATTGCTGATATGACTACAGGAAGTGGCGGTGTCGGCGCAGCAACATTCACTGCAAAAACAGCAACACCAATTACAGATTTGAAACCAACAACATTAGGAACACAGTTGGCTAAATTGGCAGTTGATGCAGCAGGTAAGACACGTGCAATCCGAGATGTAGTATTGATTGCCAATCCTGTTGATTATTTAACAAAGGTATTCCCAGCTACAACTATTTTAAGTGGTAATGGAACATACCAAAATAATGTTTTGCCTTATCCGATGACTGTTATCCAAAGTGCGGCAGTTGCAACAGGTAAAGCCGTATTAGGTTTAGGATATAAATATTTCATGGGAATCGGTATGGATTCTAGAGCTGGTCGTATCGAATATTCTGACGAATATAAATGGCTTGAAGAATTAAGAATTTATAAAATTAAATTATATGCAAATGGTATGCCTATGGATAACAACGCATTCCAATATTTGGATATTAGTGGTTTACAACCTGCTACAGTTGCAGTAACTGTAGAAAATACAGTCACTACAGAAGTTGAAGGAACTGTAACAACGACTACAGCAGGTGGTTAATAAGGGAGGTGGCATAGATGCCTACTTTATTAGATTTAGTTAAACAGTATCTTGATATTACATGGACGGATACTGCTACAGAAAACAAGTTAAACTTAATGATCAATAATGCCATTGCTGATTTGGATGAAAAGTCAGGGATGAAAAATGATTATACGCAATCAGGGAGGGCACAAACCCTCCTTTTAACTCGTGTGATGTATGAATGGAGCAATGCTTTGGATGATTTTTATATTAATTATAAAAGTGAAATTGTGGCTTTTATTAATAAGGCGAGGGTGCTAAATGCTAAAAGCGAAACGAATGAGTGAAAGCGAAACATTTAATGATGGAACGTTGAATGTATTAGAAGCAACTGATGGAATAATCCAAAAAAATATTTTTGAAAATATCCATTGTGGATTCAAGACGTTTGGCGTGAAAAGATTTTTCAGTGCACAGGAAGCAGGAAGCGAAATCGAAAAGATGATTGTTGTGCCATTCAATGATGAAATTAAGAGAGAGAACTTAATTGAACTCACTGATTTCAGAACACACACAACGTCGCTTTATGAAATTGTTATGCTTCAAATCCTTTATGACAGCGCACCAAAATCTTTGCAACTATCACTTAGAAAGACAACGATTAATTATGTTGACAACAGACCAGATAATCAAACTTCTTGAAGATTATGATGTTCAGTGTGCTTTTAATCATTTCAATGAACCAGTCACACCACCTTATATGGTTTACAATATTTCATCAACTGATAACTTCAATGCCGACAATTGTGTATATCATCAAATTGATACTTTAGAAATAGAACTTTATTCTCGTGTCAATCCATTGGAAGAAGAGAGAAAGTTAGAGAAGTATCTTACAGATAATGGAATCTTGTGGGATAAATCAAGCGATACATGGATAGATGAGGATAAGGTTATGATGAGCGTGTACGAAATTGGCTAGAAGAATAAAAATGACTGCATTGGATAAAACTCTTAATCAAATATTGAGGGAATATACCGATGAAGTCACGGACGATACCAAAGAAGTCGTTGATGTTGTAACGAAGAAGGCATTAAAGGTTGTAAAAAAACATGCTCCAGTAGATGAAAGAAATTCATCAAGAAAAGGTAAGTACAAAAGATCATTAAGAAGAAAGACTGTTTACGAAAGTTTGACAGAAAAGAAAAATATCATATATGCAAGTGGTGAAGAATATCGTCTTACTCACTTGCTTGAAAAAGGTCATGCCACAATAGATGGTGGCCATACAGAAAAACATCCACATTTTTATTATGGTGATAATCTTGTAAAAGAAGATTTATTAAAAGAATTGAAGAAAAAGATAGGAGGAAAATAAAATGCCAGAAACAAATAAGGTAAGATATGGTCTTTCAAACGTCCATGTTGGAACTGTCACAATGGGTGATGGAACACCTACATTCAGTGCTCCAAAATCTTATCCAGGAGCAGTAAACATGACATTGGATGCAGAGGGAGAACAGTCAATTTTCTATGCTGATAACATCGCATATTATGTAACTAATTCAAACAATGGTTATACAGGAGGATTGGAAATGGCATATTTGTATGATTGGTTTGAAACTGAATACTTAGGCAATAAAGAATCTCAAGAAGGAATGATTGTTGAAACAAGCGACGTCCCTACTCAAATGGCTTATATCATGTTCCAATTTGAAGGCGATGTAAATGCAACAAAATACATTATTTACAATGCAACATTCTCAAGACCATCTTTAGAAGGGTCTACTCAAGAAGATACAACGGAGCCAAATACGACAACTATTCCGTTTACATCTGTTCCACTTGTTACAGAGTTTGGAAAAATTGTTCGTGCTAAAGTCCCATCTACTGCATCAAACTATGCAACATTCTTTAAGACTGCACCGACAGTTCCAACAGCTAAATCAGAATAGGAGATTGAAATATGTATAAAGTAATTACAATCGAAAATAAAAAAATTCCAATGATTACAAATGGATCTATTCTTATAGATTACAGAAAATTTTTCAATTCTGATATGTTAGGGGATTATCTTCAATTAAGCTATTCTCTAAAAAACAATGATTTTGAAAAATTTGATTCATTGGCAGTTGCAAGAATGATGTGGGTATGTGCTTATCAGGCAAATAATCAAATAAAGAATTTCGAAGATTGGTTAAAAGGATTCAATAGTCCTTTTTCTTTTTATGAACATTTAGATGATTTTATAAAGATGATGGAAAGCAGTTTAAAAACAAATGTAAAACCAAAAAAGTATCAACAGGGGAAGAAGAAGTAACATATGAGTCACTTCTTCTTTCTGCTTTTAGAGTAGGTCTTACATTAAATAATTTCAAAGAATTAGAAATTGGAATGATTATGGATATTATATTCACATTCGTAAATTCAATGGAAGAAAATGGCAAAGAAACAAAAGTAAGAAATGCAACACAAGCGGATTTTGATAGATTCTAGGAGGTGAGTTGATGGCAAAGAGTAAAATAGCAGGATTGACAATTGAAATTGGTGGGGATACCACAGAACTTTCAAAAGCGTTAAAACAGCCAAACGACGAAGCTAGAGATTTGCAGAGTAAATTGAAAGCTATTGATCAGGCGCTTAAATTCGACCCGAACAACACTGAATTATTGGAACAAAAGTTTAGATTATTAGGTCAAGCTATTGATACCAATGAGCAAAAATTGCAGATGTTGAAAACTGCACAGGAACAATTTAAGGCAAGCGGAAAAGACATTGACAGCTCTGAATATATCGAATTGCAACGTCAAATTGCTTTAACAACTAATAAAATTGATCAACTGCGAAAACAAAAAATAGACATGATGGTTGATACATCGGAAGTCAAGGATGCAAATCGTGCGCTTGACGACATGGAAAAAAACATGGACGATGTAGAAAAATCATCGTCGACTTTCAGGGATGCATTAAAAGGAGCAATAGTTGGTTCTGGTATAGTTGAAGGGGTTAAAGGATTAGCAAGCTCATTATCAGATATCGCTGAAGAATCTAAAGAAAACATTAAGATTATGTCGTCTTTGGAAACATCTTCAAAATTAGCTGGATATTCAGCCGCAGAAACATCTGAAACGTATAAACAATTATATGGAGTTCTTGGTGATAATCAGACAGCAGCTACAACCACTGCCAACTTACAAGCGTTAGGATTAGAACAGGATAAACTTCGCCAGATAACAGAGGGGGCAATTGGTGCTTGGGCTAAGTATGGAGATTCAATTCCAATAGATGGTTTGGCAGAAAGCATCAATGAAACTGTAAAAACTGCAACAGTTACAGGTAACTTTGCCGATGTACTAAACTGGGCAGGCACGAGCGAAGATGATTTTAATGCAAAATTACAAAAAGCTAACAGTACAAGCGAAAGAGCGAATATCGTTTTACAAGAGCTCACCAAACAAGGACTTATAAAAAGCGCTGATGCATGGAGAGAAAATGCAGGGGCACTTGTAGATGCAAATGAGGCACAAGCTGAATTTGAACAAGCTACATCACAACTTAGTCAAGTTGTTCTTCCTATTACATCAAAAATTCAAAGCAGTTTAGCAAATATGCTAAAACCTCTTGCAGATTTAATAACTGGTAATATTTCGTTTGAACAATTCTCTACTCAGATGTCAAATGGGCTAATGTCTATCATGACATCAATTACAACATTAGCACCACAATTTATCCAAAAAGGATTAGAAATATTAACTAATATATCTTTAGGATTCGCACAGGGTTTTCCTGTGTTTTTATCTAATGTTTTAACTCTAATTCAAAATTTTGGAAATTATTTAACTCAAAATGCACCGACAATTATTCAAAAAGGATTTGAGATATTGTCCAATCTCGTACAAGGCATCATTAATGCGTTGCCAGTTTTAATTTCTCAAGTGCCACAAATAATAACGACATTTGCAAATGTCATTAACGATAATTTTCCTATTATCTTGATGAAAGGAGCAGAGTTGTTATGGCAATTGATAACAGGTATTTTATCTGCAATTCCAGATTTGATAGCAAATATACCACAAATTATAGAAGCAATTGTAAGTTCAATTATGGCGTTTCAATGGTTAAACCTTGGAAAAAATATTATGAATTTCTTTGGTAATGGAATTAAATCTATGGTGTCTTCTGTAGGATCAAGTGCAAAATCCATTTATAACTCTGTCGTGAACACACTTAAATCATTGCCGGACAGTTTGAAAAATTTAGCTAAAAATATGATGAATGGATTCCTGAACGCAATAAAAGGAGCTATTGGAAGTGTCAAATCCGCTGCAAAATCAGTGTTCAATGCTATTTGGAATGGACTAAAATCGTTACCGTCTAAAGTTGTTTCTATTGGCAAGGATTTGGTTCGTGGTATATGGAATGGAATCGGTGATATGACAGGTTGGATCATTGATAAAATCGGTGGATTTGCTGATTCTGTAGTTGATAGTATATGCTCATTCTTTGGAATCGCATCTCCTTCAAAGGTCATGAAAAAGCTCGTAGGTAAGAACATTGCTGCTGGTATCGGTGTGGGTATTGAAGATAATGAAAACTTAGCATTGAATCCATTAAGACAATTAGAAAAAGAAATGACATCGTCATTCAATCCAAATGTTGCTGCGTCTGTGACACAGGCATTGAATTACAATGGAACAATAACAGTTGAAAGCCCAATACAAGTAGACTTGGACGGAAAACCAATCTATAACTATGTTGTTCGTAGAATAACTAAAAATCAGGGTAATAGAATGGCGTTTCAGGGGGTGTAGAAGATGTACTATTTTATGCTAGATGAAGAAAGCAGTGTAAGACATAATTTTGTTGTTACAAAAAGGCCAGATATTCCATCTGTAAAATACAATTATAAAGAGTACGATATTCCTGGGCGAGATGGTAAGCTATATGAAAACCTTGGAACTGTTGATGATATTGAAATTGAGATTGAATGCAATTATATATCTAATCCGAACTTATGGCATTCACGTTGGAGAGAAATAAAGAAATGGATTTTGAAAAAACATGATTTTCTTTCATTAAGTGACGATAATGAATATTGCTATCGAATCAAAAAGATAGAATTAGGAACGAATGAAAGAGAAGTCATTGTAAGTGGTTCTTTCACAATTACATTTACATTAGAGGGTTATGCATATTTGAAATCAGGGCAGATTGAATATCCTTATTCAACTGTCCTTTTCAATGCGTTTGAAAAGACAATGCCTAAATATATCGTTACAGGTGAGGGAGCTTGTACCCTTACAGTAAATGGAACAGAATGCACATGTAATGTAGGACAAAATCTAATTATAGATACTTATTTAAGACTTTCGTATAGAGAAGATGGAACACTTCAAAACACCTCTATAAATGCAGATTATGAAGATTTAATGCTATTAGAGGGCGACAATGTTATAAGTATAACTGATGGATTTGAATTGAAAATAGTGCCAAATTGGAGGTGCTTATAAATGATACAATTATACAAAAGTACAAACACAAATTATGACATGAATGGGGATTATACATTATCCCCATTATCGTGTGAATTTGAATGCAATTTAAATGATACATGGTCATTGAATATAGAAAATCCAATTGATCAATCACTGGATGATTTCACTATAGGAGCTGTTGTTAGCGTTCCTACTCCATATGGAGATAAGCAGTTGTTTAGAATTTATGACGTTACAAAAGATGATAACGGAATAATCGCAAGTGCATTTCCAATCTTTTTAGATGCCAGAAATGATTGCTTTTTGTGGGATGTAAGACCTAGCAATGTTACAGGCCAAACAGCATTGAATCAAATGATCACAAACAAAAAATATAGTGCAAGTTCCAATATCACGAAAACATCTACAGCTTATTATGTTCAAAAAAATCTTATAGAAGCATTAAATGGAGATGATGATAATGCTTTCTTAAAACGTTGGGGTGGAGAAATCGCTTATGACAATTATAAGATTATCGTCAATGATAGAATTGGAAGCGATAACGGATTAAAGGTTGAATTTGGATTCAATCTTCTAGGCGTAGAAGAACAGATAAACAATGAAGATATAGTCACAAGAATTATTCCAAAGGCTTACAATGGTTATATTTTACCGAATAACGAAACGGTGGATAGCCCATTAATCAACAATTACCCTATTGTATATACAAGAGTTATTGAATACCAAGACATTAAATTAATAGATGATGCACAGGAAGATGATGCTGAAAATGGCATAACTGTATGTAATACATTAGAAGAACTGTACGATGCATTAAGAACTCGTGCCCAAGAAGAATATGAAAACGGAATCGACCTACCACAGATTACGTATAATGTGGATATGGTCGATTTATCTAAAACGGACTTATATAAAGACTATAAAGATTTATTAAAAGTTAATCTCGGTGATACAGTATATGTCAAACATAGGAAGTTAGGAATTGAAATATCGGCAAGGGTTATATCAATGGCATATGATTGTATTACCAAAAAAGTCAAAAGCCTTGTGCTTGGTGATTATGAAGCAAATTATTTCAATAGCGTTTCGTCTATTACTCATTCAGTAAGCCAAATTATAGATAAATCTAATAATTCTGTTATGGCCAATAAAATACAAGGAGTCATCAATCTTTTAAAAACATCATTGAAAGCACAAAAAGATGCATCACAATTAATGGATATAAGAGCAATATTATTTGAAGATTTAAATACAGACAGCCCGTTATTTGGAGCAATGTCTTTAGGGACTCAAGGATTGCAAATATCTAAAAAAAGAACTGATGACGGGAAAGATTGGATTTGGGGAACTGCAATTAATTTTGAAAGCATAAATGCCGATTACATATTAGCAGGTATATTGCAGGGTATAGAAATTATTTGCGAAAAAGGGCGTATTGGTGGAATGGAAGTTGATGGACAATTATTGAAATATAGTGCTCCGGGATATGTTACACCAAGCGAAGGAAAACAAGAACATGGAACCATGTCTATTGTTTTTAATGCTGATGGTTCAGCAGGAAACAATATTTATAGCTTTAAATTCGTCACAGATGAAGGATTGACATACAGTGACGGGTATTTAAGTCCGAACGAGTTTTATTCAACAAATATACGAGCATCTGGAATGGGGTCTTACGTTATGACAGTTCGTAATTATTTATATGCTAAAACTGCAACAATAGATGAATTGAATAATAGTTCTAGTGAAGATTTAAAAACTGACATTAGAAAATATGAAGATAAAGCATTACAGAAAGTATTAAATACAGATGTATATAAATATAAGTTAAAATCTCAAGTTTCCCAATACGCCGAAAACATACCAGAGTATATTGGTTTCATTATTGGAGATAAATACAATCTTACAGAAGATATATTAGGCAGGGATGGAAACTGTATTAATCTGTATAGTGCAATTGCATTGTTGTATAAAGCTATTCAAGAAATGTGCGAGGAGGTTAAAAAATGCTGACGATAACAAGAAAAGATTTACTATTAACAGTCAATGACAACGTCATACCTGCAATGGGTTCAAGTGATGTTCCTGTTAAATTCATAAATGATACAGAAGCATATGTAGGATTTTTGATTGAGCCACGTGTAGGATATTATGTAAATGGATGTCCTAAGTCAACTGTGTGCGAATACGATACTTCCAGCAATATAATTAAAATTCCAGCTGAGGCTTTTAAAAATAAGGGAATATTGGTTATTGCTATTGCACTAATTGACAATGCTGATTCAAATCATATTGAGGTTACGAAAGAATTGGCTTTAGAAGTTACTCCAGCGCCTAATGGAAATGTTATTCTTCCAGCAACGGAAACATGGCAGACAGCAGTCGATAATCTTGTAGAACAACTCTATAATCAGGATTATAAGCCACAATTCGATCAAATAGAGGAAGATTTATCTGGCTTGGTAGAAGAAGCAGAAAACCAACAAACTATAGCAAAAGAACAACAAACATTAGCTAATCAGCTACAGAATGATGTACAGGATGCAGTCAATGATGTAAATGATAAAATAGAAAATGGCGACTTCATTCCTTTGTTTACAATGGGAACAGTCGAAACATTGCCGGCTGGTTCACCTGCCAAGGCTGAAATTACAGGTACCAAGAAGAATCCTGTTCTAAGTCTAGATATTCCACAGGGTATTCAAGGAGTTCAAGGTATTCAAGGACCACAGGGAATACAAGGAGAGCAAGGACCACAAGGAGAAAGAGGACCACAGGGAATACAAGGTCCAACGGGTCCACAAGGTCCAAAGGGAGAAAGTGGAGTTACATCTCCTTTAAATGCTTTCTTCACAATGTGGGTTGATTCTAATGGTGACTTATATGCTAGAACTCCGGACGGAGCAGAAAAGCCACCGTTGAGATATGACACGTCTACAGGGAATTTATATTGGGAAGCTGAATAGGAGGTGAAAAAAATGGCACAAGATTATTTAATTGGAAATATTAAAGGACCTAAGGGAGATAAAGGTGATACTGGGCCACAAGGACCAACAGGGCCACAGGGTGCTACTGGTCCTCAAGGTGAAACCGGTCCAACAGGTCCACAAGGTCCACAGGGGCCAGCAGGAAGTACAGGGGCAACAGGACCACAAGGTCCAGCCGGTCCGACAACAGTAAAAAAAGATACTGCTGTTATAGATGAATTGGACATTGTTACAACAAGAAAGGCAAAACCAACCACTGTAAAGGTACAACTTAAAGATACAAGTGGTAACGTTTTTTACGTTGAAACGAGTCCGGAATGTGTTTATCTAAAAGGCACAGATGGAAGTGAAATTTCACAGAAAAATCTAAATGACAAGATTGGGCAACTGATTAACTTGGTTGCCTTTTATAGTGCTAATCCAACTACGGTATTAGCAGATTTGAAAAAATATATTACAACAATTTCTTAGAAAGGTAGGAAAAAATATGATTAAAAAATTCATCGGGGGGGGGTACAAAATCTAGTATCAAATCTAGTGCTTGTATCTCTTCAAAACAAATTTTACGCGGGGGGGGTTGCTTTTTAGCAATTCTCCTAGAAAAGAAAGTGGGTGTCATCTATTAGATAGACACCGTGATGATTATTGAAAACGTTATATGATAAAAGTGGCAATAAAGTCTATTTGAATGATTATGAGAACTTGATTTCTGATGATCTGCAAGTTATATTCCCAGGAAGAATAGGATACGAATTTTTCAGTGGGATTATATACTTAGGCGGATTGGATAGTGGAGTTTTTAACTTTCATATCAATGATGTGTCTATATCTCTTGATGATGTGGAAATACCATATTCAGATTTGCGTAATTGTATATTAATATTACAAAACGGGTTTTTGGCAATTCAAGGTTCACATAGTAAGGGATATTCAATATGGAGAACATGCAACATTATTGCAAACTTAAAAATAACGAAGAGATAATCATGCTCTATTTAATAGAGAAAAAATGCAAACAGTTTTCGATAAATTAGGCAACTCAAAAGAGTTGTTGGAGGGTGACGATATACAAAGTGGAAATAACTATATCAAGTTTCCAGATGGAACGATGATATGTTGGTTTGGTGTATATTTAGAAGCTGGAACAGAATTAAAGGAATGTTCCTTCCCAGAACCATTTATAAGTGCACCTAAATGTTTTGCTTTCCATGAGTTTACACATCAGGCGTATGGCTTTGCAACGACTGGAGCAGCAACGAATGTAAGTGTTATTGTTTATTTAAAAGATGAAACTGAAGGATTCAGGTTAGAAAGAAATGGATCTGTAATAGCAATCGGACGATGGAAATAGCCTACTTTCTTTTATTGCTTTAAAGCGTAAAAAATGAAAGTTTTCAATAAAAATGGAAATGAAATAAATCTAATACAAGGTATGAAAGATATAGTTATAACTCCTAATCCTGGGTATGAATTATTGTATAATTATAGTTATGCAACAGATGAATTAGCATTTATTATTGCAGGTATAAAAAAGAATAATGGAGTTTTTACTACGGATGATGATGTTGTTGCAAGTATGGATGTTACTTGTAAATTAGGAACAAGCTACTGTGGATTAGGAAATGGAACTAATTGGTTAGTTAATTCAATCGGATATGCTTTTATTTCTAGCAATACTATTGTTATAAGTGACAGAAATTCATTGGGTACGCAAGACAGAGCATATATAAATCTTGTATGTAGAATAAATTAATACAGGCACTTAACTAGATTTTGTATCCTTTCTTTTTTTAAGAAAGGAGAAGCATATGAAAAGAATTAACGGTGTGAAACGCACGGATTCGTTGAACACACACACACACACACACACACATGTATTACCAAGAAGGGAGGCTACAGATGTAGTTTCCCAGATGAAGGGTGGTGTCAATCTTTAGATTGTCGCCGTGGTTGGTTATGTTAGAAGTATACAATAAAGATGGAACTCAAAAAAGAATAGTAGAAAATGATGACTTAACTTTAAAAACAGACAGAAATGTAAGAGTTATAAATGAATTACCTGTACAGGGTTCTGCATCTTTTTTCTTCTATGTCAATAAAGCACTACAAATAGGAAACGTAACAATTCCAATTCATTCTAGAGGCACATATTTATCTGATGATTCATCTCCTGATGCAGTTTTAATAGCATCGGATTATAGCGGAAATTTATATGTCGGATTTAGAAATAATGGTATATGGAGCACGTGCAGAAAAATATAACCAATCACACAATCTAAAGTTCTTATTATGGAAAGCGTATATAAGAAAGATGGCACTTTGATTAATCTATTGCAAGATGTGGATATAGAAGCAGGAACTTCATATATTAAATTTCCAAATGGAATTGCTATCGTGTTCATGAAGAAAGATTTTAATGGAAGTTTCGTCGCATTAGGTGGCGAGTATAGATTGATGTTAAATAATCCATTTATATTTCCAATTAAATTTATTGAAGTTCCAACAATAACTGTATCTACTGCTAACACTATTGATTATGCATATTGTAGTGCAGTTGGTGTTGTAAGAGACAATACGAGCATAAAAATATTGGCGCTTGGCAGACCGACAGAGATTAAAAATACTACTGTAGGAGTACAGGTCATTGCAATAGGTAGATGGAAATAGCATCGAATAAGATGGAAGTATTTGATAAGAATGGAAATATTATTGATTTAATAAAAAGAGATGATTATGTATTAAAAACATATAAAGTTGAAGGTATAACATTTCAGGGAAATAAAGCAACTAGAATTGGTTCGCCATCTGATTTAGGTGCTGATGAAAGTAAGATTGTTATACCGTTCATGATAGGTGATATTGTTTCTACACCCTTATACGATGATATCAATTGTTTTTTGTTTAATAGATATAATGGAATATTTCTATACACAAATTACACTCAAAATTTGATATTTGACATTGTTTGGGTAGAAAAGAAATAATTAATTCTCATGCACTTTATTTTTATGGAGTGCTTTTTATTTTGAAGGAGGTGAGGATATGGAGTTAAAAGACACTATTGAAATGATGCAAAGTGATGATTATAAAGAAAGATTTAAAGCTGAGTATCAGCAAACAAAAATTAGATATGATAAGCTAGATGCAATGACAGTTAAATATGAGGCTGGTACATTGCCATTTACACCAACATGTTCTTTAGAGCTTTTAAAAGAGCAAAAGAAACATATGGGAAATTATATTCGTTGTTTAAAAATAAGAGCTGAAATTGAAGGAATAGAATTATAGAGAAGGTGGAGGTATATGAAGAAAATGAATTACATGGATACATACAATGCCATTGTTGGTGGTATTGTAGCAGTTTTA
>ERZ1643251.2296-NODE-2296-length-19720-cov-9.096313_pt1 | contig 19720 bp, 21 predicted proteins | sample MGYA00579261_ERZ1643251 | MGnify/ENA primary metagenome ERZ1643251 (study PRJEB29033, sample SAMEA4952267) | chicken gut metagenome | biome: Broiler Chicken; feature: Gastrointestinal Tract; material: Caecum | place: Ireland | collected 2018 | study: Broiler... | reverse complement strand
ATACTCCCCTATAAAAATGGCTATTTATCAACTGTTTGTTGTGACATAGCCAAAATTAAATTTCACTGCGCAAAGCGCAGGTCGTTCCTGTCAGCCCTTTACCGCACCGATCGTGACGCCCTTACTGAAATACTTCTGGATGAAGGGATAGATGATCAGCGTAGGCAGAATACTGAATACCAGAATGGCATTCTTTACCTGTTCCTGGCTGATGAGCTGCGGATTGTCCCCCAGGGAGAAATCGGAAAGCGCCGAGTTGAGGACAATTTCCTGCAGCAAAAGCTGCAGCGTGTACTTTTCCTTTGTTCGGATATAGAGCAGCGGGCCCATATACGAATTCCACTGCGCAATAAAATTCCAGAGCGCGATGGTGGCGATGACCGCCTTGGACATGGGCAGAACGACGACAAACAGCGTCAGCATATCGTTTGCCCCGTCGATCTGCGCGGCTTCCACAATGGATTTGGAAACGCCCGCAAAGAAAGAGCGCATGACGATGATGTTGAACGCGCTGAGAAGTCCCGTCAGAATCAGCGCCCAGTGATTGTCGAACAGACCCAGCTTGTTCACGACGATAAACGAGGGAATGGAACCTGCGGAAAACCACATGGTGATGGTGATAAAGACGGAATACACCTTGTTCCACCCGAAGTTGTTGAACACCATGGGATACGCCGCAAACGCGGTGAGAACGACGCCCAGAACCGTGCCTATAACACAGACAAACAGCGTGTTGCCGTACGCCAGCCACAGATATTTGTTCTGTGCGACCATGCCGTATGCCCTGGCCGTGAAGTCGACGGGGGAAATTGTGACTTCCCTGCGGTCGATGGCATATTTGTCTGACAGGGAAATGGCGATCATGTTCATAAACGGATAGATGACGGCAACGCACATCGCGATCAGCAGCAGGACAATCACCGCCCGTCCGATCTGTTCGCCCACAGTCAGTTTGATTTTTTTATTCCTTTTGGTAACCATCTTCAGAAAAGCCCCGTTTCCGTATACTTCTTGCTCAGCCAGTTGCTGACCATAACAAACAGCAGGGAGATCATGGAATTGAACAGCCCCGCCGCCGTGGAAAGCCCGTACTCCCCTTTCTGAAGCGCCTGCTTGTACACATAAGTGGAAAGCACTTCGGATACGCTGAGATTCATCGTGTTCTGCATGAGGTAGATCTTTTCAAAATTGCTGCCCAGGATCTGCCCCAACTGCATGATGAGCATGATCATGATCGTGGGCAGAATGGAGGGCAACGTAATCCGGAAGATAATGGTCCAGCGATTGGCGCCGTCCACGCGCGCCGCTTCGTACATCTCCATATCCACGCCGGAAAGCGCCGCCACATACACGATGGAATTCCAGCCCATCGTCTGCCAGATTCCCGAAACGACCTGAATGCCCCGAAAATACTTGGCATCCCCCATAAAGTAGATGGGTTCGAGCCCCAAGCTTGAAAAAAGCTGTCCGATCGGCCCGAGGGAGGGCGAAAGAAAATTGATGATGAACGCCACAAACGCCGTCGTCGACAGGAAGTGCGGCAGATACATGATGATCTGCACCCCTGTTTTGAACGCTTTCAGGCGCAGTTCGTTGAGCATCAGTGCAAAGATGATGGGCGCGGGAAAGACAAAGACAAGGGCAAGCAGGTTGATCGCCAGCGTGTTCCAGATAATATTCCAGGCGTCCCCTCTCGCGGAGAAAAATTCCTTGAAATTGTCCAGCCAGACAAATTCACTCCCCGAAAAGCCTTTGAGGAATTTGTAATCATAAAACGCCATGCCGAGATAGGTCATCGGCCAGTAGCTGAAAATGACAAACCAGACGATGACGGGCGCTATCATCACATACGCCCAACGGTTGCGAAAAAGATTTTGTTTGAGTCTCGTCCTCCACGGCTTATTCTTTTTTGACTGCTTCGGCTGCTCTGCCAAAAGCGTCTGCGGCACGGCCGTTGCCTTTGATTTCATGAAATGCTCTCCTCATATAAAAACAGAAACAAGCTGTAAGCAGAAACAAGCTGTTCTGTGGGTGTCAAGTCGTCTTTTGGCGGAGAACCGTCCGCCTGTTTTTCGGGAATTTTTTAAGACGGCAATCCCCTTCGCCCGCCTGTTCCCCCTGTCCGCTGCCTGTGACAACGGCCCGGGACATCACGTTTGCGTGCATTTCCGTCCCGTCCGACAAATAAAACAATCGGAGGTCTGCACGGGTCAAGCTTATTACAGCTCAATTATAGGACGATTTTCCCGCCGATGATAGAAGTATTTTTGTTCATTTTTTTAAAAAAATTATCCTTATCATATCCGACATTCTCTTTTTGCGGCAGAAAAAAAGCGCTTTTTCAAGCGCTTTTTTCTACTTATGGAGCAAAATATCTCATAAATCATAATGTTTTTGAAGGATTTTGCTCTATTGTTGCAAAAAATTTCGGCCGTCCAAAAAACGGCCGAAACAGCGATTTTTACCTCTGCAAAGAAGCTTTTTTCCGAATCGCAATGGAACATCTGACAAATGTAACAACTCGCAAGCACTTTCTAACCAAGTACGGATCCGCACTTCACGCTTTACGATATATCTTCTTTTCGATCATTCCGACCTCTCTTTGCAAATCGTTGCTCAAAAACAACCTGACTGCCTCGATAAATTTCTTTTCCATTCCGAAAAAGGCCTCCGCAATCCCGCCTGCAATCGCAGCGATCGTATCGGAGTCACCGCCGATGCTGATAGCGTTGCGTATGGTGTCTTCAAAATCCGTTCCCTCAAAAAAGCAGGCAAGCGCCTGCGGGACGCTTCCCTGACAGGTCTCATCGAACAAGTATGTCTTTGAAAGTTCTGCGCAGGTAAGCGATCCGATCTGCGGATAATAGTCCCTCCTGACTCTTTCAAAAATCTGCTCCTTTGACGCTCCCTGTTTCGCGAGAAAAATGCACATTGCCACACATTCTGCGCCTTTCAGCCCCTCCGGATGATCGTGCGTAACCTCTGTAACAATGCGCGAAAGTCTCTTTACCTCTTCTTCCGAACGGGCATAATCACCCACCGGACTGATTCGCATCGCGGCGCCGTTGCCGAAGCTGTAATAAGGGATCGGATCGTCCGATTCCAGCCAAAGGGCAAACATTCCGCCATAACCTGCGTCCCAATATTTTCTTCCCAATTGCCGCATATTACGGATCACTGCTTCACGCAACGCCTGATCGTCTTTCTCTCCGCATTCGGCGAGCGATTTTGCAACGGCTACCGTCATGACCGAATCGTCTGTGAATGTGCTGTCCTCATCAAACAATTCAAAATCTTTCTTTCTGTAATTTGCCCACTCAAATCTGCTTCCAACGATATCTCCGAAAAATGCACCCCACATAGCGTCTTTCCTCTTTCGATTTATTTTCGGATAACATCCGAATCATTTTTACGGCGGCCATATATAACGCCAGGCCGCCGTATTCTCGTCTGTCTCTTTCTTCCTCTTTCTTCTGACATCATTTCTCGTTATCCGTTATGGCTTGCTCTTCTTCTGACAGCCATTTTGCGATACAATCCAGCGCATCACGTTCTTCTTCAGATCCGTTTTCATACCCCGACCAAAGGAGCTCGTAAGAACGCAAGTACAGCGCGGGAGAACTTTTCCAAAGGCGCAGCAGAATATCGACGCACTGAACCGGATCAAAGATAAGTCCCTCACGTTCGTCCGCAATATACTTCGCCATGCGTTCACATTCTTCCTCTGTATACCGCTCTTTATCGATTTCCGCCGAAAACTTACGATAGAGCTCCAACCCCGCATACGGTTCCCGACTGACATCGTAGCCGCTCTGCGCTTTGAACTCCTCAAAACTGACGGGATGCGCCAGGTGGATACATTTTTCCGGATATTCATACTCCATATGCATTGTTTCCCAGTTGCCGAGATATTCAAAATTGTCGCCCAGAGAAAAGCATACGGAAAACTTACAGGCAGGACACGGCACAAATTTCCCGTCAAAGCGTTCACAGTCAGAGCTGGAAAACCACACTTCATCCCGACCTCTTTGCAACCCGAGCTCACGACAGTAGGCACAAAAAGCCTCCCACATTTCCGATGCGGACTTTGAATAATCGGTCTGATCCACCTCAAATGAAAACTCTTTCCCGTCCTCGGAAACTGCGACAAGGCTCTTGACGCGGCAGCAGCAAAGCGCCTCCGGCATCATATAGGCGTGTGCAAATACCTTTTTTATCTGCGGAACAAGTCTTCGTATCGACATTTTTCCCTCCAAATCCATTTTCCTTTCTTCTCTGAAAAAGAAGAGTCTATCACCCATTCCCTGCCGATTTTATATAATTTCTGTTACACGAAACAGTCAAAAAAGAGTTTTGTCTGAAAAAGAGAAGCATTCCCCTCGGGAATGACGCCGTCCCGAAGTAGCGTATCCCACCATTCCTTCTCTCCTCCCTCAAAGAATACAAACCGAAGATTCGGGCACCCGAGAAAGGCATTTTTCCCGATTTTTTTCAACTTTTTTGGCAGCCAAACGGCAGTAAGAACGGGACAATCCTCGAACGCATCCTCCATGATCTGATAAACCCCTTCCAGAACGACTCCTTTCAGCTGTTTCGTCCCCGAAAATGCACGGCTTGCGATCTTATAGACAGGCACATCGAAACTGACAGCGGCATCAAACCGTATCTTTTTACGACGACTTATTCTGATCAGCCGATCGCTGCAATTTCGATGCCCGTGATAAAATAAAATCCCTGCCACGGTTTCATCCTGTCCTCTTCCCCTTGCCGTGACACACGACCCGCCATTCAGCCGAGCGCTTCATGATACGGCTGTTTCCGTAAGAATATCGGCCCTTGTACCGTTATCCTCACATTTCTCGCTTCTTTATTTAGAAAACGGGATTGCCGATCCTGCGGCATTTTTCAATACAACAAACGTCTTTTCGTCTTGTGTCCCGATATAGGCCGCATCTCTCATCCACTGAATCAAAGCGCGCGCCTTCGGATAACCGATCTGCAATGTTCTCTGCAAATCACAGACGCTAAAGCGCTCATGCTCTTTCAGATATTTCAATGCCGCCCGGACGTCTTCTTGTTCCAGGATTTCCGACGGAGAGCGCTTTTTTACGGCAAATTTCCGCATGACCTCAAACACGATTTTAAGGTCTTTTTCCCGATACCGCTGCGTGATCTCGTCCAGCATAGTCTCCTCATTTACCTCCGCAAGCCCGATCTGAACATTCGGACAAGAACGTTTGAGGCGAAGAAGATCAAGTTTCTTCAGATTCTCCAGATCCATCCGCAGGGTTTGCAGATGAAAAAGGCTGTACAGGGGAGCGATGTTCTCAAGCGGTTTCCCTTTCCATTCAAACGAGAGCAGTCCCGTCGCACCTTCCAGAAAAGAAAGATCCGTCACCTGCGTATTTTTCAGGATAAGGCTTCTCAATTCTTTTCTGCCTTTGAGAACAGACAGATCGGAAACGGGATTGCGTTCGATATCCACTTCCTCAATTTCAGGAAAATTGCGCAAAAAGCTCATATCACTCAAATGCGTATCGCGCAGGGCAATTTTCTTGCAGAACGTATAGCGTTTATATTCTTCCCGTCGGGATAAATCAATTCCGTCAAACTGCAAACATCTTTTTGGACAATCCGATTGTTCTTGTTTGTTATAAAATTCCAGAGCACGAAAATATCTGTCTTCCTGGCTTCTGAGATACTTGCCCACAGTCGGAAAGCTGATTTTTCTCAACTTATTCCGCAATGACTGCGGAGAGATCACCTCAACATCTTCCGCAAATCGCTTTACCCATTCCAGCATATCCGCAAGTCCCGCCTGCAAGAGGATGGTCGCAACCCCTTTCTCTTCCTTTAAGACGGAGAAATTCTTTCCGAAGGCATCGATCAGTTCGCCGACCAGCCGAACGTTCATCTTCAGCTGAACATCGGCAATTTCTCCCGCGTAAAGATACGGATGTTCCGAGAGGTAATGATCGAGATCGAACGCTTTTTTCCCGTCTGCATCGCTTTGCTTTTGTTCCGAAAGCGCAACGTCCGTGATCTTTTCCACACGGAAACTTTCGATTTTTCCCGTACGTTCAAATAACCCGATCACATAATAATGTCCGTTTGCGGCGACAAGCTGATAGGGACTCAACTCTGCCAATTCATCAAACACGGGGTACAGTTTTTTATCCAAATGATACTCGTTATAATGAAACAGAATCCTTCTTCCCTGATCGATTGCCGTCCCGATCAGATCGATCGTATAAAACAACCCCGCGGCCTGCTCGCGTTGAATCAGCCCTGCACGATAGATCGCCCGATTGACCCTGCGGAACGAAACACTGCCAAGATTCTGCAGCTTCTCGATCAGCTCTTTTGCGTATTTCTCTGAAATATGCTTGGAAAACAGGACACTGTCGATCAAAAGGCGCAATTCGGAATCGTCGAATTCCAGCTCATCCTCTAAATAGACCCCTTTCGCCGTTTGCTCGATGCAGTATCCCGATGCGCTCAGATTCTGCAAATGCCGAGCCACCGCCTTTCGCTCGATTTCAATGTCATAATCGCGCTCCAGAAAATCAATGATCTGCATCTGGGTCAGCGGGTGCGTCGGATTGCTGTATTTTCGTAAAATCTTCAGAATCTGTAAAACCGCTAATGATTTCTGCATCGTATTCCTCCTTCTTGTAAGAATCTCCTGACCGCCTTCTTTCCCTTTTCATTTCAGAACGCGTCGAATCGCCATTCCGTTTTTCCAAACAGCGGCCGCGATTTCAAGGTCGTCTTACTCTTTTTCGCATAGTTATTGAGCATAAGCTCTTCGACGAGATAACACCGTTCCTGATTGACGATCAGCGCAGGCGCACCGAGTTGCAGCAGCTTTTCCAGACGATGGGCACGATTGACGACATTTTCTGCGCGGAGGCCGTTTGGCTCGATCATGGCAAGGACCGCTGTCCGAACCTCCGTGAGGACAGCGTCCTTTTCCTCATCTTTGAGGGCGATCGCCTTGCACACCGCAAAAATTGCCTGTTCTTTGGACAAAACGGCCTCTGCGTTGACGTTCATAGCGTCCATCTGATAGCGGTCGACATAGGACGCGCTGTCCAGATCGTCTGCAAGTTCGACCGATACGTCTGTCCGCTTTTTTGCGATGCGCAGTTCCCCGTCTTTCACGCAGGAAAGCATTGTCTGAAGATACACTTCGGGGGAAATATCGGGGGATGCGTCACCATCGTTTTTGATATCTGAAAATTGGTTGCGGGCAAAAATTTTTGTCATTGCAAAAGACCTCGTTAAATAGATTTTTCAAAACATAACATACGGAGAAGGATACTGATATTATAGGACAATAAATGTCCTTTTTTCGGTACATTAAATGAGAACAGAGTATTTTTTGCAGTAACTTCTATTATACGCCATTCCCCCTATCAAAACCGGCAAAAAATCCCCATTTTCAGAAAATTTCTGAAATAATTCTATCTATCCGCTTTCTCCTCTTCTATTATACGAAAAAGCGTCTACCGAATTCGGTACACGCTTTCTTTGTCTTTTCCGCAGAGGTTTCAACTTTTCTTTGGAGAAGTAATCCGCCCCCCGCTTCTTCCTCCGGCAACACAGATTTGGCAAAGTGTGAAATCTCAATAAGGTTTCCTTTCCCGTCGAACACTTTGTTCCCGGAAAAAGCCAACTCCTTTCTCACTTTTCTCGAGGTATCATTCCATCAAATTCTGCAAAGCCTGTCCGTTTCATTGCAAAACATGACATGGTTATTCAGGTTTCATCCAGAAGATCGCTGTTTCTCAAGAGATCTTTGATCATCTTCTCAATCGCTTTGTTATAGGCCTTTTTGTCGAGTCCGACGCTATACAGCAATTCTTTCAGCTGTTCCAGTCCCTTTGCTCCGCAAGTCAGATAGACGTCTGCTATCAACGGGATAAACTTATCCTCATTTATCTCCGTTTTATGCCTTACCAACACTTGTTTCAATTCTTCGCCAATCATAATGCTACTCCTTTTTTATAATAAACACGATTTCAAAAAAATCGTATTTTTCTCCATGTCCGCCCTGAAACGTTTCTCGATTTCCCTGTCTTTGGTAAACAAGAACGTCTGTCTGCCCAGATCAAGCGCACGCGCCAAAAGCGGAGCAAGATCGATACATTCATCAATCTCATCAGGCAATCTGCTGAGAAACAGCGGTTTTTTGACCGTACGTCCCATCGAATTTTGTACATTTCCCCAAAAACGGTTGACCTCTGTAAAACAAAAATATTGGAACAAGGTCGCTTCCGTCGCGCTGAGACCTCTGCGCGGAAATCTGTCTTTTGCTATCAGTAAACCGTCTTCGTCTATCGTCAGCAACAACTGCTTTTCAAGACGAATGGTCTGAGGGAAAAACGCGTCGCAAAACTTTTCCAGCTCCTGCTGAAAGCTCTGCGTAATCCCCGCCCCAGCTGTCCGCTCAGAAAAAGCCTGCCTGTTTTTGCCCTGCAATGCTTTTCGGTATTGCGTCAGTTTACGGGAAAAATCAAGCTCCGCAAACGGAACATACCGCGCATAATCGTAGGGGTTGATAAAATAGGAGCATTCCTCCTCTTCTGCACTCGTCTGAAATATTGCGCTGCGCTCTTCTTCCGTCAGCCGCCGCCCTCCGCAGTACATCTTCGTTTCGCTATGATCGGCCGCATCTCCGCAATACACAGTTTCGGAAATATAGTCCGTTCCGCCTGATCTGATCTCCGCATAAATACGGCTTTTTTCCTGAAAACAGTAACGCGTAAGCTGAAACCGCAACATCCGATTGCACAATGCCACGCTCAAAGCTGCCAAGAGCACGCTCGGATCTTCTCCCATGATCACATTCAGTGAATCGGAAAAATCAAAACTTTGCTTTTCGATCCGTCCAAAATTTTCAAGAATGAGTTTTCGGATCACCATATACTTCCCTCCCCGCCTTCTCTTTGAAAAACGTTTCCATATACAGATACTTTGCCATAGCGACATAGGACGCGCGGCAGACGGTATAATTGATCCGACCTTCCACTTCTGCAAATACATCCTTCACGCTCTCGGCCGAATCTCCGACAGCTCTCGCCGCCCATTGCATCTTTCTGCGATAAAACTTGAGTTTCCGTCTGTCATGTTTCGCGAATGCCCGACGCGCGCACTCCGCTTCTTCGTAAGAAAGTCCTGCCTTTACGAGAAGCCCGACGGCGTCTTCCTGATACAGGATCGTCGGTCTTTTCTCCATAAACTCCGCATATCGCATATAGACGAGAAAATCTGCCAGCCTTCCGATCGTTTCAGGAGGATTTTTCGGCCATCCGAACCCGAAACGTTCCGCCGCCCTTAACAAAATCCCCCGGTCATTGCAAGAATTTTTTTCAAAAAATGCCTCCGCCTCCATGACAGGTATATCCGATCGGTCGGCATTCTCCTCTATTTCGGTAACCGCTTTTTCTTCGTCGCTCAAACGACTCCATATTGCGTCACGTTTTCCGTTCGGGACTTCCGCAAAAAGTTTCGGCACCTGTACGCTGTGCCGATTCAACAGTCGCTCAAAATAGCTGTCCGCCTGCAGAGGATTGACTTCCGTGATTCCGAGACAAAATGAAACGAGCGAACAATTCTGCACACCGAAAATGTACGGATACGTTGTTTGCCTGATTTTGGCGACAACGTCCGCCCAATACAAAAACACCTTTGCAGAATGCGTCGCAAGAATCAAGGAAAATTCGTGCGCAAGACGGCTGCTTTCCGCGTCACTGAGTTTCCCGAAACGATATTTTGCGCCGGCTTCCGTATGTTTTTTCAGCAAAGCAAATGCTCTGTCCCCGTAGAGATTCACAGTCTCTTTCCGTTGCACTATCGATGTCTGATCCATGCCATTCCTCTTGGTCCGCGTATCGCAGATATTCTTTATCTTGCTATATAATATAACGTCAGACGTACCAAATTTGGTACGTCTGTTTATTGCATAATTTTTTGGATTGAACTTTCCCCCTGACGAAAGAACAAGTCTTAAAGTTGCCATAATATAAAATCGATTATTTTAGTTTGTGTAATTTCATATCCAGGAATCTGTTTATGAAAATCTGAAATATTTGCTTTTGCCTCTTGGGTTCGTAAATAATATTGATTCCACGCTACCAATTTCTCATATACCTTTGGAGCTTCTGTTAATTTTTTTTCATTGCTCCAGTTGGTTTTATACGGCCCACAAATTGAACCCAGCTTTCCCATTACTTTACTGTCCCAAATGGGAAGATTCGGATTGAACAAATGAACCATTTTGCTCGCAAATGAAGGTGCCAAACAATATTCCTTACGCGTACATTTATTGCTCGGATCACACGTCCGATTATACAATTCCTTTAACACATCCGAAAAATCTGGTTTCAGCTTTTTACTGTAATAGTCAGAAAATAAATCATAAAATTGCTCTCTCCACTCCTGTCCCATACGTATTCTGAAAAATCCGTCACATTTTTTTTGAAAACCAGGATCCGAAGGCCCTTTGGTTTTAAAATCATCCATAATGCTGCAATATTTCCCTACGCTTTTTTTCAGTTTACTCCAAAATGAAGGAGAAATAGGATACTGAATTGTCAAATATGCCATAAAACAATTTCCTCCATATAATGTTAACGATATTTTATTCTTGCCGCTTCCAGATTTTTCACAATGCGTTCGCGCAGAGAAGCGGGAGAGAGAATTTCCACAGAGTTGAGATACTGCATTGCCCAATACTCCATCGCCATGGGGCTGACTTTCACGCTCACCTTCAATCGATCTCCCCACAGCTGAATCTGCGCATTGGCACCGAACCAGTCGACGACCTGATCGACGATCCCGGGTTCTGCCAAAAAATCGACCATTTCTGGCTTGTCTGTAAACATATAGGGAAGCGAAGTGGCGTATTCCCTATAATCGATGCCGTTCTCATGCCCGGGAAGGGAACGAAGCGGCGTAGCAGAATTCTCCGTCAATCGGATTTCGGTAATCCGATCAAGCCGATAATGTCCTAACCGCTTCCATTTTTCATTGCAAGCGATCAAGTAATATCGCTGATTGTGCAGAATCATCTGGTACGGTGTAACGCACTGATCGCTCGTTTTATGTAATTTCTTGTCCGCGCCGTATTTGTTGTAACTGAAGGCGATCTGTCTGCCCTGCTCGATGGCGACATCGATGATCTCAATGTTGTAAAAGAGCGCACAGTTATCCGTCTTGCTCCACTCGTTCACTGACCAAATATTTTTGACGTGCGAACGAAAATATCGATTGGAAAGCGCACACAATTTTTCGATCAGTTCTTTGGAATGCTTTGCCGTGATGTATTTGCTGGAAAGCACACCGTCGATCAGCATACGAAGTTCCGCATCGTCAAACGAGCGCTCCGCCAGATAACTGCCCCTGCGATCGGATTCAATATCGTACCCCGCCTCTTTGAGAAGCGACAAATTGCGCCCGACTGCCTTACGTTCAATGACGATCCCATACTCCTTGTCAAGACCCTCACAAATCTCCTCTTGTTTCAGAGGATGATCGTAGTCGCTGTATTCTTCTAAAATCTGTAAAATGCGCAACAACGCTAATTTTTTCGGTTCAAGTGAGTCCATTGACTTTCCCCTATCATGAAATTCAATATTTTTTCATTCAAATGGCTGACAAGAGCCATCAAAATATTCTTCTATCTCTTCTGCTAACTGTGAATATAATTTTTGGGCTTCAGACACGGTTTTTGATATTCCGCTCATTCAATCAAATTTATTTTCCGAAAGCAAATTCTCTCAATCTCTGCCAGAGCATGACCATGGCGAGCGTATCAAGACCGCAATATGCCAAAAGGCTTTGACGGAGTTTGTCGCGCGCTTCTTTTTCCATACCGCGCAACGCCAGATAGGTGTCGGTTGCCTCCCCGCCGTTATGTACATCCGCAAGATTGTGATAATCGAGGTTCGGATCGTTCGGAAAGAGCGCGGGAAGCACCTTTTTAATGGAAAAACTTCCGCCCATCGCGCGGTCGTACACATACCCTTGACGGAATACATCCAGCAGGTCGCGCACATTGTCGCAAATCGCAAGCAATCGTTCCGCAAGATCCGGAAATGTTTCCGCAAGCTCTTTCAGCCGCGAGCATTCAAACATTTTATTGTACGCCAGGACACAGGCATTTGTCGGAATATCGGCGGCCAGTCGTTCGGCAAGCGCACGGCGCGGATCGCATTTTTCGTCCGCCAAAAATTCTTTATGTTCGAGTGCTGCGCCGTCAGCGGAAAGAATATGCAGCGAATACTGAAACGGTACCTGCTGATACGGCCGCAGTCCGTCATACATCGGAACTCCTGTCTGAAACGTTTCAAAATCCAGAAAATACAGCGGATACCAAAGCGTTTCGAGAAAGTTTCTGATCCCGAGTCGATCAATATAGGTAGGAAGCTGCAGTTGTTCAGATTCTACCTGCCGCCTTTGTGTTGCATTCAACGGAATCCCGCGCTTTATGAACTCTTCAAAGGAAGCGATCCCCTGCCGCAGATACTCGCACGCTTTTTTGCTCCGGATTCCGTACAAGTCAAATATGCTCGGCGAAGGAAGATTCCTTGCGCAATGCTGCCAATACGCGCAACCGTACGGAGCGAAACATTGCTCTCCGATCGGCATTTCTGGCTCGTCCTTCTGCACAAGATACGCCTTGGCGCGCGCAGTATTTTCGCAAACATCGGCATAATACGGCAGAATCGCGTCTGTGACATTCTGCACCTTGAACAGTCTGTGAATATCGATTTCCCCTTCTCTCACATAGGTATTGTCAATAAATACGAGATACGTCCCTGTGATTTTGAGGCCGCTCTGTTCCAAAATCCACCGCTGATAGGCAACATCCCATAAGTAGACATCCTTGATATCGGTGCTCGACTTTACTTCATAGATCTCATAACCGTCCTCGTCTTTATGCAGAATATCGACGGCACAATAGCAGCCGTTCTTCGTGAACGCCGCTTCGCAAATATTGATCTTGCCCTCGATAATATACTTTTTTGTATTTTTCAGCATCGACGGAATATCGAGCTTACCGGCCGCCGTGTAAGCCGTTGTTTCGACATAATCCCCCAAAAGCCCCATGGCAAGATCGCCGATCTCATTCCCCTCCTGAAAACGGCGCTGCAGAGATTCGTCCTGAACGGCAAGTTCAGGGTGGTATGTATCCAGCCAAAGCATTTTCGGACACTGACAAAAACGCGTATATTTGCTTTTCGATAAATTCATCGGCTTTTCCTCCGGATTCTTTTATTTCTGAAACAGGCCAAAACATAAGAGCAAGTTACTCTTGATTTACATAGAAGCATTGGCAAGTATTTGTTTCAAAACATCCCAAAACCCCGCCGAGCCAGCTCCCTGTATCCAACTGTATCTTGCAATAGTCAGCAATATTTGAGCTGTCATGCAATAATTCTCGCCGCGGATAGAGCAAAATCTCGTCTTTCCCTGTCAGATATCGCGTCGGTGTATGCCCGAACAGAACGCACTTCTCATGCTGCGGCAATACGTCCGCATCCTTGAATCTCCGATCGTAAACGAGCTGTTCGCACGTTGCTTGTGATACGGGCAGCAATTCACCGTTTTTGACAGGAATCCCCGCATGTACGCCGATAAAGCTCTCCGTTTCGATATAAAACGGAAGGAAATCAAATCTGTCCACCGTATCCCAATCGAGAAGTTCACCGTCCGAAAAGTAATTTTGGCATTTATCCAAAACAAAATCGTAATCTTCCGTCTGGCGCATCATCGCCCGATAATATTTCAAAAAATCGTACTCATGATTCCCCGCAATGCACGATACGTTCGGCATGGAAAATAAAAGTTTCGCAAGGCGAATACTGTCAGGGCCCTTGTCGATCATATCCCCGAGTACATAGAGTTTATCGCCGCCGCCGAATCTGATCTTATCCATCAACCGGCAAAATAAATCATAATAACCGTGAATATCGGAAATACAATATTCCATAAGTTTATTATAGCATTCTAAGAACATAAAATCAAGATTTCCCTGAAATTTACGAGAAAGCGGCGCACATTTCTGTGCGCCGCCGACAGACGATACTTCAAGCCGCCAATTTGTTACGAAGTTCCGCGATATCTTCATATACCAGCGTATCGCGTTCCACAAGTTCGGACGCAAGTGTTTCCACAAAAGCCCAATTCTTGCGGAGAATCGATCTTGTTTCTTCGTAGAAACGGGAAAGCATAGCATTTCTCTCTGCAATGATGCTGTCATACTGTCTGGCCGACTCAATTCCTTCGCGATTGCGAGAATAGAGCAGAGAAAGCCCACTCGCGCCGTAATCAACAATAAACCGATGCACGATTGCAGCCGCGCGGTCAAGATCCATACTGGCCCCCACGTCAAGACGGCCAAATTTAATTTCCACGGCCGCCCTGCCCGCGAGCAAAGCAAGCACTCTCTCACGCATACGGGCATAAGAGCTAAAATAGTCCTCGCTCTTAAAAATCTGTACAACCCCACGCGTATCGCTTCTGCAGGGACGTACGGAAATCAATCCAACCGCTTCCGGATCAAACGAGAGCGCTACCACAGCATGACCCGCTTCATGGAATGCGACCTCTTCTTTTTCTGTCGCAGACATCTCGTTGAAATACTCATCCGCTTCAAAGATGTTGCGCAGCACTGCGCGCACGATATGCTCACGGCCAATCTCGGATTTATTCTCATACCCGGCATAAATTCCCGCCTCATTGAGCACCGTCTCAAGAGCAGCGCAGGAATTCCCGTCCAGAAGCCTGGCGACACTTTCCGCCGTTACGTCCGCCGCTACTTTTTTGTCGGAAAGATAATGCCGCACAATTTCCGCAGCCTCTTTGCGATTGGGCGCACAAATCTCGAGAATGCGGTCAAATCTTCCCGCGCGGCGCAGGGAGCGCGGCAAATCGCTGATGTCGTTTGCCGTAGCAACGATGAACACATCCGCTTCTTTTACTTCATCGATCCCCGATTGCACCGCAATGAACTCTTCCGGATTCCTCAGATCGCTATCGGAGGCAAATTTATCAAGATCATCCAAAAAAACAACCGACGGCGCATGCGCTTTTGCCTCTGCAAAGATATTGCGGATGGTATCGATAAATTCATCATTTGCCTTATCCTTGCGGCAGGTATAGCACTCTCTGCCCATTGCCTCAATGAGCGCAGACGCCATCAGCGTTTTTCCCACCCCCGGCACCCCGTGAAGCAAAATACCGCGCGGCAATTTCACCCCCAAAGCCGCATATTTTTCAGGATTCTTTGCCATGTCGCACAGCTGATACAGTTCTTCTTTTTCCTTTTCATAGCCAATCACTTTGTCAAATGCACTCATAACAAGCCTCTCTTTTGTTTTTTACGAGCTCATTATACGACATTCCATGTCCCGTTTTTGGTATATTGTTCAGCGTCACAGGATTATTTTCAAAAAACATACCAATTTTCCCTCTCCCCTCAGATCTCAGATTTTCCACCGAAACATTTTTTATCCCGATACTTCCACTTTTTCCTCTGTTTTCAAAATCAAAATACGAACGCATGAACGATGAATGACAGAACGGCCCTCCCACGCATAACTTTAACGGCATCCGGGTTGGTCAGCAACAAAAAATATGCGGCAGAGTTTCTCTGCCGCATATCCTTTTCATATTATTCTCTCGTTATCTCGCCGAATGCGTACCCATAAGCGCACCACGCTCGTTATAGGTATATACCGTTGAGCCGTGCTTGACAGATACGCTCGACGACGTATATCCGTACAAATCTCCCGACTTCGTAAACAAAAGTCGGTTTCCGTTCCCGTACACATAAACCGTGCTGCCTCTCTGTACCGCAGTTTCAATCATTAATGAATATCTCCTTAAAAAATTTTGCACAACAAGTCGACATTTGCTGCACAATTCTTTGCAAGGCCTTGTTTACGAGAACATTATAATATTCTTTGTGTACTAAAAATGGAACACGAATCTTATTTGTTGCTTTTTTTAAAATTTTTTCCGCGATTGATTGCCTTGACGGATATTAAAAATTCTAAAAACCACCTGATCTTTTAATAAGAAACCCAGCAGAATTTCTTCTTATTTCGTCTAATCGCTTAATGGCCGCAATGTGGGCAGATTGCCCTGATTTTTCCATCACTGATTGACATATTCACAATGTCCTTATACTGATACAAACTATCAACTTGATAAAAATTATCTGCATCCACCGCCTTCATTTTTGCCAGTGTATCCGCGGAGACATCAAAGTTCAGGTAGGAGTACTCGCGCCGACAATCGGGATTGGGACAGATTGTTTTGGTTAAAATCATATGATTACAACGATCACAAATCATCTGATTATCTCGTTTTCTCATTTCTCCGCCACAACACGGACAATGCGCCGTATCAAGAGATATGATTTGCCGAAGCATTACATTCTGAAGTCTTCTGAATGAGTTAATATCAAACATCGTCAACGGAAGGATCATTACTTTGGATTTATCTTCTTTTGCGTAAGAAATAATTTTCTGTTCATTCTCTCTGCAAACAGGAACGGCAACAATCACAAAATCCGCCTGATTCTCCTCTGCAATCTTCAAGGCATTTAATTCGACCCATTCTTTAAACACATTGCGCGTATCGCTTTCCAGTTCAACAACGGCCGGCCAAATGACGATTTTACTGGATTTTGGCTGACTGTAAGCCCGTTGTCTTTGCTCAATCTCTTTCTTTATCGCACTATACTTTCTCTTTTCTTCTGCCTGCTCCTTTCCTCGGCTTTCTCTCGTTTTGAATAAGGAACAGAACTTTTCAATTTCATCGACTGTAACATCATTGTCCCAATAGAGCCTTACACCGTCAAAATAAAACTTCCCAAACGACTTTCCGGGCATTATCGGTGATAGCACGCCATTCGTTAAATCCGAAAATCGTTTTGTCTTATCCTTTATGGTAACACAAATTATCCCTTTTGCTTCAGATATTGATAAGGCAAGATTCGCTGACTGCAATAATTCCTCTGGCCGTGTTATTTGCAATGAGGAATCTCTTCCCGGAAAGGAATCTGAGATTCGCCGCCTGTTTCTTTTTACTCTTATAATTCAGGCAAAATAAAGCCGGCTCTCCAAGTTCCGTCCAGACATACTCCTGATATAGTTTTTCCGGAGTAGTTCTTTCCAACAGTGTCTTCGATACCTGTATAAAGATAGGTGTCTTATACTCCCCTACAGATTGGAAGGTATATGCCTGTATTACTAGCGATGAATCATATAGTCCGTCTATGGAAAAAATGCACCTGAATGAATCGTTTTTCTCGGCTTCTAACAGATCTTTCAAATAGTTAGATGCCATTTTATCCGCTTTACAGATGACAGCCTTTTGCTCGTCCGAGCTATTTTGAGCTCCATATTGCTTTACAAGAAACTCCGTTTCTTTTCGCGTTGACTCAATGCTTATCAGTGCGCCTACAGTGAATTTGGCAGAATCATCATAACTTGTCAGTTTGAACTTTAACCCTTTGGCCGTATAGATATCAGAAATCTTCATGCTTTTCCTCCATAAATCTTGCCATGCGGATAAATGAATACTTCTTACCCCCGCACTCTATACCGATTGCCTTGTTAGAAGCTATCTCAAAATATATTTCATCACCGCTATCTAACAGAAACGCTTGGTTTTTTTCTACTCTGATGTACTGATTTGTACGATACCGCTTGACTACAATACCTTCTTTGCCAAATTCATTATATATGTGATAACCTTCCTCGTTATGCGCTATAGTGACATAGTTATCAACAGTCCTTGTCCCTATGCCGAGATCATCGGCCCGAAAAACATATAAACCCTTCACCAAATTTTTTCTTGATTTTTTCAGCACATAAGAATAAACAATTTTTTTCCCGGCATTGGATTCCAATGCCTTTCCTGATTGATAATCGGGGCCATCAAAAAGAATATCATAGAAATTGAGATATGCTATTGACTTTAAAGGCGAATCACACCATGGGCATTGCCTATATTTTCCGACCTTCCGCGGATACCAAGCTCCGCATGAAGGACATTTTCAGAAATTATTTTATTTACAGAAATAAAATCGTAAGATACCGTTTCCACAAAGGCGTCTTCGAGATCAACTACCGCCGAGACGGCATTCAACTTTATGTCGGCGCAAAAGATGTCAACACTTTAAAAGTCCGATTCGTCAACGAAATGGAACTGTATCTCGCACAGCATCCCGAATGCCCTGCCAAACGCAAATCAAGGTATGATCTTCATTCGCCTTACCCTGTTCCGCAGGAAGTACCGCCCGTTCAGCCGCAATATTATCCGCCATACTACATGCCGCCGTATCCGCAGCAATACATGGCTCCGCCTTTACCTCCTCAATACGGAGGGATGCAAGCTCTGCCGCCTCAGTACGGCATGCAGCCGCTCCCTCAACAGGCAAATATTATGACTGTACTCTTTACCGATTACGTCGCCCAATGGCTTGAGCTCAAAAAACAGACGGTAAAACCGCGTACCTATGACGAATACGAGCGTATGAGCAGGAGAAACTTTGAAAAAGACTTTGAAGGCGTCCTTCTCAAAGACATGACGAGAAAGAGAGTTCAGGATTATCTGTTCCGATTTGTAGAGGACGGAAAATACCGTACGGCAGAGAAACTGCATCTCGCCTTTTCCTGTATCTTCGATCTTGCCGCGGAAGATCTCGGCTTTATCTCCCCCATGAAGAAAATCGTACTTCCGTACCATGAATGCAAGAAAGGCAGCGCGCTTACCAAAGAGGAAGAAAAGACGCTTGTCGAGTTCTGCATCTCGCACAAGGACAATGCCGCCTCGAGCGCTTTGCTCATCATGCTCTATTTCGGGCTGCGCCGCAGTGAGTTGCAGACGATCCGCCCCGAAGAAAACTTCCTTGTCTGTACCACCAGCAAACAACGACAAGGACGCGTCGAGGTGGACCGCAAGATCCCCTTCTCTCCAATGTTCCAAAGAGTTTTGCCCTATATGGATTTTTCAAAAGCGAAAACCGTAAATATCAACACCATTCAGACGACCTTCAAGAGACTGTTTCCCAATCATCATCCTCATGAACTCAGATACACCTTTATCACCCGAGCAAAGGAGGCAGGATGCAACCTGGAAGCGGTCATGATTTGGGCAGGGCATTCGTTCGACAAAGATGTAAAAACTTCCGCCGTGGACAGGGGCTATACCGACTACTCCGAAGAATACCTCTACAACGAAGCTCAGAAGATACACTACGAGCTTTGACAACTCAAAACAAAGAAAAAACGTATAAAAAAACAGGCCGCTGCAATGCGGCTTGTTTTCTGTCTGTTTTACCCCACAATTCACCCCACAAACCACCCCACAATTTTTTGCATAAAAGTTTGCGGACAAAAAATAAGGCACTATATCTTGTGCATATATCTACAATATTACACAATATATAGCGCCTGTGGCTGACCGATTTGGGATAGTTTCGAACTTTCCAGCTCTTTGTGAGAAATAACCTCTTCTTTTTCCTTTCCGTTGTAGATGATCTTCAAATGGTCGTCGTAGAGAAAGACGCTGTTCACGAACGTATCGATGAGTTTTCTGCGCCCTTCGAGCTTTCCGACGTCGATCTTACGGTAATTGCACAATGCCATCTTAAATTCGTCCTTCGTAAAGACGGGCGATTTTTTGCTTTCTTCGGCGA
>ERZ1643251.2294-NODE-2294-length-19744-cov-4.796841_pt1 | contig 19744 bp, 18 predicted proteins | sample MGYA00579261_ERZ1643251 | MGnify/ENA primary metagenome ERZ1643251 (study PRJEB29033, sample SAMEA4952267) | chicken gut metagenome | biome: Broiler Chicken; feature: Gastrointestinal Tract; material: Caecum | place: Ireland | collected 2018 | study: Broiler... | reverse complement strand
CCCCTAAAGACCAGGTTATTTCACCTATCTCTTTATCGCCGTCTAATAGCGCAAAACGATTTTCTTCTAATCTAAATTCCATCTCATTTTCCCCTTTGTAGACATATTTTAATGCCCCCGTTGTACAGGTATTCACGACACGCATTACTTCTTGTGCCTCATCATTGTCACTTAAAATCCAAGGTTTACGCCCGACTTCAAAAACTTGTGGATTGCCTCGAACACAGTTACTGACATGCTCACAAATGTTACGATTATAGTAAATATCGACTTTTTCGCCTGTATATTTACGATAACCTTGTGCTAACAATTCTTCTTCCGTTACTGTCAAAAAGCCACCTAATGCCAATCACAGCACTAGGTAGCCTTTGTTTATCGATTATTTAGATTCTGAAGTTGAAGTAGAAGATTCTTTTGTTTCTTCTTTACTTGAACTTGATGATTCTTTTGTTTCTGATTTTGAAGATTTAGTCTTTGATGATGAACTTGTCTTCGTTGCATCAATGTAAGTAGATAATACATCTGCGAAAGTCTTATCTTTAATCTTCACATTAGCTTTCTTCAATTCTTCACCAATTGTTTTTGTCACAAAGGTAGAATCATTTAATTTATTATCAGTAGCAATCTTCTTCAAAGTCTTTTTGTATTTATCCATGTCGTTGCCTTTTGCTTGGTTTTTCACCATTTTAACGACATAGTAAGAAGTTTGATAAGTAGATGCATCGGTTACAGCGATTGGTTCAGCTGAAATTTCGCCATCTTTTAACGCAAAGGCAGCTGATTTCACTTCTGTAGGTACATCTGAACTTGTAGAATCAAATTTCACATCTTTACCTTTATTGCTTGTTGCGATTGATTTTTCTTTCGCAATTTTTGCAAAGTCTGCGCCATCTTTCTTCGCTTCTTCAATCACTTGTTTCGCTTCATCTTCACTTGAAACTTGGATGAATTGTGCAGTGACTTCTGGATGGAATGAATCCCAAGCAGTCTTATAATCTGCATCGGTTAATTTTACATGTGCTTTCAAACCAGCGTCTAAAGCTAATTGTTGACGAATGGTTTTCTTGAAGCTTTCTTTTGTATAGCCAGCAGCTTTTAATTGAGATTCGAAGCTATCACCATATTGTTTCTCTTGTTCTTTGTATTTTGCATCGACTTGTTTATCGGTTACTTTATCGCCATATGCTTTGTCAAATACATCATAAATAATCATGCTACGAACCACGCTTTGGCTAGTAGAATTTGATTTAATTTCATTGTAGAAATCTTGAACAGTAATGGTTTGGCCTTTCATTGAGGCGATAGTTTGATCAGAGTCTTTGGAACAAGCTGCTAAACCTAAAACAGAAACAGCCGCCAAAGTAGCTAATAATGCTTTTTTCTTCATAACTAAATTAACACTCCTAAATTCTTTTTCGAGTTCACAAATCTTACTATACCACAAATCCACCAAAATAATAGACTTTTAAAAACATATTTCATAAAAATTTCAAAAATAAGCTTTTCTTAATGATTAGTTTAAGTTTGGTACATAAAAACTACGATTATCCATGCCAAAAATACGATCCGTGTATTCACCTGGTGTTGTTTGACGAATCGAAGTCAACATCATTTGCATCGAAGCATCGATATTATCAATTTGATGTAAAATTTCGGCCTCCATAATTCTTGGACGCACTGGAGAACCATATTCTAATAACCCGTGATGACTTAAAACCATATGACGTAAAAGGACAATCTCTTCTTTATTTGGATCTAGTTTTAATTCCATACATGCTTGGGTGATTTCTTCATCGATTAAGACTAAATGCCCAATCAAATTACCAGCCACCGTATATTCTGTCGTCATCGCTCCACTTAATTCCAATACTTTACCTAAATCATGCAAAATAATTCCGGCATATAGCAGTGAAGCATTTAACTCAGGATAAATATCAACGAGTGAATGCCCAATTTTTAGCATCGTTACGGTATGATAAGCGAGTCCTCCTGAAAAGGCATGATGATTTTTCTTCGCAGCCGGAAATTCAAAGAAAGCTTTCTTATACTTACTTAAAAGATGGCGGACAATCCGATTCCAACTTGGATTTAAAATTTCAAAAATCGTTTTACCAATGTAATCTTCCATTGCCTCCCTTTTCATCGGTGCGCGTTCCATATAAAGATTAGGATCACTAGGCTCTTCTAATTTAGCCAAGCGTAAATGTAAAATTTTCACCTGAGGATTGCCATTATAGATTTCACGCTTGCCGTTTAAAAAGACCACTCTGCCAGCTTCAAAACGGGCAATTTCTTCTTCAGAGGCATCCCAAAACTTGCCATCAATCGTGCCGGACGTGTCTTGGAACGTAAAAGCAATAAATTTCTTGCCATTTTTCGCCATCCGTACATCGGCATTTTTAATCAAAGCAAAGAGTTGCATTTCTTCATCGACTTGATATTCTTTGATTTTTTTCATCTGCACATTCCTTCTTTCTTAAGATAATGGTTTGACTACTTGATGAAGTTCTTGATAATAGGTTACCATTTCTCGGTCTGAAGATAAACAAATCACTTGATAATCTTTCGCAAATTCTGCTAAAAGTTGCGCCAAAGACCGTTTGCGCTGACTATCATAATGTAGCCACCCATCGTCAATCACCACTGGACTAATACTTTTTTGTTGCATCGCTAAATAAGCAAATCGTAAGGCCATAATCAATTGGTCTTTAGTCCCGGTAGAAAGCTGATAGATAGACTGTTGGTTGACAAATAATTCATTATCTTTCATTTGAACTTTATCATAGCGTTGATTAGTTAAAATTTGCATATATAAACCAGCCTTTTCAAATAAAAAAGGAAGTTGTGATTCAGAAAGTTGATCAGCCATGAATTGAAGTTGCTTTTCAATGACAAAGTGCACACTCCATTCATAGATTAGTTCTTGAATTTCCGCCTTTAATTGTTCTTCTTTTTGATAGAGTTCTGGCAAGGTTAAGTCCTTCATCTGTTGGGCAAGACTGACTTCAATTTGTTTGATTTGCGTCAAATTTTGATCTTTTTGTACTTGTAGCTGTGTTTCTTGACTTAAAATTTGTTGCTCTTGACTTGCTAACTGCTCTTTTGTCATAGCATCTGGATACAACCCTTTTAACATTTGCGCTAATTCTGTTTTACGTTTTACTTGGCTTGCTCGTTCTTGCATTTGCCTAAACCATAACGGTAGATCAGATATCTGTTGGATTTGATATTTAGCCAATAAAGTCTGATTTTGTTTTAACAAATCTTGCTGCGCTTGCCGTTTTTGACTGATTTGTTCCATGATTTGAGTCACTGGATGAGACGCACGTGCTATTTTTTCCTGCTGCATTTCTTCTTTAAATTGGCGAATTTTCCCTAACTGCTCGGCTATTGATAAATTTGCAATCGGCAACCATTCATACAAAAAGTCCGCTGTTTTCCGAAATTGGGTCATATTTTGATTCAGTTGCGCCAATTTAGCATTTAACATTTGTCGCTGTTGTTGTGCATTTTTACTGATCTGAGCTGCTTGATCCCGCTTAGCTAACTCTTGAATGAAAGAAACATGATCCAAATGCTGTAAATCGAGCGGTAATTGACTACGTAGCGCTTGGAACTTCTCTTGCATTGTCCCTTGTTCTTCCAAAAGATTTTGATAGGCTTGATTTTTCTCATCTAAATCTTGTAAATAAAGGCGCCACTGCTGCTTGATTGGTTCACTATCTAAAGCACGGTAAACTCGTAAATAAAGAAGTCCTACCAATAAAATCGTCGATACAAAGACTAAGCCACCAAATAAAGGCGAGAATTTCATAAGCAATAAACTAAGCAAGACACCAACAAATCCCGTAATAAGCAGTGGTTTAGGACTGGTTGTCGCTTTTGTTTGGGCAAAGAGTTCAGGATGTTGTTGCTCAAACTGATTTAATTTTTCTTCAGCGACTTGTTGGGCGTGTTGCGCATGCGTAAGTTGGCTCGTCAAGGTTGCTAGCTGGGACTGAATTTGCGTATACTGAGCAACAAATTCTTGAGAGACTGTTTCTTGTACTTTTGTGTTATCAGGAAGTTGCGCTAATTGCTGCGTGATTTGTTTATGTGCCTGAATATCTTGATATAGCGTCCCTTCACTTTGCAATAATTGACTGATTTGTTCTTCATGATCTAAATAAAATAAATAGCGTTTAGATAATTGCTTTTGCTCAAGTTGTGACACTCGACTTTCCAAGACTTGAATATCTTGACTCAACTGTTGACTTTGCTGCATAAATTGCTGTAACACTTGGACATCTGCAGCATCAGCTAACTGTAAATCCTTTTGCTGCAAAGATTGGTATTCTTCAAATAGTGAAAAATGTGTTTGCTGTTGCTTGATTTGTTGGGCTTGTTTTTGCAAAGACAACCATTGTTTTTGTAAATCTTTCTGTGCATTTTTCAACGATTGTAGTTGCTGAGACTGAGCGGCTAACTCTTTTTGTTTTTCGGCTAAAGTATAAATGTTTGCCTGCAAAGCTTGATACTCCGCCAGTTTTTGGTTCAATGGCAAGACCCGTCCTCTTGAAGTAAAGATTTTATTCCGCTCTTTTTCTTCTTGCTCGGCCTGTAGAAATAATTGCTGACTACCAGTAATACCCAATGATAACAAAGCAGCCTGCAAATATTTTTCATCTAATTGGGTGATTTGCTGTAACTGTTCTTGATCAAACGTAAAGACTTGTTCAAATAATTGACTATCTAAAGGGGCTAAACGCTTTTGTAGATAACTTTCGGGAAAAATTTCGTCCCCGATAATCACCGTTGCTTTGCCTTTATTGAGGTGTTTCATCCGCTCAATCCGCAAAACTTCGCCATCGATTTCAATTTCCAACGCCCCCCCATAATAGGCGTGGTCAGTCTCATAATCGCGCTTTCTTTTTTGTTTTTTAGGGAAACCAAATAACATCGCCTTGATGAAATGATAAAGAGTAGATTTTCCAGCTTCATTTGCGCCAAAAATTAACTGATTGCCTGCTGTAAAGTCAAAGCTAAACTGGCGATATTTCCCAAATTCTGTAATTTCTGCTTTTAATAGTTTCATCTGTTATTCCTTTTCTTCTGCTCCATAACCTAAATTTTCTCGTGCCTGTCTCATCACTTCTGGAATCAATTCCTCTAAAGAAACAAAACTTATGAGCCCGTTTTTCGCCAATTCCTCCGTTAACTGTTTCGCCAAGATTTCTGATGCAAATGTTTGACTTGAAACCATAGAAGGCAAAATAGTAGGACTTGTCTCCTGTTCTTCATGGTCGATAACAATTTCATAAACATAAACATCTTTTTGGTCACGCTGTAATTGTGCATTTAAATAATCTAGTATTTCCAAGCGAGTGGCAGCTGAATATTCTAGTAACTGTTGCTCTGATAAATGCTGCCAATGAAGTTGATAAAAGCCTGGTGATACTGCTGAAAATTTTGCCATTAAATCAGCCAATACTTGGGTACGTTGACTTTGAACGGGCATAGGATAATCCACTTGACCAAAACTAAGACTCGCAACATGAGCTGGCGTGAAATGACAACTTTGAGGCGTTAATTCGACTAACATCACACCTGTAGCTACTTCTTTTTTCGTATGTCCTTGTGGCGTACCTGGATACACAATGGCCGGCTGTTCATTTAAAATCGTCGGTACATGAATATGCCCCAATGCCCAATAATCATAGCCCTTACTTACTAGTTCCGAAATTTGAAAAGGTGCATATTTGCCTACCTGTTGCCCGTGATAAAGGCCAATATGATAATCACAATCCAACGCTTTATACGGAAACTCGATATCCTTTCTTGCTTCAATCCATGGTTGACAATAACTAAAGCCACTAAAAGCCACACGTTCATTTGACTTGGTTGTCAACGTCAGTGTCGAGACTGCTTCTTCGGTAAATAAATGAACATTTTCCGGAAAGTCAAACCAATAACGCTGCGGGGTGTAATAATCATGATTGCCAAAACACATCACGACCTCAATTCCTTCTTTTTCAAGTCGTTGCAACGCCTGACAAAAAATATTTTGAATATATAAACTTGGCTGATTCTGATGGAACGTATCTCCTGCTAAAAGAACAAAATCCACTTGCTTTTCAATCGCTAAATCAACTATTCTCTGCCACACTTCTTGATTCACTGTAAGTAACGATTGCTGCCTTTGTCTTAATTGTGGCATCCCTTCAAAGCTACGATCCAAATGCAAATCCGCACAATGTAAAAAACGAACCATTCTTCTTTTTTCCTTCAATTTTTTCTTTCATTGTACCATTAATAATAGCAAAAGTCACATTTTAAACGAAAATTTGTTCGCTATTTTAAACGCAAAAAAACTACTCTAAATCACAATAATTTAAAGTAGCTATAACATTTAACTGAAAATATCTTGACAGAGTTTGTAAAAATGATTAATTACATACTCATATTTAAAGCAAGAAATCTCATAAAATTTTATCTGAAAGCAATGTCTTCTATCCGCTGAAAAAAATATGCATTAGATGATAGAAATAAATGTTGTATTCTGATATGATTGAAGAACGTCAATTACCTCATTTCTATAATTAATGATAAAAGTATGTTAGATAAATGGAAAAAATGTGTTTTGTAAAAAATTACGTTAGGAGAAAAAACTTTTGATTTTAATAAGTCAAATCATAAAGCAAATTAAACTTGCAAGAATGTATAAGATTACTATTATTTCGGGAATTGTAACTCAAACATTTTTTGCAATTTTTAAAAATTATGTCTTAATTGCATTTGTTGGTAGCAATGTACAATCCTCGCCAATGAACGAATTGCAAACAACAACGTATATTTGGTTAACGCAAATATTATTTGGGATTGTACCTTGGACGGTTAATAGAGCAGATTTTGATAGTATCAGAAAAGGAACTATCGCGCTAGACCTTATAAAGCCAACAAGTATTTTTAATCTTATTTTTTCAAAAACACTATCTTGGAAATTGGTAGGAATGCTCTCACGTGGAATACCGATTTTTTTGCTATCCTTGATACTATCCCTTCTTTTTCCAAATATGGGCCTAGATCTAAATTTACCTAATACAATGCATTTTTTACTTTTTATTGTCGCTATTTTCCTTGCTATTCAACTAAGTACACTTATAACAACTTCTATGTATTGTTTAGCTTTTTATTTTACTTCTATTACAAATTTTGTAAGTACAATAGGTTCTGTCGCATATATACTTTCTGGAATGGTTATTCCCTTAAGCTTCTTTCCAAAATGGATTTTAGGTGGTTTGAACCTTCAGCCATTTAAATACATTGTTGACCTACCTGCACAAATTTTTAATGGAGTATACGATATGAATACAGCAATTGTTGGAATCTTTATACAGATAATGTGGATAATTATTTTTTACACAATTAATTACATAATTTATAAAGATATTGAAGGAAAAATCGAGCTAAATGGAGGGTAATTATAAATTATGAAATATTTTACAATTGTTAAATTAATATTTAAGGCCTATTTACAGTATAAAGTAGATTTTATTGTTGGTATTTTAAATCAAATTCTCGTTATGTTTTTTGAACTATTAGGGATGATTGCTCTATTTCATACTTTTGGTTCATTGAATAAATGGTCAGTATCAGAAACTTTTTTAATATATGGAATTGTTAATTTTTCATTTTCTTTTGCAGAAGTTTTTTTCAGAGGATTTGAGACAAATATGGAAAGTCTTATTCGAGGAGGAGAATATGATAGATATTTATTACGTCCCTATTCGACTATTTTACAAATTTCAGCCTTTAATTTCCAGCCTATCAGGTTTGGCCGATTAGCAATTGCATTAATCGTTCTTATTTTTGGAATAGTCACCAATATTTCTCCTGATAACTGGTACTTATTGGTTTTCTATATACCTTTTGTTACTGTGTGTGGATGTTTTTTGTATGGTGGAATATATGTGTTAGTTGCCTCCTTAACTTTTATATTTAATCAATTTATGGAGTTTACAAGTATTTTTGTTCAAGGAAGTGTTTCAATGATGCAGTACCCTAAGGATTCATTTCCAAAAGCGATTCAAAACTTCTTTACCTATATTTTACCTGTGTCATTGATTTCTTATTATCCAGTAATTTTCACGTTAAAGAAATCAGAAGGCGCGTCCTTAATACTTGCCATCAGTCCTATTGTAGGAATATTATTTTATGTTATATCGATAATATTATTCAAACATCTAGAACGTAAATACTCATCTTCAGGAAATTAGAAAGGTAAATGAATTATGGGACATATCTATGTAAATAATCTAAATAAAACATTTATTAGAAAAAATAGGGGGAAAGTTGATAAAGTACAAGCACTTAAAAATATTTCTTTTGAATTGGAAAAAGGTGAAATAGTAGGGTATTTAGGATTAAATGGTGCCGGAAAAAGTACAACTATTAAAATTCTATCAGGGATTTTAAAACCAGATAATGGAATCGTCAAAGTCGACGGGGTTGAACCATACAAAAACAGAAAACATTATGTCAAAAATATTGGGGTCATGTTTGGACAAAGATCACAATTGGAGTGGGATCTTCCTGCAATGGATACTTATTTTATGTTAAAACAGATTTATAACATACCCAAAGAACAATGTTGGGATACATTTAATCAGTTATCTGAATTATTAAATATGAATGGTATCGAAAAAATACCTGTTAGGCATCTTAGTCTAGGTCAAAAAACAAAGTGTGAACTACTAGCAACTTTTCTTCATAGACCATCTTTAGTTTTTTTAGATGAACCAACTATTGGTTTAGATATAAAAGCAAAAGAAAATATACATAAAGTTATAAAATCTATTAATAAAGAATTTGGAACTACGATTTTTATTACTTCACATGATTTATCGGATATAGAAAAACTTGTTGATAGAGTGTTGATTATCAATAAAGGTGAACTATTCTATGATGGTTCTTTAAAGAATTTAATTAACGATTCTGGACAAGCTCAAGAGGTTACCATTGAAATAAGTGAAGAAACACAGATGGTTATATCGAAACATTATTCAATAGATAAACTAAATAATAATAAATATAAAGTAAGATTAACAAAAGAAGATAATTTAGTAGATTTAATAGATGAGTTAATGAAAAATAATGACGTGCTCAGCTTACAAATAGATGAACCAACTTTGGAAACAGTATTAATACATTTATATGATGCGATTGAAGCGAATAAACAATTTTAACTATAAAGGTTATTTTTGTTTATTTCCTACCATTCACTCTCAAATTTGTACAAAAAACCTATCTTTACTGCATCTTTATACAGTAAAGATAGGTTTTTACACAATATCCTGCTCGCTAATGACTTTGTAACTTTTCGCAAACTGTTTTGGGGAGAGTACTTTCCGATTAGTTATATCAATGACATCGCCAGGAAAACCCAACGTATACATCGAATAACCTAAGAATCCACCACCGCCAAGTGAACCAGTTGCCCCTTCTTTGATATTTTGACTAACGGAAGGCGAGATACCAGCTAGCAAAATTCGCAGATGGTTGTCTATCCAAACCAAATAATTTTTCGCAAACGCTTCTTTTACCCAAGTTGGTTGAGGACCTTTGCGACTAATTTGCCAGATTTCAACTATTTTTCCTGTTTTATCCCTTGCTCGCATAAATAATCATCCCACCTTCGTTTTCTAAATAAGTTATGTAATATAGTTAGTAAGCCCACTGACAATTTAGCTTTATCATTTATTAACAAATTCACTTACTGATATAATCATAACATTTATAAGCGTTTTCTTCATGGGACTACAGACTGATTTGCATTCTTATATATTATTTAAAGCTAAATGCACAATAATCGGGCAACGAATATCTTTGGTGAAATAATAAGTACTAGCTAAAATCCAACCGATAATACTGTATAAAAGTAACTCAAAATTAATACCGTACGTATGTAAAAATCCAAAAAATAATCCCGAGGTGAATACCTGACAAACTTTCGAAATAGCAGTGTTTTTCATGAAGAATAGATTCATGAATATACCGCGCCAGATCATTTCTTCAATAATCGGTGCAAATAATCGAACTTGAAAAGCAGCTAGTATCGGTGCTTGCATTCTCATTTCATTAACCAAATTTTGATTTGCAGTCGTATCAATAAATAAACCATATAGATAATTGATTCCTACTGCTAAAAGCGTAAAGCCTAGTGTCATTAACAACTTGTTTTTAATTGATACATCCTTATCATTTTTTATTACTTTTTTATAAATTAAATAGGTTAAAGACACAATCAATATTGCAAATACACCATCAATCACTAGCCATTTAAACTGTTGATTTCCCAATTCTTGGGCACTTAAATTAAAAAACACCTCAAAGTTAGTAAAGCTAACTAAAATTGTCAGTCCTAAAATCAATAATATATTTTTTACTTTTTTCAAATTCATGACTCCTCTTTTCATTTTTTGATATTCCTATGCGAACTCTATCTATAATTTAACCCATAACTAAATTTTTTATACACTAATTACCTGACTGGTTTATTTTTATCCCTACATTGCCATTTACCCTGGCGTAAAATAGTCTTATGTAGTTATAACTATGAATGAGATAGTTGTATAAAAAAATCCTATATTTAAAGAAATAAATACTTTAAATATAGGAAAGCATAATCTATTTTATTTTTTCACGTAAACTTCTAAAATTTTTCCTCGCGACTGGACAAGAAATACTATTTTCAAAATACACACAGCCATCCTGACGACTAATTTCGATTACATTATTTAAATTAATTAACACACTATTATGACACCTAAACAACCGCTCATCCATTTTTTCAATCTCTTTTAAACTACCATAAAATTCCAATATTCTATTTTTAGAAATCAGCTTAATTCTATGATTTGCGATTGTTTCAAAATAATAGATATCATTAAAGGGGAGCCTAATCGTTCTCTTGAGTAATTCTAGGATAAAATCATCTTCAGCATCAGACATATCATACTTTTCATAAACGTATTGTAAAGCTTCCTCTACTCTTTGAATCATTTCAGGATCACTCTTATCAATGAAATCTAACGCACTCACTTTGTACTTATAGGTAATTGGAGCGAATTCAGAATGGGTAGTCACAAACACAATTGTACCGCGATTATCTAGCTTTCTTATTTCTTGAGCAATTTCTAAACCTTTTTTACTTTCATTTTTTATATCGATATCTAAGAAATAAAGCTGATCAAAACTTTCAGATTCGATATTCTGGATTAATTCACTCACTTTAGCTGTATCTAGGACCTCAATATTCATCTTCTTTTGTTGCGCATATGCTTCAATAATACGTACTAAACGTTGGCGCTGCATCAGATTATCCTCTAATACGAATACTTTCACTCTTCTATTCCTTCCATCACTAATCTTTGTGTAAATATGCGGTTCTCTAACTCTGTTTCGAGATAACAATTGCTATATTGACTTAAAATTTCATTGACATTACTCAATCCAATTCCTCTATTTCTTCCTTTAGTTGTATAACCTGGCTTCTGTAGTAGATTAAAATGAATTGAATCAAGCAAAGTACTGTTGCTAAGGGTAAAAATAATGTCTCCTTGATTTACAAATAGGGCAATAGAAATTTTGGGTGTAACCGTACGTTTCGCTTCTTCTAACGCATTATCCATTAAAATTGAAAAAATACGAATAAAATGTAAACTAGACATCCATAATTGAGGGATTTCTTCCTTAATTTCAACATCAACAGCCACTTTTCGATCTCTTGCTTGTGTAATCTTCCAAAACATTACACTCTTAACTGCAGAATCATGAATATTCGCCAATTCATTGACATTAGTAGACTCAATTTGTCTGACTAAACGAACATCTGCTGAAGCTAAAATATCATGATAGACTTGCTTAATCTGCTCAATATTCTCACTATCAATACTTTCTTGCAAACTCAATAATACATTTTGATAATCATGTCTAAAGCCTCGCAGTGTTTGATACATTTTTTCAATTTCTTCTGTATAAACCGCTAAATTATCTAACTGAGTTTTCTGCAACTGATTAATTTCTTCTTTTGCAGCAAGCTGAGATTTAAATGTTAAATAGAAAAACAAGATAATCAAAATTGAAATAAAAAGGAACATCATGTATTTCACTGGTTCGCTAATTCCATCTCTAGCAATATATACTTCATTCATATAGGCAAAGGTGACAGCTAGATAAACAATGAGTAGAAAAATATTTACTTCTTTGATGTTTTTTCGAATGATTGGATGCGACACATAAATTTTTGCAGGAGTGACTAAAATAATCCAATAATGTGTCAAAATAGTTAATACGCTACCTGTCAGTGAAACGGTGAGCACTCGTATATAAGTTGAGTCAAAACTCAAGTGTAGGCTATCCAAAAGGGTATTTACCGCCCAGCCATAAAGCCAAAAGAGTAAAAAGGCTAACGTAAAACTATAGAAGCTGTAAAAAAATTTAAAAGAAACATGATGAATATTACGATATTCACTCTTGAATTGAAAAACAAAGCTAATCATTGGGAAAGTACATATTCCCAAAAGTTGGATATATCCGATATTGAATAATATTGATATTTCCGTAAAAGTTAGCATCATCACCATATAGATAATTAAGATTTGAAAAAGTGTTTTATTAGAAAGTCTTACTTTTGAAATGCCATAAAAAGCATTGATCCAAATAAACTCGAAAACCACAGATAGTACAAGAAACGTTAAGATTTCAATCATAAATTCCTCCCTATAACAACTATTTCTAAAGTTCCTGCCACCATTATAAATGATTCTTTTAGTTTCTGCTTATTTTTTACCTAAATGAATCTATTTATTACCTATCTATGCAAAAAATCTCGACAGACATGTAAAACACATCTGCCGAGAAGCTTTTAATAACCATAACGAATATTTGATAAACGACTCAATTCTTTCAATTGTTCCGCTGGTTTTTCTGCTAATGTAATGCCATGATCAAGCAAAACCTTCGAAACTTCAATGTTGAAACGACTTAAGATGTAAGGAATAGCTGACTGTTCTTTAATCAACTCTTCATGATAGCTAACTAACATCTTACGCAAAGGTTCTAAATGGGCTTCATTCGGTAACTCTGCCATCAAGCTTTCGATTAATTTCATCGCTTCTTTCTTACGTTCTGCACCACCAGCATACCATTTTAAATCAGACATAATATCGCCTCCAAAAACAACCCGCTAACAAAACTCACTAGCATTAAATAAATGATTCACAAAAGAATTATATAACGCTGCTTATCGAGTATAAATATTTCGGTGATCGATTTTAAATATTCTTAAAGATTTGCTATTTGGTTAGTAAAAAATCCCTTTTCCAAGTATCATCTCAGAAAAGGGATTAGATTTTTATTGATACAAATCATTCACTGGTTTTAAGACGATGCGGTTTAATTCATTGATTAATTGGCTAAAAGCTTGTTCTTTCATCATAACATCTGAAACCAATGAATCGCCTTGCATCTTAGTCGTTAAATCTTCAGCTTTGTGTGCATCGGCATCTGATAATTCTTCGCCAGCCATCATTTTTTGTTGCATCGATTGTTGGAAGGCTTGGAACTCTTTGAATAAATCATAAGACGCTTTATTTTCTTTTAAAGCTTTAACTGCTTGCTCCAACGCTTTAAATTGGTCTGTTTGGCGAATTTCACGTTCTAATTGATTCGCTGTATCGTAAATATTAATCATCTTTTATCCTCCAATGTTTTTTAATTCCGTTTTCATTGTAACATATCTAAGGCATTAAGGCACGAAGGAATTTTAATTATTTCCTTGGATTTTTTCTACCAAGCCACCAAATAGGTTATTAAAGCCTTCTTTGACTTTCTGACCAAATGTTTCCAACCCTTCTTTGGCTTGAGCAGCAAAATCATCAACTTGTTTTTTCACAGATGGTTGGTTCGCGTCTTGTGCTTCTTCGGGACTCATCACTTTGCCTCCTGTCTGATAGGCATCAACCACTGAAAAGGCAGTATTTTTTGTATAAGGTAAAATTCCTTGGGCTTGAGCTTTAAAGACTTGGCCCACGCCTTGACCACTCGTTGAAGTCAGGTAGTGTTGTGTAGTCGTTTTTTCATAACCCAGCCATGTCGAAATAACCACATCAGGCGTGTAACCTACAATCCATTGGTCATTGACTTTGCTAGCATCAAAATTCGTTTCCGTCGTTCCGGTTTTGCCTGCTACTTGATAATTATAAGGTTGTGCATTAACGGCCGTACCATTAGAAAAGACACCTAACAACATACTCGTCATTTCATTGGCAGTACTTTCTGAAATCACTCGTGTGCCTTTCTTACCCGTATTATCCACAATGACGGCACCTGTCGCATCGATAATTTTCGCAATAAAGTGACTTTCATAATACGTGCCCCCATTTGCAAAGGTCGCATAAGCACTAGCCATCGTTAGCGGACTCTCTCCATAACGCAAGCCACCTAAAGCCAAGCCCCAGTATCGGTCTTTATCATCTAGTGACAGACCAAATTCCTTTGCTTTTTTGAATCCTTTATCTAAGCCGATTTCATGTAATAACCAAACAGCTGGTAAATTCAAACTTTGGGCTACAGCTTGATACATTGGAACTTCCCCAGCATAGGTGCCATCATAGTTTTTCGCTTCATAAAAGTCTAAAGGTTCATCTTTTAAGAGACTATCAGGATGGTAACCTGATTCTAAAGCAGCTGCATAGACACTTAATGGTTTTATCGTCGAACCAGGCGATCGTTTCATTTGGGTCGCAAAGTTATAGCCCAAAAATGTGTACTCTCCTCTACGCCCAACAACTGCTTCTACCCCACCATTATCAGGATTTATCGCAACAGATGCTGACTGAACCATCGTGCCATCTGGCGCATTTTCTGGAAAATAACTATCTTCTTCATAAACCGACTGCATTTGGCGTTGGTAATTTGGATCGAGATAAGTATAAATCTTGTAGCCATTTTTCATAATATCTTGTAATTTCAAATGATATTTATTCGTGGCTTCGTTAATTACCGCATCAAAATAATACGGATAAGCATAATCACTTTGGTTTTGTGTATAAGTATCATTTAAAAGATCTGCTAAATTGACTTGTTGTGCTTGAGTCGCTTCTTGTTGACTTATTTTTTGATTGCTTACCATCAGTTCTAAAACAGTATCACGCCTGTTCGTAGCATTTTCTAGGTGGTCAAGCGGATTATAAATCGATGGTCCTTTTAACATACCAACCAAGCAAGCTGATTCGGTTAAATTTAAATCTTTAGCATCGACACCAAAATATTTTTTCGCCGCATCCTGAATGCCCCATACCCCATTACCAAAATAGGAAGAATTCAAATACATGGTCAAAATTTCATCTTTTGAATATTTTTTCTCAATTTCGATGGCTAAGAAAATTTCTTTGGCTTTGCGATTAAAAGTTTGGTCCAACGTTAAATACGCATTCTTGGCTAACTGCTGGGTAATCGTACTTCCGCCACCGCCTTCAGTTGAACGATTAATGACCATCCGTACCATCGCCCGACCAATTCCCTTGATATCAAATCCATGGTGCTGATAAAAACGACGGTCCTCAGTGGAAATCAAGGCATCTACTACATAAGGCGAAATCTGTGATAACTCGACATAATTTCCTTTTTGTGAATGGAGACGGCCTGCTTCTTCCCCTTTATAATCATAAATAATAGTCGATTGCTTTAACCCTGCTTCTAATTCTGAAACTTTGGTACTCTTCGCAACAAAAAAGAGATAAACACTTGCCGCTAAGGTCGCAATCATTACTAACAAGATTAATATTTTATTGATATGATATTTCCGCCAGACACGTTTACGCCAAGCAGAAAATCTTTGCCAATAAGGCGAAAACCATGTCCAAAAACGGGAAAATCCTGTCTTTATTTTAGATCCGATTGTTTTAAAATCCATAACATTTCCTTTCGATTAAACTTTTCATTGCCATTTTATCAAAGCTATTTTACCATTGATATATGAAAAAAAGGTTGAAAAAGACTTAAATTTTCTAAAAATCAGACCTTAGTAGGAAAGGAATACCTATGAAATATGATATTCAATTACCGATAGATTTTACTCCCTGCACCATTCGCGAAGTCTTAGAAGAGCAATGGTTGGTACCACGAAAAGTCCGCCATTTTCTAAGAGTGCGTAAAAATGTCTTACTAAATGGTGAGGTAGCCATGTTTCATCAAGTGGTCCAACCTCTAGATACGCTCACATTAATTATAGAAGCGGAAGATTACCAGTATCAAAAAGTCCAACTTGGTCAGGCGCAAAATGTCACGGTACTGTATGAGGATGAACATATGATTGTAGTGGATAAAAAAGTCGGTATCAAAACCCATCCCAATCAACCTAACGAAAATGGCACTTTACAAAATGATGTGGCGGCCTATCTAGCACAACAAGGAGAAGGTGCTTTTCCCCATGTCGTACACCGCTTAGATAAAGAAACAAGTGGGGTCGTGCTTTTTGCGAAAAATCCATTTGTTTTGCCAATTCTGGGGCGCTTACTTGAACAAAAGGAAATCTTTCGTAAGTATCAGGCAATTGTTGAAGGACGGCTGGATAAAGATCTGACCATTCGCAAAAAAATTGGTCGCCATCGCCATGATCGTCGGAAACGAACCATCGATGAACGCAATGGACAAGAAGCCATTACGCATGTCAAAGTGTACCAAGCAAACAAAAACCAGTCACAAATCTATTGTATCCTAGAAACTGGTCGCACCCATCAAATTCGGGTCCACCTAGCAAGCATTCAGCATCCAATTGTCGGTGATCCTTTATATAATGAACATTCCCGTGCGAAACGTTTGATGCTTCATGCTTATCAAATGCACCTAACACATCCATTTACCAAGAAGAAATTAAAAATTACTTCTACGTCAAAGTTATTTTAAAATGATTGCAAAAAGCTCTTTGTTGCACACATAAGTTGCATAAAACAAAGAGCTTTACTTTTGTTATTTAGTATAATTAGATTATTGATACCGTAATATAGAATAGGTTCGCTGAATACCATAAGTGAAACACTAGGATTAGTCAAAACTACCCCAATAGCTCGTGCGTCGATGACCAACACACTCCCCGCTTGCAAGATAACCATAAGTACCATCCGTCCGTGGCTGGCGTAACCACACATAGCCATCTTTGTAACCATACGCATCATACTGAATATATGAGCCCGTACCTAATAATGTGATTTTATCTGATTGAACAGTTGGCGCTGTACGTAGATAGATAGGGGTATTCGTAATAAAGTGCCATTTTTCCGAAATCCACTGAATGTCTGCAGCTGGTTTTGAAACTTGAACGCTTATTTTAGGATGAGAGGATGAGTTTTTTTGATCTAAACGGTAAACATACCAGCCCATGCTATAAGGACAGGCAGTCGCTTCATTTTCGACAAACACACCATTTACGCTATCACTTTTCCATGTACAGTGAATAATTTGGGTGTTGCTGATGAAAATCACTACATGTCCTGCAACGCCACCTGACTTGCCTTTTTCGCCAAAGATAACAATGTCTCCCCTTTTAGCGTTCCACTCTTTATTATGTGCGATTAATCTAAATCCATTTTTTACTAGCCAATCATGCATGCTGTCCGTATTTACCACCCAGCCAGCGTCTGAGGCACCTGCTTTTCTTAATGAGGCATACACCGTCCCACTACAATCGCCTGTCCCATCTACTCCTGTCCGCGAATAATCCATGCTGTAACGGATATTTTTTGCCTTCAAACCATACATATAATCGATAGCTGTGTCCATATTGATCATTTTTCATCGTCCCCTTTTCCGAGCAATTTCGTAATGGGACCTAATAGATTCGTATCAATCCCGGCATGTTTGAGGTTTTCATTGATAGAGACTAATTCGTTGTAGGTTTCTAACAAATATATACCAATAATAACCGTTGTACTCACTACATTTGGCAAGACAATTGTCAGCGGCACAATGACAATTAACACCAATAAAATCTGAACTTTTTTCAAAATACCGTCGCCAATTTTTTTACTATTAATATTTCGATTGATCTTCGCTTGAATTAACCCAGTGATGACATCCACACCCATTAAAAGTAAAATAATAATTAGCCATACCAAAATCTGACCATAATCGTCTGCCATCAACTGCTTCATCCAATAAATGATTTGCATATTTACCACCCTTACTTTCCTTTAAACAACCATGAGACTAAACAACGTTGTCATCTATAATAACGAAGAAAGTAAGGGAAATGTCAAAAAAAAATCAACTTACCTAAAAAAGATAAGCTGATTGTAGTATTTTAGTTTTGACCATAGTATGCATTAGCTCCATGTTTACGATAATAATGTTTATCTAACAAATATTGGTCAATTCTAGCAATTTTAGGGCTTAATTGTTCAGTAACCGTTGCCATTTTAGCTACTTCATCTAATACAATGCTATTTTGAACAGCCTTAGTGACATTTTCTCCCCAAGTAAATGGACCATGACCACTCACTAGAACTGCCGGACAAGCAAGTGGATCCAACTGTCTTTCTTTAAAAGTTTCAACAATTACATCACCCGTTGCCTCTTCATAACGCTGGTTAATTTCCTCTTCTGTTAAGTCACGTGTACAAGGAACATTGCCGTAGAAAGTGTCCGCATGTGTTGTACCATAAGCAGGAATATCACGTTTTGCTTGGGCCCATTGAACGGAATGAACAGAATGTGTGTGAACAATCGCACCAACTGTTGGAAATTCACGATATAATACAACATGTGTAGGTAAGTCAGAAGATGGACGTAAACTATCCTTTTCTAATAAATTTCCTTGTAAATCAGTCACTACCATATCGTCAATTTTCATTTTTGCATAATCAACGCCACTTGGTTTAATGACGATAACACCTAATTCGCGATTAATCTCGCTGACATTTCCCCAAGTTAATTTTATTAAACCTTCTTTTGGCAATTGCTCATTGGCATAAAAAACACGTTCTTTCATTTCTTGAATTACTTTTTCTCTATCCATGATATTGGGCCTCCTGCATTTTTCCTAAGATAAATGATTTTGCTTTCTTGATTTCTTCTGCCGGACGTTCACTTGTTTCGCTCCACATTTCGATTACCATTGGACCGTTATAATTTAATTGTTTCAAAGTTCTAAAGCAGCCGACAAAATCTACACAGCCTTCTCCAAATGGGACTTCCTTAAATTTACCAGGGAAGTCTTTTGTTACTGCCACAGTGTCTTTTAAATGAATTTGATTGATATGACTAAAGCCAATTTCTAGTTCATGCGCTACATCATTTTCACCCCAAGCAGAAAGATTTCCTAAATCAGGATATACTTGTAAATAAGGAGACGGTACTTGGGATTTAATCTTTAAAAATTTAGAAATAGAAGAAATAAATGGATCGTCCATAATTTCAATCGATAAAACAATTCCTTTTGCAGATGCAAGCGAAACTGCCTTTTGTAAATTCTCTAAAAAGTAAGCTCTCGTCGTAACATCTTTCTCTTCATAATAAACATCATATCCTGCTAGTTGGATACTGCGAATACCTAAATCCAAAGCTAATTGAATGGCTTTTTCCATAATAATCATTGCTTCTCGGCGAATTTTTTCATCATGTGAGCCAAAAGGAAAACGACGATGGCCACTTAAACACATAGATAAAATCGGGATTTGTGTATCGAAAATAGCCTGGCGTACTTCTG
>ERZ1643251.2291-NODE-2291-length-19756-cov-7.023552_pt1 | contig 19756 bp, 12 predicted proteins | sample MGYA00579261_ERZ1643251 | MGnify/ENA primary metagenome ERZ1643251 (study PRJEB29033, sample SAMEA4952267) | chicken gut metagenome | biome: Broiler Chicken; feature: Gastrointestinal Tract; material: Caecum | place: Ireland | collected 2018 | study: Broiler... | reverse complement strand
CACGGAAAATCATATCACAAATGTAACAAACAAGGAAAGCAAACTATGCAACATTCATGGTACAATTCTACTTTATTTTACCAGCAGGATAAGGAAGGTGGGATAATTCCCTCCTTCGACTCAACGCTTCTCCTTCAAAACAGAACAGCGGGGCGGCAAATTTTGCCGCCCCGCTGCTTACTTTTTCTTAGGCCCCCGCGCGCTTATAACAAGCGGGAAACCCGCGTTGTGGATTTGTTTCTTTAAAGCTCAGACAGAATGAAGCACAAATAAAATAATTGCAGATTTCTACAAAAATTCTCAATAAACTATTGACTTGCAAGTGTTAGTAAGTTATAATAATACTATACGATACAGTTGGAGTATTTTTATGGAAATCAAGCGCGATATGTATTTAAACAAATTGATACGCCACAAGGGTAACGGTATGGTGAAAATTATTACTGGAGTAAGGCGTTGCGGTAAGTCATATCTTTTGTTTAAGTTGTTCCGCGATCACCTTGTTGAAAGCGGCGTTGCGCAAGACCATATAATTTCAATCGCTTTGGATGATTACGGCAACAGGGCGTTGCAAAATCCTGACGAGCTTTATAACTATGTAAAAAGCCGTGTCACAGATGATGGCGATTTCTATATTTTGTTAGATGAAATACAGATGGTTAAAGACTTTGAGGGTGTGGTAAACGGCTTTCTTCATATCTCCAATGCTGACATATACATTACGGGCAGCAACTCCAAATTTTTATCTACGGATATTCTCACTGAATTCCGTGGCCGTGGTGATGAAATACGCGTATATCCTCTGTGCTTTTCTGAGTTTTATTCGGTATACGGGGGAGAATTCGACAAAGCCTGGCTCGTGTACTGCAACTATGGCGGTATGCCATTATGCCTTTCTATGCAGACGCAGGAGGATAAGGCTAAGTATCTGACGAACTTGTTTGAAACGACCTATCTCGCCGATATAATCAATCGCAACAATCTGCGTGGAAATGCAGAGATAAATGAGCTGACTGACATCTTAGCTTCTTCTATCGGCTCGCTAACTAACCCGTTAAAACTTTCAAATACTTTTGCAAGCACCAAAAATGTAAAGTTGTCTGCTAATACCATTTCTGCATATCTTGATTATTTGCAGGATGCTTTTCTGATTGAAAAATCAGTACGTTACGATATAAAAGGGAAAAGGTATATAAATACGCCAGCGAAGTATTATTTTGTAGACCTTGGGCTACGCAATGCCCGCCTTGCGTTCAGGCAGCAGGAATATACTCATATTATGGAAAATGTCATCTATAATGAACTCAGATTGCGCGGGTATTCTGTGGACGTCGGCGTTGTGGATAATGTCGAGAAAGAGAACGGCATTTCGGTGAGAAAGAGACTTGAGGTGGACTTCGTTGTCAACCTAGGAAATAGAAGGTATTATATTCAGTCGGCTTATAATATTCCGACAGATGAGAAAATGGAACAGGAGCAGGCCTCGCTTCTTTCAATTAACGATGCTTTCAGAAAGATTATAATTGTAAACCAACAGATACTTTCGGGTTACAATGAGCAGGGGATATTGATGCTTTCCCTTCAAGACTTTTTGCTCGACCCGGAAAAGTCCATGAATTTGTAAGTTATTAAGATGCGTTCATATGGTAATGGAAAAACAATTATGGCTGAATCTAAAGAACAATTAAAGGCAAATAGCAAATATAGTGGTTCAGGTGGACTCACACGTGAACAATTTTTGTTTCATGAAATGCGTATTACAGCCAAGCTTATGAATAGTGGTCTGGATGATAAACAGATTGCAGAGGCCATAATAAGGGACAATTTATTTCAGTATCCAACCGAAAAGTCATTAAGGAATGTATTGGGCGGTTGCATAAGGAGACTGAAAGCTCTTCATGACGAAACCCTTGTAGCTGCCGTGGCGTTGCAACCCGTCGATGTGGCAAAGCAGATAGGCTTGTATGCTATGATGAAAAACTCAAGCCTTGTCTATGATTTTATGGTGGATGTTATCGGTGAAAAGTATAGGCTTAAAGATTTGTCATTTGGCAAAACGGACGTCAATGCTTTTTTCTTCAGGATACAAGAGCAGGACGACTATGTTGCAACCTGGACTGATTCAACTATAAATAAAATTAAACAAGTACTCATTAAGACACTTGTCGAGACGGAATATCTCGATAATATAAAAAGCAATAAACTCAATCCTGTTTGGATAGATTCAATATTGCTCAACTCAATTAAATCTAACGGCGATTATGCTGCATTGCCGGCGTTCAATTATTTTGAATAAGGAGTAGTTATGGCTAACAATATTAAAGAGCGCCTTGATAAACTTAAAGATAAAATACAGACAGAAGACTTTTTGCAGGGCAGGGGTCTCAGTAATGAAGTTAATATCTGGATGTTCTGCTATGAAGCTAAAGATGAGCAAATTGTAAGTCATACTGTTGAGCAAATAAAATCTGATACGCTGTTGTGGTGTCATATCCACGAATGTAATCTTTATGATATATTTATTGACATTTGCAGGGATAAGCGAATTCTGGACAGGATTGATGGGATGGAAGAGCGGAAGGGAACAGACTTTCTGCTACGACAATTGCAATCAAATATTACAGTTGAGCAGTTTGTCAAGAAAATGCAATATGAGATGACGCCGGGCAAAGATGTGCTTTTGATAACGGGCGTAGGCAATGTGTTCCCTTTTATGCGTATTCATGCGTTGCTTGAAGGGATGCAACCTTATTTCTCTTCCGTGCCTGTACTTGTTATGTATCCCGGTACATTCAATGGGTCGGCGGTAAGATTATTCGACATTCTTAAGCCCAATCCCTATTACAGGGCATTTAATATCATTTGATTAAGGAGAAGAACGATGATTATACGCGATATGTTTCAGGACGACATCAACCGTCAGATAAACGGCGTTATAAAGGTTGACCAGTCAGCGGAGGATGTTGTCAGACAGGAAGTTAAAGAATATATCATAACCAGAGAATTAAAGAAGCATATAATTACTTTCTTCAACTTTTACGATGATTCGTTTACCAAACCGACAGCGGATATTGGTGTGTGGATTTCGGGCTTTTTCGGAAGCGGTAAATCGCATTTTCTTAAAATGCTTTCGTACATACTTTCAAATAAGAAGATAGGCGACATATCAACCGTAGAGGCGTTCAGGAGCAAATTCGAGGACGACCCGGCAACGTTTATGTTGATTGATAACGCCACAAAAAACCTCACTGAGACAATTTTGTTTAACATAGACGTAGAGGGTCCTTTAAATAAAGATAAAACCGCGGTGATTCGTGTTTTTGCTAAAATGTTCTATAATCACCTCGGTTTTTACGGCGAGGATTTAAAGGTCGCGAAGCTCGAACAATTTATAGAAAAACAGGGTAAGACAGCCCAATTCCGCGAAAGTTTCAAAAAGCATAATGGCGGTGAATGGCTTGAAAGCAGAGCTTCTTATAATTTCTTTGAAGATGATGTTGTTGCAACATTGCAGGAAGTGCTCGGCATGAGCGAATCTGCTGCGCGTAACTGGTTCGACGGAACCGAAACTGCAGAAATAAGCATTGCACAGCTTGTATCAGAAATTAAAGAATATGTAAGCACAAAACCTAAAGATTTCCGTTTGCTTTTTATGATAGACGAGGTAGGGCAGTATATAGGCGAAGACACTAACCTTCTTTTAAATTTACAGTCGTTGGTTGAAGAACTCGGAAGCGTTTGCATGGGGCAGGTGTGGGTCGTATGCACGGGACAGGAAGCGGTTGACGAAATTATCAGGGTTCGCCAGGACGAGTTCTCGCGTATTCAGGCGCGCTTTAAAACCCGCCTTTCTCTCACATCGTCGTCAGTAGATGAAGTGGTGCAAAAACGTATTCTCAAAAAGAAAGCGGAAGCGGTGCCCGTACTCGAAGAGGTTTACGGCAGGAATGACTCTGTCCTAAAAAATCTGTTTACTTTTACCGATTGCGTGTTGGATATAAAGGGGTATAGCGGGCCTAATGATTTTGTTATCAATTATCCTTTTGTGCCGTACCAATTTATTGTAATGCAAAAGGTGTTCAATGAAATCCGCAAGCATGGCAATGCTGGTCGCCATCAATCCAACGGCGAGCGCTCAATGCTTTCGGGCTTTCAGGAAACTGCCCAGCGCCTGCAAGACAGAGATGAAAGTACACTTGCACCCTTCTATATGTTCTATGATACTCTGCACAGCTTCCTCGATGGCGCTATCCGCAGAGTTATAGAGCGTTGCGAAAAAGCCGCCGTCAATGGCGACGGTATAGAGAAGTATGACGTTTCCGTCCTTAAACTTCTTTATCTTATAAGATATATCGACAACGATATAAAGTCCACAATAGATAATATCACTATTCTCATGGCTGATAATATCAATGTGGATAAAATTGCCTTGCGCGAAAAGGTGTGCGCATCTCTCGACAGGTTGTTGAGCCAGAACTATATAGGGCGTTCAGGCGATTCGTACAACTTCCTCACCGATGAGGAGCAGGATATTCAAAAGGATATTCAGCGCGAACAGGTGGATACTTCTGCCCTTGTAACGAGAATAGGTCAGATGATTTACGGCGATATTTACACTTCAAAAAAATATCGCTATGACAAGAAATATGACTTTGCTTTCGACAGTTATGTCGACGGCATATCAATCGGTACGCCGTCAAATAATATGCAAATAAAATTTTTGACCGTTGCTACCGACCCTACCGATAAAACCGAGTTGCGGCTCAGAACGCAATCTTCAAAGCAAATAACGGCAGTGCTTGCCGACACGCCTTACTACTCTTCGCTTGAAAGCGCTATGAAGATCCGCAACTATGTAAAGAGGCGCAATGTTTCGCAAATGCCTAAGTCTATGCAGGATATTATCCGCGGCAAGCAGGATGAAGCGACCAATTACGAAAATGAAGCTATGGCGGCGCTTCGTAAGGCGATAGAGGAGGCAGATTTCTACGTCGACGGCGAAAAGCTGCAAATTCGCGGCGGCGATGCAAAATCGCGCATCGATCAGGCGTTTGAATATCTTGTAGAACACGTTTACAGTGAACTTACGCTTATTGAAAAGAATTACGAATTTGATTCCGAAATACGCGAAATTTTAACTGGGCAGGGCCAGCAGGATATGGTGCCGCCCAACAGTAGCGCTGCGGCAAAGGTGGAAGAATTCCTCGAAATGCAGCAGGTTCGCCATTTGCCAACGTCTATGGCGGACATACAGTCAAGGTATCAGGCGATTCCCTATGGCTGGCGCGAAATTGATATAGCCGCCGTGGTCGCCCTTTTAATACGCAACCAAAAGGTCACCATTAAATATTCCGGCATGACTATTCAGCCCGACCACCCTAAACTTGTGGATATGCTCCGCAAGCGCACCGAAACGGGCAAAACGCTTATATCAAAGCGCCTTGTTTTGGCAGAACAGTCTATGAAGCGCGTAAAATCTTTCCTGCGAGAATATTTCGATAAAATGGACGTGCCCTCCGACGAGGACGGGCTTATAAAGTTCATCAACGAAAGTTTTACTGCCCAGCTTGAACATTACCGTGCCATGTATGCAAGGTTCCAGGGGCACAATTATCCCAACAAGCAGTTGGTAGAGGATGCGGTAGAGCTTATCAAGGATATTCTGTCCTACAATAAAGACAATATCGCCCTCGTCAACAGAATTCTTGAAAAGGCTGATGCACTGTTAGATAATAAAGACGATATGGTCGCAGTTGAACAGTTCTTTAAAACGCAGGTTGACGTGTTCGACAGAGCGGCAAAGCTTGAATCTGACTTATACAACGATGTCGACTACATAGCAACCGACGCCGAGGCTACTAAGGCGCTCGATAAAATAAGGCTTATCGTCAGGGTAAATAAAGCGGCAGATGTCATCTATCGCAGTATTCCGGAACTGCCTTCGCTCATGGCTACGGTAAAGGCTTCGCACGATAATATGCTCAAACGAAAGCGCAAAGAGCTTGAAGAAATCATGCGCCAGTGCCTTGAAGAAATCCATACAAAGGGTTCGGTAAATGCGCAGACAAAGGTCGAGAGCGACAGGGCGGACGAGTATTATAAAACCAAGCAGGAGCAAATCGCTCATTGTACAAGCCTTGCTATTTTAGATGGCTACATAAAGCAGATATTTGACTATAAAGACAGTATCTGCGAAAAAATAGAGGCGCTTTCCCGCATGCAAACTCACGAAGAGGAACATGGTGCAGAACAGAAGCCCAAAAAGATATATAAAACGGTATATCGCCAGACGGTGTTCCCCTCAAAAAAGATTGAAACGCAGGAAGAACTCGACGAATACCTTGCAAAAGTGCGCGAGCAACTCAGCGCTTTAATGAACAGCAGCGACGGCATAGAGATAAAGTAAGGAGTTATAATGGATAAGAACGCAATAAAAAAATACGCAGTATGGGCAAGGCAGGAACTTATTTCCCGCGTAAGCCAGCGTGCGCTTATTTACGGCATATCTGCGGGTGAAATGCAGGAAAATGTAGACAGCATCAACGGCAAACTTTTGACCCGCCGCGAAAAAAGTCAGCGCGCCGCGCTTATCTCCCGCGTAAAGCAGATGGGTTATGAGCAGGTGATTGAAGAGGTGGCTTACACTTGGTTCAATCGTTTCTGCGCGCTTCGCTTTATGGAAGTAAACGGTTATCTGCCCTCGCACGTCCGCGTATTTACCGACGAAAACAATGCGTTCAATCCGCAAATTTTAACCGAAGCCTTACATATCGAGCTCGAAGGCTTAAATAAGGAGATCGTCTTCACCCTTAAAGAAAAAAATCAGACGGAAGAACTTTATAAGTATCTGTTAATAGTTCAATGCAATGCGCTCAATTCCGTTCTGCCTGTAATGTTCCAAAAGATTGAAGACTATACAGAACTACTTTTCCCCGATAATATCCTCCGCCAAGGCAGCGTGGTGGAACAGCTTATTTCGCAGATTCCAGAAGAAGATTGGAAGGATGCGGTGCAGATTATCGGCTGGCTGTATCAGTTCTATATCTCCGTTAAAAAGGATGAAGTCTATGCCTCTAAAGAGACAATTACAAAAGATACATTGCCTGCGGTAACGCAGCTTTTTACTCCCGATTGGATAGTTCGCTATATGGCTGAAAACTCTATTGGCCGTATTTGGTTAGAAAGCTATCCGCAGTCGCCGATTAAAGAGGAAATGAGGTACTATGTTGACGACCCCGAACAGCCCGAAGAAGTACAGCGAAAAATAAATTTAATCAAATATAAAGACGTGAACCCTATTGATATTAAAATAATAGAGCCTTGCTGTGGGTCAGGGCATATTCTAGTGTATGCCTTTGACTTGCTCTTTAAAATGTACGAAGAAAAAGGTTATCAGGCGAGAGAAATACCTACGCTGATTTTAAAAAATAACCTTTTTGGCCTTGAAATAGACAGGCGCGCCGCACAGCTTGCGTATTTTTCGTTGATAATGAAGGCGCGGAGTGCAAATCCAAGATTCTTCTCGGAAAGGTACTATACTGCCCCTAAAATAAGGGAGCTCATTCCTTCGGATACGCTTATTCAGAATAATTTTATTGCTCATTTGCGCGAGTTAAATATTTTGTCAATGCAAGCGATGGAGGATTTTGAGTATCTTGTAGATGTTTTCGAATACGCTAAAACAATTGGCTCACTTTTAAAAATAAAGCCGCTTAATTATGAGTCAATTGATAATGCCGTGGCGGAACTTAAAAACGCAATGTATTCTCATTTAGAGTACACAAATATTCTTCAAATAAGTTTGCCTGTTTTGGAACAGCTTGTTGAACAGGCAAAGGTTTTATCGCGCAAGTATGATGTTATGATAACAAATCCTCCGTACATAGGCATTTCAACAATGGAGGCGCCTGTTAAGGAGTATGCTGTAAAAAATTATCCTGATAGTAAGTCAGATATGTTTGCAATGTTTATGCAGACCGATTTTGTAAAGCCAAATGGCTTTCTTGCTATGATTAATATGCATAGTTGGATGTTCTTATCCAGCTATGAAAAGTTGCGCAAATCAATAATTACCACAAAAGAAATCATTACAATGGCGCACCTCGGCGCTCACGCCTTTGAAACCATAGGCGGTGAGGTTGTTCAGACAACAACGTTTGTTATTCGTAATTGCAATTATAGTGGCAATGGTGTATATTTCCGTCTTGTAGATAGTGTTAATAAAGAACAAGATTTTGTGAATAATTTACACGGGGGGGGGGTCAGATATATAACTGACTTGTCTGCATATATAGCGATACCCGGTAGCCCTATTGCATATTGGATCTCTGTGGGGTTATTACGTTCCTTTATGAATGGTAAATCTCTTGGTGAGATTGCTGAACCTAAACAGGGACTTGCTACGGGTAATAATGATAAATTTTTGCGCTTTTGGTTTGAAGTTGGGCAGAATAATGTGTTTTATGATGCAACAGATTATATCAATGCATTTGCGTCAGGTAAGAAATGGTTCCCCTGCAACAAGGGAGGTACTTATAGAAAGTGGTATGGAAATAACGAGCGATTTATTGACTGGTTAGCTGATGGACAGGAAATTAAGTCTTTTAATGGCTCTGTGATTAGAAATTCACAATATTATTTCCAGGAAGGTGGTACATGGTCAACATTAGCCAGCAATAACTTTTCTATGCGCTACAGTCCCAAAGGATTTATTTTTGAATCTAAGGGCTCAGTTTGTTTTGCAAAGAACGAAGATGAGCTGTGTTACATAATAGGGTTGTTAAACACAAAAGTTATCAATCAGGCATTGCTTGTCCTCTCTCCTACACTAGATTATCATGAGGGTCCGTTAAGTCGTGTTCCAGTGTTATTGGATAACTCTGTTAAAAATCAAGTAGATTGTATAGTAAAAGAAAATATATTTATTTCAAAAAAGGATTGGGATAGCTTTGAAAACTCATGGGATTTTAAAAAGCATCCATTGATTTAAAGTGCAGAGGGCATAAGGCCTTCTGCGTATAAGGAGGTTTTATGTCGGTTGCCGTAACTAATAAAATTAAGTTTACAGCCAATTCGCAAAATTTTTCAAAAATTCCAGGCAGTCCAATTGCTTATTGGGTGAGTGAAACAGTGATTAAAGCTTTTGACGGAGAGCTGTTGAGTGACTATGGAGCAACAAAGCAAGGGTTTGCAACGGGTGATAATGAAAAATTTCTCAGATTATGGAATGAAGTAAATTTTTACAAAATTGGTTTTAATCGTACTTCGTGTGAGGATTTTTTGAATTCAGGATATCTATATGCTCCTTGTAACAAAGGTGGTGAGGCTAGAAAATGGTATGGAAACAATAATATAACATGTAAATTCGATAAAATGGCATATAATCAATTGGCGCAACAAGGTAATCATTTGCCATCGAAAGATTTCTATTTTAAAGAAGGTCTGACTTGGTCTGCGCTCAGTTCTGGTTGTTTAACAATGCGATTTGCTCCTCAAGGGTATGTTTTTGAAACAAAGGGTTCACGCTTTTTTTCAAGAGAGCCTGAAAAATCAAAATATATTTTGGCATTAATGAATTCAAAAGTTGTTATGGTGGCGTTACAAATATTATGTCCAACTATCGATTTTCATGAAGGACCAGTTAGTAAAGTCCCTATCATATTCGATAAAACTAAAAAGAAAGAAGTGCTATTTAAGAGCGATGAAAGTATTCTGATAGCAAAGAAAGATTGGGACTCCTATGAAACTTCATGGGATTTCAAAAAACATCCACTAATTTAAGGGGAAAGAAATGTTTTATACATATGCACAGATTGAAAAAATAGAGCAGTATATAGAAAAAATAAAGGAATTACAATCTTCTTCGTTAGATGGGGCAAAGTTGTATGATGCTGTAAGCCATTTAGATGATATGATTAGTACATCATACAAAGAATATGATCCAAATATTCATTGGAATGCAGCAATAGAAGAAGATGATCCATATGGGGAAACCACATATAATAATGATAGAATATTAGAGTTCCTAGAAGTTATGGAAGCGAGCTTGCAAGGGATACTAAATAGCTTGGAGTGTATTCCTGAAATTTGCTCAATACGTGATGATATAGCGCGAGGCAATGAACTGCTCCAGTTGCAAAATGTGTCGGCTGAAGAAGAGCAATGCTGTGAGTATGTTCGAGATATGCTTTTAAAATATGATTCAATATTTTCTCGCTCTCAATATAGTTATCTTTTAGGGCAAGGGTTTAACGGTTCAACTCACAATATTAAAACTATAGTGAATGCTTTACATAAACATCTTAGATCAATAGACGGGTATAGCGTTTCGTCTTTCTCTCTTCGAGGAAGTGAAGAGCAAACGACTAAATCAGCAAATTATAATATGCCTCCAATTCACATTACTGCTAATGGCGGTAATGCAAATGCTTCTGCAAGCGCTCAGGTGAATGTCGATGTATCTGTACAGATAGAACAGACTATCGAAAAGGTTAAAGAAGCCTGCTTAAATTCAGAAGAGGAAGCGGCGATACTTGCAAAACTTGAGGAATTAAAAGAAATTGCTCAAGAAAATGATAAACGAACCAAGTGGAACAAGGTAAAGGGCGTTTTTAAATGGCTTGCCGAACAAAGCCTCCAAGCCGCTTCGTGGGTTGTGCCGTTAATAAATGGTATGGTTGCGGGAGCTTGAATTAAAATATTTGGTAGATTAAAAAGTTTTAAAATTTATAGAGGGAATAATGAATATTAAGCAGGAGTCACAGAAGAATCCAAATATTAATTGGGGACAACCTGAAGAGTTTTCTGTATATGAGCAGATAGAAGATGCTGAAGGAAAATATATTGTCTGCTCAAAGAAAAAAAGAATAAAGATAACTCCTATGTATACAGTTCATAATACAAAGCATGATGCGGTTCTTTATAAAGTTGAACTTCAAAAATATAAGCCAATGATGATGGGTAAATATGACCTTGGCGATTTTGAATCTGTTACGAGCGAGGTTTTTAATGTTTCTGGCGACGAAATGCAGAAATTTATGGATTTCTTAGCTGAAACATTTGCACTTGAGAAAGTTGATATTAATACATTTGTTTCCGTAGATTCTAAAGGTGCTGTCCTAGATATATTAAGAAAGTATAAAAGTGACAGAGCGCTATTTGAAGCTCTATCAATGTCTGATTTAGATACTATAAATGGTAATATTACGTTACAAAATCTAAAAAATATTAGAAACGATATGAAATCCCATATGGATGACGGTGGGGAAACAGAATATTGGCATCCGTTTTTAAAAAAGTATAATTGGATATTATCGCAAATTTTCGTGGCGCCCTACATTTTGTTCCAAGACGAGTTTTATGTTGGGGGCAAACGATATGACAGAAAAGGCGGAACGCACCCCGATTTTGGAGTAAAGAATATTAAAACAGGTAACTGTGCGATTATAGAAATTAAAGATGCAAAGCAACCGTTAATTACTGGTTACAGACAAAATGAGTATCGTATTAGCAATGACCTTGCTGGTGCATTAAGTCAAATTTTAAGGCAGAAGGATACATTATATAAACAGTATTGGACTACCGCTTATGATGAAGAGCATAAATTAATATTTAATGCGGACAATATAAAAAGTGTTTTAATCATAGGTAAAATTCCACAATCGATTGTTGAACAAGCGACGTTTGAAACATTCAGAAATGAATTAAAGGGCGTAGAAATTATTACTTTTGATGAATTACTTGAAAAGATAGAATTGCAAATTAAAATAATTGAAGGAACAGGATTTTAACTCAAAAGGCGATTCTATGGGGCAAGCTGTTTTAGATAAATCCAAAGCACGAAAGGAAAAGTGCGAAAGGCAATTATTTTGCGGTTTAAGCAAACGAAGAGAAGCTCTATCGCTTATTTATAGATATTTATGGTTTGTAGGACGAGCTTATCCTCGAAGTCACAGACTGACCATTGCTACATTGCGTTCGTTACTAAGAGTAATAAAATTTAAATTGTAAACATTGATGATGTGAAAATATGGAAGGTTCAAAATCTGACTGTGATAGTTACGAAATATCGTAGGATTTCAAAAAACATACACTAATTTAAGGGGAAAACATGATGGAAGAAAAATCCATTTTAATTGGCAATGGAATCAATATTAATTTTGGTGGTAAAGCTTATTCCAATCAATTTATATTAAAAAGAATTATTTTCAATGCTAGGGCGGATAAATATGGCCCACTGGTTAACGAAATCGTTTCGGGAGAAGAGATTGCAAAAATATTTGCAAACTTTGTTTCTATTGCAAATGATATACGAGAAGGAGAATATGACGCTTATGCCAACGGTGAAGACGTTGCTATTCTTGAGGATTTTAAAAATCGATATAATTGGAGGCTTACCCATTATTATGAGATAGGGCTGGAAGATTGGTTTTTTATCTTACATATCTATTGTTTATCGCATAAAGAGCTTTCTGAAAACCAGAAATTTCTTAAGCAAGGGTTTGAGCGCATGATGCTCGATGCTATATATAACGATGGCGATATACAAAAATTATATATGAAGATGGGGCGCCCTGTTAAAAAGTGGCTTTTAGAATTCGATAGCGTATTTACGTTGAATTATGATAATAATATTGAGAAATTGACGCATAAACAAGTATTTCATTTGCACGGGGATTATGGAACTTTAGCAAACAGCGAAAATCCAGCAACTTTATTTGGTTATATTAGAAAGCAAAAAAGCGAAAACATAGAAATACCCAAAGGATTTGAACATTGTTTTTGTAATGCCCTTTTTGACTTTATGGGAGACCATAAATATAAGCTTGCATTGGCCTTTGAAAAAGGAGAAGAAGGGTTCTCCGATTTAGAACGAAGATGTATTCCTGAAGGGGCCTTGCCTGCATCAATTAGCGAATTATTAGAGGCTCATTCTAAACATCCAGAACTTGAATTTGGAGTTAAATACCATTTTAGTGAATTTCGAAATATAAAGGGCGAGTTGCATATTATTGGGATATCCCCTAACAATGATTCGCATATTTTTAAGTTAATTGATGGAAGTTTGGTTCAAAAAGTTATATTTTACTATTATTCGGATAATGAAAAAAGAAAACTGCCAATTCATCAGGAAGTGGAATATAGAAGTGCAAAAGAGTTGTGGAAGTCTCTTAATGTTGCTCCTAAAAAATATAACTGCAAATATCCCTTGCCGAAGCAGGAAAAATTGTCTAAAATTTTAGCAATATCAAACAGCTTGTCTTGCGATTCGATATCAGAAGAAGAGCTCATAACAGAAGTGAATTCTATTCCACAGTTTGAGGTGAAAAGGTTATGCGATATGGTTTACAAAGAGTTACAGCGTCAAAACGGAAAGCTAGTGCCTCAAAATATAGATGAATTTTTGAAGCATTCGCGTGAAATCAGTCGAATTGCTTTAAGATATGGAATTCTTCCATCCGCATTAGTTGTGCATGTCATTATGAACAAAAACATTTGTGCGAAGAAATAGTAAAATTGAAGGATATAATATCATGTCACGTTTATTATCAGAAAAATATGTCACGTGGAAAGCGGAGTGCGAAAAGCGGTTTTTACAACTTAAAGCCAATGAGGAAGAACTCAACCGCATATTTATAGATATTTACGGCTTGCAGGACGAGCTTACGCCCGACGTCGCCGAAAAAGATGTCACCGTCCACCGTATATACGACACCAAGGATGACGTCCCCGAAGAAATGAAGGCGAGCAACTACGTGCGCACTATGCGCGACGAAATTGTGTCGCTCATTTCCTACGCCGTCGGCTGCATGTTCGGAAGATACTCCCTCGACGTGGAAGGCCTTGCCTACGCGGGCGGCGAATGGGACGACGGCAAGTATGTTACATATATCCCCGACAAAGATAATATTTTGCCAATATGCGACGATGCTTATTTCGATGACGACATTGTGGGTAAGTTTGTTAAATTCATATCTGTTGTGTATGGCGAAGATACATTGGATGAAAACTTGAAGTTTATTGCCGCCGCCCTCGGAGGCGGCTCATCGCCGAAGGAAGTTATACGCTCCTACTTTTTAAACGGTTTCTATGCCGATCACCTCAAAACCTATCAAAAGCGCCCCATATATTGGCTGTTCGACAGCGGCAAAAAGAATGGGTTTAAAGCGCTCGTGTATATGCACCGTTACCGTCCCGATACTCTCGCCCGTATGCGCACGGACTATGTTCACGAACAGCAGGCGCGCTACCGAACGGCGATAGAGGGACTGGAACACAGGCTTTTATCGGCAAACGGTTCAGAAAAGGTCAAGCTTACAAAGCAACTTCAAAAATTGCAGGCTCAGGCGCAGGAAACTTTGGTGTTTGAGGAAAAGCTGCACCATATGGCCGACAGAATGATAAGCATAGATTTAGATGACGGTGTAAAGCACAATTACGAAATATTCAAGGATATATTGGCACCAATCAAATAAGGACAGACTATGGAAAAGGATATTGCAAGGGTTGTTTCAGACCTGAACAGAAGGTTTGCGCAGGATTTACCCGAATTTTATAAAAGGCGAATAATATTCTGGAATGACCCCGACGGTTCGTTCAGAGATATTGTGGGGGAAATAACTCTCGACAACGCAAAAATAGTGCAACTTACCGGGCACAACTATTTTGCCGTAAAAAAGTTGCTCGCTATGGACGACAGATATGGCAACTATGTTATTTACAATCCTTTCTATGGCAAAGAGGATCCCGAAAAAGATTTTCTTCTGAATTTTAAGCTGTACAGCGAGGAATATTCTGCCGACCTCAATTCTTCCCGAATGGATGAGTATGGCATTCCTGCAAATCAGGCGGTGTACAGCAAGATAAAGGAATACGGCAGATTTTTTGCTTCAAAGGAAAGGTGGGCGAAGATTGCGCCGTTCGCCAAGGAAATAATAAACGCGTCCAAGTTGCGCCTCGCCGTTATGGCGGCTATCTGCAACATAAAAGAACTTTCGCCCGCGGCGATTATCCGTGCGGTACTCAGTGCCGGGTTGGAAGAAAATCATATCTATGCCGAATTTGTAAAGTACGGTGCTGACAGGGCTTTTTGGAAGTTGATCGAGCGCGCGGCGGGGTATTCAAAAGAACAGCCACAGCTTTCAGAGCTTGCAACACATTTGCTTCTCACCGCGGCATCGCGCAACATTCTTGCCAACAAGTTTACGGGACTGAGTGGGTTTATTTCTGTGCCGCATCAGCCGTTCTGTTATGAGTTTGTCGAACAATGGCTGCACAGCGATAAAAACGGTAGTTTATACGAAATTTGCCGCATAATAGAAATCAACTTAAAATTACCCCAGCGCTTTAAAAATATAGGCGTGGAGGGTATTGAAAATTGCGAAATATTCCCCTGCATAGACGAGGTTATATTGACGCAAATACTCACCGACATTGACAACGAAAGCGCAATACCTGAAAAGGTCAAATCATTAATAGTCAAACGCCGCACTATGGCGTGGTATTCGCGGTTTGAATGTCTTTATGAGGCCGCGCATTATGCTTTACGCATCAAAGAGTTTAATTACGACTATGCCAATGGCTTTTCGGAGGCAACGGCCGTTCAACTATGGAAGGCGTACACGGCAGAATACTATAAAATGGACGATTATTACAGGCATTTTTACCTTTGGTACAACAAGTGTCTGCAATCCGGCGACGGCTCGTTCGATGACCTTTTAAAATGCGTAGCCCAAAGGGTAGAAGGCTATTACAAGGTATGGTTTTTGGACAGCCTGTCTGAACAATGGGTTAAGGTATCCGCCGAGGAATACGAAAAATACGGATACATACATGGAATAGACAGGCAGACCGATTTTTACACAAAGTGGATTAAACCTGCCGAATCTAAAGTTTATGTAATAATTTCAGATGCGATGCGATATGGCGTGGGCGTTTCGCTTGCGGAAACTCTTAAAAGAGATACGCAATGCCAAGTAGATATTTGCAGTTGTCAGGCTATATTCCCTAGCGTAACAAAGTTTGGAATGGCGGCGTTGCTTCCGCATAACAATTTATCGGTCGAAAATAAGGGCAACGGTTCGCTTACTGTTTTAGCTGACGGACAGTCGACTGAAAGCGGCAACCGCGATAAAATTTTAAAGAATGCAAATCCGAACAGCGTTGCCGTAAAGTATAGTGACATAATAGAGCTTCGCCGCGCAGAAAGGCAGGAGATAGTTAAAGGGAAGGATATAGTTTACATCTATCATGATAGGATTGATGAAACCGCTCACGTCTCTGAAAAAAATATATTCAGCGCGTGCGACGAGGCGATAAGTGAAATTAAAAATTTAATCAGAATAATTTGCAACGAATTTGGCGGCACTCATGTAGTCATCACCGCCGACCACGGCTTCCTCTATACAAACAGCCCGCTTACTGAAAGTGATAAAGTTGATAAATCGAGCTTTTGCGGTAAGGAAGCGGAGTATGCAAGGAGGTATGCAATAATACAAAAGGGCATAACGCCGCAGTATCTTCAACCTGTCAAATTTTTAGACGGCAAAGATTATAACGGGTTTACGCCATACGGCACTACTCGCATAAAAATGAGCGGAGGCGGAATGAACTTCGTTCATGGCGGACTGAGTTTGCAGGAAGTTGTAGTTCCTGTCATAGATTATCATTTCCTGCGCAATAGCAATAAGACATACATCTCGAACCGCGCACAGTATGATACTAAACCTGTCGGGCTGGAACTTCTTTCGGCAAGTCGCAAAATATGCAATATGATTTTTGCGCTTAACTTTTATCAGAAGGAGCCTGTCGGCGACATAAGAACTGCGGCAACCTATTTGCTTTATTTTATTGATTCCAGTGGCGTTCAGGTCAGCGACAGTGTAAAGTTTATAGCTGATAATGCAAGTCTTAATGAACAGGACAGAACTTATCGCTGCAACTTCAATTTAAAGCCTATGCAGTTTAATAAGACGGAGAAGTACTATCTTGTAATTACCGATGAGGGCGGGCTGTTGCCTGAAAAGCGCATAGAATTTACGATAGATATAGCTTTTTCTGTCGGCGACTTTGATTTCTTCAACGATTGATAATAGGAGTAGTTTATGGATGAAAATTTGAGCAAGCGCGACCAATTGAAGACAAAACTTCGTACATATTTCGATGGAAAAATCGTCAGGAAGGATCTCACTAAAAAAATAAAAGAGGGCGCAAATGTTCCCGTATATGTTCTTGAATTTCTCCTCGGTCAATATTGTAGTTCGGATGACGAAGCCATTGTTGAAGAAGGAGTGCAAAAGGTAAAGCGTATTCTGGCCGATAATTTTGTCCGCCCAGACGAAGCGCAGAAGATTCTCTCCGTGTTAAAACGTAATGGCAGCCATACAGTAATTGATATGATAACTGTTGAGCTTGATATTCGGGATGACAGATACTATGCATATTTTTCCAATTTGGGTCTTTTCAATGTTCCCATTGCAGATGAATATCCTGAAAAGTATGACAGGTTGCTGTGTGGGGGTATTTGGTGCATTGTTCAGCTCGACTATGAATTCGTAGAGGAAGACAAGAAAAACGGATTCCCTATAACGATAAGAAAGCTTACACCCATACAGATGCCGCATATTGAGCTCGATGAACTCAAACAGGGTCGCAAGGCATTTACAAAGGACGAATGGATGGATGTGCTTTTGCGTTCCATCGGTATGGAGCCGGATGAGTTCACCGAAAGAGAAAAGTGGCTTCTCATAACCAGAATGATTGCGCTTGTTGAAAACAATTTCAATTTTTGCGAACTTGGACCGAGGAGCACGGGTAAATCACATTTATATAAGGAAATATCGCCAAACAGTATTCTCGTATCTGGCGGACAGACTACGGTCGCAAATTTGTTTTATAATATGAGCCGAAAGACGGTTGGCCTTGTCGGGCTTTGGGACTGTGTCGCCTTTGACGAAGTTGCAGGCATCAGGTTTAAGGACAAAGACGGCGTACAGATAATGAAGGACTATATGGCTTCAGGTTCTTTTGCACGCGGCAAGGAAGAAAAAGCGGCGTCGGCCTCTATGGTGTTTATAGGCAATATAAATCAGAGCGTTGATGTTCTGCTTAAAACTTCAAGTTTGTTTGATCCATTCCCACCTGAAATGGGTAAGGATACTGCCTTTTTAGACCGTATTCACTGCTATCTTCCCGGCTGGGAAGTGCCCAAGTTCCGTCCGCAGCATTTTACTAACGATTATGGTTTTATAACAGATTATCTTGCGGAATTTATTAGGGAACTTCGTAAGGAGCAATATGGTGATGCTCTCGATAAGTATTTTCGTTTGGGGAAAAATCTGAATCAGCGCGATACAATAGCTGTCAGGAAAATGGTAGACGGGTATTTAAAATTGCTTTATCCCGACGGCGAATTTTCCAAGGAAGATTTGGAGCAGATTTTAGTAATTTCCCTTGAAATGCGCCGCAGGGTCAAGGAGCAACTTAAAAAACTCGGCGGTATGGAGTTTTACGACGTCAATTTTTCCTATATCGATAACGCTACATTTGAAGAAAAATATGTGTCCGTGCCGGAGCAAGGGGGAAGCAAACTTATTCCTGAAGGTATATGCAACCCCGGTCAAGTTTATACTGTATCTCGCGGTAAATCTGGAATGATTGGTCTGTTTCGATTGGAAGGACAAGTCCTTCCCGGCAACGGCAAATTTGAACGTACCGGGATTGGTTCTGACAGGGATGCAAAGGAGGCAACAAACACCGCTTTTAATTTTTTAAAGGCTAACAGCAATCGAATAAGCGGTAAAATAAGTACTACTACAAAAGATTATATCGTCAATTACCAAGATCTTCATGGAATAGGAATGACTGGTAAACTTGCGCTTCCAACACTCATAGCGTTATGTTCAATAGCACTTGGCAAACCTACTTTGGCAAGTCTTGTTGTGATAGGTGACATTTCGATAAGCGGTACACTTATTAAAGCAGATGAACTAGCCAATGTCTTACAAGTGTGCTTGGATTCCGGGGCAAAGAAAGTATTATTGCCCAGCACATCATTTGTGGACTTTGCAACTGTTCCTGCAGATCTTATGAGCTCATTTCAATTGATTCCTTATAATTCTGCGGAGGACGCGGTGTTTAAAGCTCTTGGCGTGGAATAAATATAAAGGCATTGCCCTAAAATTAAATTCAGCGTAGGTTAAAACGCCTACGCTGAACTTTTTTATTGTATAGTGTTGAGGTCGGAATCGCTTGTTGTGTGTTTTGGCACACGTTTGGCACATGGTTTGATTTTTCGCTAAAAATGAGGCAAAATCGGGCAAAAATGGACTAAAATCAAGTGTTTTTAAAACTTTTCAGTGGCTTCAAGTCCAACAAGCGGAGCCATTCCGGTGATAATGGCGACGAGGATCCACCTGTTCCCATTCCGAACACAGAAGTTAAGCTCGTCTACGGCGAAAGTACTTGACCATCCAAGGTCCGGGAGGATAGCAAGTTGCCGGATTTCAAAAAAGGCGCAATCACAACCAATGTTGTGGTTGCGTTCTTTTTTTTGCAACTTGCTATCCGACAAGGGAGGGCGAGCAGGGTATTCTCAAAATAGCGGACACCCGCTATTTTGCCATGCGAGGTGAGCCAACCACAAAATATAGTGGTTGGCGGTGCCCGAGGCGCCATGCCATTACCTTAATGGCGCCGAGAAGCAAGTTGCCGGATTTCAATCAAAAATGACCGTTTTTCGTTTGAAAAACGGTCATTT
>ERZ1643251.2286-NODE-2286-length-19804-cov-6.186237_pt1 | contig 19804 bp, 18 predicted proteins | sample MGYA00579261_ERZ1643251 | MGnify/ENA primary metagenome ERZ1643251 (study PRJEB29033, sample SAMEA4952267) | chicken gut metagenome | biome: Broiler Chicken; feature: Gastrointestinal Tract; material: Caecum | place: Ireland | collected 2018 | study: Broiler... | reverse complement strand
TCGGGGGCGTCCCCCGCCAGCTGCCGGACGCTGTGGAGCTGGTTGCCGTTGACAAACAGGCAATCCCCCGCTTCCAGCCGGATGCGGTGCTGCCCCACCCGGTATTCCAGCGGCGCGCAGCGGGCCTGGGCCAGTTCAAAGTCCGGATGCCAGTGCAGCGGCCCGGCCCGGCCGGGCAGGTCCGCCAGTTCCCCTTCAAAAAAGCTGACGGGAAAGGCCGCCGCTTCGTGCGGGATCTGCTCCCGCAGATGTCGGTCCACCACCACGGGCACAGCCGTCCCCTCCCTTCTGTCGGATGATAGTTACAGTATAGCAGACCCGCCGCCCTTTGACCACCGGCCGGGTGAGAGACTGCAGTTTTTGTGCACTGCCAAAAAGCGGAAGGGATTTCCCGGGGAAATCCCTTCCGCTTTTGTCGTGGTTCAGTGTTGGCCGCAGGTATGCTCGCCGCAGGCATGTTCGCCGCAGGTATGGCCTTCCCCGTGGTCGTGGTGGTCACAGTGGGCGTCGGGGTCAAAGGTCAGCCGGCCTTCGGCCAGGGCCCGGGCTGCCTCGTCGGCACTGCCCTGCACCCCGCCGTACAGCCGGATGCCCGCCGCGTCCAGCGCCATCCGGGCGCCGCCGCCGATGCCGCCGCAGATCAGCGCGTCCACGTTGAGGGCCTGCAGCAACCCGGCCAGGGCACCGTGGCCGCTGCCGTTGGTGTCCAGCACCTGGGCGGCAACGATTTTGCCGTCCTGCACGTCGTAGAGTTTGAACCGGGCGGTGTGTCCGAAATGCTGGAAAATTTGTCCGTCTTCGTAGGGAATTGCAATTTTCATGACAGGTTGCTCCTTTCGGGTCAGTGGGTGGCGGCGGGCGGGGTCAGCCCGGCTTCCAGGTCCTGAATCAGCGAGGCCAGGGTGATGCCGTCCATGGTGGCGGCGATGGCGTCCTCGATCTGGCGGTAGGGGCGGCGCAGCACCCGGCGGATGTTTTGCGCCACCGGGCAGGCCCGGCCGTCACAGGGGTGGATGCCGATGAGGGAGGTCAGCCCCTGGGGTTCCAGCGCCGCGTAGATCTGGTACAGGGTGATCTGTTCCGGGTCCCGGCAGAGCTCCGCCCCGCCCTGGCCCCGGGGCACCGTGATCAGCCCGGCTTTTTTCAGGGCACTGAGGATGTTGCGGATGACCACCGGGTTGCAGCCGGTGCTTTGGGCCAGCAGGGTGCTGGTGACCCGGGCTTTGCCCCGGGCCTCCCAGATAAAGAGCAGGCAATGCACCGCCACCGAGCATTTCATACTGAGCTGCATGCAAAACTCCTTTCCGCCGGAACCGGCTGGGTGTACAGGGCGGCATTCCATCCAAGTCGTGCCGCGCCCTCGATGTAACGCCTTCGGTTACACCTATTGTACACAGTTTTGTCCCCGCTGGCAAGGGGGCTGCGGCGGCAGAGTGCCTTTGGGTGATTTTATCACAGAATTTTGGTGGGAATTTGGATATACTAACCATACACCCAAACACAAAGGAGCTGAAACCTATGACAGCGATGCAGATAAACAAGACCCAATTCGAACAGTGGATGGCCGAGGGCAAAACCGTTGTGGTGGACTACTGGGCCCCCTGGTGCGGATATTGCCGCCGCATCGGTCCCGCCTACGACAAGATTGCCGAGGAATACGGCGACCGGCTGGCGGTGGCCAAAGTGAACATTGACGAGGAACCCCAGCTGACCGAAGCCCAGGGGGTGGAGGTGATCCCCACCCTGGTGCTGTACAAAAACGGGCAGGCGGTGCAGCGGGTGGTGGCCCCCAAGACCAAGGCGGCCATCGACGAATTTTTGCAGCAAGGCCTGACGCAGTAAGGAGGGAAATCCATGGCACAGAACCCTGTGTATGATATGATCGTGGTGGGCGGCGGCCCGGGCGGCTATACAGCGGCGCTTTACGCGGCGCGGGCGGGGCTGAACGTGCTGGTACTGGAAAAGCTGTCCGCCGGCGGCCAGATGGCCCTGACCGAAACCATTGACAACTACCCCGGTTTTGCCCAGGGCGTGGACGGCTTCACCCTGGCCGAAACCATGCGGCAGCAAGCCGAACGGTTCGGCGCCCGCAGCGAATACGCCGAGGTGACGGCCCTGGACCTGACCGCCGACCCCAAGGTGCTGCAGACCAGCGCCGGGGCCTTTGCGGCCCGGACGGTGGTGCTGGCCACCGGGGCCGACCCGCGGCCCCTGGGCCTGCCCGACGAGGAGGCCCTGACCGGCCGGGGCGTGGCCTACTGCGCAGCCTGCGACGGCATGCGCTACAAGGGCAAGACCGTGGTGGTGGTGGGCGGCGGCAACTCCGCCGCCGAGGACGCCCTGCTGCTGACCCGCATTGCCCGCAAGGTGATCCTGGTCCACCGCCGGGACACCCTGCGGGCCACCAAAATCTACCACGAACCCCTGCGGCAGGCGGAAAACCTGGAATTCCGGTGGAACAGCGTGGTCACCGCCCTGCTGCACGGCGGTTCGCTCACCGGTGTGCGGCTGCGGGACCTGACCACCGGCACCGAGACCGAGCTGCCCTGCGACGCCGTCTTTGTCAGTGTGGGGCGGCAGCCCGCCACTGAACTGGTGGCCGGCCAGCTGGAACGGGACGCCGCCGGCTACCTGGTGGCGGACGAAACCACCCGCACCAGCCTGCCCGGCGTCTTTGCCGTGGGGGATGTGCGGACCAAACCCCTGCGCCAGGTGGTCACGGCGGTGGCGGACGGCGCCGTTGCGGTCCACATGGCGGAGCAATATCTGGCGGGATGTGCCTTATGAACCGAAAAGAACTCTGGAAAAAAGTCCGTCGGCCCCTTGCCTTCACCGTGGGCGGCGCCCTGGTGGGCCTTGCCTACTATGCCCTGGCGGGCTGCCCCACCGGCAGCTGTGCCATCACCGCCAACCCCTTCAACACCATGGTCTACACGGGGCTGATCGGGTTGCTGCTTTCGGGCAGCCTGGGCCCCTGCTGCTGTGGCAGCTGCCGCAAACCGCCCGAATAACCCTTCCCTGCCGAAAATGCAAAGCCGGGTCCCTGCGGGGACCCGGCTTTGGTTGTTTCACAGATTGTAGCGCAGCGCGCAGAGTTCCTTGCCCCGCCGCCGTGCGGAAAATCTTGTCCCGCGCCGGGAGCGCTTTGTCCGGGGCATTTGTTTGCGTTACGGCCGGGGGGGAACCGGGCAGGTGCAGGGAGAGGGTCAGGCAGTTTTTCTCCTGCCGGCGCTCATAGTGCATCTCGTCCATCATGCGTTTGACCAGGAAGACGCCCAACCCGCCGATGTTCCGTTCCTCCGCCGAAAGGGTGGTATCCGGTTCGGCGGCGGCCAGCGGGTCAAAGGGTTTGCCGTCATCCTCAAACCGCAGCGTGACTTTGCCGTCCTGCACAAAACAGACGACGGCCGCCCGGGTGGCGCCGCTGTAGCGGGCAATGTTGGAGAACAGTTCATCCATCACCACGTTGAACTTGTACACCAGCGGCGGGGGCACCTGTTCTTTTTGCAGCGATTCCTCCACAAAGGCGGTGGCCCGGGGCAGTTCCTCCAGTGTGGGGGCCAGCTCCAGACGGTAATGGTGGGCCATGCCCTTGATCTCCAGCGCCAGCATCGTGATGTCGTCAAAGGGATCCGCCGCCCCCACAAAGGCGTGGATATCCGCCTGGACCGCCTGCAGCAGCGTGCGGGGATCTGCGTCCCGGCTGCGGTTCAGGGCGTCCAGCAGCCGCCGGGTTCCATACAGCTGTTGGTGTTCGTCGGTGGCCTCGGTGACGCCGTCGGTGTACAGGAACAGCCGGTCCCCCGGCGCCAGGTCCAGGGTGTATTCCCGGTAGCGGCTGCCCTCCATGCCGGCCAGCACAAACCCGTACCGGTCCTTCACCAGGGCAAAATTGCCCCCCGCCCGGCGGCAGACGGGATATTCGTGCCCGGCGTTGGCCGCCACCAGCCGCCCGGTGGACAGCTGCAGAATGCCCAGCCAGGTTGTGACGAACATCTCGGCCTGGTTGCCATCACAGAGCTGGTTGTTGACGGTTTCCAGAATCCGCGCGGGGTTCATGCCGGTCTGGGCGCTGTTTTTCAGCAGCGTTTTGGCGATCACCATGAACAGCGCCGCCGGCACCCCCTTGCCGGACACGTCGGCCATCACCAGGCAGAGGTGATCCTCGTCCACCAGGAAGAAATCGTAAAAGTCGCCGCCCACCTCCTTGGCGGGGGTCATGGTGGCATAGATGTCAAATTCCGGGTGGTTGGGGAACGCCGGGAAGATGCTGGGCAGCATATCGGCCTGGATCTGGGTGGCCACCGAAAGTTCGGCGGCGTCCGTCCACTCGGGGGCCGGGTCTTGGCGGTAGATGGCCAGCACGGCATCGGCGTAACGGGCCACCGCGTCGCTGTCGCTGAGGGCGGCGGCGGTGCGGGCGATGTCCAGGGCGGAATTTTTGTACCGGGTATCCATCGTGCCGGAATACAGGCGGTAGCTGACCGCCGCCGCCACCACGGCGATGGTCAGCGCGATGATCGTCACCAGCAGGGCGGTCTTTTTTTTCAGGGAAAATTTCATGGCGCCTTCCTCAGATCTGGATGGTCAGGGTGTTGAAGCCCTGGTAATGGCGGTAAAAAAAGCGGCGGGCCTTTTTGCGGATGACCGCGATACCCGGATCGTTTTCCGGTCCGTCGGAGGCGGAAAAGAGGTCCCGGCGGGCGCCGTTATCCCGGAAATGCAGCACAAAGTCGCCGTCCCGGGCGGCCACCACCGTGACCTGGACGATGCCGTCCTGCCGGTGGGCAAAGAGATGTTCCATGGCGGCCAGGCAGATTTCTTCCACCGCCATCCCGGCAAAATACTGCCGGGCGGCATCGGCCCCATGGTCGGCGCAAAAGTCCTGGACCCGGCGGGTCAGGGCACCGATATCCTGACTCTTGCAGGAGATGGTCTGGGCCAGCACCGCCTCTTTCCGGGCGGGTTCGGGCGCCAGGCGGGGGGCCAGGCAAAGCAGAATTCCCAGCCCGTTGCCGGTTGCCAGGGCCAGCGTCAGGGTGGAGCGGCTGCCGGCGCGGTAGCGCTCGGCGGCGTAGGTGCTGACCAGGGGCTGGGCGGCCTTGGCGGCCCCGTCGTAGAGATAGAGCACCAGGTACGACAGGTTCTGCAGCACATTGAAGATGGCAACGCCGTTTTCCCCGGCGCCGGCCATGAGGGCCCGGTTGGCCAGCAGATAAAAGACAAACTGGTAGAGATACTGCACCGAGGTACTGCCCCCCAGGGCAAAACTGCGGCCCAGCTCCCGGGGGTGCAGGGCGGTGGGACAGAACCGCAGGAAATGCCGCCGGGCGCCACGTCGCGTTGCTGGGCCTTGTGCGGAAGTACGTGGGGTTCGTCGCCCTGGAGACCGTGCAGGAGACCGACGCCGCCACCCTCTTTGTGGTGCGGGAGCAGGGTCCCCTGGGTTGGCTGGCGGACCAGAGTCCCCGCCGTGTAACGGTGAACGCCGTGGACTGCACCGACCAAGTACAGCGGGACGACGCCCTTTTCACCCTGCCCTTGCCGGAAAGCAGCGGCAAGGCGGTGGTGGTGCTGGAATGGGCCCCCGCCGGGCAGTAACCAAACCCATAGAAATACAAAAGCGCCGGAATGTTGTGTCCTGCACAACTTCCGGCGCTGTTTGTTATGATTGTAAAAGATTGCGGGCGCGTGAAATGCGCTACGGAAAACCGGCGGGGAAAAGGCGTGGTCAGAGGCTGGTCAGAAGTACACGACTTTTTCTGCTCAGCAGCCGGTGCCGATGTCCAGGGCGGCGTGGTAGCCCCAGTAGACGGCGTTGGTGATGGTGGATACCCTGGCGGCGTCGCCGATGATGCGCACAAAGGGCGCGGTGCCCCGCAGGGCTTCCACGTCGGCGGTGCGGGACCGCTGACCCAGGGCGCAGATGACGCTGGTGCCGGGCACGAGGACCTGTTCGCCGTCCCCGGTTTCACAAAGGATGCCGTCGGGACGCACTTCCAGGCCCTTGCAGCCGGTGTGCACCGTGACGTACTTGTCGATCTCTTTCAGCAGCAGCGGGCGGTGGCGCACGTTGGCGTCGGGGGCCAGGGCGTCCCGCATCTCGACGAGGTGGACGCGCTTGCCCTCCATGCCCAGATGGATGGCGCACTCGCAGCCCGCCAGGCCGCCCCCAAAGACCACCACATCGTCCGTGACCTTGTCCTTCTCCTTGTAGTAGTTGTTGACGATGACCACGTTGTCCCCGTCCAGACCGGGGATGGGCGGCACCAGGGGTGCGGAACCCACCGCGATGATGAGGGCGTCGGGGGCTTCCGCTTCCACCAATTCGGGGGTGACGGCGGTGTTCAGGCGGATCTCTACCCCGGCCTTGCAGGCCATATGAGCGTAGGTGCCCGCCAGCTGGTACATTTCCTGCTTGAAGGGCAGAGCCTGCTCGCTTTTCAGGATGCCGCCCAGTTCGCTGTCCTTCTCGCACAGGATGACCTGATGCCCACGGCGGGCCGCGGTATAAGCGGCGTACAGACCGCCGGGGCCGCCGCCCGCCACCAGGACCTTCTTCTTCTCGGGGGCGGGATAAATCGTGTCGCCCTCCAGTTCCCGGCCGATCAGCGGGTTCACCGTGCAGCGGCGGGTGGAGGTGGCGGCGCGCTCCGCCATGCAGGTGAAGCAGCGCAGGCAGCGGACGATCTCGTCGCCGCGGTTGGCCATGACTTTGTTGGGCAGGAAGGGATCGGCCAGCAGGGCGCGGGCCATGTAGACTACATCCGCCTTGCCGGAGGCGATGATCTCCTCCATCTGGGCGGGGTCATTGAGGCCGCCGATGGTGGCCACCGGCACCTTGACGTGCTTTTTGATTTCCGCCGCCAGGTAGACGTTGCAGCCGTGCTCCTTGAACATGCTGGGGTGGGTATCGCCGAAGCCCCGTTGGTAGGTGCCCGCCGACACATGGAGCAGGTCGATGTACGGCTCGATTTGTTCCGCGATGCGGCAGCCTTCTTCCAGGTCGTAGCCGCCCTCGAAGAGTTCCGAGCCGGACATACGGAATTCAATGGGGAACCGGGGGCCCACGGCTTCCCGCACGGATTGGAGCACCTCGATGGCGAAACGGCAGCGGTTTTCAAGGCTGCCGCCGTACTCGTCGGTGCGGTGGTTGAAGTAGGGCGAGAAGAACTGGTTGATGAGCCAGCCGTGGCCGCCGTGGATCATGATCATCTCGAAGCCCGCCCGCTTGGCCAGACCCGCCACATGGCCGTAGGCCTTGACGATGTCGTCGATCTGCTCCTTGGAGAGGGCCTTGACCGGTACGCCGTCGGGGCGGGTGGTGTCGCTGGGGCCCCACTGGTGCATGGCGTGCTGCTTGGTCTTGTCGGTCATGTAGGTGCCCGCATACATGCCGGAGTGGGACAGTTCCAGGCTGGGCATGGCGCCGTGGCGGCGGATGGCGTCCGCCGTGTAGGTGGCGGCAGCCAGGGAGTTGAGGATGCTCTCGTCCAGGTGGTAGGCGTGGGAGCCGTCGGTGGCCGGGTGGACCATACACTCGGACACGGTCACCGCCGCCGCGCCGCCCTTGGCCCGCAGCTCATAGAAGGCGGTGGACTTGGGGCCGATGCAGCCGTCGTTGGTGATGTCGGTGCCGCCCATGGGGGCACTGAACATCCGGTTGCGGAAGGTGATGCCCGCGATGGTGATGGGGGCGCACAGATGAGGATACTGGTATTGCACGGAAAGATCTCCTTTATAAATTGTCGCCGCCTGCTGCAATGACGTCCCGGTACCACAGCGCCGAATCCTTGAGGGTCCGCTGTTGGGTAGCATAGTCCACATGGATCAGACCGAAACGGACATCATAGCCCGCGGCCCATTCGAAGTTGTCAAACAGGCTCCAGCAGGCATATCCCAGTACCGGGATACCGTCCTCCAGCGCCCGAGCCACCTGCCGCAGATACCGATGCAGGAAGTCGATGCGCTGGGGATCATGCACCTTGCCGTCCAGCATAACAAAGTCGTTGTTGGCAAAGCCGTTCTCGGTGATGAGCACCGGCAGGTGATACCGCTCGAACCAGAATTTGCTGGCATAATAGAGCACCTCGGGCGTGATGTTCCACCCAATGGCCGTGCGGGGGCTGCCCTGGCCGGCGCCTTCCGGGTAACGGGCAGGGTCCGGTACCAGATCCACCGTATTCTGATAGCAGTTGAAGGCGTAAAAATCCAGCGGCTGGCTTACCAGCGCCCATTCTTCGGCATTCATGGGGTAAAGCAGGGTGCCCAGCTCCCCTTTGGCCCAGGCCGGGTACCGGCCCAGAAAGATGGGGTCCGCCCACCAGGTGTTGCTCATGAGATAGTTGGGGTAGGGCGACAGCGACCGGTCCAGTGCCTGCTTCACCGCCGGCGGACTGTCATTCTCCGGCAGGCAGCAGTCCCCGGTGGGGGCAATGCCCACCCTGGCGCCGGGGCAGTTTTTGCGCAGAATCCGCACCGCTTCCCCGTGGGCCAGTAGAATGTTGCGGGTAATGGTCATCAGGTCGGCGTCGTCGTTGCGCTCAAAGGGCGCGTGGACGCCCAGCTGCAGCCCCAGCCCACAGAACATCTGGGGTTCGTTGAAGGTCATCCAGTACCGGACCCGGTCCCCCAACGCCCGGGAGACCACGTCGGTGTATTCCGCGAACCAGTGGCGGCTTTCGGGGTTCTTCCAGCCGCCCTTCCGGTAGAGCGCCGTGGGCAGGTCCCAGTGATAGAGCGTCACGAGCGGCTGGATGCCGTTGCGCAGCAGTTCGTCGCACAGGTCCCGGTAAAATTGCAGGCCCGCCTCGTTGACGGGGCCCGTCCCCCGGGGCAGCACCCGGGACCAGCTGATGGAAAACCGGTAGGCGTTGAGGCCGATGGCCTTCATCAGGGCCACATCCTCCCGCCAGCGGTGGTAAAAGTCAATGGAAACGTCGGCATTTTCGCTGTGGGCGATCTTGCCGGTACCATCGTGAACCAGGGTGTCCCAGATGGACTCTCCCTTGCCGTCGGCGTTCCAGCCGCCCTCCACCTGGGTGGCAGCGGTGGAAGCCCCCCACAAAAAATCCTTGGGAAATACGCTCATACAACGCTCCTTTATCGGTTGAGAAAACGGACCAGTGCATCGGCCGAAGCCTTCGCCCCGCCCAGACTGCGCATATCGGCGCTGAATGCCTGCAGGGTCTCGCGGTAGGAATCCTCTTGCAGAATCCTTTCGATGGCCATTTTCAGGCTTTGGGAAGTAACGCCGTCCTTACCGTGGAAGGCAATGCCCAGCCCCAGTTTTTCGATCTGCCCCGCCGTGACGGCCTGTTCGTCCATCTGGGGAATGGCGATCATCGGCTCGCCATAGTAGATGGCTTCGCCGGTGCCGCCCATGCCTGCGTGGGTGATAAAGACCGATGCCTGGGACAGGATGTCCAGCTGGGGGACCATCTGCCCCCAGTTCCACATTGGCCGGCACGTCCCGCAGGCTGGCCGGGTCAATGGAGCCCAGCGCCGCAAAGACATGGATGTCCAGGTCCCGCACGGCGTCGAACAAAATAGGATAGTATTCCGGCCAGTTGTTGAAGGCCGTACCCAGCGAGGAATAGAGCAGCGGTTTGCCGTCGGCGGGGGCCTGCCAACTGCCGAAAGCCGTGCGCTTGCCGATCTGTACCCCCGTAAAGACAAAGCTGTCGTCAAACGTTTCACTGTGCGGAACCAGCCGCTTCTGCATCATGACCAGGTTGAGATCCCCCCGGCCGTCAAAAATTTCTTTTACCGTCATCCTGCGGCAGCCATACTTTGCCACAAAGCCGTCGGCCAGCTCGGCGGCGGCCACCCGCAGCGGATGGTCCGGCGCCACCGTTTCAAATCCGGCGGCCACCGAATATTCCCCATTGGCCGGGTAGCTGGTGTAGAGCATGACGTTGGGCACATCCAACACATCGGATGCCAGAGTACCGGCAATGCCCGCAAAGTCGTGAACAATGGCATCGGGGCGGTCCCCCTTCAGTTCGGTCAGCACCGGCTCCAGATAGGCCTGCGCTTCGTGCAGGAACAAAAACGGCACCGTGGCGGCCACGTCGGATTTGTCGGCTCCGGTTTCCCCGGCATGGGCCTCCATCCAGGAGGGCACCGCCACGAACCGGGCCCCGGTGGGTTCCACAATGCGCCGGAAGGCCTCGGTGCAAAAATAGGTCACCCGCACGCCCCGGTGCACCAGTTCGGTGACCAGCTCCAGGGTGGGGTTCACATGGCCAAAGGCTCCCAGAGAAACAACGGCAATATGCATAACAGGCAGCTCCTTCCGAATCCATAGATGTTTACCTTGCCCTTTCAGTATACAGCGGCAGACCGGCGGGTCCGTTCCCTGTTGGAAAAGGCGGTTTCAGAAAGGTGCGGCGCGTCAAAAATACGGCACCAAATTTGGTGGATTTGTCAAAAAAAGAGCAGCTGCGGCGGCGCGGCTACTCCTGGCAAACGAAGTTCAGAGATACTCTTTTCCATACTGGCGCAGATAGTGCAGGGTCAGCAGATCCACCGCCATCAGCGCCCCGTATTTTCCCACATCGTTGCGGTTGGATATCCCGCACCCCAGCACGAACCGGGCAAAATTCCAGTAGGAACTGGAGGCGTTCTGGGTGATGACCAGGATGGGACATCCGGCGGTCACCAGCCCGTTCCAGATGGTGGGATAGCGCAACGGATAGCTGCCGCCCACCGTACAGACGATGGCCAGGTCGTTTTTTTGCAGGCTGCGGGCGCAGGCCAGCTGCTGGGCATAGTCCAGATACAGCTCCACATAGCGATCCATCCGGATCATCTTGCTTTGCAGATGGCGCCCGATGTCCCACAGAAAATGGTGGGAGAAAAAGGCGATCCGGCCGCTGTTGGCCATCGTCATGGCCATATCCGAGATACGCTGCGTATTTTCGGGCGCTGCGGTGGCCCGGATGTTACGGATCAGCTCCTCGCTGTAATCCTGCAGGGCCGCCTGGGGGTCGGCACACAGTTTGTCGAAAAAGGTCCGGGAATAGTCCGTTCCGATGGAAAAGTCCTGCAGAAGGCAGTCGTGGAGTTCCCGGAACCCCTCAAACCCCATGAACCGGCAGAACCGGGAGATGGAGGCCTTGGAAACGTAGCACAGGTCGGCGATCTCGGCCAGGGAAAGGTTCTTCAGCTGGCCGTAGTGGTTGAGCATGGCCAGGGCAATATCATAGTTGGCATCCTGCTGGGGGGCGGTGCTCACATAGCTCATGAGCTTTTCCGCCAGCGAACCCATCGTCTTTGCGTCATTCATCGGCCTGACCTCCCTTTTCATTACTGTACCACAAACCGGAGTTTCTCTGCAACAGCAAAAAGACCGGTACCGGCGGGTATCGGTCTTGTTGGCGGATGGTCCGGCAAGGGGATCAGACGTTTTCCAGCTCTTTCTTGGAGAAGCCGAAGAAATAGGTGGCCACAGCACCCGCCACCAGCGAGATGGCACAGGCAATGATGCCGTTGATCAGGTTGGCGGTGGTGCCGCCGCTGAAGCTGAGCAGGGCCAGGAAGTTGGAGCTGGTGATGGCGTAGGCGCAGACATTGGTAATGCCCGCATAGGCACCGCCCACAAAGGCGCCGATGGCCGAAGTGACAAAGCAGCGGCTGTACCGGAAGCAGATGCCGTAGAGGGTGGGTTCGGTGATGCCGCCCAGGATGCCGGCGGTGAAGGAGGCGAAGGCGGTGCTCTTTTCCTCCTTGTTGCGCAGGCGCAGCGCCGCGCCCAGCGCCACGCCGAAGCAGGACCAGGTGGCGAAACTGCCGCTGATCATCGGGCCGCTCTGGATGCCTGTCTCGAAGAAGGAAGCCATCATCGGCATCATGAGAGCCAGGTGCATACCGGTCAGGACCAGCAGTTCCCACAGCGCCGCGATGACCGCCACGCCGAAGAAGCCGGTGGTGGTGCCGAACCAGGCCAGACCGTTGCTGATGGCATTGCCCACGATGGTGCCCAGAGGCGCCAGCAGGCAGAGGATGAAGGGCACCGAGATCAGCATGCTGAGGAAGGGTGTAAAGACGGTGGTCAGCACGTCGGGCATGACCTTTTTGATGAGCTTATACACCACGCTGAAGAAGAAGACCGACAGCATGATGGGCAGCACCGTCTGGGAATAGTCGGTGACCGTGCAGGGGATGCCGTACACCGTGAAAGGTTCCCCCGAGGTGGCGTAGGACGCAAAGCCCGGCACCATGAGGATGCAGCCGATAAAACCGCCCAGCATGGGGGTGATGCCCAGCTGTTTGGCCGCGTTGATGCCGGCCAGAATGGGCATGAAATAGAACGCCGCATTGTAGAGGAAATCAAAGAGGATGTACAGGTCGCTGTCGGCGGCGTAAAGGCCCAGCAGATCCGGCCCGCACAGCGAATTGACGCAGCGGAAAAGGGCGCCCGCCAGCAGGACGGGAATCAGCGGGGTCATGCAGCCCGCCATGTAACCCATGATGTTCTTGCCCACCTGTTTGGGGGTGAGTTTGGGTTTGGTGACGGCGGCGTCCTCCGCCGCGGCCTTGGCGTCCTCCACCGGGGCGTTGGCCGTCAGGTTTGCCAGCTTGCAGAGCTCCTCGTAGACCTTGGGCACGTTGGTGCCGATGATGACCTGGTACTGCTGGCCACCCCGCACGACCCCCAATACGCCGCCGATGGCTTTGACCTGCTCATCCTTGGGGATGGTGTCATCCCTCAGGTACAGACGCAGCCGCGTCATGCAGTGGGTGGCGTCCTTCAGGTTTGCCGCACCGCCCACGGCTGCCAGAACCTGTTGGGCGATTTCCTTGTTGTTTGCCATTTGGTTTTCCTCCTCTTATTGTTCCCACAGGCCATTGTGTCGGATGACCTGCTGATACCAGGTAAAGCTGTCCTTCTTGATGCGGGCGCAGTCCATCACGTCGGTATCGGTGCGGTTCACATACACGAGCCCGTACCGTTTGGCAAATCCCTGGTGGCTAGACACCACGTCCACAAAGCTCCAGGGGCAGTACCCGAACACTGGCAGGCCCTCGTCCAGCATGATCTCCAGCTGCCCGATATGCCGGCGCAGGTAGTCGATGCGATAGACATCGTGAATCTTGCCGTCGGGGCCGGGGGCCTCGCTGTAGGCCATGCCGTTCTCGGTGACGATCATGGGCAGACGGTAGCGGTTGTACACCTTGCGCATCCCGATACGCAGGCCCGCCGGGTCGATGCCCTTGTCCATCCATTCGGTCTTTTCGAGATAGGGATTTTCGCAGATGTCGAAGGCGTCCGACACCCAGAAGGGCGGCTGGTCGTAGTTGATGGGCCCCGTCTTGGCCTTGACGCAGAGGCTGAAATAGTAGTTGATGCCGATAAAATCCGGTTTCGATGCCTGCAGTGCGGCGGCATCCTCCGGTTCGGTGTGGGGGTAGAGCCCGTGGCTCTTTAAATAGGAAGCCACATAGGGCGGATAGCTTCCGTAGACGCTCATATCCAGCAGGTAGAACTCCATGAGTTCCTCGGCGTTCTCGGCGGCAAGGACATCCTCGCTGCGGCTGGACTGGGGATAGACCACCTGGATCGCACAGACCGGGCCGATCCTGGCTTCCGGGTCGATCTGCCGCAGCAGTGAGATGGCCTTGTGCTCGGCCAGCGAAACGTTATAACTCATCTGGTAGACATTCTGCAGGTTCTTCTGGGGGTCCGGCTCGTGGTTGCCGTTGAGCATTCCCGCCGCCGTGGCGATGAGCTGCTCGTTGACGGTGGCCCACAGCCTGACCCGGCCCTTGAAGTGGGTGAAGCAGACCTCGGCATACCGCAGGTAGGCATCCACCATCTTGCGGCTGCGCCAGCCGCCGAAGGCATCCACCGCCGCCTGGGGGCACTCAAAGTGGTAGAGGGTCACAAAGGGCTGGATGCCCTTTTCGAGCAGATAGTCGATGAGACTGTCGTAGAAGGCCAGCCCCTCGGGGTTGGGGTTGCCGGAGTTGTCCGGCATGATGCGGCTCCAGGAAAAGCCCATCCGGTAGACCTTCAGGCCCAGCTCGGCCATCAGGTCCACGTCCTCTTTCCAGTGGTGGTAGTGGTCGGCGGCCACCTTGTTGTCGGCGATGCCGGGGCGATTGGCGCCCAGGTCGGTGGTGGCGGGGCCTTTGCCGCCCTCGTCAGCGCCGCCTTCCACCTGAAAGGCGCTGGTGGAGGCACCCCAGAGGAAATCCTCCGGGAAGGGATGATGTTGGTTCTGCATAAGGGATTCCTCCTTGGGATTCAGGTGAGGTCGTCGTAGGTGACCAGCTGCACGGGCTGTTCTTCCAGCCAGGTGCGGACCTGGGGGCAGCAGAGCATGGCGGCTTCCCGGACCCGGGCGGTGGTCATGGTGGAGTGATCCAGCAGATAGGCGTCCAGGTAGCCGGGATGGAACACCATCAGGTCGCAGCCGTCCTCGTGGGCGTTGGCCACGGCGTCCTGCACCCCGGTGAAGGGGTCGGCCTCGTAGGCGGCAAAGTCCCCCGGCATATAGGCGTAGACCTTGGTGGTGCGGAAAGTCACCGCCTCCCCCGGGCGGCCCATGGCAAAGTAGGGCAGGTTGTGGCGGGCCGCCACCATTTCCAGGCCCTTGAAAAAGTTGGGGCTGGCCACGGCGTGGCCCTCAAAGTAGCCGGGTTCCCGCCCGGTCAGGGCCTTGAACTGCCGGTACTGGGCCTCGATCTCCTCGACGACCTCCTCCAGCACCACGAAATCCTCCCCAGCTTTGGCGGCATCCCGGTAGGCGCGGCTGGGTTTGAATTCCCCTCCCGGCGTGCAGAGGCTGGGGATGCGGGCGGGATCGGTGAGGGGCCGCCCCACACAGATGTTGGTGTGCTGCCCCAGGCAGACCGGGTGTCCCGCCAGCAGACCCAGACCATGGACAGCCGCCGGCATATTGGTCATGACTCCCACCGACCGCACCAGCCCGGCCGCCACGGTGGCAGCGATGCCGCAGTTGACCCCCTGGGAATAGCCCAGGTCGTCGGCACGGATGAGCAAACGTTTCATGCAAGGGACTCCTTTCTTTGTGCGGTGCGCTGTACCGCGCCGCTCTTTCTGCTTGTATTGTACACGAAAAAAGCCCCGTTGTGGTTTCGCAGCGGGGCACACTGTTTCCCGTTCCGGCACCGCGGAAAAAAACAGCGGGTTTCTTTGTGCAATTTGCCGGGTTTTCAGAAAGACAAAGACGTCGCTTATCGCTTGTGGCCTCCCCTGTGAATCGGTAATGCCTGAGCATATGGGGTTGTCAGCAGCCATCGTTGGAGGAACAAGCCACGGCGTATTGTCAGAGTTCTTCAAAAAAGAACTTCCCGATATTGGGCTGACGCACGGGAGGATTCGTTCCATTGGCTGCAAGTTCTCGAAATAAAAGACGACAATTCGTTTTGTTTTTACCTTGTGGAGCTTGGCTGTCTAAAAAACAGTCGGCCATAGTCCAGTTGAACGTAGTAGTCTGGTCGGAGAACTGTGACGCACAGAAAAATACGATGATACAGCGCCGGAATTTGTGTAGTGTGCACAACTTCCGGCGCTGTTTGTGGTGGTTGTAAAAGAATGTTGGAGCGTACAAACGATAAGCTGAACCGGCTGGGAAGAAGGAGTGGTCAGATGGTGGTCAAAAATTGGCCGAGCTCTGGTAAAGTTGCTCATGTTTCTGGCGAATAAAACCCGAAAACTCCGTTGGAAACTTTTACAGCAGTGATTTTACCACGGTACCGCCAGGTATCTTTGAAAATATTCACCCCGAACAGCCGGCAGTTCCCGTCCAGGGCATCAATCCAGGGCATCAATCTTTGGAATCAGTGTTTTTTTAACAGCTGAATTTGTAATTCCCTTAACTTATTGCATGGTAAATCTCCAGTTTCAATTCTTCATCTAGATCATAGGTTTGGTCCATAATTGCTTGCATAATTTTATGAAGCAAGTTTTTGTCGATTTTTCCCGCGGCAACTTGATAACTTATATTCTCCATAACGCGGAAAAAGTCTTTTGCAATAGCCATATATCCATTCAAAAGCAAAAATTGCGCACAAAGGGTGATTGCCAAGCGCTTATTTCCGTCTGCAAAACAATGAAACTGACATGTGCAAAAAAAGAGATGCGTTATCTTGTCGACAAAATTGGGATAATAATCATCATTTTGGATATGCTCGAGAACGCTGTCTAGTCGTCCCAAATCCAAATGTTCATATGTCCCGCCACCACTGTACTGAATGGTTTTTTGATGTATGATTTTTGCTTGTTCTAGAGTAATATAAATGATTCCATCCATATTACCCACGCTCCTTTAAGCGCTTCAATACTTCTTGGTTTTCAGCCATTAACCGCTCAAGTTCATCCCCTGCTGCACCCAAGAATTTTTGATATTCATCTTTTTCCAGTGGTTGAATATATTCCGAAAGCTGGTAATGGAACGCATCACGAAACGCCATATCTCTACTTGCCATTTTAATTCTGCCGCGTTGAATCAGCGGTTTCCATAACGCCATGTTTTCAAATTCATGGAACAATTGCTCGACTTCATTTCGAGAAAGACGTCGACCGAGTTCTTCATATTTTTTTTGAATGCCATCCGCAAGTCCGCTTTCGTATGCGGCAATAATATCCAGAATCTCGCTATAAAAGGTATCCCGAACTTTGTCTTTGGCTTTCAAGTCAAGAATTTTTTTGTATTCTTTTGCTCTTTCACGGAAAATGCTCACATAAATCATATCCGTAAAGTGCGCATATTTATAGCGATCTTCTTCCACACACACTTTTAATGCATCTGTAAAGTGACGCCGATAATTGTCTTCTTGCAAGGAAGAAAAAACAAAGTCCTTATCACGTTGATTGATATACTTGGTACCGCCACCTGTTTTCCGGTTAATTAGATCAATCACAACATCCAGCATGAGCTGGCGTAGCGCTTTTGCAGGTTCACTTTCAGACAAAAGCATCGCCATATTAAGAAACGCCCGAAAATCAAAGACCCCTAACACGGTTGTTTTGGTAGGGACATTTATGTCCTTACCAGAAATTTTAGCGGCGTTCATAAAAGACTTTAATTGTTTTCCGCGCAACACTTGATACCCGTTTCGCGTTAACTCCTCACTGTTTTGCTCAATGTAACGGCTAATTGTGCGTATATCTACCTGAAAAAAATTGGCTGTCATTTCTCTTGTAACATAGATGCTATCATTCCAGCAAACTCCATCCAACCCACATCTAGGCTGCAGTTCTTCGATGGCCAGTTCATTGTTTAAAATATTCTGGCGGTCAATTGGAGATGTTGTCAAATCTTTGGTCATATCTTACACCTTCATCTTTTCTTCGCGATTTTTTTGCAACAGATGTTCACGGTTTTCTTACCATTGCCGTCATGACTAACTCAAAGTATACTTTATGGAAGAATAGACATAAAATTTTCAAACCTATAAATTGGACAGCTTTCGAAACATCGCGATTTAGAAGCTTCTTATCAACGGAAATTTATAGCTCTTTCCTTTCTTGTTTTTCATTATATATCAGTTTCTCTTTTTTGTACAACAAGATATATAATTTAGGTTTTTCGGCTCTTCTTTGTTACGCTTCGAAGGGGCTTTATTTGTTTGAAAAGTTTCTAGATTTTTCATTCAGAACGTCGCCTCGCGGAAAACGATGTACTGCTTAATCTGTCACAATTCTTTTGAAAAGAACTATGCGGCACAGCAATCATGCATCAAAAAGCGCCTTTTGAACCGGACAGCGTCCCTTAAAAAGCGTCATAATAACGATTGTTTTTCCTTTTATGTAGTTCAACAGTCTCAAGTTTAGCTGTCCATAGTCTAGTTGGCCGTAGTAGTCTGGTCGGAGAACTGTGACATCTGGGAAAATACAATGAACCAGCGCAGAGATTTGTGCATTGTACACAAATCCTCGCGCTGGTTGTTGTGCGATATAAAACAATGTTAGAGCGTGGAAATCCTTTCAAAATGCTACGGTCAACCCACCCAACAAGAAAAGTGGTCAAATAGTAGTCAGCACCGTCTCAGGCCTTCAGCCGGTACCGGCGGCCCTTATTTTCGCCCTCGGCCACAATGGCCCCCTCGGCGGCCAGTTCGGACAGGTATTTTCTGGTTCCCGACGCCTGCAGCCCGATGGCCCGGGCGATCTCGCTGCTGGTGGCCTGGGGCGTGTCGGTCAGGTACTGCAAAATCTCCGCTTTGCGCTGCTCGGCAATACGCCCGGATTTATCGCCGCTTTTTATCGCCACTTTTTTATCGCCGACTTTTATCGCCGCTTTTTCCGAAACCAGCGGCAGCAGCAGCGAGGTGCGGTCGGGGCCGAAACTCTCGGTGATCTCCGGCGTTTTCCAGCGCTGTTTCTGCCAGACGGCGCGGATGCTGGGCAGGCCGCTGCCTGCGCGCTCGCCCACATTGATGAGATTGAACATCTTGATGAGCGATTCGTTGCGCGGATCGGATATGCCGCCCACCAGCGCCTCCTGCACATTGATGCGGAATGCGCCCGGGTTGGTGATGCGGATACAGTCGGGCCATTTCTGCACCACCAGGCCCCGGCGGTCGTAGTAGTCGGCATGGATCAGCGCATTGGCCAGCGCTTCCCGCAGGGCTTTGTGCAGCGGCGTGTCGTCAATGCGGTCGGCGCCCTCCAGCTTGAATGGTACCTTGATGTCCTGCGCGATCCGATTGTAGACGCGGAAGTAAAAGTCGCAGAGATTGCCGCTCCAATCCCCTGAACTGGAAACGATCCGGTCGGTCCAGCGCTCGTCGGCGGTGGCAGGGCGGTCGTGTTCCTGGTAGTCGAGGAAATAATGCGGGAACTCCCGCACGATCTCGTACTCGTGGCCGAACATCAGAAGACCGGCGGCCGTGGGGCGCAGGCGGCCCTGGGCATCCCGCGCCATCGCGCCGATGCGGTGCAGGAACTCCTCGGTGGGCAGTTCTGACCAGACGTGTCCGGGGCGCAGGTTGTCCATCCGCTGCCGGTAGCGGCGGATGGTGTCCCTGTCCAACGCTTCCAGTGTCATGGCCTCCATGACCCGGGCATCCTGGGTGACGTCCGCCTGATCCCGCAGCATGGCCAGCACTTCCTCCCGCGTGCAGCGGTAGTCACCCTCGCCGTTTCGTCGGTAGGTGCCCGCGAAGGGGTCGGTCCCGATGTACACCGGTTTGTCATGCCGATCGGCCCGCGGCACCTCAATGACCACAATGCGGTTGCCCTCGCTTTCCCGGATCTGCACGTTCTGATCCGAGAGGATGTTCACATTGGTGACGGCACGGTTGTTGACGCCGTTCCAGAAGTCCGCCACCAGCCGTTCCGGGTCGGGCAGCGGTACGCTGGAAAAGCTCTTGTCGGTGTTTTCGATCACACCCAGCAGGATGTACCCGCCGAAGGTGTTGGCAAAGGCCGAGTAGGTCTCCCAGATGCTGTGAGGCAGCCCGCCCTGGGCGCGCTTGGCTTCCAGGCGGTTGTTTTCCTTGTATTGGCGCAGATTGGCAAGGTCCAGCATGGCGGGCACCCTCTTTCGTTTGGATTACAGGCCCATTATATCGCAGAGAAAAGCAGGATTGCAACAGGGGGCGGCGCGGTGTGGTTGGCAGCCTTTTTTCTGCCAGGAGGTTTACTCTTCCTCCGTCCCGCGATTGCCCCCAATCCCATAAAACTGCCGGAAAAATCCTTGCAGCTTTTCGATGACGGCTTGCTTCTTTTTGGCGCGGGCGCCGCCGCCAAAGCGGGAGACTGGCGGCATCAGTTTGTCGATGTCGGTGCCGGTGGTTTTGATCTCGCCGTCGCGGAAGGCGTTTTCCA
>ERZ1643251.2284-NODE-2284-length-19814-cov-10.896756_pt1 | contig 19814 bp, 22 predicted proteins | sample MGYA00579261_ERZ1643251 | MGnify/ENA primary metagenome ERZ1643251 (study PRJEB29033, sample SAMEA4952267) | chicken gut metagenome | biome: Broiler Chicken; feature: Gastrointestinal Tract; material: Caecum | place: Ireland | collected 2018 | study: Broiler... | reverse complement strand
GCATAAGCCTCTACTGAACCCCCAGACTATCTGGGGGTTTTCTAAATACAAAAAACGAGCCCGTGCCCGTCATGGAAAATAATGACTATCTTTTTTCTTCGGTGAGAATGCGCACAAGCCGATCTTCGCACGGCGAATGCGCAAAGAAGTCGCGCGGCACCGCTCCTTCCACGGCCAGATCGGAAACGATGCGCCCGTGCTTCAGGACGACGGCACGATGTGCGAGCGTCGCTGCCTCGTGCACGTCGTGTGTGACAAAGACGATGGTGTTTTTCGACTGCGCCCAGAGGGACGCGACCAGTTCGATGAGCGACTTTTTGAGCGAGAGGTCGAGGGAAGCGAACGGCTCGTCCATGAGGAGCATTTCATGCGGGTACAAAAATGCGCGCGCGATCGCGACGCGCTGCCGCTCCCCGCCCGAGAGCTCGTGCGGGTACGCCCTCTCCCGCCCCGCAAGCCCCACCTTTGCAAGCATCTCGTCTGCCGTAGCATGCATAGCCTTGGGCAGCACGAATTGAAGGTTTTGCCCGGCAGTCAGATTGGGCAGGAGCTTGGGCGACTGGAAGAGATAGGAGCAAGCCTTTCTCCCCTCCACACTGCCCTCGAACGCGGTCTGTCCTGCGAGGACGTTGAGAAGCGTCGTCTTTCCCGCGCCGCTCTCGCCCAGAATGGCGGTGATCTCCCCCTCGTTCAATGTAAGCGAAATATCGTCGAGCGCGGTGATCCGATCATATTTCTTGCATACGTTCCTTAAAATCATGTCCGCCACCTCACGATCAGCCGATAGGAAAGCCAGCACAGTCCCTCCAACGCAAAGCCCATGAGCAGGACAAGCAGGGTGAGCGCCATGAGCCGCGGCATGTTGAGGTACATCTGCGCATCCTGCATCATGCCGCCCAGCGAACGATAGGTGCCGGCGAGCACTTCGCCCGAGATGACGACCTTGAGCCCCAGCGAAAAGATGCCCCCCGCCTGCTTGAGCATGACAGGCGCGGCGAGCGGGAGATACATTTTTCCGATGCGCCTTAGTAGCGGCACGCGGAAGGCGCGCGTAAGTTCGCCGTAGTTCTCCCCGACCTCGTCCAACGCGGCGAGCGCGGCGGCGTAGACGGCGGGAAACAAGACGAGCGCAGAGACGATGACGGGCACCATGTTGGGCGTCGTCCACAACAGCAGCATCAGAATGACTGCCATCGTCGGCACTGTGCGCACGACGGAGATGATGGGCGCAAAGAAGGCGCGAAGCCCCTTCACAAGATGCGCGCAGACCGCCATGACGATGCCGAGCGCCATGGACGCGAGGAACGCCCACAGCGTCCTTAAGAAAGTGTTCCAAAATGCGCGCCAAAAGGACGCATCGGTAAGAATGCGTCCCATTTCAGCAAATGCGTCCCAAAAGGAGGGAAGCACATATTCATTGCGCACAATGTAATAGGCGACGATCCACGCAAGCCAGAGCGCGACGATCGCCGTCAGAGACAGGAGCGCATTCTGATACTTCTTTGCAGGCTTCACGGCTGATAGTAGAAGGCGTCCGAAACGGCCGAGGTAAATTCGGGGCTGATCTCGATCAGCTCTGCAAGGAAGGCGTTGACGCGCTCCTTGCATTCCTGCGCGGGCGTAAAGCGCACCGAGCAGTTGGCGATGACCGCGCTCGTCAGGTTGTTGGCGTTGAGCGAAGGCGTCATGCCCTCGGTGTACTTGTCCTCAAGCCGCGCAACGACATCGGAGGCATCCGCCTCGGCGAGGAACTGCGCGCTCCCCTCCATGTATCCGATCATATCTTCGACCATTGCGGCGCCGTGTGAGTGCCCGATAACGGAGGTCTTTGCCACGAGCACCGCCTGCGGATAGCCCGTGCCGTCGCCGTAAAGTTCCTGCAGGCTGCCTGCAAGCTTAAAGGGATTGGCGCTTGCCGCCGTCCCGTTTAGTTTAGCGGTCGCAGCGGGTTCGGGGCAGAGATAGTAATCGCACCCGCCTGCGGGCGTGACGCCCGTCGCCGCGTCCTGAATGCCTTGCAGGTTGACCATATCATCGGAGGGCAGGACCTCACTGGAGAGGATCTGATAGTCGAGGTTATTTGCTTTCAGCACCGTCTGGAAGGTCAGTCCGGGCACGTTGTTCAGCTGGACGACGCCCACCGTCTTCCCGATGAGCACGTCGAGATTATCCGTCGTGAGCTCCACATTGTCTCCCGTCGTGAGGAAGTACATGTTGCCGTTGGTGACGGTGCCCAGCATCTGATAGGTCTCGCCCGTGCCGAGCAGATTTGCCGCCGCATTGACGGGCAGGACACAGAAGTCCGCCGCGGGATTCTCGCCCGTCACCTGCGCCGCGATCGTGTTCGACGCGACGATATGGAACTCAAAGTTACCGTCCGTCGATTTGTCGATGGCGTTTGCGAGCGCCAGGGCGGGCGCGCCGTCGGGCGCGTAGACGGTGTAGACGGGCGGATCAGGCGCGCCGTCGTCCCCCGTGTCGTCGTTCTCGGGCGTACAAGCTGCAAATGCAACGAGTGTTGCCGCGCTCATGGCGAGCGCCATGGTTCCCATAAATAATTTTTTCATACATTCCTCCAAAATTTTTATCTGAACAATGCCTTTGCCGTGACGCCTTCCAGCTTTCCGATCTTGCCCGTGAGGGCGTTGACCGCCGCGGAGGGCGCGTCCAGCACGACGCACAGAACGGAAACATTCCGTTCCCGATAGGGTATTCCCATGCGCCCGACGACGTATTCCCCGTACTCGGAGAGATAGCCGTTGATCTTTTCTGCCTCCTTCCTGTCCCCGACGAGGATGGAGAGCACACACAGCCGCTTTTCTTCCATCTGTCACCTTCTCATGCCTTACAACGATATAACGTACGATGCGCCCCTTTTGCTCACCGCAAAAACCGCCCGCATCAAAAACCCCATGCCCTCGCGGACATGGGGAGACGGCGCACCGAATGTGCGTATGATTCTCTTCGTCTCCTTTACGGTCAGACCGCTCTTTCCGCTCAGGCAGGAACTATTATACTACAATCAAAGCGGCGCGTCAAGCAGGACGCGCCGCAAATTTTATTCTTTTATCGTGACGATAACTTTTCCGCCCAGCAGCAGGATCATCTTGGCGGCTTCCATGGAATAGACGTCCGCCTCCACTTCCAGCGTCTTGGTCAGGAAGCCGCGCGCCAGCACCTTGACGTACGTTGCGCGCCTGTCAAAGAAGGGAATGCGCGCCTTCATCGCATCGATATCGACGTACTCGCCGTCCTCGAAATAATCGCTGAGTGTATCGATATTGACGATCGCTGTGCGCGTCTTGTCCGCTACCCTTCCCGAGCGGATGACCTGTCCCTCTGCCTCCTCGTCTGCCATCAGCTCCGCCGCGACAGAGGCGCTCACGCGGTGCTCTGCCTTCGGGTCGGGACGGGGCGCGGGCGTTTCTTCGGGTTCCTCGGCAGGTGCAGGCTCCTCCATGGGAGCGGGGTCTTCTGCGGGCACCTCTTCGGGCGCAGGTTCCTCTGCGGGAACTTCCTGCGGCACGGGCTCCTCGGCGGGCTCAGGTTCTTCCACGGGCACGGGAGCCTCCGCGGGAAGGGACACGGGTTCGGGATGCGGCAGCGTTGCAAGTGCCGCAGGCGGCATGACTGCAAGTTGTGCGGGCGGCTTGACCGCAAGCGCCGCAGGCGGCATGACGGTTACTGCGACTTCCTGCTCTGCCTCAGTCGCCGCCGGGGCAGGCTGCGCCTCGACCGGCGCGGCGGCGGGCCGCTCCGAGCGTACCCAGCGGATGGTGAGCGATTTTCTGGGCGCGGAGGTATCCGCCTTGTACTTTTTTACACTGCGCACAAAATCAGCGATGACGAGCGCCGCAAGCAACGCCGCGACGATCCCAAGCGCAACCAATAAGACGATCGCATCGGGCGCAAGTAACATGGTGACCATAGCGTATGACCTCCCGTCAAAGGATATATCTATTATACCAAGCGCACCCCCCTGTTGTCAATCCCCCTTTTGAAAATTTCACCGCAGTCGGCAGGATTGCTGCAACGTCGACGGCATTCGCCCCCTTTCGGCAATGCCGAAAGGGGGCGAATCAACTTTTATAACAGGATACAGATGACGCCGCCCCTGCCTTCGTTGACGATGCGCGTGACAGTGCGCCGCATCTTTTTTTGCAGTGGCTCGCTCATTGCGCGGTTCTTGACGGCGAGTTCTCCGCCCAAAAGGTCTTTGAGCGATTTTCCGAACATGTTTGTCTCCCAGGCGCGCGCGGGATCGGTCTCCATGTCCGCCGTGAGCTGCCGCACAAACGCGGCGCTCTGCTCCTCGTTGCCGAGCGCGGGCGAGACCTCCCCCGCCACGTCCACGCGGATGACGTGATAGCTGGGCGCGTCGGCGCGCAGGCTGACCCCCGTCCTTCCGTTTTTCTTGACAAGCGACGGCTGAGCGAGCGTCATTTCGCTCTCCTCGGGCGGGACGATGGAGTAGCCCGTCTCCTGCGCCTCCTCAAACGCCTGCCCGACGCGGTCAAAGAGCCGCTTGGCTGCATTGAGCTGCGTGCAGAACTTCATCAGCGTCAGATCGTCCGTGATGGGCGCGCCGCACTGCTCGCCGAGAACGGAATAGAACACGCCCTCCTTGGCGTCGATCGCGCAGTGCACTCTGCCCGTTGCGGCGTCCAGTTCGACGGACCTTGGCGGCAGGAGCCGGTCGCTCTCTGCATACAACGTGTCCAGGAGCGCGCAGTCGCTCATCTTATTCAGTCTTGGCGCGACGCTGCGGATGCCTTCCAGCACCTCGGAGACGATCGGGCTGTCCGCGTCGAGGATGCGCATCCAGTCCGGGAGATCGACGTCCACGCAGGACACGGGGAACTCGTACAGCACCCGCTCCAGGACAGAGCTCAACGTCTCGCCCGTCGCCGCTTCCACATTGATGGCGAGCACGGGCGCGGCGTACTTCTCCTCCAGTTCGGCGCGCAGCGGTTCCGCCGCTGCAGGATCGAGGCAGTTAAGCACGATGACGTAGGGTTTGCCGAGCGCTTTTAATTCGCTCTGCGCGCGCTCCTCCGCCCCCTCGTAGGCGGAACGGGGAAGTTCGGTGACGCTGCCGTCCGTCGTGACGAGCACGCCGATGGTCGAATGGTCGCGGATGACCCGCCGCGTGCCGTCCTCCGCCGCCTCGTTGAAAGGCATGCTCTCCTCGCTCCAGGGCGTCTTGACGAGGCGGGGCATGCCGTTCTCCTCAAAGCCCGTCGCGCCCTCTGCGGGGTAGCCGACGCAGTCGATGAGCCGCACCCGCGCGACGGCGTCCCTGACTTTGATCTCCGCCGCTTCCTCCGGCACGAACTTGGGTTCGGTGGTCATCACCGTTTTCCCGCTCGCCGATTGGGGCAGTTCATCGGTGTACCGCTTTTTCTTACTGCCCGTGACCTGCGGCAGGACAAGTTCCTGCATGAACTTCTTGATAAAAGTGGACTTTCCCGTTCGGACGGGTCCCACGACGCCGATATAGATCTCGCCGCCCGTCCGCGTCGCGATGTCCTCGTAGATGCTGAATGTCTTCATGGCCTCCTCCTGACTCGCCCGATTGCTTTGCATGAATAGCGTATGCGGCGGCGGCGGAGAATATGACTTCCCCCGCCGCGCTTTTCCGGCAAGCGCAAGGCTCGCCACGCCGCTTTGTTTGACAAATTTCGTCCCAATGTCTATAATAAGATCATGAATGCAACATTCCAGGCCCTGCTGTTCGATCTGGACGGCACGCTTACCGACCCCTTTGAGGGCATTACCAATTCCATCGTCTATGCGCTCGGCAAGTTCGGCATCGCGGTCAATGACAAGCGCCCGCTCGCCGCGTTTATCGGTCCGCCGCTCGTGCAGTCCTTTTCCGAGTATTACGGTTTTTCCCACAACGACGCCCTGAAGGCCGTGGAATATTACCGTGAATACTTTGCAGACAAGGGCATCTTTGAAAATGCCGTCTACGACGGCGTGCTCCCCATGCTGGAGACGCTGAAGGCGCATAGGTATCGGCTGTATATCGCCACGTCCAAGCCCGAGGTCTTTGCAAAACGCATCGCTGCGCACTTCGGCATGGCGGAACTGTTTGACGGCATTGCGGGCGCGACGCTGGATACGACGCGCAACGAAAAGGCGGACGTCATCGCCTATGCGCTGCGCACCTATGCGGTCGCGGCGAACAGCGCGCTCATGATCGGCGACAGAAGGCACGATATCCTCGGCGCAAAGGCGAACGGGCTGCGATCGATGGGCGTTCTCTACGGCTACGGCAGCGAGGAGGAGCTTCGCAACGCGGGCGCAGACATGATCGCAAAGTCACCGCAAGAGATCGCGGAACAGCTCTTATAACATGCAGACAAGAAAAAAACAGCGCACCCGTGGGTACGCTGTTTTTTTCTTTGTATTTGGCTTATTCCAGTTCAAACGCGCCCGTGTAGAGCTGATAGTACTTGCCCTTCTGCTCGATGAGCTGATCGTGCGTACCGCGCTCGATGATGCGGCCGTGCTCCAAAACCATAATGACATTGGAGTTGCGGACGGTGGAGAGGCGGTGCGCGATGACAAACACCGTTCTGCCCTCCATCAGCTTATCCATGCCGTGCTGGACGATCGCCTCCGTGCGGGTATCGATGGAGCTGGTCGCCTCGTCGAGGATCATGACGGGCGGGTCTGCGACTGCCGCGCGCGCGATGGACAAAAGCTGGCGCTGTCCCTGCGAGAGATTGGAGCCGTTCTGATAGAGCATCGTGTTGTAGCCCTCGGGCAGGCGGGTGATGAAGTCGTCCGCGCCGACCAGTTTTGCCGCCGCGATGCACTCCTCGTCCGTCGCGTCCAGCCTGCCGTAGCGGATGTTGTCCATGACGCTGCCCGTGAACAGGTTGGTGTCCTGCAGGACCATGCCGAGAGACCTTCTCAGGTCCCCCTTCCTGATCTTGTTGATATTGATGCCGTCGTAGCGGATCTTGCCGTCGGCAATGTCGTAGAAGCGAGTGAGCAGATTGGTGATGGTCGTCTTGCCCGCGCCCGTCGCGCCGACGAAGGCGACCTTCTGCCCGGGCTTTGCGTACAGGCTGATGTCGTGCAGGACGATCTTTTCGGGAACATAGCCGAAGTCGACGTTGAAGAGGCGCACGTCGCCCTCGAGCTTGGTGTAGGTGATGGAGCCGTCCGCCTTGTGCGGGTGCTTCCATGCCCACATCCCCGTGCGATCGGCGCACTCGGTGAGCTGCCCGTTGACGTAGGTTGCATTGACGAGCGTGACATAGCCGTCGTCCACTTCGGGCTTTTCGTCGATGAGGTTAATGATGCGCTGCGCGCCCGCAAGACCCATGACGACCGAGTTGACCTGGTTGGAGACCTGCCCGATATTGTTGGAGAACTGGCGGGTCGTCTGCAGGAAGGATACGATGAGCGCGGGTCCGAACAGGAGCAGCTCCTTGACACCGAGCGCCGCGCCGATGCCGACGTTGGATACGCCCTTCACGGCGAGTGCCGCGCCGATAAGCGCCACGATGACGTACATGACGTTGCCGATGTTCGCGATGATGGGCATGAGCATATTGGCGTAGCGGTTCGCCTTATCCGACATTTCAAAATGATAGCCGTTGACCTTGTCGAAGTCGGCTTTCGCCTCCTCCTCATGGCAGAACACCTTGATGACCTTCTGTCCCGCCATCATCTCCTCGACGAAGCCTTCCGTGCGGGCGACCGCCTTCTGCGTGGCGAGGAAGAACTTGCTCGCGCCGCCGCCGACGAGTTTGGTGACAAAGACGATGGCGATGATACCGACGAGCACGATGAGCGTGAGATAGAGGCTCGAGTACAGCATGAAGCACAGGAGCGTGAAGCACATGATGCCCGAGATCATGAGCTGCGGGATGGACTGCGCGATCATCTGACGGAGCGTATCGATATCGTTCGTATAATAACTCATGATATCGCCGTGGTTGTGCGTATCGAAGTAACGGATGGGCAGATCCTGCATCCCGTTGAACATCTGCTCGCGCATACTCCGCAGGTACCCCTGCGTGATGATCGCCATGAGCTGGTTGTACACGGCGCCCGCGACGAGCGAGATCGCATACATCCCGATCAGGATGCCGATCTGCTGCGCGACGTAGCCCGAGACCGCGTCCCAGGGCGTGCCTGCCGCGACGCCTTCGAGATAGTCGAAGAGCGGGAGCATAATGAAGGCGGGCAGTGAGGAGATGACCGCGTTGACGACGATGCACACGAGCGCGATGGTCAGCATCCGCGGATAGTAGTGGAAGAGAGACTTGATGAGCCGTTTGACGATCCCCTTCTGCAGAGGCGGCCGCTTTTGCATCTGCTGCTGTTTCATTGCTGTTCGCCTCCTTCTTTTTCTTCTTCCCTTGCCGCGAGCGATGCGGAAAGGCTCTCGCGCAAGGCGGCTTCGTTGGCGGAATCCTGCTCCTTATCGCCGCTGCCCTTGACCTGCGAATAGTACACTTCCGCATAGATCTGGTTGTTTTTGAGCAGTTCCTCGTGCGTGCCGATGCCGTTGATCCTGCCGCCGTCGAGGACGATGATCCTGTCCGCATCCTCGACCGAGGAGATGCGCTGCGCGATGATGATCTTGGTGGTCGAAGGGATATATTCGCGGAATCCCTTGCGGATGAGCGCGTCCGTATGCGTATCGACCGCCGACGTCGAGTCGTCCAGGATGAGGATCTTGGGCTCCTTCAAAAGGGCGCGCGCAATGCAAAGACGCTGCTTCTGCCCGCCCGAGACGTTGGTGCCGCCCTGCTCGATGTAAGTGTCGTAGCCGTCGGGGAAGGAGCGAATGAAGTCGTCCGCCTGCGCCATCTTGCACGCCTCTACGAGCTGTTCGTCGGTCGCTTCCTTGTTGCCCCAGCGCAGGTTTTCCTTAATGGTGCCCGAGAACAGGACGTTCTTCTGCAGCACGACGGCGACCTGATTGCGCAGGGTCTCCAGATCGTACTCCCTCACGTCGTGTCCGCCCACTTTGACGCAGCCTTCGGAGACGTCGTAGAGACGGGAGATGAGGTTGACGAGCGAGGTCTTGGAAGAACCCGTGCCGCCGATGATGCCGATGGTCTCGCCCGACCTGATATGCAGGTCGATCCCTTCGAGCACGTCCTTTTCGGCATTCGCCGCATACTTGAAGGCGACGTTATCAAAGTCGACGGAGCCGTCCGGCACGTCGTAGAGCGGCTGTGCGGGATTGGACAGCGTGCTCTTTTCGTTGAGGATCTCGCAGATACGGCGGGCGGACTCCATAGACATGACGATCATGGCAAAGACCATGGAGAACATCATGAGCGACGAGAGGATCTGCATCCCGTAGACGATGAGCTGGGAGACCTGCTCGGTATGGATGGGATCGGTGCTGCCCGACGATCGGATGATGAAATAGGACCCGATGAAGAGCACGGCGCTCAGCACCCCGTAGAAGCAGAACTGCATGATGGGGTTGTTCCAGGCAAGCAAACGCTCCGCCTTGGTAAACTCCTTGCAGAGCGCACCCGAAGTACGAGCGAACTTCTCCTTTTCATGCTCCTCTCTGACATACGACTTGACAACGCGGATGCCTTTGATGTTCTCCTGCACCGACTCGTTCATATCGTCGTATTTGGGGAACAGCTTTTTGAAGAGCGGCAGCGCCTTGAGCATGATGAGCCCGAGCGCGATGACGAGCACGGGAATGACCGCAAGGAAGATCCATGCAAGATTTCCGCCCATGACAAAAGCCATGACGGCAGCGAAAACGATCATAACCGGGCAGCGGACGGCAATACGGACGATCATCATATACGCCATCTGCAGATTCCAGACATCCGTCGTCATACGCGTGACAAGCGAAGGAGTGGAATACTTATCGATGTTCTCAAAGGAAAACGTCTGGATATTATAAAACATATCCTTTCTGACGTTCTTTGCAAAACCCGCCGAAGCGCGCGCGCAAAAAGCGCCTGCCAATGCACCGGCAGCAAGCGATGCAATCGCCATCGCCACAAGGACGCCGCCCCACATCCACACCTGTCCCATGCCCTCTTCGCCAAGGCGGATCGCGCCGAGAAGCAGCGTGATGATGAAGGGAATGATGCATTCGAGAACGACTTCGATCGTGACGAACAAGGGCGAGAGAATGGACGCCAGCTTGTATTCCCGAATGCATTTCGACAATGTTTTCAGCACCGAACAATAACCTCCTTTCTCCTTCCCGCCGCTTGCGAATTTCTTCACAATGTTGAAAAAAATCTCATCCAAAGCAAAAAAATAACGCCAAACTTCGCGGGGAATTTCAACGTCTGACTGATAATATTCATATTTTAGCATTTCATCATGACAAAGTCAACTGTTCACGAAACACAAATTACCACTTCACAAAAAAATCACATTTTTAAAGGGCGTCAGGTGCTGTTTTAAGCCTGACGCCCTCTTGTTTACGAGGATGAAACTTCCTGCAAAAATGCCGAAATATCCGTACGCGCGTTCTTATAGTAGCCGATCGCGGCGGACGGGTGACGGTTGTAAAGCCCCGTTACCAGATAGGCAAGATCGTACCCCCACATGGCGCCCGCTTCTTTTAAACGCTGCATGTGCCCCGCTTCGAGAAAGGCGAGCACGGGCGCGAGATCAAAGCGGCCCTTCAAATAGGCGAGCAGAAGCTCGAGCGCGCAGTTGCCGGCGCCGCGCCCCATGCCGCTGACGGTGGCGTCGAGATAGTTGGCGCCCGCTGCGTAACAAGTGAGCGTATTGGCAAATGCCAGATTCTGATTGTTGTGCGCGTGGATGCCGATCTCCTTTTGATATTTTTGCCCGGCAGCCAGGTAGGTCTCGGCGAGCGCGCGCACGCCGTCCGGATAGAGCGCGCCGTAGCTGTCGACGAGATAGATCGCCTTTGCGGGACTGCCGCCCAGCATGTCGAGCGTTCTTTTTACCGTCTCGCCCGACTCCCTGGAGATCGCCATGATATTGACGGTCGTCTCGTACCCCAATTTATCGCAATACTCCAGCATCCCGACCGCCTCGGGAATGGTGTCCGCGTAGGTTGCGATGCGATACATATCAATGGGCGAGTTGCCCTTTGCGCAGATATCGCGGCGGAAGTTGCACCGCCCGACGTCCGCCATGCAGGCAAGTTTCATGCGCGAAGTGCGCCCGCCCAAGACCGCGGCGACATCCTCATCGCGGCAGAACTTCCACTTGCCGAACTTGGTTTCATCAAAAATATCCCTGTCCGCCTTGTAGCCGACTTCCATGTAGTCCACGCCCGTGGCGAGATCCGCCGCATAGAGCGCACGCACGAAGTCGTCCGAAAAGCGGAAGTCGTTGACCAGCCCTCCGTCCCGAAGGGTCGCGTCCACCACTTTGAGCGCGGGGCGCAGGGAAGGCTGCGCCCCGGCTGTTTCCTCTGTCATAGTCCTTTGTTTCTCCTACCTTTTATTTGTGTCTGCGCTTGAGCTCGGTGCAGACGTCCTCCAGCGTCACCCCTTTGCTCTCCATGAGCACCATGAGGTGATAGGTAAGGTCGGCGATCTCGCGCACCAGCTCGTCTTTGTCCTCGTTCTTGGAAGCGATGACGACTTCCACCGCCTCCTCGCCCATCTTCTGCGCAATCTTATCGATGCCACGCCCGAAGAGATATGCCGTATACGAGCCCTCGACGGGGTTCGCCTTCCGGTCGTCCACGACGCGCTCCAGCTCCCCAAGGAAGGTGAGCCCGCCCTTTTTCGTCTCGATGACGGGATCGTGGAAGCAGCTGCGCGCGCCCGTATGGCACGCGGCGCCCGTCTGCTCGATGCCCAGAAGAATACAGTCTCTGTCGCAGTCGAAGGTCGCGGAGACGACCTTCTGCACGTGCCCGCTCGTCTCTCCCTTCTTCCAAAGGCACTTTCTCGAGCGGCTGTAATAGTGCGCATAGCCCGTCTCCAGCGTCTTTGTAAGCGCCTCTTCGTTCATATACGCCTGCATGAGCACTTCGCCCGTCGCATGATCCTGCGCGATCGCGCAGATGAGTCCATGCGATGAAAATTTGACCGTTGACATATCCAGTTGCATTTGTAGATCCTCCTTATATCCCCTCCGCACGCACGGAGACCCCGCGCTCTGCAAGGTAGCATTTCAAATCCCGCATATTGATGATGCCGAAGTGGAAGAGCGAAGCCGCCAGCGCCGCATCGGCTTTCCCTTCGGTAAGGACGTCATAGAAATCCCCCATTTTGCCTGCCCCGCCCGAGGCGATGACGGGCACGTTGACCGCCTCCGCCGCCTGACGGGTGAGTTCGATATCATAGCCTGCCTTGGTGCCGTCGCGGTCCATACTTGTGAGCAGCACTTCGCCCGCACCCAGCTCCACCGCTTTGACGATCCAATCGATCGCGTCCAGCCCGGTGTTCACCCTGCCGCCGTTGAGGTAGACATCGTACCTGCCCGCATCGTTGCGCTTTGCGTCCACCGCGAGCACGACGCACTGCTGCCCAAACTTCATCGCGGCGTCCGTAATGAGCGAAGGCGTCTTGATCGCCGCCGAGTTGACCGCAATCTTGTCCGCCCCGCAGGAGAGCATGCGCCGGAAGTCCTCCGTCGTGCGCATGCCGCCGCCCACGGTGAGGGGCAGAAAGACCTGCTCGCTCGCGCGGGAGATGACGTCCCACATGGGCGAATCGCCGCGGTAGCTCGCCGTGATATCCAGAAAGACGATCTCGTCCGCGCCGAACGCATTATATACCTTTGCCGCCTCGACGGGGTCGCCCGCGTCCGTGAGGTCGACGAAATTGACCCCCTTGACGACGCGCCCGTCCTTCAAGTCCAGGCAGGGAATTATTCTCTTTCGTACCATGAAAACTCCTTTAGCGCCGCTGCAAGATCGATCGCGCCCGTATAGATGGATCGACCCAGTATAGCGCCGTACACGCCCTTTTCGGCGAGCGCGCGCAGATCGGAGATGCTGCTCACGCCGCCCGAAGCGATGATGTTCAGCCCCGTTTCGCCCATCTTGACGGTATCTTCGACGTTGACGCCCGTGAGCGCCCCGTCCCTGCCGATGTCCGTGAACACCGCGTCGGTGACGCCCAGCGCGCGCGCCTCGCAGCCGAAATCAAAGGCATCCTTTTCGGCAATCTCCGTCCAGCCCCTGACGGCGAGTTTGCCGCCCTTGGCGTCGATGCCCGCGACGATCTTGCCGCCGAACGTCTCGGCCGCCTCCTTCAAGACTTCGGGCTGTTCCACGCACACCGTTCCCAGAACGACGCGGTCCGCGCCCATGCGGAAGCGGTGACGGATGGCCTCCATCGAGCGAAGTCCGCCGCCCGACTGGACGGGCACGCCCAGCGCCGCAATGCGCTCCAGGCTCCTGTGAAAGGTGCTCTTCTCCCCGAACGCGCCCGAAAGATCGACGACGTGCAGAATTGTCGCACCCATGTCCACCCAGCGTTTGGCGCAGTCCACGGGATCGCCGTAGTCGGTGACTTCGCTGCGCTTGCCGTGCAGCAGGCGTACCGCGCGCCCCTCTAAAATATCGATCGCAGGATATAAGATCATGTCACTTGCTCCGCTCGTTACAGCTGCATGAAGTTGCGCAGCAGCTGCAGGCCCGCCGCGCCGCTCTTTTCGGGGTGGAACTGCACGCCGTAGACGTTGCCCTTGCCCACCGCCGAGGCATAGACGCGGTAGTATTCCGTCTTGCCGATCGTGAACTCGTCCGTCGTATCGGCATAGTAGCTGTGCACAAAGTAGAACTCCGTCCCCGAGGGAATGCCCGCAAACAGGGGCGAGCGCGTCTCTTCCACGCTGTTCCAGCCGATATGCGGGATCTTGCCCTCGGTAAAGCGCACGACTCTGCCGCCGATCAGCCCCAGCCCCGCGTTGACGCCGTCCTCCTCGCTCTCCTGCAGCAAAAACTGCATCCCGAGGCAGATGCCGAGGAGCGGCGTATCCTGCGTGCGGCGCACAATGTAGAGCGCAAGCCCCGTATCATTTAAGTTCTTCATACCTGCCGCGAAGCTCCCGACGCCCGGCAGGATGAGCTTTTCGCAGCCGTCCAGCTCGCTCCGATCGGAGGAAATACACGCCCTGCCGCCGAGGTATTCGATCGCCTTTTGCACCGAGCGCAGATTGCCCATGCCGTAATCGATGATGCCGATCATTCCAGCATCCCCTTGGACGAGGGCACCTTGTCCGAGACGACGCGCACGGCGTCGCGGATGCACAGCGCAAGCGCCTTGAAGATCGCCTCCGCCATGTGGTGACGGTTGCCCGTACTCAGAATTTTAACGTAGAGATTGCAGCCCGCGTGCGATGCGAACGCCCGCAGGAACTCTTCGATCAGTTCCATATCGAAGTTGCCCACCTTGCCCGAGAGTTCATTGGGGAAGATGAGAGCCGATCTGCCGCTGAAGTCGACGGCGACCTGCGCCGCGGTCTCGTCCATCGGGACGAGCCTGTCCGCAAAGCGCGCGATGCCCTTCTTGTCGCCCAGCGCCTGACGGATGCAGTCGCCCAGCGCGATACCCACGTCCTCGACGGTGTGGTGCGCGTCCACCTGCAGATCGCCCTTGCAGGAGAGGTTGATATCTATGCCCGAATGCACGGTCAGCAGTTCGAGCATGTGGTCAAAAAAACCTACCCCCGTTGTGACGTTTGACGTACCGTTGCCGTCCAGTTTGAGCGAGAGCGCGATGTCGGTCTCTCTGGTCTTGCGTTCGATTTGTGCAGTTCTGATTGGTGCAGTTCTCATACCTTTTCCTCCAGCCGAATGGCGACGGCGTTCGCATGTGCGTCGAGCTGTTCGCTCCTCGCGAGCCGTACAATGTCCTCTCCGTCCGCAAAGAGCGCTTCCCTGGTATAGGAGATGACGCTCATCTTGCGGGTGAACGTGTCCTCATTGAGTACCTGGAAGAACTTCGCGCTGCCGGAAGTGGGCAGAATGTGATCGGGCCCTGCGAAGTAGTCCCCGACGGGCTCGGGCGTGTAGTGTCCCAAAAACACGGCGCCCGCATGCGTGATCGAGGGCAGCAGCGCTTCGGGGTGCTCGGTGCAGATCTCGAGGTGCTCGGGCGCGACGGTATTCGCAAGCGCGCACGCCTCCTTGAGACTGTCGACAACGACGATGCCGCCGCTCGTATCGATGGACTTGCGCACGACCTCCTTTCTCGGAAGGCACTCGAGCTGCAATCCCACCTCCTTTGCGACCGCCTCGGCGAGCGATCTGCTCGGCGTGACGAGGATAGCGCGCGCGAGCACGTCGTGCTCCGCCTGCGACAAAACGTCCGCCGCGACATAGCGCGCATTGGCGCTCTCGTCCGCGATGATGAGGATCTCGCTGGGCCCCGCGAGCATATCGATGCCAACTTCGCCGTACACTTCCTTCTTGGCGAGCGTGACGTAGATATTGCCGGGACCCGCGATGACGTCCACCTTTTTCACCGACTGCGTGCCGTAGGCGAGCGCGGCGATCGCCTGCGCGCCGCCCATCTTGTACACTTCGCTGACGCCGCACTCCTTTGCCGCGACGAGGGTCAGCGGCGCGACGACGCCGTTTTTGGCGGGCGTGGCGAGCACGATGCGCTCCACCCCCGCCGCCTTTGCGGGCAGGACGCCCATCAAGACGGAGGAGGAGAGCGGCGCGGTGCCGCCGGGCGCATAGATGCCCGCGGCGCTCACGGGGCGAACGACATAGCCCGTTGTCCTGCCGTCGTGCGTCTCGACGCTGTCCTTGCGCCCTGCGCGGCTGTGATAGGCATAGATATTTTTGATCGCCTTCTTCAGGCTCGCCAAAAGTTCGGGAGAGACCGCCTCGTACGCCGCCGCAAATTCTTCTTCCGAGACGCGGAAATTCTCCTGCGTGAGAGGCGTCCCGTCAAATTTCTGCTCATAGTCGAACACCGCCGCGTCTCCGCGCGCGCGCACGTCCGATAAGATCTCCTTGACCGCGGCAAGTTCCTTCTCGCGCGCGGCAAAGGCGCGCTCCAAGAGCTGCGAACAGGAAGTTTTGTCGTATATCCTCATAGGACCTCCTTCAGGCGCGCGATGAGGGGAAGAATAAGCGCTGCCTTGGTTTTCAGACTGACTTTGTTGACGACCAGCCGCGCCGTGATGCCCGAAAATACCTCTTCCAGCACGACCAGTCCGTTTGCCTTTAAAGTCGAGCCCGTCTGCACGACGTCAAAGATGACGTCCGCAAGCCCCGTGACGGGCGCAAGCTCAATGGAACCGTGCAGCGGGATGATCTCGATCTCCTCGCGGTCGGCAAACACGCGGCGCGCGGTATTGACGTACTTGGTCGCAACGCGCAGATGGGGATTGGTGAGCACGTCCCGCCGCTCGGGATAGCCCGCGATGCACAGGCGGCATTCCCCCATTTTGAGATCGAGCATCTCATACAGATCGCGCCCCTCTTCAATGAGGGTATCCTTTCCGACGATGCCAAGGTCTGCGACGCCCGACTCCACGTAGATGGGAACATCTGCGGGCTTGACGAGGAAAAAGCGATATTCCCCGTCCGCACTCTCGAGGACGAGTTTGCGCGTATCTTCTGAGAGGACGGCGGTATCCACGCCCGCCGCCGCAAGCAGCTGCCCCGCCTTCTCGGCGAGCCGTCCCTTGGACAGAGCAAACGTGATCATAGCTGACGTACCCCCGTTTTTGTGACCAGATATTTTTGTTTTGCGGCGATCCTGTCAAGCGCCGCCTCGCCGTACGCAGCGGCGAGCGTGACCCGCTTGCCCTCGGCGATCATGCTTTTCGCGAGCGCATCCGCCTGCCCTTCCGCGCCCTCCTCGCATGCAACTGCGGCGTCGGGCACTTCGCTTCCCGGGAGCCTGCCCTGCCGCTCGAGCGCGACAAGCACGCGCTTGAGGCCGATCGCAAAGCCGACGGCGGGAATGTGTTTGCCGAAGTCGTCGGCAAGGCCGTCGTACCTGCCGCCGCTGAGGACGGGCGCGCCCACCTCCTGCACCAGCCCCGAAAAGACGATGCCCGAATAGTAGGAAAGGCTCTTGCCCGTCCCCAGATCGAAGCAGACGTCCTGCTCGTAGCCCATGTCGGTGAGGATGCGATGCACTTTTTTCAGATACGCGATCGCCTCGCGCGCCTGTGCATTCCCGGTGAGCGTTTCGGCACGGCCGAACACTTCCGCGCCGCCGAACAGCGTCGGGAGCGCGCGCACGGCAGAGAGCGCCTCTTCGTTGGCGCCCGCCGCACGCAGGACGCGCTCGGCATTCAGCCCGTCCTTGGCGTTGATATAGGCGCGCACCTCCTCCGCCCGGGCGTCGCTCAAACCGCAGCCCGTCAAAATGCCCTTCATGTAACCGACATGCCCCACTTCGACGATGCAGTTTTCCAGCCCGACTTCCCGCATGCAGTCCACGGCAAAGGCGATGGTCTGCGCATCCGAAAAGGCGCCCTCCTCGCCGAAGCGCTCTACGCCCGCCTGGATGATCTCGCGGCTCTTGACGCCGCCCGTGTTCTGCGCGTCCCACTTATTGAGGAAGTAGGAAAGGCGCACGTTCGGATCGGGCAGTTTGGTCGCAGCAATGCGGGAGATGGAGAGCGTCGCGTCGGGACGCAGCACGAGGAGCTTGCCGTCCTGGTCGGTGAACTTAAACATGCGCTCCTGGGGCAGCGCGTTGGTGATCTTGGAATAGGTATCGTAATAATCGACGGCGGCGGAGATCACAGGCTCGTAGCCGCGCGCCTCAAAGGCGCGCGAAAGGCGCTCGCGCACCTCGCCGAGAATGCGGCATTCGCGCGGCAATATGTCCTGTACGCCCGTCGGCAGCTTGCGGAAAGTCATGTTTTGCCTCATTTTACGGTTGTTTCCTCTTAATTATATCATCATCGCACGAGGAAAGTCAACATATCCAAGCCAAAAGTTCGCAAGTGACTTTTTTGTGTTGATTTCTTTTTCAAATGACGAAAATCGAAAAAACAAAAGAGGACGCATCTCTGCGTCCTTACTTCAGTTCCTCCTTGAATTTTCCCATGATCTTGCTCTCGATGCGCGAGATCTGCACCTGCGATACGCCGATGCGCCGCGCGACTTCACTCTGCGTCAGATCCCTAAAGTACCGCAAAAACACGATCTTCTTTTCCCGCTCGGGGAGTTTTTCGATCGCCTGCTTTAACAGCATATGTTCGATCATCTCGTCCTGGTCGTCATCGGAGGGCAGCCGTTCGGCGAGCGTCGTCCCCTTTTCGTCCTTGTAGTCCCCCTGCTCATAGATGGAGACGGGCATGCGGGAGGAGCCGAGCGTGAACACGACCTCGCCCTCGTCCATATGAAAGACCTCGGCAAGCTCTTTGATGGTGGGCTGTTCGCCGCGCTCCGCGCTGCATTGCTCGATATAGGCGTTCATGTCGCGCGCTGCCTTCTTCATGAGGCGGGAAACCTTGACGCTGCCGTCGTCGCGCAAAAAACGCTTGATCTCCCCAGCGATCATCGGGACGGCGTAGGTAGAAAAGCGCACGCCGAAGCTCTCGTCAAAGCCTGCGATCGCCTTTAAGAACCCCATGCAGGCGAGCTGATACAGATCGTCATACTCCACGCCCTTGCCCAAGTATCTTCGCAGGATGCTCTTTAAGAGGGATGTATTGTGTACGAGCAGCGCCTCCTTTGCCTCGTTGTCCCCCTCCTTGGCGCGGCGGATGAGCGCGAGCGTCGTACCTTCATCGAGCATCTTCCGTCGCCCTTGCGCCGAATTGCTTGCTCATGCGCACCGTCGTCCCCCTGCCCGCTTCAGAGACAACGGAGAACGTGGTCATGAACGTCTGCATGATGGTAAACCCCATACCCGAACGCTCCTCGTCCGGCAACGTCGTGTAAAAGGGCGTGAGCGCCTGCTCCACGTCCTCGATCCCCCGTCCGTCGTCGGAAATTTCAATATGTAGGGTATCCCCGTCCGTGCGGCACACGAGCGTGATCCAGCCTTCGCACGCGCGGTAGCCGTGTACGATGCTATTGGTGACCGCCTCCGAAACGGCGGTCTTGACGTCGGAAAGCTCGTCCAGCGTGGGATTGAGGGGCAGCGCAAACGCCGCAACGACGTTGCGGGCAAAGTTCTCGTTCTCCGAGCGCGACAAAAATTTTAAGTGCATTTCGTTCATAAAAACCCCTCTAAATCTTCGGCATGAGCGAATACAGGCCGCTCAATGTGAGTATTTTGTCTGCATCGGGGTTGGGATTTTCCAGATACATTCCCATGCCGTACTTCTGCAATTTTTTGTAGCGGCCGATGAGAAAGCCGATGCCCGTCGAGTCCATGAAGCGAACGCCTGCGAGGTTAAACACCGCCCGCGAACACCATGCGCTGTCATCGATCAGATCGTCTGCCTCCTCCCGCGCACGGGACACCGTATATTCATCCAGCTCGCCCGTGAGGTAAATATAGAGACTGTCTCCCCTGCGCGCAGACTGCGTCTTCATGCGTAGACCTCCGTAAGTTGTGATTGCAATTATTATAACGGCGGGCTGCACGCCTGATTTGTCGGCTTTTGAAAAATGCGGGCGAAAAATGTCGGACGCCGCCCGTAAAAAATTTTTTTGACCGTGAAAAAAAGTTGTAAAAAATGCGGAAAAAATACTTGACTTTTCCCTTGGTTTGTAATATGATAGTCAAGCATTGCGGTTGCGGCATCCCCAAGCGGGCCTTTAGCTCAGTGGTCAGAGCTGTCGGCTCATAACCGATTGGTCCGCGGTTCGAATCCGTGAAGGCCCACCATCACCGGTCACGGACGAACGCCCGCAATCCGAGGCGGCATTGCCGCTACATGGCCCAATAGCTCAGTTGGTTAGAGCGCCAGCCTGTCACGCTGGAGGTCGA
>ERZ1643251.2283-NODE-2283-length-19815-cov-42.623381_pt1 | contig 19815 bp, 20 predicted proteins | sample MGYA00579261_ERZ1643251 | MGnify/ENA primary metagenome ERZ1643251 (study PRJEB29033, sample SAMEA4952267) | chicken gut metagenome | biome: Broiler Chicken; feature: Gastrointestinal Tract; material: Caecum | place: Ireland | collected 2018 | study: Broiler... | reverse complement strand
TACAAAAAAAAGACAAATAAGTCATTTTATAGACCTATTTGTCAACAGTCTGAGAGTAGATCTTCATCTACTCTCAATTACTCATTATGGTTCTAAATCACTTTTAATAATTGTTTATTTAAACAATAATATATTTTAATATTTATTCTAATGTATATGGAGATTGAGCAGTTCCTTCTCCAGAGGTAAATGTTAATCCTGATTTTAAATATATAACAGGTCGAACTCCACTTTCATATGAATTTTCAAAATAATAAAGATCACCATTTAAACTTATACATCGTACTAATGGTAAAAAACTATTCATTGTCCAATAATCTTGAGAAATGGTTAAATTTTCTATAGTATCACTATCAACAAACGTTTTTGTACTTGATAGTGATAAGTCAATATCATTTGCAGAAAACATTTCCCCGACAATAGGTAATCCTACAGAAGATTCTAATATTTTATTCATAATATCTGTATAATTATGTCCTGTATTTTCAATATTAGGATAATCTCCTATATAAAATACTTTATTTTCAGTGTAACGATATGTAGTATCTATATTATTTGCAAAATCATTTAATATGTTATATATTGTACTATTTGTTGTAATTGTACTGCTACTACCATATATGCTTTTTTTTGAAAGTAAACCATTTAATACCACTTTGATACTATCATCATCTTTGCTTACTACTCTAAATGTACAAAGATTATCATTTCCACAAGCGTTATCACTTCCTCCATATGGCACATTAACATATTCTCCAATTTGAATATCATTAATATTTTGTGTTTTTTTTGTTAACATATAACTTGAACTTATAGTTCCTAATCCAGCATCAATAAAAATATCATTTATAGTTATAACCGGTCTAACACCAATTGCTGCTAAGGAAGTATTTTGTTCAAGTGTACCTTCGTAAAAAACATTATTCAAAAAATTAGAAGAATCATATCTATTGGCTAACCACCAAAAATCTTTGATATCTAAAAACGAATCCATACTTCCCGCTCTTAAATACTGTTCGACATCTAATAATCCCACTTTTTGTGTTACTATTATTTCACTTATATTTTGCTCTGATTCATTAGAGCCATATATTCCAACATTATATGTACTATATAATATATTATTTTGAATGCTGCCATCTAAACTATTCAAGAAATAATCGTTTAACCATGTATTAATGTAACTTGATTCATATTTATCCTTAGTATCCCATACTGAACTTGCTGGGTGGATTGCGGTTAATGGTTGTTGAGTAATCAAAGTTAATGTATTAGCAGATACATCAAACTCTAATACTCGCCATTGATGTCCTCCATACCATAAAAAGTTATTACTTACTTCTTCATTTGTTCCTTTATAATAATATATATTTTCATTTGTTGTATCTTTTACTAATCCAGTTGTATTTGATTCATTATATTGACCTAATAAAACTTTTATTAATGGACCATATTTATAATATTCTTTACATTCATTATTTAAATTGTAACTATAAATATCATTCTCTATATTTATTTCAATTTTACTATCTTGTGGTATTTCATTACCTGTTACTGAATCATATACTTTAGTTGGTAAGTATTCTCCTTTAATTAATTCATTTACAGTTACACAATATTTATTTCCATTATATTTGGGATAATTATTGATGCTGTCACTAACATAAAGTCCTACAGCATTATAAAGTATTTCTTTACTTGCATCACTTATCTTACCTTTAGTACTTCTTATGGCATTTAATATTGGTGGGAATGCTAGTAAAGATATTATACCTAATATAATTACTACACCAATTAATTCTGTTAAGGTAAAAGCATTATTTTGTAAATGCCCCCCCCCCATTTTTGCTATTTGCTATTTTATTCATACTATCAAACTCCTATTCTTATATTTAAATTATACAATTTTTTATTATATCAGTCAATAAAAAAATTAGATTTTCATCTAATCTTATATCCATACACCCCATAGTATTGCTATTGCTGCTAATACAATTCCAAAAAACCAAAACATTTTAACTATATCTAATTCCTGCCAACCTAGTTTTTCAAAATGATGATGTAAAGGTGTCATTAAAAATATTCTTTTCCCTGTAAATCTTACAGATGCTCTTTGAATAATACATACCAAAGTTTCAATTACAAATACACCAGCTACAACTATTAATGTTAATTCATGACTTGATACAATTGATACAGCAGCTAGTGTACCACCTAATGCTAAAGATCCAGTATCACCCATAAAGACTTTAGCAGGATATGTATTAAAGAAACAGAATGCTATTAATGCTCCTACTAATATGAAACAAAATACACCAATATCTTCACTACCTTCAATACCTAAAGACGCCCAAGCTATCATACCAAAAGCTAAAAAAGCAATTGCTGATAATCCACCTGCTAGACCATCTAAGCCATCTGTTAAATTAACGGCATTAGTAGTTGCTACTAACATTAATAATATAAGTAGCCAATAAAACCAACCCAAATTAATAGAAATACCAAATGTATATATTTCTAATACTGATTCTCTACCACCTGCTCTAAACAAAATAAAAAATACAACAGCTATTAAAATTTGACCTATTAGTTTTTGTAATTCTGTTAAACCAAAATTATTATGTCTTCTAATGATTAAATAATCATCAATAAATCCTAATAAACCATAAGCTAAGAAAACAAATAAAACAATTCCTAAATTGTAAGTCATCTCTAATTTATTAGTTAAAAGTAATATAATAACTGATAATACAGTTGGAATTATAAATATTAAACCTCCCATTGTTGGAGTTCCTTCTTTATCTTTATGTTTAGATAAAAATATACTTACTGTTTGTTTTATATTTAATTTTTTCAATAATGGTATTAAAATTACCCCAAATATAATTGATAATATAAACCCTATCATGAATGCTAGTACAGCTTTTGCTAAAATTAACACATAATCATCTCCACTTATATATTTTTTAGTACAATTTCTTTATCATCAAAATGATGTTTTACTCCATTTATAATTTGATAATTTTCATGCCCTTTTCCAAGCACTAATAGTATATCATTTTTTTCTAACATTTGTATACCCTTTATTATTGCTTTTTCACGATTTAAGATAATTTCATAATTAAATTTGTCAAGATTATGTAACATGTCACTAATAATATTATTAGGATTTTCATATCTAGGATTATCATTTGTAAAAATGACATAATCACTATTATCACAGGCAATTTTACTCATAATTGGTCTTTTAAAACTATCCCTATCTCCACCGCAACCGATTATAGTAATTATTTTATTAAATTCTAATTCTTTAACTGAATCTAATATTTTACTAACTGCATCTGGTGTATGGGCATAATCTATTACAATCATATTATTATTAAAATTTACGATATCCATTCTACCGGGAGGACATGTTAATTCTTCTATTACTTTAGTATTTAGTTTTAATTCACTTAATAAAGCAATTACAACTAATAAGTTATATATATTATGTTTCCCGATTAATTTAGTTTTATAAGTAATATTATTAACTTTAAAAGTTCTTTCTTTAAGATTTATATCACTTAATTTATAATCACCATTTAATCCATATGTTATTGTATTATCTCTAACAAAATAGTCTTTATATTTATCATCACTATTAACTAATGTTTTAATTGTTACTTGATCAAATAATTTTTGTTTAGCTTTTATATAGTTTTCTAAAGTTTTATGATAATCTAAATGATCTTGTGTTAAGTTAGAAAATATACCATATTGAAATTGTAATCCATCCAATCTATGCATATCTAAAGCGTGACTACTACATTCCATTACTACATACTCATAATTTTTATCTACACATTCTAATAATAGTTCATATATTTCTAATATATCAGGAGTTGTATTATTTAATACTTTAATTTTTTTATTTAAATAAAAGCCAATAGTTCCTATATAAGCACATTTTATACCTAATTTATTTAAAGCTTGGTATATCAAAAAACAAGTTGTTGTTTTGCCATTAGTTCCTGTCATACCAATTAATTTTAATTTTTTTATTTTATCATAATAATTATCATATAAATAATTTACTAAATATTCATGTGTATCTTTAACTTTTATTGTTTCAACTTCATAATCACCTTCTTCCACCACTACTTTACTGGCCCCATTTTTTATAGCCTCTAGCACATATTCATGACCATTATGAAATTTTTTTAAAGCAACAAATATGTCACCTTTATTTACTTTTCTTGAATCATCTTTAATGTTCATTTAAATCACCTATTTTATTCTATTCAATTAAAGGAAAAATGTGGTAAAATATAGGTGGTGAATGTAAATGAAAAAGCTTTTATTACTTTTATTATTAATTCCTTTTAAAATTAATGCATTAGAACAAGCAATAGTAGACATTAATGAATTAAATATATATGAAATACAAGAATATGTTGATCAAGGTTATTTAACTTATGAAAAAATAGTTAAATTATATTTAGATAGAATCAATGAATATAATGAACAATATAATGCTTTAATTACAATTAATGAAAATGCTATAGAAGAAGCTAAAAAATTAGATATAGAATATCAAGAAAAAGGAAGAAGAAGTTTAATATTTGGATTACCTGTTATCGTTAAAGATAATATTGATGTTAAAGGACTTCCAACAACTAATGGTACTAAAGCTTTATTAGATTCTTATCCTTATGAAAATAGTTATGCTGTCCAAAAATTAATTGATAATGGCGCAATTATAATCGGTAAATCTAATATGGATGAATTTGCTTTCAACGCATCATATACTCATAGTAGTTTTGGTTATACTTATAATGCATTTAATACAAATTATTCATCATATGGATCATCAGGAGGAAGTGCTGTTTCAGTAGCAGCTAATTTAGCTGTCTATGCTCTAGGTACTGATACAGGTAGTTCAATTAGAATTCCTAGTAGTGCTAATGGTGTTGTAGGCTTAAGACCATCATTTGATTTAATAAATACCAGTGGTGTAATTAAATTTGAAGAAACAAGAGATGTTGTTGGTGTTATAACTAAATATGTAAGTGATAACGCTATAGTATTAGATATTTTAGATGATAAAGACATTAAATATGAAGATTATTTAAATAAAGATTTAAAAGGTATTAAAATTGCTGTCGTATCTGGATTTATGAATCCGAATACTAATAGTACTAGTATTACTTATGGTAAAACTGATAAATTTATTTATGATATGATGAATGAGGTAATTGATAAATTAAAAGAATTAGGAGCTGAAATAACTTATATAGATAGCTTTTCATTAACTTATAAATTTGATGCTACTACAATGTGTTATAACTTTAATGAATATTTAAAAGGAACATCAAGTAAAATAAAAAGTTTAGATGATTTAATTAAAAATGGTGGTTATACTCAGTATATTGAAGGATATAATGGATATTATTGTAATAATGATTATAAACTAACTGATAGTTATAAAAATTATATAAGTATTCGTAATAATAATATTAAAATTGCAAATAATAGATTTGAAAATTATGACGCTATTATCTACCCCACTTTAAAAAGAAAAATATTTACTAACGAAGAAGCTAAATATAGTCAAATATATACAGCTAGTTCTAGTACAGCTCCTTTAATCGGTTATCCTGCTATCAGTGTTCCAATGGGATATTACAATGATTTACCATATGGATTAGAAATAATGAGTCAAAATGAAACAACTTTATACCAAATAGCTAGTGCTTATGAAAATGCAACTAATTATTACAAAACACCTGATATTGCCCCATCTTTATATGAAATACCTGATGAAATAAATAACTTAATTGATGTTTATAATAAATATAAAGATAATAAAAATTATGATAATATTAATAATAAAGTTAAAAATTATTTTATTAACTTTGATGGAAATGTAGAAAACATAAATAATTTAATTAATGAATATGAAAATTTTATAGTAGAAGAAGAAAAAACAAATACAAATAATAATTATGTAATTATTTTTCTTGCAGGAGTATGTGCTATAATAATAATCAAGAAGGTGAAAAAATGAAATTAAAAGAATTAATAAATTGTGATTATGATATAGATATAACTGGTATTAAAACAAGTTCAGTAAATATTAAAAAAGGCGATTTATTTATTTGTACTGATACTAAAACAATGGATAGACACCTATTTATTGATGATGCTATTAATAAAGGAGCTAGTGCAGTTATAGTTAAAAAAGATGTTGGAAATAAACAAGTTCCTATTATTAAAGTTGATAATCCAAATGAAACTTATGTTAATATTATAAATAAATTTTATGATTACCCTACTAAAAAATTAAATATGATAGGAATAACCGGCACTGATGGTAAAACAACTGTTGCGACAATTATTTATGAATTATTATCTAATTGTGCTTATATTGGAACAAATGGAATTAACTATAATAATTATAAAGAAAAAACACTTAATACGACCCCAGGCTTAGATAAAACAATACCATTATTTTATGATATGGTTAAAAATGGCATTAAAAATGTTAGTATGGAAGTATCTAGTGAAGCAATACATTATAATAGAATTGATGGAATTGAATTTAATTGTAGTATTATTACTAATATTACTAAAGAACATTTAAACACTCATAAAACTTTAGAAAATTATATTAACTGTAAATGTAAATTATTTGATAATACGATAGGTCCTTGTATTTTAAATAAAGATGATGAACATTTTGATGAGGTAGCTAAACACTGTAAAAAAATATATACTTATGGTAAAGATAACGATAATGATTTATATTTTAAAGATGTTAAACTAGATATTGATAAAACAACATTTACAATTATTTATCAAAACAAAGAATATAAAATAATAAGTCCTTTAATAGCTATGTTTAATGTTTACAATTTATGCGCTGCCCTACTTGCTTTAGTTAGTTTAGGTTATGATTTAAATGAATTAATAGCTAAAGTTAAAAATATTAAAATAAGTGGCCGATTAGAAAGTATTGATATGGGACAAAATTTTAAAGTTATTGTTGATTATGCTCATACTCCAAATGGTATAAGTAAATTATTAGAATTTATTAATAGTTTAGTATTTAATAAATTAATTGTTGTCTTTTCTGAACCAGGAGAAAGAGATAAATCTAAAAGACCTAGTAAAGGCTATAATGTTATAACTAATTGTGACTATGCTATTGTTACTAGTCAAGATCCAAGAGGAGAAGATCCAATGGATATAGCTAATGATTTAATTAGTGATGTTAAAGATTATAAAAACTATGAAATTATTTTAGATAGAAGTGAAGCAATAAAAAAAGCAATTAATATTGCTCATAAAGATGATATAGTTTTAATTATCGGTAAAGGTAGTGAAAACTATCAAATATTAAAAGATAAAATAATTGAATTTTGTGATATTGATGAAGTTAAAAAGCACTTAAAAACTCTACTTAAATAGAGTTTTTATTTTTTTACTAAATTTTTTGGTTGATCTGGTTTTAATTCTTCAGAAATATCTAAATCATAAATTGAATCACATATCTTATAATAATAAAATTGATTTAACGAAGTATAATCTTTTTTCTTCATTGCTTTCATTAAAGCATCTTTATATTCAGTTCTTTCTTTTGTTTTAACATAAACTGGTGGTAAATTATATTGTTTAAACATTAAATTTAATAATGCTCTAAATGTACGTTTATTACCATCAGTAAATGGTTGAGCTTTAATTAATTCGGTAGTAATATAAATACACGAATTAATATAATCAAAAATTGAAACAGAATTTTTAAAGTCAACTTCAGGTAATGTTTTACCTATGAATGATTGAAAATATCTTTTTGCTTCATCTGCTGATGGTACTTCAATTATTTCATTATTTAAAATGACACTATCATTTCTTAATTGACCACCAAATTCAGGATGTGGACATTCTGAATATAAAAGCATATGTATTTTCATTGCTTCAACAAATATATCAAATTTTTGCTTACTAAAATCATAATCTCTTATATAATCATATACCTTAGATAAGCCTTTTCTTTCTTCTTCTGTAATTGTTTCATCAATTCGACTTTCATTATATAAATAATTTCTTTTAAAATTATGATAAATAGTATTAAATTGTGGAGCACTATTAGATTGATAATACATAGATATTATTTGTTCAGGAATTAAACTATCTTTTTGATATAAACGATGTTCACTTTTTCTTTTTAAATATCCTTCAAATATTAAAACTATTAAATCACGTAAACTATTTTCCATAAAGGTTCCCCCTTTTTGAGTGATTATTATAATATTATTTTTTTAAATTGTCAAATCGTAAACAAAAAAGACATAAATCTTAATATGTCTTATTTTTCATTAAATAAATCTGGTAAATCATTTTCTAATAAAATATAAACTTCTTTACCTTTATAATAATTTTGAGCAATATTGATAGCTTCTTTTACATCATTAACAATAATTAATTTATCATCATCAAACTTAGAATCTTTAATACCATCTTGAATTGGTTTAGTTTGATTAGTACCTACTAGAATAACTAAATCAACACTATCAGCTATAAATTTACCAAAATTATAATTTACTTCATATTGCTTATCACCCATTTCAATCATACCTGGGGTAATAATGATTTTTTTACCTGGCATTAGTTTCAAAACATCTAAAGCCATTTTAGATCCGACAGGATTAGAATTATAAGCATCATCAATATAAGTTATATTACCATATTTTTTCATTTCTAATCTATGTTCAATTGTTTTAATTTGTAACACACCTTTTTGTAATTCTTCAATATTTAATCCTAATTCCTTACTAACTGCAATACCGGCTAAAATATTATAAACATTAGCTTCACCTAATAATTTTGTTGTAAATTCATAAGATTTTTCATCACCTTTAAAATGAACATTAAAGCTCATTCCTTTGTTTGAATATTTAATATCTGTAGCATAAACATCTGCTTTATCAGATAATCCATACCAAACTATTTTAATATTATTTTTTAATTTATAATTTACTTGTAATTCATCATCAATATTTAAAAATCCTACTCCATCTTTAGGTAAATATTCTATTAATTCAAACTTAGCTTTTGTTGTATTTTCAATTGAACCAAATGTGTCTAAATGAGCAGTTCCTATTTTAGTTAATACACCATATTTAGGTTTAACAATACTAGCACGTGACTTAATGTCACCCCTTCTAAATGCACCTAATTCAGCTATAAAATAATCATTATATTTATCAATATATTCATTAATTGTTCTAATTAATCCATAGTTAGTATTAAAGTTTTGAGGGGTTGGGAAAGCCATATATCTAACATTTAAAATATCACTTATAATATTTTTAGTACTAGTTTTTCCATAACTTCCTGTTACAGCTACAACCTTCATGTGTGATAATGATTTTAATTTTTTATTTGCTTTTCTTTTATAATATAAGTAAACTAATTTTTCAATTGGTTTATTTATTATATTAGCTAAATAAACTATATAGTAATTAAAATAAATTAAACTTCCTATTATAAAATAATATAAATATAAATTTTTAGAATAGAATGTTAATAAAATTGTCACAATTGGTATACTATAAATAATTAAAATAGTAACACACATTCTTTTAATTCTACTAGTAAAAGCAAGTGGTTTTTTTACTTGTTCATGTTTATATCGATTATATAAAATAACAGATATAATTAAATAATAAATTGTTACAATGATACTTAAAATATTATTATTTATAAACATCCCTAATAATACAATAAATATGTATAAATAATCAAACCATAAAAATATAAATCTACTATTGTTATTAATCCATTTTAAATATCTATTGCCATCATTATACCAATTTTGTTGTAACATATGAAAAGATTTTTTTAAATCTAAACATACATATAAAAACATACTTAATAAAGATAATATAAATAGTCCCATAATTATTCCTCCTAAAACATATCTATTACTTTATCTAATTTATCAATAACAGGAAAACCTTTATCTTTAGTTAAATCTCTTGAAAATTGGATTCCAATTCCTCCTTCAGATGCCCATTCTTTTAAATTACCTGAATAATCATCAATTAAAATAGCATCTTCACTTAAACATATTTTTGTTTTTGATATTTCTCTTGGAACAGGAATGATTGTTACATCTTTAAAATATTTTCTAATATAATTTATTTTAGCTACTGCTTCATCTAATGAATTAACATGCGTAAGTATTGCAACATTAAATTTATTAGAAGCGAATATTTTTTTTAAACAATTAAATGCATCATTAATAATAGGTGTCAAAGTAAGTAGTTGTTTCCAGTTTAAATTTGAAAAAAATTCTTTCATCTTATCTGGATCTTTTCTATCAACTTCTAATCTATCTAGCATATCATAAGTAACACTTATTGTATCCATTATTACTCCATCAAAATCGATATATAAATTTTTCATAACCTCACCTATATCAATTATATCACATCTTAAATATTTTCGTATATTTCTTTATTATTATTAACAAAATTAAACAAATTAAAAATACACTATAATTAATTATTAAATTATTTTGAATTAAAATTGGTAAAAATAAAGTGGTTGTCATATTACTAGCCATATGTAATATAATAGGTGCTTTAATATTTTTATATTTTTCATAGACAAATATTAAAATAAATCCTAGAGCAAAAGCATATAAAATCTGAATAATATTCATATGAATTACAGCAAAAAAGATAGTTGTTATTAATATAGCTTTCATATTTGAATATTTATTTTTTAATTCATTATAAATAATACCTCGAAACATTAATTCTTCAATAATAGGTCCTATTAGACCAGTTGAAATTAAAGTAACTATTAAATTATGATTATTATCAAATAATGAAGTTTTTAATAGAAAATTAAAATAATAAGCAAAAACATTATAAATTAAACTTAAAATTATTCCAATTAAAATCAATTGTAAGTAATTAATTTTATTATTTTTATCAAAATTAATTTTTTTATAATCTTTTATTAATAATGGTATAAATATAAAGGCTAAAATAAAAGCCAAATAAATTTGTTTGCTACTTAAATATTCATTAAATAAATTAACATCATTACCTGAAGAAATATAAGTATAAGCTAATAAAAAAATTAAAACAAATTGAAATAAGAAATAAATTAATGGCCACTTTATTATTTTCATAGTATCACCATTATAATTATATAATAAATACTATAATAAGACAAGAAAAAAATTGTTAAAATTAATTAACAATTATTTTAAAACTTCTAATAATTCAGCTTTTTTCATTGTTGAATATCCTTCAACGTTTTTTTCTTTAGCTAATTCTCTTAATTCAGCAACTGTTTTACTAGATAAATCATTTTTTAATTCTTTAGTTTCTTTTTTTACAGTTTTAGTAGTTTTTTCTACTTTACCTTCTAAAGCATTTTTAGCAGTATTAACTAATTCTGTAAATGCAGCTGGATTATCGATAGCTATTTCACTTAACATTTTACGATTAATATCAATTTCAGCTTTAGTTAAACCATTGATAAATTTAGAATAACTAATATCATTTTGTCTACAAGCTGCATTAATTCTTGTAATCCATAATTTACGGAAATCTCTTTTCTTTTGTTTTCTATCACGGTAAGCGTATTTACCAGAATGCATTACTTGTTCATTAGCAGTACGATATAATCTATGTTTGCTACCAAAGTAACCTTTAGCTTGTTTCATTACTTTTTTATGTCTTGCACGACTAATAGTTCCACCTTTAACTCTTGCCATAATTTACCTCCTTATATTAAATCCTTAATTCTTTTGTAGTCACTCTTACTTAAAGTAGAAGCTGTTCTACCTACTCTGTTGCTTGCAGCATTTTTCTTTCCTGTGTTATGTCTTGTACCAGGATGACCAATTTTAACTGTTCCACCTGGTCTTACTTTACATACTTTACTAGTACCTTTATGTGTTTTCATTTTTGGCATATAAAATTCCTCCTATTTTTCTTTCTTTGGCCCTAATATCATAGACATGATACGACCTTCAATTTTAGGTTGTTGTTCAATAATCGCTACACTTTCTTGTGCAGTAGCAAAGCGCATTAAAACATCTTTTCCTAATTCTGGATGAGCCATTTCTCTTCCTTTAAATCTTATCGTTGCTTTAACTTTATGTCCTTTTTCTAAATACTTCGCACTATTTTTAACACGAGTATTAAAATCATGAACATCGATAGTTACTGATAAACGATATTCTTTCATTTCTAAATTTGCTTCTCTTTGTTTTTTTAAATTCTCTTTAGTTCTCTTTTTGTTTTCATATTTAAATTTGTTGTAATCCATTATTTTACAAACTGGCGGATTACCATTTGGATTAATTAAAACTAAGTCGAATCCTGCATAATTAGCTAAAGTTAATGCATCTTTAATATTTTTAGTACCTAATTGTTCTCCTTTAGGACCGATTACCATAACTTCTTTAGCTCTAATTTGTTCATTAATTAATGAATCTTTTGATTTATTTGCGATAATTGACACCTCCAACAATAAAAAAGTAGACACAAATATAGTATCCACCTCTTATAAACGCAATTAAAAATTTTGGCTTATAACCCATAGCTAATGTGCTATCAGGTGGAGAATACTCGCTTTCCTTCTTCATTTCGTATATAATTATACCATTTATTATATGTTTGTCAAGCTTTTTTTATTATTTATTTTTTATATTATATAATTTTGTTAATCTATATTAATTAATTGATATTTTTTACTACCAATACCCAATTCTTCAGCATGGTCTAAAATGATTTTTCCTTTTCTTGATTCTACTCTTTCAATAAAGTGTTCTTTCCCTGGATCATCAGAGTTGTAAATTAAATCTAAACATGCTTGATCTAATGCGACAGGATCTAATGAAGCAAGTATTCCAATATCTTTCATACAAGGCGCTTCTGGATCAGCTACACAATCACAATCAACTGATATATTATTAACAACATTAATATAAACTATATTTTTAAAATAATCTACTACTGACTTGTCAGCTTCAGCCATTGATTCAATAAAATCAACTTGTGGTGTTGCCCAAATATTATCTCTTTCTACTCCACCGCTATGAATCCAAGCTTTGCCTCTAGATGAAGCTAAACCGATTGACATATTTTTTAATGCTCCACCAAAGCCACCCATTGGATGTCCTTTAAAATGTGATAACATCAACATTGAATCATAGTTATCAATTTTTTTCCTACATAGTTTTCTTTTAAATGTCTACCACCTACAACCGGAATCGATTTATCTCCATCAATATCCAATAAATCAACATTAATAAATCCATGTTCTTTAATGGTTTGCAAATGATCTTTAGTTGTATTTCTTTTTCCTTCGTAAGCTGTATTACATTCAACAATTGTACCATTTAATTTATTTATCAAATCATTAATCAAACTAGGTTTTAAATAATGATTATTTCCTGCTTCACCTGTTGAAATTTTAACAGCTACCCTTCCTCCTAATTTACAATCTAACTTTTCATATATTTTAATTAAACTTTCACTACTTATTTCTTTTGTAAAATAAACTTTTTCCATATTTTTTCCTTTCTATTTCAATAGTCGTATGACTAATATTTTCTTTTTTTAAATATTCTTTAATATATTCTTCTATCTTTTCTACTTCATCATTATTAATAATAGCATGTAAAGTAGCATAATTATTATATCCATCCATACTCCAAATATGAATATGATTAATACTTACTATATTTTTATTTTCTAATAATTCTTTTTTTATTTTTCTGATATTTATATTATCTGGTGTTTTTTCTAAAAATAAATCTAATACTATTTTTAAATGCTTTAAAGCATGAATTATTATGTAAATTGAAATAATAAAACTCATTATAGAATCAATATAATTTATCTTAGTAAATTTAATTAATATTGAACCTATCAAAACAACTATCCAACTTAAAACATCTTGTAATAAGTGTAAATTCACGGCTTCTTGATTTAAAGAATGTCCGCCTTTAGTTTTATGTACAGCTATAATGTTAAATAAAATACCAATTAAAGCTATTATAATCATGCCATCATAATCAATATCAATGGGATTAAACAATCTATTTGTAGCATTATATATTACTAATAATGAACCACAAAGTAAAATTATAGTAGTTATAAAAGCAGCTAAAATAGAATATCTAACATAACCATAAGTATATTTATAATTAGGTCTATGTTTGCTCTTTTTTTCTAAAAAATAGGATATTCCAATACTTGCAGCATCTGCTAAATCATGAACTGCTCCCGATAAAATAGAAATACTATTAGTTATAAAACCGCCTATTATTTCTAATAATGAAAAACTTATATTTAAAATAAATGCTATTAATATGTTTCTATCTGTTTTCATACTCCACCTATTTAAATTATATCATTTATTTTAAAAAAAATATAGATTTTTTTCTATATTATTTTTTACTATTGTATATATCTAATTTTGAACATAAAACCTGTTCTAATAAAATAATATTTTTAATTGTCTGATTAACCGATTCATTAATTTTAATTAAATCACAAATATTATTAGATAAACAAATTGCTTTTTTTATTTTATTAGCTTCTTCATTTAAAATGTTCGCTAATGCTTTTTCAATACAAGCTATTGAATTAGGAATGCTTTCATTTTTACACAAACATTTTAACAATTTTGATATTTTATCATAACAATCAATATTATATATGTATATACAATTTGATAATAAAACTAAGCAATTATTATAACAACAATCTTTTATTTTAAAATCAAAACATTGTATTTTATTTTTTTCATATAATTCATTTTCTTTTATATAATATATTTTATCATTTATATTAAATATATTTGAACATTTAATATCCAAATATTCATTTAATTTATCATTATATGAATATATCTTATCTTTAGTTATAATGATTAAACTATCAATATAACTTATATTTATAATATCTAAATTTATATCTAATTTAATTAAATTATCAAAGCCATATTTATAAATTTCTTTATCGTTAGCTAAAAATATATATTCATTATTACATGTTATATAATTAAATTTATTATCTAATTTTATTTTTTTTATTTTGTTAAAATCATTATCATAAAAATCAATTACATTATCTTTTAATAATAAATAATTTTCTTTATAATAACAAATACCATCATATTCTAAAGGTATTTTTTTTATTAATTTAAACATTTTACCCACCTATTAATTACTATATGTAATTAAAAATATTTTGTTATAAATACCCTTTCAAAAAATTTTTTTTAACATAACATAAATTGAAAGGTGGTGATAAAATGTCAATGCCAATAATTAAGCCTAGTGGTGTTAAAAGATGTGAATCTGTAACCGATATAATTGAATCTGTTGCCCTACAACAAACTGGTTTATCACACATTTTAAATGCTGAAGGCGAAAAAATTCAAGCCGCTTTAAAAACAGCTAAGACAACTGATGAATTATTAAAAGTTAATGATTCCGTAAAATCCATGGTTAATTCAATCACTCGTCTAGAAACTGTTTTACAAGGAAAACTTGAACTATTCAATAATTGTATATGCGATACATGTCCTTGTGTTACTTCTATTTTAAATTTAACTTTATCTAATCCAGAAGCTGGAAAAATTGTTGAAGAAGAAAATAATACATATTTATTTACAGGTACAAAATTAGCTACTGATATTATTTTTGAAACTGATCCAAAAGTAACTGTAACTTCAACATCTATCCTACCAAAAGGTATAACATTTGTAGATAACGTATTAAGTATTCCTGCTGATTTTGATTTTAGTCAAGCTTACAATATGACCTTTATGATAGGAACTGATGCTTGCAAATACGAAATTACAAGCAAACTGCTATAATATAAAAGAAAATCACTTCTCTTTTATTTTTGGATAAATAAAATCAATAAAAAATAACAAATAACTAAGTGATATAATAAATCCCGCAATTACATCTGATGTATAATGAACACCTAAATATATTCTACTAATACCTATCAAAATTATTAACAATATCAATAATGAAATACAAATTTTTTTATATTTATAATCACTTTTCCATAATAAATAAGCTAGAAATCCATAAATAGCTAAACTTATCATAGCATGTCCACTAGGAAAACTATAACCTGTTTCAGTAATTATATTTATATCAATTGGCCTTTCTCTTGAAAAAATTAATTTTAAAATATAGTTCAATGTAAAAACGGATAATAAATTAATTAAAAAAACTTTTCTTATTTTTTTCCATAATACAATGACTAAACAACTAAATAATATACACCAAATAGGATCTGCAAAAAAAGTAATAAATTTCATTATGTTAGTCATAGTATCAGAAATAAATAATGAAATAATTGAGTAACCAAAATCATCTATCCAAATTAAATATTTGTTAAAATAAACACCTAACAAAAAAACAATAAACAAAAAAATACTTAAAATAGTTTTCATACTATCACCACATCAATTATATCATATTATTTATAATTTGATATATTTTATTTATTGTTAAAATTGGTAATAGTATTATAAGAAAAATCACATTTAAAATAAATCCTAAAATTAAATAAAATATAGTTCTCATAATTAATTATATTAAAAAACTGTAAAAAATTATTACAGTTTAACATTTATATCTAAAAGAACAGCTAAATCAATAGCTTGATTACTATTAACAGTTATTTTTTTTATACTTTTTAAATCAGTAGTTATATTAGTTATTATAGATGTTGAAAAATCAATATTTTTAAAGTCATTATTATAAAATTGGCTATTAGTAAAATTACAATCATCAATGATTAAATTATTACTTATAACTTCTAAAAAATTAGATTCTATAAAAATACTTTTTTTAAATATGCTATTTTTAATTTTCACATTAGAAAAATTAATATATCTACATACACAATTATCAAATAAACAATCAAAAAGTGAAGATTCAATAAAATTAGTTCCCATCATTTTACAATTAATAAATTCACTTCTTGTAATAGATATTTGCTCAAATTCAAAATTTGATAAATCACAATTTACTATTTTACAATCAATAAATTCTAATTTTTTTATTTTATGCTTAGTAAAATCCACTTTTTCTATTTCACAACTATCAAATAATACTTCTTTACAAGTAACGCTTCCCTCTTGATTTGTTATTTTAACATTGTTAAAAATACAATTGGTTAATGAACTAACTATACCAATTTCATCTACAATTTTAATTATTGGTTTCTTCATATATTGAATTAATCATCTCATTATATTCAATAGATAATTGTTCATCTTCATATTTTACTTGTTCATTTTCTACTTTCCAATTATTATTTTTAATTAAAAAATCAATTACTTCTTCTATTTTATTTATTTTAGATAAATATGAATTAACTTTATCTTCAATTTGACTTTTTCTTTTTTCAATATTTTTATCTTTCATAAAATCTAATGATTCATATAATTTAATATAACTATCAGCTAAATTTTTATCATTTATATAACTTATCATTTTTTCTTTGTTTAAATTATTTAAAATTTCTTCTTCAATATTTTCTATACTTTCTTTTAAACTAGATAAAGTTTCTTTAGAATTTTTAAATTTTTTACCATCTTTTTTAATATTTTCGATTGATATTATATTTTCAATATTAGCTTTTTCATAAGTTTCATCTAAATTTAATACTTCTAAAAAATAATCTAATAAATAATCTTTAGCTGAATCTTCTACTATTGCGTAACCTTCTTTTGTTACTATATTATCAATTTTTTCATAAACATCTTTATAATTATAATCATCCATAATAATTAAATTATATGTTTTATTTATTTCATCTTTTAATTTTTTATCTAATAAAAAATTTCTAAGAACTAAAAATATTATTATACTAATTAAAATTAATATTAATACGTTAAGAATTATTTTCGCTGTTTTATTCACGTAATCACTCTCCATTATTAATTATATCATAAAATAAATTATTAAAAAACAACTAATTTGTTTTTATACCTAACTCTTTTAGTTGTTTTTCGTCGACAATATTTGGACATTCACTCATTAAATCAGATGCACTAGCTGTTTTAGGAAATGCTATAACATCTCTTATATTTTCAGTATTAGTAAGTAACATCGTTAATCTATCTAAACCTAACGCTAAGCCACCATGTGGAGGTGTTCCATATTTTAATGCATCAACAAAGAAACCAAATTTTTCTTTAATTTGTTCATCAGTTAATTCTAATGCTTCAAACATTTTCTTTTGAACTTCTTGGTCATGAATTCTAATACTTCCTCCACCTGCTTCATAACCATTAATTACAATGTCGTAAGCTTTAGAATAACAGTTAGCTTTATCAGTTAATAATTTATCGATATCACTATCTTTTGGAGCAGTAAAAGGATGGTGACAAGCTACATATCTATTTTCTTCTTCACTATATTCAAATGAAGGAAAATCAACAACCCATAATAATTCATAATTATTACTTATTAAATTTAATTGTTTACCTAAATGTAATCTTAAAGCCCCTAATGCTTGTTTAACTATTTGTTTTTTATCAGATATAATTAAAACTAAATCATTATTTTCTAAATTTAATTTAGATTTTAAATTACTTAATTCTACATTAGTTATAACTTTAGCAATACTTCCTGTTACTTCATTATCTATTTTAATATAAGCTAAACCTTTTGCTTTATATGTTTTAACAAATTCAGTTAATTTATCAATATCTTTTCTTGAAAATTTATCCGCACTATTTTTAACAACTAAACAATTGATTATACCATTATTATTTAATACATCTTTAAAAATAGTAAATTCAGTATCTTTAAAAATATCAGTTATATCATTAATTTTCATATCAAATCTTAAATCAGGTTTATCAGAGCCATAATAATTTATAGCATCATCATATTTCATTCTTCTTAAAGGTAATTTAATATCAATATTTTTAACTTGTTTAAATATATAAGCTATTAATCCTTCTGTTAAATTCATAACATCATCTTCAGTTACAAAACTCATTTCCATATCAACTTGCGTAAATTCTGGTTGCCTATCAGCTCTTAAATCTTCATCTCTAAAACATTTAGCAATTTGAAAATATCTTTCCATACCACCAACCATTAATAATTGTTTAAATATTTGTGGTGATTGAGGTAAAGCATAAAATCTACCATTAAATATACGAGATGGAACTAAATAATCTCTTGCTCCTTCAGGTGTACTTTTACATAAAATTGGTGTTTCAATTTCTAAGAAATTTAATTTATTTAAATATTCTCTTATAGCAAAAGTAATTTTATGTCTAGCTTCTAACTTTTCTTTTATTTCACTTCTTCTTAAATCTAAATAACGATATTTTAATCTTGTATCTTCTAAAGCAGTAGTATCATTTAAATTAAAAGGTAAATCAATACTAGTATTTAATACTTCTAATTCATTAATGATAACTTCAATATCGCCAGTTAATAAATTTTTATTTTTACTTTCCCTTTCAGTTATAATACCTTCTACTTTAATAACATACTCATTTTTTAAAGATTCAGCTAAATCGTAATATTTATTATCAGGTTTAACAGCTAATTGAATAATTCCACTTCTATCTCTTAAATCAATAAAAATTAAACCACCTAAATTTCTTTTTTTAGCTACCCAACCATATAATGTTACTACTTCACCTACATTTTTAATATTAAAATTTGTATTATTATTTACTTTCATAAATCCTTGTATGATATATATAGTCAGTTACAAGAGAGATTTTGTATTTCATACTGAC
>ERZ1643251.2280-NODE-2280-length-19824-cov-12.736051_pt1 | contig 19824 bp, 12 predicted proteins | sample MGYA00579261_ERZ1643251 | MGnify/ENA primary metagenome ERZ1643251 (study PRJEB29033, sample SAMEA4952267) | chicken gut metagenome | biome: Broiler Chicken; feature: Gastrointestinal Tract; material: Caecum | place: Ireland | collected 2018 | study: Broiler... | reverse complement strand
GGTAATCCTCCCGTCAGACCGTTACCCTGTGTAGTCCCTTGTAAACTGTACTTTTGTATGTGCTAAACTATTTGCCATAGGAAACATCCTTTCTTGGTTTTTTAGAGGCTTGAACACTCTCTATCTTACCAGAAAGGATGTTTCTTTGCTTAAGCCTTAATCCACCCGCATAGCGGGCGGTTGTTCAAGTTTCGCATATTTGCGAAACTTCTTGCTAAAGCACTAATACAAAGGCGGCAACCGGTTTATTCGGTTGCCACCTGAACTTTCATATTACATTGAAAGAGTTATTTTTTTCTGGTCTGAAATTTTCGGAGAACTCATAATTTTCTACCTCCTACCTTTCATAAAGCGCATTTTCTCGCTTGCCGCGTTCAGATTTACATATTATGTGTATTGTGACTATTTCCCCTTATCTCCTTGAGTCATCTAGGCTTCTGAAAGCATTTAACAGCACTCAGATTGATTTCACTATAGAGAGCAACTTTTATCGTGCTGTTTTTACTTTCAACCGTTCCTTCAGCGCCTTTCACTGAAGGTTTAGGATCAGTAAGTCCAGTGCATAAAGACCTAACAGAACTTCTGAAAACACAAAATTGCGCATTATACGAGAGCGTCCAGCGGGTACTTCAGCTGAATAAAGAGGAACGCCACCTTCGCGGCGGCGCCGCAGCACGGCAGAAATACCATCCGAATACCCACGGCAGTTTTTAACACCAAAGTGTGCATATTACCTTTAAATTGATTGGCAAGTTCATATTATGATTACAGTGGAACCCATGACAGTGATAGATACACTGCATGGATTCCGCTGTTTTTTGAAAAGAGTACATTTGACCTTTGTTTATGATTTTAGCAGATTTTGCCAAAGATGCTTTTATTTTTTTCGAATTAAGCTCTGTACGGTTTTGCAGCCTAATTTTATTATAGAGCCTAAAAAACAACCCCACAACACTTTTGTGTTGTGGGGTTGCATGGCGGAGATGGAGCAACGCCCGTGGTATCCTCGCCGGCTTTTGTTCCATGAAAAGTTTCGCTAAAAGAAAATGCACATCACAATATATGCGCAAATTCCTTTAAATTTTGCTGACAAAGTTTTTGCAGCTTCTCCACGCTTCACGTTCAAACGCACAGACATTGCAATATTCCTTTGCACCGCGGTCATATTCCCAAAAAAGTTTCATACCGGCAACCGGACGAATATACATATTTCCTGCGTCATTCCAATTTCTGCAAAAAGCACAAATCTTTCCGTTTAATCCTTTTATGCCTACTCTCACCATTATTATTCTTCATCTTCATCATAGAAATCCCCGTCTGCCGTGACGGCTTTTGCCCGTTCACGGTAATATTCGGGGTTCGCCATATCAAGCCCAGACAAATAATTTTTGAGTTTATTAGCCATTGGTCGATAGGTAATATAGGTTAAGCCGCCCGATGCTGCACCTCCGATTAGCGGAACAATCTTACTGACACCTTTTGCAAAGATGTCCTTTGTCATCTTTGCACCGATTAGTGCTGCCACTTTCTTTACAATGGGATAGACAAAACCTTTCGTCAAGGGTTTAGCGGCAATTTTTTTACACAATGTAGGAGCCATTTTTAAAGAGAGCTGCGTAAGCAGCTTTCCGGCTTCCTGCACGCCGAACATAATCCCCAAAAATAAAGTCAACAAATTTGACGTTTCTGCATCCATCATTCCATTTTCGTCAAACAGGTCATCCCATCCATAGAGATAAACCAGCTTTTGCAGAATTCGCAAAACGTGCGCAAAATATTGAGCCGTGTCGGCAGGCACCGTTCCGAGCATGGCGAATCCGCCGGGCATTCCTGCCGCAAACGAAATGGCGCTGACCTTATTGGTTTCAAACGTGATGGATTCTGTTGCAATTCGATCAATCACCGCTTCGTCAATTCCGGCATAAGCCGGATTGTTTTCAATGGCGTTTTGTACAACATCCGTGTCATAGTATTTTTTCAATTCTGAAAACAAAAAAGTTTCTCTGTCTATTCTCACACCCGGAATCGACATGGCACCTTTCAGCACCATCTCATAGGTATTATTAGGGTTTGATTTTACCGCTTCCATTTACCATATTCTCCTATCATTTGATGTTGAAAATAAGTCTTTCAAAAAGTCACTTTTTACCCGAATAGATTATTGAGAAACAGCGAAGCAAAAAGTTCCTCAATATCTCCGTTAAAGCCGTACTGCATCACAATGGATATTTCTCCCGAAGACAGCGGTTCGCCGTTTGCATATCCTTCTTCCACCAAAAAATAGTAACCATCTCCTGTTTTTCTTGCGGAAAACTCGAGTTCAAGAAGGCTTTCCCCCATCTCGCCGAGGTCAATAAAACCACTGAAACGAATGTATTTCTTGCCCTCTTTTTCAAATTCTTTCCATGAGGTGTTATCAAAGTTTTTGTCAAACGCCTCACCCAACGTCTGCCCGGTACTGTCATATTCGTTCCATGTGGTCTGTTTCAAAGCGGACACGGGGCCGATGGATATTCCCGAAAGGATAAACAAAATCAGAATCATGACCGCCGTACCGACATAGATTCCCACTTTGACTTTTCCGACCTTATCTTTGTGCCGCATTTTCTGTTCCTGCGCAAAGTTTTCCGGCAGCGGCTGACCGGCGACAAAGTACGCGAGCGCACACTTCAAGTCATCAGCAGAAAAGCTTTCCTGCAATTCCCAATGCCCTCCGCTTTTCGCGGAATTAAAACGCTTGCTATGCTCGACAGTGATGCTCAGAACGCCGTTTTGAGCAAAAAAATGCATTTTGGCATCATTGAGCAGATAGACGAGCGCGTTGTCCGGCTGATTGTCCAGAAGTACCGCACCCTGAAACGAAAATTCGTTTCGTATCTTTTCCATCCACTCTTCTTCGCTCAGTTGATTGGGCAGAGCAACAGTCAGCCCTTGCTCCACTCCTGCCGCATTCCAAAATTGATACACGCCAAAAACATAGCCCCATACTGCGATTAAAAGACTTGCTGCCGTGCCGATCAGAAGTTCAGAATTCATCGTTAACAGAAGTACAACCAACATCAGCACACCAAATATTCCAAACAGCGTGCCCAAAATCAGGCTTCCCCATCCCGTAAACGAAAGCATCTTCAAGGTCGCTTTCAAACGCTTCATGCGTGGGTCATCCTGCCATTTATTCTCTGCTGTCTTTTTGAAGTTCGCCTGCTGCACAGGCGGTGTCTGCTGTGCTGTTTCCTGTGTTTTGAACGTTTCCTGAGAATGGATAGGCGGCGTTTGCGGCAGAGTTTTCGGCGTTGCCGATGCCGTCTGCACCTGCTCCGTCTGCATCTGCTGCATCGGCTCGCCTGTCGTCACATTCTGTGCCTTTCCGCAATACTTGCAAAAAGTGCTTGTCTCCTCAATTTCTTTTCCGCAATACTTACAAAACATCTTTTTCCCTCCGGCACATACACTTCCCAAAGAAATTCCTTTTCACAACATTTTTGCCGTTTATCCGACGCGGGTGTAAAATCCAAGCGCGGTTCCCTTCTCAATGCTTGGCCCGAACGGCACAGCCTCATAAATCGTCATGGAATCGCCCGCAAATTCAAGAAAGCGCTCATCGATTGTTTCGTCACTGCGTGTGATTGTCACAGGAACCTCACCGGACTGATCGCCGCTTCTGCTGATGAGGTTTGTATGGACGATCTGATAAGGACTTCCGCCGTAGGTTGTACCGTCAATTACAAGCTCTGTTTCTCCGTCACTGCTAACCCACGTTCCCTGCATTTCCTTCACGAGTGAAGTCGGCTGTGTCTCTGTCAACTCGTGATATCGGTCACATAATTTGGTCATCAAACCAGCAATGTCATACTGTGACAACGCCTGCATCGTGCCGTCTGCTTGATAAACTGTCCCTTCGCTGATAGGCTGTATTGTGGCGTACATTTGGGAAAAACGCAGGCGCAGCTGCGCACCATTCAGCGTGCAGACAGCATCATAAACCGTCGCCTCTGTTCCCTGTTCAATCATATAGCTGTCGTCCCATGTATAGGAATCAAACACTGTGCCAAACAGCTCGCCGAGCGTCATCGAATCATCGCCCAAGAGAGCAAAATCGTCAAAACCATTTCCTGTTTGTGAATCCGCCCAAAAACATTGCGAAAAAAGCGTCATTTCCTGCGAGTCCAACTCCGGCAAGGAAGAAAGATCCAGAAGATTTTCTGAATTCGCCATCTGCTGTTCGTCTCCATTTGAAACAGCGCTGGAGGCTGCATTTTGAGATACCGAGCTGCTCTCGATGCTCCAATCGCTTGATGCCGTATCTGCGTCATCCGCGCTTTCGGAAAGCGTTTCCACATCATAAACGTCGCCGCTTTCCTCCAAACCGCTCATCCATGCGTTTGCCACCATTTTTCCGCCGATAACAGAAATCAGAACCGAAACTACGAGGGTAATACCGACATATCCCACGAAAAGCAGCAAAGCGGGCTTTTTTCGTGCAGGGATCGCCTCGGCATTTCCCTGCACCTGCTCATACAATTTTTTGTTATAATTTTTTCCGTTTAAAATAGCCAGCACAAGTCCCCAAACGGAAACACCCATGCTCAGCAGTGACAACAACCCTGTCACCGCCAACGCAGTCACACTCATGGAAGCCGCTGTGAAAAGTGCAGCGATCTGCCCGCCGATAGTCACTGCAAATACAGCGATTAAATAGGGCAAAAAGGTCTTTTGAAACAGCTTAACACTACCGTGATACAGCTGATGGAACGGCCCCAACAAAAAGGCCGCCCAGTTAAATTTGGTCGCCTCTCCTGCCTGAATCTTTTGAAATTCCGCTTCATAATAGGGGTTTCTTCCTGTATGTTGCGGCACATCCCCCTTAACAGCCTCGGCACTCTTTTGAGGCTGTGGCGGTGAGTTTTCCTGCGGTAAAGCAGATTCACCCGTTTCTAATTCCCTTTCTTCGGCACAAGATGTGCCGCACACTGAGCAGAAAGCACTGTCATCATCCAATTGCGCTCCGCATTTTCTGCAATACATGCTTTTTCCTCCTTTTTCACATATATTCTCTTTGAGTACCAGTATAATATTTATAGATATAAAATTCAATATCTATATCAATAATATCTTTACAGCACAAATGGTATCCTTAAAAAAATAAGGATGGTGCATATGGATATTTCTGCTCGAATTAAATTTTTTCGTGAACAAAAAGGATATACGGTCAATCGGCTGGCCAATATAGCAGGCATTTCTCAAAGCTATCTGCGTTCTGTGGAGCTTGGACAAAAAAATCCCACAGTTGAAACCCTTTCGGAAATTTGCTGGGCACTCGACATTTCTTTGAAAGATTTTTTTGATGATGACACACTTGCCAGCCTGCAAAAAGATGAACTTTTGCGCGAGATCTACCGTTTAACCCCGAGACAACGCCAAAACCTTGCCAATTTTTTAAAAAGCCTGTAAGCAACAAAAAATCTATATTTTGGTTCATTTTACCATTTGCAGAATACGTTTTGTTAAGCCAACAGCTTAATTGCATTTCGACAGCATTCGATATATAATGAAGTTGCTTTATGATGCAACGAAATTCGACAAATCAGAGGTGCAATGTTATGCCGGGGCTTCGTACACAAAATTTAATGGAAAGCTTGCGCAGCAATCAGGAATTAAAAGCTGTTTTAGAACAAAATGCCTCCGACTTTATCGCAAAACCGCTTTGCGACACGCTGGCAGCGCTTTTAAAAGAAAAAAATCTGTCGCGATCGGAGGCAATTCGCGGCTCAATGCTGAACACGATTTACGGGCAGCAGATTTTTGCCGGCACGAAAACACCTTCCAGGGACAAACTGCTGGCGATTGCTTTCGGCATGAACCTTAACTTTGAAGAAACGGACACCCTTTTGAAACAGCAAGGATATGCGCGACTGTACCCGCGTAAAGAGCGTGATGCCGTAATTATTTATGGCCTTTTGCACAAATTGAGTTTGCTCGATACCAATACATTGCTTTATGAAAACGACATGGAAACACTCCTTTGATGAGGTGAAATCATGGAACAGTGGCAAGGGCTTGCCCCCGAAGTAAAGGAAGCATACTCGGTCATTCACGTTATCAAGCGAACAGCTGAAAAAGAGCTTGTTCTCTTACAAAGCAAAACAGACGAAACACGTATACTTCTTCGCAACTATCCCGGTGAGATCTCAGCTGTTTACCAGCTGCTTGTCGGAAAAGACGTGGAAAATATCCCCCGTATTTTAGCGGCACAACAGCGTGAAAACGGATATTATGTGTTGGAAGAATTTATAGAAGGACAAGCTCTTGCGGAGATTGCGCTTTCGTCACGCGATGCGCTGGAGGTATTACGCCAGCTTTGCAAGGCACTATCGGCACTCCATGGGCTTGGAATTGTACACCGGGATATTAAACCGGAGCATTTACTCCAAACTGCCGAAGGAAAATTTTATTTAATCGATCTCGATGCGGCAAGATTATATAAAACCCATATCGACAAAGACACTTGTATGCTCGGAACCACAGGCTTTGCGGCTCCTGAACAGTTTGGCATTGTGCAAACAGATCACCGAGCGGATATTTTTGCTTTAGGTGTCACTTTCAATGTCCTGCTGACAGGCTGCCATCCCTCCAAACAGCTTTGCACCGGCTGGTTTCGGCATATCGTGTTGAAGTGTACACGCATTGACCCCAAAGCCCGTTACCAAACGGCATCCGCAGTGTGGCATGCCGCACTGCCAATTCGATGTCTTTTTGCATGGAAAGGATTTGGACGAGCAAGACATTTTCTCGCCCTTGGCACCTGTGCCATCTTGTGTACAACCTGTGTTGTATTGTTAAATGAAGCGCTTCACCCTCAGCCGCTTCCCGTCACGGAGCTTCCTAAGTCTTCTTCCGCACTTTCGGGCAGCCTGTCCGCCAGCTCTTTTTCTAATGACTCCTCCTACAGTGCTTCTGCTTCTCTCAGTATCTCTCAAAGTCATTCCCACAGCGCGTCTTACAGCGTTTCGGACAGTGCATCTGCAAGCCGTTCGCAGCAATCTTCTTCTGATTCTCCGAGTGACAGCAGTTCCCATACAGATTCTTCCTCCTCTGCCAATGCAGGCCCCGGAATTGACGCCGGGCAGTCCAATCCGTCTTCTTCCTCGCGCCCATCCACGTCCGGAACTTCGTCTGAATCGAGTGGCTCTTCTAAGCCAAGCACTTCATCTAAACCGAGCAGCTCTTCTTCCAAGCCGAGTAGTTCATCCTCTAAACCAAGCAGTTCATCTTCTTCCTCTGCTCCTCCAAGCCCGCAAGAACAAGAGATTCGCAAAGCAATCGCAGAGTACACCACCTTAGAAGCGGAATACGATCGCATTCACGCACTTCATTCACAAAGTTATCAGGAGTATGAGGCTCTGTATGGATACGAGCTTTCGAAAATTGAAACAAAACGTGAGCTTGCACAGCGGGAAGCAAACATCGCACGTCAATCGGCCGCCGAGGCTCAAGCGCGCGCCGATGCCTATGGTGCCCAAAATCCACCCGATTTAGAGGCTCAAGCACAAGCTCAGGCAGAGGCTGATTCCTACAACCAGCAGGCAGCCCAAAAGGACCAAGAAGTCGCAGCCTACAACGCAGAATGGAGTGCTTATTACGAACGCCCCGAGGTTCAAGAAGCCTATTGGAAATTTACAGACTACGCCGTTCAAGGCAATGCGATAAGCGGACAGTTAACCGCAGCAAAAAACCGTATTGACTATTTACAAAATTTATATGGGATTTATCTGATGTGAGCATACGGCTTGGTTCATACTGAATGCGCCTATTGCCTTTCAATACCGTCGTCAATTTGAGCTGAATATTCTCCTTTTTATAGCTACTTATACAGATCTGCTGATTCGGCCGGCTCTTAAAAGAATGCGATCAATCAGTGCAATATTTCAACATTCACAAACTGCAAATTTACTGAGTAACACAATCAGGACCCCCTGCTAAGACGAGGGCTTGAATAAACCCTAGAAAGGCATCGTACCGGCAAGCCTCTCAAGAGGCACCGAAAGATCTGCCACTTGCATCACTTGCCCTACAACCCGTAAACGGGTGTTACTTTTCTAAAATCAACTTTTTGGCTATTGTAAAGTTGCCGATCTTTTCTCGCTTCGCTCGATTCTTGAAGCTAAAGCTTTTTTACCCTCCCCAGCAGATCTGGGGATTCTCATATCGCTAAAGCATGCAAGTCATGACCACCCCTAAGAGGGGTGGCATGACGAGCGGCCTATAAGGCCGTAACAAAAGCCAGCGCCTAAATGACGCTGGCTTTCACTTCGTTCAAGCCTCTGGTGGTATGATTACTTGCTACCCTTGAAAGGGTCTACATACTCCTTCTTGCTTAAACTATCTTCGATTTGGTCTTGTTTTTCCTGCTCTCGAATATATTTTTGTATCGTTGCAGTATTGAGTCCTACCGTACTTACATAATATCCTGTTGCCCAGAAATTTCTATTCCCAAATTTATATTTTAGGTTTGAGTGTCTCTCAAATATCATCATCGCGCTTTTCCCTTTGAGATATCCCATGAACTGCGACACACTATATTTCGGCGGTATGCTTACCAGAATATGTATATGATCTGGCATCATATGCCCCTCTATAATTTCTACACCTTTCCATTTACACAAATCTTTAATGATTTCCTGGATATCCTTTCTCAATTCTTTATAGATTATTTTCCGTCGGTACTTTGGTGTAAATACGATGTGATACTTGCACACCCATTTTGTATGTGCTAAACTATTTGCCATAGGAAACATCCTTTCTTGGTTTTTTAGAGGCTTGAACACTCTCTATCTTACCAGAAAGGATGTTTCTTTGCTTAAGCCTTAATCCACCCGCATAGCGGGCGGTTGTTCAAGTTTCGCATATTTGCGAAACTTCTTGCTAAAGCACTAAATCAAAAATACAATATGTTCATACCAATCGCTTTGTTGTCTGCGCAAACAACTATTGGTATGAATACATTACTATGATATAATTATATCCACTGAATATATAAATTTGGAGTGAAATAATGATGGCACGTACAAAAGGAAGTAAATGATTGATCAATCGCTACTTTAAAAGATATACGGTGTAAAGCTTATTTTAAAATACCCCAATGTATTAAAAAATGTCAAAGGACTCGTGACGGTAATGGAGCCCTGAAAAATTGCTATTAGTCCGCAAATCTCAAATATTTGTGAGAGGTGTACTATGAACTTGCTTAATCGCTTTCAGGAAATGAACATCAATCCTCAGAAGTTAACCCCCAAAAAACAACAAACGGACAAAAAAATCGCATATATAAAAGAGTATGTACGTCAATGGTGCTATGTAATGTTGGAAAGAGATAAAATACATGCAATTAATTTTATTGATTGTATGTGTAATGCAGGTGTGTACCGTGATGGGGATTGCTGTACAGTAATTGAGGTTCTGCTGATTTTTTTAGAATTAGCGCCAAAATATCCTAATAAGCGGCTTAACATATGGTGTAACGATATTGATCCTAAAAAAATAGAAATTCTGAAAAAGGTTGTTGCAATATTCCCTCAAAATATACAGGTAACGATGCATTATCAACAAAAGGACGTAAATACCTGCTTGGATATGCTTAGTAAAGAAAATGGTGTTTCACGGAAAATATTTGGTTATGATAAGGCTACTATTCTTTATGTTGATCCTTTTGATTTTGGTACGGTTGAAATCCCCAAAATTTCTGCAGTGCTGCAAAAACATTATTGTGAATTGCTGTTTAACTTTTTTAGCAGTGATTATATACGAAATATAGACAGCGATGATGGACGAATCTCTAAATGCCTAGGTGGAAAGTCCTTTGAAGGCCTAGATAAATTGATAGAGTATATGCGTAATCAGTTGCGTGTAGGACATATAAAATATTTATTTTCTTATCAGTTTCGAATACAAACGAATATAGAGTTATACCAGATTGTTTTTGCCACACCAAATCAGCGAGGCTTAGAGAAGTTAAAGGATGCCCTTTGGAATGTTTTTAACGGTGCCGAATTTCATCGAAATCAAACTACAACAGGTCAAATGAGCTTCTTTACAGAGAAAGATGAAGAGAACTTTTCTCTTAGTACATATTCTGCAAAAGCCAAATCACTGCTTTGCAATAAGTTTGCGGGGCAGACTGTGTCATGGCATGATATTGAACTCTATCTTGTTGAGCACACAATGCTGAAGGAATCCCAAATTTTAACCAATGTCTTGAAACCATTGATTGAAACGCACCATGTAAAAAAGTGTGGAAATTGCCCTAAAAATACTTATAAAAAAGATTGCTATAAATTCGCATAGGGAGACACAATATGCTTCGAAAGACGTTAATTTATAAAACGGGAGTGGAATATGGGGATTATACTTTAAATCATTTTTTAGGGTGTTCTCATGGCTGCAAATATCCGTGCTATGCCTATATGATGGCCAAACGATTTGGAAAAATAAAAAGCTATGAGGAATGGATTCAGCCACGCGTCGTTGAAAATACAATGCAGCTTTTAGTTCAAGAACTCCCCCGATTTAAAGATAAGATTAAACTGCTTCATCTTTGTTTTACAACCGATCCATTCATGTATAAACAGGATGAACTATGCAACTTGAGTATACAGATTCTGCAAAAAGCCAATGCGTATAATGTACGTTGCTCCGTTTTAACGAAAGGCATCCTGCCGGCAGAACTAGCAGATTTGCCATTGCAGAACGAATATGGAATTACCGTTGTTTCTTTAGAAGATGACTTCATTCGTCAATATGAACCCGGAGCAGCACCGATTCAGGATAGAATTGCCGCGCTGCGTTTTTTAAGCGAGCAGGGCTGCAAGACATGGGTCAGCATTGAACCCTATCCCACTCCAAATATAATCAATCAAAACTTATCTAATATTTTAAATGCTGTATCTTTCGCAGACAAAATTATATTTGGAAGACTTCACTACAACAAGGTTGTTTCTGACTATAAAGGATATAAGCAATTTTACAACGAGTGTGTGAAGCAAGTGGTAGAATTCTGCAAAGAACACCAAATCAGCTATCATATTAAAACCGGTACATGGACGGAAGAGGAGGAAAAATAATGGCACGCCAAAAAAAATTAACCGCAGCCGAAAAAATGCGCGATATAGAGGCATATACCCATGATAACAAAAAGCGCACCAACAATCCGCCAGTAGGTATGGCACAGCATGATAAGGCTGAGGAAAAAATAAAAACCTATCAGTTTGACCCGCATCTTGACCCTACACTTCAGTGGGCCGGTAAAACCGAAGGTGCCAGTTTCGAGGTGCCCACATCTTCTATCCACATTCACGAGTCTATTAAGCCGCACAGCATTATTTCTCATGTTATGAAGGAGTATTCCGAGGCATTAAAAGGGCAGTATGTGGGACAGCAGTCTATGTTCGAAGCCGAAACTCCTGCTGAACGGATGCGCCGCCGCAGGGAGTCCATCGAGTTTTACCAGCACGGCGTCAACTGGACTAATCGAATGATTGCCGGAGATAGCCTGGTCATCATGAATTCCTTGCTGGAAAAAGAGGGAATGGCCGGACAGATACAGATGGTGTATATTGATCCCCCTTACGGCATTAAGTATGGCTCCAATTTCCAACCTTTTGTGGACAAGCGGGATGTAAAAGATAAAAAAGACGAGGATTTGTCCCAAGAACCAGAGATGATTAAGGCATTCCGGGACACCTGGGAACTGGGAATTCATTCCTATCTCACCTACCTGCGGAATCGGCTGCTACTGGCACGTGAACTACTGGCGGACAGCGGCAGTGTGTTTGTGCAGATTAGTGATGAAAATGTACATCATGTGCGGGAATTATGCGACGAAATTTTTGGAACGGAAAACTTTATAAGCCAAATCTTTTTCCAAAAGACAGGTGGATTTAATCCTAAATACCTTTCAAATATTGGAGATCATCTTATCTGGTATGCAAAAGATAAGAAGCAGCTCAAATATCGTCAATTGCTAATATTTAAAAATCGACCAGATTATGGAGACCCCAATTATACTTGGATTGAGATGCCCGATGGATCTAATAGAAAAATGTCTGTTGACGAACGTATGGGGCGAAGTCAGATTCCAGATAGTGCTAAAATATTTAGGTATGGACCGTTACAATCCAGTGGCAGTTCCACTGAACCACAACCATTTGAGTTTGAAGGGAAAATATATTACCCTGCTCCTAATAATCATTGGAAAACTACATTGAGCGGGCTTGAAAATCTTAAAAAGAAAAATTTGTTATTGAAATCCGGAAATAATATAGCGTGGAAATTGCATTGGGATAATTATCCTGCAATCAATCTTTCCAATGTCTGGCTTGACACGCAATCTGGCGGTTTCGGTGACTCGGGAATATATGTTGTACAAACTACAAATAAAGTTATCCAACGCTGTATGCTTATGAGCACTGACCCCGGCGACCTTGTACTGGACATCACCTGCGGCAGCGGCACTACCGCTTATGTAGCCGAACAGTGGGGTCGCCGCTGGATTACCTGCGACACCTCTCGTGTAGCTATCACTCTGGCGAAGCAGCGTCTGATGACAGCTACCTTTGATTATTACAAACTGGCTCACGAAGAGCAGGGCGTGGGCAGCGGATTTGTCTATAAGACAGTACCTCACATTACTCTGAAATCCATTGCCAACAACGAACCGCCCTCACGGGAAACCTTGTACGATCAGCCAGAAATCGATAAGAGTAAGGTTCGCATTACCGGTCCTTTCACTGTGGAGGCCCTGCCCGCTCCCGTGGTGAAACCTCTGGATGATGTAAGCGACTGGGATGAGGACTCCACTGCCAAGCAGACCAGCTGGCGGGATCAGCTACTGGCCACTGGCATCATTGGTCGGGGCGGCAGCCGGTTGGAATTCAGCCGCGTAGAACCCTTGTCTGGCACCAAATTCCTGCAGGCAGAAGCGGAAACCAAGGAGGAGGTGCCCCGCCGTGCGGTCATCTGCTTCTCAGGAGAAACGAAGCCTATGGACTCCCGCATGGTGTCCATGGCCTTGGATGAAGTGGAAACCCTGCGTCCTTCTCCTAAATTGATTATCTTTGCTGCTTTCCAGTTTGATCCAGAGGCAGCTAAGGACATCGATGAACTAAATTGGCCCGGCCTTACAGTGCTGAAAGCACAAATGAACACCGACCTGATGACCGACGATTTGAAGAAAAAGCGTTCTTCTGACCAGTCCTTCTGGCTAGTGGGGCAGCCGGATATAGAGCTGATTCCGGACAAGCGAAGCAACACCCGCTACAAGGTTAAGGTGAACGGCTTCGATTACTACGATGTGAAGAAGGGCACGGTGGAGTCCGGCAGTACTTCTCGCATTTCTATGTGGATGTTAGATACAGACTATGACGGGATGTGCCTGCAGCCTACACAGATTTTCTTCCCCATGAGCGGCAAGAAAGATGGCTGGAACAAGCTGGCTAAGACATTGAAAGCAGAAATCGATCCCGATTTGATTGAAAAGTATTCGGGCAATGAATCTCTTTGGTTTACAGTACAGCCCAATTCTCAAATCGCTGTGAAAATCATCGATGACCGAGGAATTGAAAGTTTAAAAGTTATGAGAGTAGGTGATGAATAATGGCCGGAATTGACCAACTTATTATCAACTCCGCTTTTCGGGAGCCGGAACATCACTGGAAATATGATTTGAATGGTAAAACTTTCGTAAAAGAGCCGGGACGGCGGCCCGCTGGTTACTTCATCGCTGGTCAGGGTTCCAATCAGTATAATGACATTGGGCAGTTTGTCGAATTACCTCTAGTCAATAAAATTCGTCCCAGAGTAAAGGCATGGCGGCAGGCTGGATACCCTGGTGTAACAGGCGTGACAAAAAAACTGCTGGACCACTGGAACAACAAGGATGCCCGGCAATATCAATTCTTTTTTTGTCAAATGGACGCGATTGAAACCATCATTTGGCTTACGGAAGCACCTGATGCAGACAAAGTGGGCATCGAAATTCCCGGTGACGGTGGCTTATTCCGACGCATTTGTACCAAACTGTGTACCGGTGGTGGAAAAACCACTGTGATGGCCATGCTGATTGCATGGATGGTCTGCAATAAGGCTACCTATCCGCAGGACAAGCGTTTCTCCAAAAATGTGTTTATTGTGGCTCCCGGCCTGACCGTCAAAAGCCGTCTACAGGTACTGCAAACAGGCGGCGAAGATAATTACTATACCCAGTTCAATGTAGTACCCATTGGTTTAATGGACAAACTTCGTCAGGGCAAGGTCATAATCACCAACTGGCAAACACTGGCATGGGACAGTGAAGAGGCCATTAAAAAACGAAAAAGTGTGGATAAACGGGGCGCTAAAAGCGATGAGGCTTACACTCGTGAGGTTCTGGGAGAGATGTCCAATGCTCAAAATATTCTGGTCATCAACGACGAAGCCCACCACGCATGGCGCAAAAATCCCGAAAATAAAGGAAAACTTACAAAGGAGCAGAAGGAGGCGGAGCAGGAGGCCACAATCTGGATTAGTGGCTTGGATCGTATCCATAAGACCCGGAATATTTTAACCTGTTACGATTTTTCGGCCACTCCCTTTGCTCCATCCGGCAAGCGAAACGACGAGGAAGCCCTGTTCGGATGGATTGTCAGCGATTTTGGCCTGAATGATGGTATTGAATCCGGTCTGGTCAAGACACCCCGGGTTGTCGTGCGTGATGATGGGACACCGAATGCGGAGAGTTTTCGTTCTAAATTGTATCACATCTATGCAGACGATACGGTGCGGGATGATATTAACCGTGCAGCCCCGCCGGAGGAACCATTGCCCGACCTGCTGACTCAAGCATACTACCTGCTGGGAAAGGACTGGCAGGTTCTGTATCAGGCATGGCAAGAAGCTGGTGCTGTTGTTCCACCGGTAATGATTACAGTAGCAAACCGAACTGAAACGGCGGCCCGTATTAAATATGCTTTTGACCATCAGCGAATTCCTGTACCAGAGCTGTGTGTGCCGGATTTAACTGTACACATTGATTCCAAAACGATGGACGAAGCAGAAGGCACCGCTGCACCTGACCCCGGCGATACCGATGAAGATGGCGGCGAGCGAAAGCTAAGTAAAAAAGAGGCGGCAGCCATCTTGCGGGAGACTGTAGACACTGTAGGTCAGCGGGGAAAACGGGGCGAGCAGATTAGAAATGTGATCTCCGTTGGTATGTTGTCCGAGGGCTGGGATGCCAAAACAGTCACTCATATTCTTGGACTTCGTGCTTTTTCCAGCCAGTTACTTTGTGAGCAGGTGGTTGGACGTGGACTGCGCCGCACATCTTACGATTTAGCAGAAGGCAGCGATATGTTCACAGCGGAGTATGTGAATATCTTCGGGATCCCGTTCACATTCCTTCCCCATGAGTCGGATGAAACCGGCACTGCACCGACTACACCACCAAAAACACAGGTGGAATCACTGAAGGAGAGAATGAACTATGAGATTAGTTGGCCAAATATCCTCCGCATCGATCGAGAATTCAAGCCTAAATTATCTGTAGATTTGAATAAAATCGAAACACTAATACTGGAAGCGGCAGATACCCGGCTACGTGCCGACCTTGCTCCTATTATTGATGGAAAAACCGATTTGACCAAGTGCACAGAAATTGATTTGCAAAAGTTAGATGCAGAACTTCGTATGCAGCGCATTGTGTTTGAGGCATCTGGACAGGTCTATGATCTGATGAAGTCATCTTGGAAAAGCGAGGGAACCAAGTATGCTTTGCTTGGGCAGGTGATTCATCTGGTGGAGGAGTATCTGAAATCCGGTGCAATTGTGATCAATCCTCCCCTGTTTAATACAGACCCGGTGAGGCAGCGCATCATTTACATGATGAACATGAACAAAATCGTGCAGCACCTGTGGGGCTTTATCAAACTGGAGCAGACAGAACGGATTGTTCCGATTTTTGACGCCAACAAAAGGGTGCGTTCTACAAATGACATGCCCACTTGGTTCACCAGCAAGCCCTGCTATATCACACAGCACTCACAGATTAGCCATTGTGTATTTGACAGTACATGGGAAGCAACAGAAAGCTATGTTCTGGAAAAAAATCCCCATGTTACTGCTTGGGCAAAGAATGATCATCTAGGGTTCGAAATTTTATATACATTTAACGGCGTAGTTCGAAAATATACCCCGGATTTTCTTGTTAAACTGGATAATGGAAAAACATTGGTTCTAGAAACTAAGGGACAAGAAACCCGCAGAGATATAGAAAAGCGCAAAGCACTTCACGAATGGGTATCGGCTGTGAATCAGTGCGGCGAATTCGGCGTCTGGTGTAGCGATGTATCGTATAATATAGGGGACATTAATGGAATTATTGAAAAGCATTTACAAAGTTTACATCCTGCTATGCTAGCGCAAAAGGCTCGATTGTACATCGAAGCCTACGATTCTGAGCAAAAAACGCTTTTCCTTGATTTTATAGATGAACGTGAATTCTTCTTTTATAAATTCCATGAAAATCCTGCGCCCACCTATGAATTGGAAGAAGGAACTCCCACGCTTCTTGTTTTTGATGGAATTTCACTAGATACATCCAAACCCATAGATGGCATGATAGTAGAAGTTACATTTGAAGACTTATGGTATGCTGAAAAGCAAACGCCGACGGAAAATTCTGCTTTAATATTTGCTAGTTACCCAGAAAGCTCTTCAAGCTTTATAATCAATGCGATACAAAATCGACGAGAAGTGCATGCTAATGAAATAAAATCAATTTCAAGCACGTGGACAGGAAACCCAATTGCCTTAGAAAATATGAGTGCCAACTTCACATTAAATGTTATGTGTGTTGGTCAAGGAAGTTGGAATGAGATTTTTGATACCGCAGGAAATTATATTATTTTTGATTGTGGAACATTTATTCGTGCCACCAACCAGCAACGAGGTCAATGTCTCAGCAAAAACGGCGGCCTAATCAAACCCTTTGCTAAAACCACAAGTCTGATTATCAGCCACTGGGATTGTGATCATTATAACTTACTTCGCAATGTGAGTGATGCGGATTTAGCACAGTTTACAACCGTTCATTTTCCAAATCAGTTTATTTCACTTACCAGTCTAGATGTTGCAAAACGCCTACAAACTTTCTGTACACGGACCGAAGCGATGATACCACCTTTACGCAAACATCGTTCAAGCCACTTAAAGACTTGCTACCAAGGAAAATACTACCACCTTTATATAGGTGAGTATACAAAATCCTTGAACAATTCCGGTATAGCCTTAGAAGTGCACAACAACGAATCCGCATTTTTAACAGGAGATCATAGCTATAATCAAATATTTCAAGATATGCTCCCAAATACTGATAAAAATTTATTTTTGAATATGGTTGTTCCCCATCATGGAGGAGAGGCCGGAAAATTCCCGTCGTCAATCTATATCGGAAAACCTAAACAAGCAATTATATCAACAGATGGTGTCAGCTACGGACACCCTATGCCGAAAGTCTTAAACTTTTTGAGTTCGCAAGGATTTTCTCTTTATCGTACTGACCAAACTGGCACAAATATTACACTTAAACTGTAAAACAGGGGGAACACACAAGCAATGAAGCACAAGACTTATTGGTGTCTAACTACGAATATAAGGTAATTTAATAAGTTAGACAATATTCAAGTCAAAATTATTTAAGCAGCCGAAAGGGCTTGCTGTCTGTTCTTCACAGACAGCAAGCCCTTTCACTTATACTTAAAAATGTTGTTACCGTCTTAATCGATAACAATCTAAGCTTACGGATAAGGTACAATAAGTGGGGAATAATTTTTCCTTTTGTTATAATAAAGCTCTCTTATTGCCATCCAGCATATGATACCGTCCAACCCGTAGCACACAATTTAAAGCACCTCTCTAACTTTCAGTCATAGATAATTTACAATATTGGATTTTCACTTATTTGCTTAGATTGTATTTCACCAAGCTCTTTCCAAGCGTTATGCACATCGAGGGCTTCGGCAATCCTGTCAGAATTATCTATTCCTAAAGCAGCACACACATGATACTCTAATAATGTTTTCAAAACAAAAATTGCCTCTAAGAGATCTTTCCCCCTTAAAGCTTTCCTCTCTTTTGACGCGCCATAGTGTGTATAATAATGCCTTGTATCCGCGATGGTTTGCGCATAATTTTCGTCTGTCCAGAAATATCGATTAAACAAGCCGATACCTGCTCTGATAAGAAGATCATTCAATCTGGATACCAAGATAATATGTTTGCAGTTATCATCTGCTTGGGTTTTACTCAATAAGAGTCTAAAAAATTTTTCTTTATTTTTTGAATTTTGAAAGCGCTCATTTACAGATTCAATATATTTACCCTTCTTATCGTCATAGAAAAACCTAGAATGAAATGTCTCTAGCGCTTGAATGATATTCAGGAAAGCCATTTCAATTGGTATATCTCGGTACCTAAACAAGGATAAGTAAAGGTTTAATATTGGAATCAACTTCACTAGCGTATCGTTAATATCTTTTTCTGAAGATAGTTGATCAAGTGATACATTCTGATCACGCTTATGTGTTTTCAAAATAATTCGTTGGGGAATTGTGCTAACCAAATAATCTTTACGATAGTCCTTATAACTGTTTTCATATTCATCATATTTATCAAAATCTATCAGATATTCTTCCTGTACATTCACATTATCTTTTATTGAAAATGATATCAAAGTAATAATACGGTCACGAATATCTGTAAACCAACTAAGCGGCTTTTTTTCGTCACATTCAATTCCCATTTCCAAACGCTGAATAATTTCTGTTTCTTCTTTATCAAAAGGCGTACATAAACACTTGTCGATTCTTGTGGTAAACACAATTTTCGCATCAAACCAATAATATATTTTTTCTTCTAAGGGTTCTATCAATTTCAGCGCTTCATTTTCAGTCTGAAATGCGGTAAGACCACTCCATGAATATGCATTTTTCAAGACACAAATCATTTTGTTATATTCAGACGTCAAAGATTCTGAACTCGACCAAAGCATATATGATGCGCTAAACACCAATTGTTGCATCCGAAAATTGATACTGTTGTCGACGATTCTTCGATTGTCAAATAGCTTCACTACGGCACCCGTATTCAATTTCCCAGTAATTAAGGAAAGTGTGCTGTAGCTTTTCCAATTTATATTCCCCTCCTGAAAAGTCTTTGCCAAACTTAACCAAATTACTCCTCGTTCTTTATTGTAGATAATCTCTCCTGCAAATGTCTCGTCTAAAACTTGAAAGTTCCCAACATAATGTTGATCTTGGCCGCGATTGTCAAACATATCAGATTCTCCTCTATCAGATAAAAAATAGTACTTTTGACTTGAGTTAGGCTACTAGAAAATCACCCTCGTGTTTTAGTCTATTCTACTACTTTAAGCACACAAATTCTATGTTTTTAACGCTTTTGCTTACTTATTTCCACAATTGCATGCTTCAAAAATAGCAACAGTTCTTGCGGCATAGAGAGCCATTGATGAAGTTTCCTTAATCTCTGGGAGTGTAGTTACATTGAATAATAAAGCACAAACCATGTCTGCTCAATTTTGATCTTCTACCAGGAGTAAATGCAAACCTAATTACTATCAGATTGTTTACCGGACTATGAACAACCTGAATAAACATTAATTATAGATAGACAGCGACAAAAAGTGCCAGTAGACTTCCCCTTTCTCATTGGAACGTTCCAATATAGTGGCTCAGTTGTCAAGACAAAAATCTAAGATTTTTATAATGAACTGAT